>Ga0209006_10002498_pt1 | contig 16786 bp, 16 predicted proteins | sample JacPin_JW_Ref_O2_FD_188567 | JGI IMG/M metagenome (GOLD analysis project Ga0209006, IMG submission 188567) | Forest soil microbial communities from Algoma, Ontario, Canada - Jack Pine, Ontario site 1_JW_Ref_O2 (SPAdes) (version 2) | ecosystem: Environmental > Terrestrial > Soil > Boreal... | reverse complement strand
CATCAACCTCAGCTCCTACGGCGAGCTGGTTCCGAAAGACGGGGTCTACATCACGCGCACCCGCGTGGGAAAGGAATGTTTTGATTCGGCGACCAACATCGGCAATCGCCCCACCTTCGGAGCGGATTTGTTCGCCATCGAAACTCACCTGCTCAATTTTCACCCGATTGAATTGACGCCCGAGACAGAAGTGGAAATCTGTTTTCTCGACCGCCTCCGCGATGAAATCAAATTTCCTTCCGTCGATGCGTTGCGCGAACAAATTGCTCGGGACGTGAGGAAGGCGCGAAGATATTTTCATCTGATGCCCTTGGTGCCAGGCTCTTCTTCTCGCACTCTCCCATAAACCGCGCCCCGCGGTTCGTTATTGATCGCGTGCTACCATCTCGACCATGCGCAGCCGGTCAAATCCGAATTGGCGTTTTCTCGTCTGGGCTCTGCTCGCCGTTTGCCTACTTTATCTGCTTCAGATGTGGTCTCCGCTGCGCCTGAACGGCGACTCCGTCGAACTGCTCTCCATAGCATCGTCCGCGGCGGATGGACATGGTTTCTTATATCAAGGGGAGAAAACGCGCTATCCCGCGGGATATCCCGCGATGGTGGCTGGCCTGGATCGTGCCGGGTTAGCGCGCCCCTGGAGCCTGGTTGGTTTGAACGCGGTTTTTCTGTTTCTCGCCTTGGCCTGCGCAAACTACGTGGCCATTCACCATTTCGAGTTGAACCGCGACTGGAGCCTGGCCTCGCTTCTATTTACTGCCTTAAGCTTCGCGCTGATCAAGCACTTCCCGCTGACACTGACCGATATTCCGTTCTTTGGGACCAGCATGGCCGCGGTGGCGCTCGCAGTCAAAGCGGAAAAGGAATTAGGGGCTTGTTATTACGCCTGGTGGGCCGCGGCGCTGTTCACGTCACTCTTCAGCGCGCTGATACGGCCCACGGCCATCGCGCTATTTCCCTGTTTATTGTGGTCACTGAGCGTAAAGCTTGGCGTAGGAAAGTTTCTGTTCGGGAATAAGAAGATCGTGATTGGATGTGCTGTGCTGACAACGGTTCTCGCTTGCGTGGCCGCCGTCGTGTTGCTTCACACGATTTATGTCCGGGGAGCGCTGCTGGTGTTCGCTCATCAAGGGTTAGGCCGCGGAATTCGGGATATGGTGCGGTACCGTCTGGAAGAGATCGGCGAACTAATCCTAAACGCTCCGGTCAGCAAACTGGGCCGCGCGTCCTCGCTGGTCTGGCTCGCTGCATTCGCTGGAATTGCGGTATTGCCGGCGATTGCGCGACGGTGCAAATTACGCACTGTGGAAGTTTACATGGCGTCATATTTGTTTATCGTGTTGGTCTGGCCTTACGGCGATGCGCGGTTCTGGGTTCCAGTCTTGCCCTTGCTTTACGCAGAGCTGTTTTCCGCAGCCCGGCCCTGGACGTTCACGGGCTGGGAAAAATATTTGGGCGCAGCGTATGCCACAGGATATGCGCTGATGGGCCTGGCGGCATTCGCCTACTCGACCTTGATTACATTTTCTGGATCGAATTTTCCCTCCCGCTATGGAGACGGAAACCTCCGCCCGACCTATCAACTGTTCTATAACCACGCCAAAGTGAAAACCGACAAAATCGACCTGCCGACGCTTGAGGTGCTTGAGCGTTACGCGGGACCGCCCCGACGGTAGAAGCCCTCGCGCAGTTGCAGCCTTATGCCATGGGCTCGATCAACGCGGACTCTTCTTGCACGGCCAACTCTTTCGCAGGCCGTTGCACAATTATGATCGCCGCCAGAACGAACACGATCCCCAGCATTTGTATCGGCCGCAACAGCTCACCTAGCAACCCAGCCGCCAGCAGGACGGAAAACACCGGCTCCAGGCAGCTGGCAATGATGGCCCGTGTCGGCTCGAGATATTGCAGGCCATGGAAGTAAAAGGAAAACGGGCCTAATACCGAAAGCATGGAAAAGACGAAAAGGAAGCCCCATTCCCTCGGCGCGTAGTGGACGGCAACAACCCTCCACGGAGGATTCAGAAAAAGCCAGCAGAGCGATGCCGAGGTTAGCGTCCACAGCAAGATCAGCCAACGGTCGTGACGAGCCAATACGTGATGCGCGCCAACGTTGTAGAAGGCAAACGAAAACGACGCCAGCAGCGCGGCGAGGAAACCGTAGGAATCAAGGCGGAAGGCCACGCCAGACTGGCCGCCAACAATGCCGATCACCAGCCCAATCCCTGTGACCGCAAGGGCCACTGCGGCAAGTTTTTGCGGCGATAGCTTTTGCTGCCCGCGAGCCACTACATACAGCAGCACCCAAACCGGAGCCGTATACTGCACGATGATGGCGGTGGCTACATTGGTTCGCTGAATCGCTACGTAATAAAAATAATTGGAAACTGCGACGCCCAATGTTCCGAGGAAAAAGCATTGCACCAGATCCGCGAGTGGCAGCTTGATGCGGCGCCAGCCACGAGTCGCCACCAAAATTGGTAACAAGAGCAGAAGAGAAAATCCCGCGCGGGTTTGTGACAGAATCAGCGGATCAATCGGATGTGGAGACGCTCCCAGCAGCGACAGTCTTCCGGTGAAAACGGCGCGTCCCAGCACGGCCGAAACTCCCCAGAGAAATGTTGCGGAAGCGATCAGCAAATAACCAGGAAGGGGATGGTGTTCGCGCGAAGTCGCCTGCGGTTGAGATTTCATGCTGCGTAACTAAGATTAACTCACCCGGGATTGCTCAACCGGCGTCCACATATTCGATTTCGGTGGTGATCCTGGCCGTCTTTTGCAGCATCGCCGAAACCGAGCAATACTTTTCTTCCGAAAGCCGCACCGCATCTTCCACCGCCTTGGGAGAAACCCTTCCACCCACGCGATAAATCAACTTGATCTCTGTGTAAACAGACGGAGGATCTGGAGCGCGCTCCGCTTCGGCACGAACTTCCAGGCTGGTAAACGGCTCCCGCTTTTTCTTCAGGATGGAAACCACATCGTATCCGGTGCAGCCGCACAAACCAATGAGAACGAGTTCCATAGGACTGTTGCCGCCAGACTTGTCGCCGTCAACCGTGATCGAGTGTCCACTGTCGGCAATACCGGTGAAGCGTTGATGATCGATCCAGGTGTCTTTGGCGGTATTCATGAGGCCTTCCGCGCGGCAATTGTTGATTTCCGATTGTTGATTGTTAATTGACAACCCTTCTTCACCGTTTATCTCCGGTTATCGGTGCTGGGCTCCGGATGAATGAGAACTCGGAAAATTTCCGGCGCTTGCTGCTTGAAGTGGATCTCCATCTCGGTTTGGATATCGTGCACTCGGGCCAGGGATAGAGTGTCGGGCAGCGTACAGTGGCAAGAAACATACAGCCGTCCGCGAACCCGTTTGATGATTACATCGTGTACGTCGAGTACTTCCGGAAACTGGGCGGCGGCGGCTTTCAGACTTCGCTCCAGCTCCGCATCCGCCACCAACGCCTCTGGCCGTTCAATGGTTGCGGGCTCGCTCTCGATGTGGGTCAGGATGTCGGCGATTTCCGGCAGTTCACGGCGCATGCTGGCTTCGAGTTCGGTGACTTCGTCGTGCGCACCCTTCAGCGTCATGCGTTCGTCGAGCTCCACGTGCTGTTCGACGTGCAACTGTCCCGCCAACTCTTGCACGCTGATGTCATGGACATTCAAATTGTGCCGCGTGGCCGCGGCACGAATGCGATCGAATATGTTCTCCGAGCCTTGCGCGCGCGCCAGCGGCTGCACCGTCACATCGGCATCGGGAAGAATTTTTTGGACCGCGGACGTGACCGCCTCGCCCAGTTGTTCCGAACGCTGGAAGGTCAAATTACGTGCAAGGCCAACCACGAGATCGGCAAAATAACGGTTACCCGCGCGCCGTATGCGCACGCGATCCACTTCGAGCACGCCATCGACGCGCGAAACCGCCTCGGTGATTTGTGCGCGGATGCCCGCGGGAGCCGCGTCCAGCAACGCATCGACGGTGCGCCGCGCCAGGCGCCAACTGACGAAAACGATCACGCCTGCGACAAACAGAGCCGCGATAGGATCGGCATCGCGCAACCATTCGACGTGGTAGGTGCGTCCCAGGAACACCAGCAGGAGGCCGAGCACCACCACGCCCGCGGAATATACATCGGTGGAAAAATGCAGTGCATCGGCCTCCAGCGCCTGGCTTTCATATTTGATTGCGATGCGATTCAGCGCCCGCGACCTCCACCAATCCAGCGCCATCGAGAGCAGCATCACGGCAAAGGCCGCAATTGAAGGCTCGATCTCGATGCGGCGGAAAAATAATCGCACGACGGCTTCGTAGACAACCCAGGCGCAAGTCAACAGCAGCAGCGTAGTCTCAACGAATGCGGAAAAATTTTCCACTTTGCCATGGCCGTACTGGTGGTCGGCATCGGCTGGTTTGTCTGAGACTCCGACGGAAAAAAACGTAATCGTCGCCGCGATCAGATCCAGCGCAGAGTGCGCCGCTTCCGAAAGAATCCCCAGGCTGCCGGTAGAAACGCCCACGGCAATCTTCAGCCCGGTGATGACGATCGCCACCAGAACGGAATTTCCCGCTGCCGCACGCTTTTCCGTGCGCATCGATCCCGGTGAATAAATGGCGGGGTTGCCCGACATTCAGGAATTATCGCTGCTGGCGCCGGAACGCGCCACGAAATTCGCGTGAATATGAACTCGCACAAGAATCTTTAGCATGCCGCGCCGGCAGGCCCACAGCGCGCACGCCACAAGCGGCCAGAATCGGAAACAGCCCACGGAGCGCGGATTTCGGGTAAGATTTGATTAACAACTGAATCCCAAGTGGGGCACAAGCCCCCACGTATGCTAGGATTTCATGCTTGGATTTTTTCTTTCTCAACCATCAATTTTCTGATGCATCAATACTGGAGGAATCTGCATATGCGTAAGAGTTGGCTGGTGTGTGTTTTTTTGGCGTCCCTCGCGTGGGCACAAGTGCCGCAGGGTACGCCACCCCCAGCGGCAGCGGGACAAACCCCAGGTACGGGAATGGCGGCCAAGCCGTCTGCTCCGCCGGATATGTCTGCTTCTGTCCCGGCTGACGCCCCGGTCATCACAGTCAAGGGCGTTTGTCCTGCAACCCCCAAAACAGCTGCGGCAAAGGCGGGCGCCGCAAAACCGGCCTCGGCCTCGGCCAAGACTTCCCCGGGCGATTGCCAGACCGTCATCACCAAAGCCGAATTCGAAAAATTGGCCAGCGGCCTTTCCACCGGCACCATGACTCCGCAGTTGCGGCGTCAGTTAGCCAGCATTCTTCCCCGGCTGACCGCCATGTCGGAAGCGGCCAAGAAGAAAGGGCTGGAGAACACCGAGCGCTACAAGGAAACGTTGAAATTCGCAAAAATGCAAATTCTTACTAACGAACTTCAACACAATATCCAGGAAGAAGCGGCAAAAGTTCCCCAAAGCGAGATCGACGCTTACTATCGGGAACATACTTCCTCATTCGACCAATTCAACCTGGATCGGCTCTTCGTCCCGCGCACCAAGCAGCCGTCCGAAACCAAAGATGCCGATAAGGAAGAGAAGCTGACTGAAGAGCAGCAGAAGACCAAAGAAGCCGACGACAAAGCAAAAGAAGAGCAGGGCGAACAAGAGATGACCAAGCTGGCCGACACATTGCGCGCGCGCGCCGCATCCGGCGAAGACTTCATGAAGTTGCAGAAGGAAGCCTTCGAGGCCGCTGGAATGAAGATCGATTCGCCCACCGTAAACCTGCCCAAGCTGCGGCGCACCGGACTGCCTCCTGCTCATGGCGCGGTGTTCGATCTGAAAGTGGGTGAGGTTTCGCAGGTGATCAGCGATTCCGGCGGACACTATATCTACAAAGTGAACAGCAAGGAAGCGCTTCCGCAGGATCAAGTGCAAAACGAAATCAAAAATACTCTGCAGAGCCAGCGTTCCAAAAAAGCGATGGACGACGTCCAAAATTCATACACGGTGGTGAACAACGAGGCGTATTTCGGGCCGCCGGGACCGGGAGGGATGCATCCGATGCCGCCTCAGCGGATGCCAAATCCACACGTGGCGCCGGGGCCGATACCTCCGCCGTCAGCGCCGCCAAACCAGCCGCAAGCGGCGCCTCAGGCTCCGCCACCGGACGCGAAACCGAACTGATGTCGAGTGCCAAGCCGGTCGTAGTGGTCACGGGAATTTCGGGCAACCTGGGTTCCAGGTTACTGCCGTTGCTGAAGGACTATTCGGTGATCGGGGTGGATATCGCTTCGCCCCGCACCGATATCTCCCTGCAATTCGAGCAGATGGATTTGGGGCAGGAAGCCTCGACCAGGACGCTGTTCGAGCTTCTCCGCGACAAGCGGCCCATGGCCGTGATCCACCTCGCGTTCGTGCTCGATGCGGTGCGCAGCGGCGTGCTCGATGCCGAACGCATGTGGCAGATCAATGTCGCCGGAACAGCGCGGGTAATGGAAGCGATTACGGAATCGAACCGCATCGCCGACGAAGGGATCAAGCAGTTCATCTTCCCCAGCAGCGTCGCTGCTTATGGACCAAACTTGCCGGCTCCGGTCTCGGAAGATTCACCGCTGGCCGCTCACACGCTGCCTTACGCGATCCACAAGAAGCAATCCGACGAAGTTGTGCAGCAGAGATCGCCCGCGCTGCGGGGATGCAGCGCCTACATTTTGCGGCCTCCTATTTTCGCCGGAGCGAGTGTGGAAAATTACATGATCGGGGCGTTTCGCGGCACGCCCAGCGGCTCCAGCTCGCGTGCGGAAAAAATGCGCGCCGCGGGAAAGCGTCTGCCCTGCTTGTTGCCTCGCGGCCAGCACTACCTCGACAATAAAATCCAGTTCGTCCACGTGGACGACATGGCGCGGCTGATCGCGCACATCCTGCACCGCGAGCCGGAGATGAAGCGGCTTACTGTGCTCAATGTTGCCGGGCGCGGCGACCCACTAACCTTCGGCCAGTGCATCCAAATCGCACACGCAAAGCTGTACCAAGTTCCTGGAAAATGGACCATGCAACTGGCGCTGAAACTTCTCTGGCAGCAGAAGATCTCTTCGATCCCTCCGGAAGCGGTTCCCTACATGACCAGCGAATACCTTATGAAAACCGATCGCCTTCGGACTTTCTTGGGTCCCGAGTACCCGCATGTCATGCATTATTCCGTTATGGAAGCCTTTGAGGACAGCTTTCAAGCGCCCGCCACCGCCGCGCTGGGCGCATCGGGAGATTAAAGGTAAGTCTCCGCCAAGGACCTGGTGGTCGAAATCTCGCCAACAAAGCTAGCTCACTCTTTCCTTCCTCGGTACAGTCCTGCGATGCCAATCGTGTAAGGCTCCCATGAAGCTTCAACAAATCCCGCGCGCCGCATGCGGCCCAACATTTCCTGCGGCGCGGGAAAGCGTTCGACCGATGCAGGAAGATATTCGTATGGCCCGCGAACGCCAGAGATCATTGTCCCCAGCGCAGGAAGAACGCGTTTGAAATACAAGCGATACATTTTCCCGATGATGCCGTCAGGTTCGCCGAAATCGAGGATGCCGCATTCGCCTCCGGGATGCAGAACGCGAATGATCTCCCGCAGGCCTGCGTCATAGTCGGATAGATTGCGAAAGCCGAACGCGGATGTCACAAGATCGAAGTGCGCGTCGGGGAAAGGCAGATTCAACGCATCGGCTTCGATCCAGTCGGGCGCGGAACGATGCTCGCGGAATTCCGAAGATTTGGTTCTCGCTCGTTCCAGCATGGCGTGAGAAAAGTCCGCGCCCAGTATCAGTGGATTGGCTTTCCCCGCTTCTTTCTGGAGAGCGAACGTCATGTCCCCGGTGCCGCAACAGAGATCGAGGATGCGCGATTCGGGCTGGGAGAGGATGGCGTGAAAGGCGAGCGCCGTGCGCTTCCACCAGAGGCGATCGATATTCAGCGAGAGCAAATGGTTGGCGAGATCGTAGCGTGGAGCGATGGCGGTGAACATGCCACGCACGGCGCGCGCAGCAGAAGCCTTGTCGGTTGCGCCTTGCGGGGCTGCGCCGGCCACAACGGCCTTGGCTTCGAGATCCGCGTCGATCACTTGCCCCACATCCATCCTCCGCGAGACAGGCGGCGCAACTCTTCGACGGCATCGATGATCGCGGCTTCAGGAACGTCGCTGGCTATTTCAACCTTGCCGATTTCACGGGGAAGCACGAAATGCACGACGCCATCTTTCGTTTTCTTGTCGGTACTTAAGCGCGCAAGGATCTTGCGCGGCATCACGTTCACTTCGGGCAGACGTCCCAGGCTCAACACGGCGTCGGCGATGCGGCCGGCAGTGACGCTGTCGGTGCGTCCGACTTTTAAGGCAATGTTCGTCGCGGCGATTATGCCCCATGCGACCGCTTCGCCGTGGAGCAATTTGCTGTAGCCGGTTTCGGCTTCGAGGGCGTGGCCGATTGTATGTCCCAGGTTGAGGACGCGCCGCAACCCGCCTTCGTGCTCGTCGGCGGAAACCACTTCGGCCTTCAGCTTCACCGATTGCGCGATCAGCGCTTCGACTTCGACCGGATCGCGTTTGAGAATCTCCGCGCGCTTCAACTCAAAGCGGACGAACAGATCTACATCGCCGATGATGCCGCATTTCAGGGCTTCGTAGAGGCCGGCGCGGAATTCCCGCGGAGGAAGAGTCTTCAGTACGGCGGGATCGATCAGCACCACGCGCGGGTGATGAAAAGTTCCCAGCAGGTTCTTCCCTGCTTTGAGGTTGACGGCGGTCTTACCGCCGATGGACGCATCTACCTGCGCGAGAACCGTAGTCGGAATCTGCACAAATTCGACGCCGCGCATGTAGACTGAGGCCAGCAAGCCGCCGACATCACCCACCACTCCGCCGCCCAAGGCGATAATGACTGTCTTGCGGTCCGCGCCCAGGCGAGCCAGCTTTTCCGCCAACGCTTCCACGGTTGCCAGCTTTTTGGCCGGCTCACCGTCGGGCATGAGAAGCACTTGCGGCTTGAAGCCCGCGGCGGTCAGCGCCGAGATGAATTTCGCTCCCCAGCGCTTGCGCACTGGGGCTACAGTGAGCACAAAGATGCGGCTGGCCTGGGGCAATAACTCGCCCAGCAGCGCACCCGCGCGGGTCAGCAAACCATTCTCAATGCGAGCCTGATAGGGCCGGGGCGTCACATGAATCGTCACTTGCGCCATTGCGTTCTCATAATAGCGTAAGGACAGTGCGCCTGTGGAATGCGGCTTGAGTTTACCAGTTCGTGAACCCTATATCCCCCCTGCCTGATTGCAGTCGTCTCGTTATCCCCGCCCTGTCGCACGGACCACGACAAGGACGGGGCGAGACGCACGTTCACGAGCTTTCCGGGATGGGATCTTGTATCTCGAGTGCACCCAGAACCGTGATGACGACTTCACGCTCCTCGATGGGGTTGACAAAGCCGCAGAGTCGAACCGCGCTGGAGACGATCTCATCGAGTTCCGGTCGCGGTAACGCGGCCAAGTGACCTGCGGATTCCTGGAGCTGCTGAAGCAGCAAGAGCAAGCGGCCCACTCTTTTATCGTCGAGCGAAAGCGGCGAATCCGAACAAGCTTTGACCACGGTGGTAGTTGGCCAAATGCTCCGGCCGGAGATACTGAAAGACAGCTCATTTGTGTTGCCCATTGTTGTCTCTCCCATGGCGCTCGCGTGAACGCGGCGCGAATATTCGTATTTGCGTGGCTATAGCAAGGAATGTTCAACGCGTTAAGCGCTGCATTCCCGGCGAAGAGTGTGCCTAGGCAGCGACACGAGTGAATTCGTCGCGCAGGCACGGCCAGTTATTTCGCGGGAGTGATGGGAAAAATCAGATAAGGAAAGTGCAGAGAAGAACCTGGAGAGAACGCGTGGGCCCCCGATGCGGCACGGCTGCCGGTGCGACCAAACTGCTGACCGGGCTGATCACGGAGCACGCGGGAAGTGGTGGCAAAACCGTGACGGGATCGATATCTGGAGACGTCAGGCGAAAGCCGGGACGGCAAGGAGGAGCAAGGTTTACCGGTGCATCCGACTCATTAAAGGTGGTTTGGGGTAAGTCCGCCCGGGGGACGGCGGATACTCCGACCGTAGCCGCCAGCAGGAAGAAAATTAATGCCAAATGAACGCGTTTCATGAACTTCCCCGACGCTCAACATAATGCGGCAAGCAGCAGTTGTCAATGGCGCTTTTGGGCCGTCACAAGCCCAAATGCTGCTCTGGGCGAGCCTTTGGGCGCGGTGGCAGGAAACGCTTTTAGTCGCGGCACGATAGTCCGGATCTTTGGGCCGGCAGTATCTGACAGCTTTAGACGCCTTCCGGCTCTCGCCGTGTGCCCGAGGCTATCACTGACACGAACAACACAGCGGCCAGAGTGAGCAGGGTCCACAGGGTGGAGACGCGGTAGTAGTCCGCCGCGAGCATTTTGAGGCCGACCAGGACGAGAACTACGGCCAAACCGTAGTGGAGATAGCGGAACATCTTCATCAATCCGGCCAGGGCGAAGTACATGGAGCGCAGGCCCATGATCGCGAAAACGTTGGAGGTGTAAACGATGAAGGTATTTAGCGTAATGGATAAAACCGCGGGGATGGAATCGACGGCAAAGAGCAGGTCGGAGGTTTCGATAACGATTAGGACCAGCAGCAGCGGGGTGGCGCAGAGCGCGGTGGGGTCGCCGCATCCGCCGCGCACGAAGAACTTTCCTCCTTCATATTTTTCGGTCACGGGCATCCAGCGGCGGAGAGTTTTCACCAGCGGATTTTTGGCGGGATTGACCTGGTGGGAACCGGAGATGAACAATCGCACTCCGCTGTAGACGAGAAGAATTCCGAAGCCGTAGAGAATCCAATGGAAACGCTGAATCAGGCTGACGCCGGCGACGATGAAGATGCCGCGCATGAGCATGGCGCCGAGGATTCCCCAGAACAGAACTCGATGCTGCTGCTCTTCGGGGACGGTGAAGTAGCGGAAGACGAGGAGGAAGATGAAGAGATTGTCGACGCTGAGGGAGAGTTCGAGAACGTAGCCGGTGACGAAATCGAGAGCGACGAGGCGGCCTTGCCAGAGGTAGATTGCGGCAGCGAAGGCCAGGGCAAGGCTGATCCAAACGGCGCTCCAGGCAAGGGCTTCGGCGGGGCGCACGACGCGGCCCCTGCGGTGGAAGAGTTTAAGGTCCGCCACGAGCAGAGACAGCGCGAATACGTTGAAGAGAATCCAGAATAGGAGCAAGGTCGGTTGCCAACTCATTAGATCATTTTTGCAAGATCTTTTTTGCGATGATCTTTGGATAGGGCCGCGTGGATAGCGCCGCGTGCAGCGGGCATCTGGGGAGATACGCGAGAGATCCCTCGCTCCGCCTGAAGAACGGCTCCGCTCGGGATGACGCCGCGTGAATCACTTTGGCGGGATTGCGTCCATCTTGTCGAGAATGCGAATCGTCTCCAGGATCACGGTGCCGGTGATTTCCAGGCTTTTGGGGCTGAGCTTGTCCACCGTATCTTGCGAGGTGTGCCAGAAAACATTGTTGTAGCCGTAGGTGAAGTCGATCAGGTCCGCGGAGGGGACGCCTTTCTGCATGAAGGGGATATGGTCGTCTTCCATCGACTGAACGCGGGCGAAGAAGTGCGACTGATAGCCAACGCGGGTAGCAGCTTGATAGACGACCGCTTCCAGCCACGGCGTGGAAGCGAGGTCGCGGTCGATATCGAGGTCGGAGTCGCCAATCATGTCGGCGAGCAGGAAGGCCTTGATCTTTTTCAGAGTTCCATCGGCCTGCCATTTGTCGGCGAGATGCCGGATGCCGTAGAGGCTGTCGGTCATGAAGTCGACTTCGGTGTCGGGCTTGATGGATTCTTCGGCATCGTCCCAGACCAGCCAGACGCTGTACCCGTCGTTACTCTTGCCGCGCAGTTGGTTGGCGATTTCGAGCAGCAGGGCGCTGGAAGAGCCGCCATCGTTGGCGCCTATGAATGAAGTGTTGCGCAGCGGATAATTCGTATCGTAATGGCTGGCGACAACGATGATGCCGTCTTTCGTTCCCGGAAATTTTGCCACGATGTTGTGGACGGGGAATTTCCCTTCGGGCGTGTCGGCGGTGAAGTCGTCGCGTTCGACGGTGTCGGCCTTCAGGTGAGAGAGAAGATATTCTTCGACTTTCTTGTGGTTGGCGCTGCCCACGGGGCGAGGGCCGAATTTCACTATATCTTTTACATATTGCATGGCGCGGTCGCCATCGAAGGCGAGCGCCGGGCCCTGGTCGGGCGGAAGAGTCAGCATGGGCAATTCGGTGCTGTCGGGAGTCGTGGCGGTTTGCGGCGCGCTCGCGGCTTTGGCTTGGGCTGGGTTCTTATCGTGATCGCAGGCGGCGTTGACGCAGGTCAACGCGAGCAGCAAGGCGAGTGCGCGAGATGTCTGGCTGGGCAAGATTCTTCCTCGAACTGATGCGGTGGGGACATGGCGTGTGGCTATCGAGGGACCTGAAGCCTCGCGCGAGATCCCTCGCTCCGCCTGAAGAACGGCTACGCTCGGGATGACGGCAAGGGGCATTGTCTGGGCCTTCGGGCTTCGCGCTTACGCAGCTTTTTTCTCTTTTCGCGCCTGGCGCTGTGTCGGGTGAACCAACCATGCTACACCGATGCTGAAGACATAGAGAAGAATCATGGGAGCGGCGAAGACGCACATGTTTACGATGTCGGGCGTTGGGGTAACGATGGCGGCGATGACGAAGATGACCAGGATGGCATAGCGGAAATTCTTCCACATGAACTTGGCGGTGACCATCCCCATGAGCGCAAGAAAGAAGACCAGGATCGGCATCTCGAAGATCAGGCCCATGCCGAGGATGATGCTCAAAAACAGCGACGTGTATTCGCCGATGGTGATCATCGGCTGGAACTGGCGGCCGAAGTCGATGAGGAAACTGAGCGCGCGTGGGTAGACGACTCTGTAGCCGAAGTAGCCACCGGCGATGAACAGCAAGATGGTGGAGGACATGAACGGAACTACGTAACGCTTTTCCTTGCGGTAGAGGCCGGGAGAAATGAACATCCAGACCTGGTAGAGGACGAAGGGTGAGGTGAGGAAGAGGCCGGCCAGAGCGGCGATCTTCAAGTAGAGATTGAAGGGCTCGGTGGGATTGAGGAAGACCAGTTTATCGGACATGCCCTGGGCGCGGAGCACGTCTGTAATGGGCTTCTGCATGATGTAGTAGATTTTTTCGTGGTATCCCCAGCAGACGCCGAAGCCGGCGGCCACGGCGATGAGGCTGTAGACAATGCGCTTGCGCAGCTCCTCGAGGTGATCAAGGAAGCCCATGGTGGGCATGGATTCCTTGTCTTGATCCTGGTCTTGATCTTCGCTGCTTGCGGGCTCCGTGGCCAGTTCAGGCATGGGATTCCTGAGGGGCGGAAGTCTTGACTGGATCGATCACCGAGTCAGGGGCAGGATGCGCTGGGGGTTCGTCGCTTAAGGCTGAGGATGTCGTGGTTTCGTGTGCGTTTGAATCTTCGATCAGCGGAGCGGCGAGGGTCGCTTCGATTGCGGTCTCTTCATCGGTTGTCGCAGCGTTAGGGGAATTCAGCGTGCGGCTAGCGGTGCCTTCCGGCGCCAAAGTCTCCGTGACATGACTATCTCCGGCCCAACTGGCGGAAGTTAGCGCCGGGGGTGGAACTGGCGGCTTTTGCGCGTCGAGATGGGAGATCTCCTGCTCGATCTGGGAGCGGAATTCGTTGGATGCGCGTTTGAATTCGTTAAGATATTTGCCAACCAGGCGGGCGATCTCCGGCAGCTTCTTGGGCCCGAAGACGACGAGGGCCAGAAGGAACAGAAAGATGGTCTCGCCAAAACTCATTCGATCATCATACTGCCGGAGGCGGAGTGCGGCAATCCGGGAGACAGAATGTTGACATTGCTTGCGGATGGTCTCGCCGAAGGCCTCGGCTCTTGCGGTTAAAGGAGCGAGCTACCCTGGACTTTGCGGGCCTATGTCGTCGTTCCCTGTCAGTTGGGCCTCCTCTCCATCACAATTTGTGCAAAGCTGTGCGGTCTCTGATAGCATGTTGCCCACTGAGTCTTCGCATATCCAGTGTTAGGCGGGGCTTTGCGAACGCGGTTATGGCACTCCGAGTGCACTTAACCGGTACGGTGTAAAAGGCCAAAGTCCTTACCAAGGGCGGCGGCGGTGAGCAAAGGAACGATAGCCAGGCAGGAGTGGTCTGTGACCCAGATGGAATCGGGCAATGTGCCGGGAGTTCGGCGGCGCCGGACTAGCCGTCATCGCCGCAATCGCCTGATCCGGCGGTCGTTGCTCCTGCTTACCCTGGCGTTTTTCGTGGCCGGGTTTTCCGCAGTGGCCTTGTTCTACCTCAGCCCCTCGTTGTACCACGCATCCAAAGCAGAAGGTCTGAATCTCAGCGACGCCGAAACCAGCCGCACTCGGCTTTTGCAGACCAATGCCGACGCTCTCGAGCCTAACTTGGCTGGGCGTCCTGTATATCCATATTCGGTGGTGCGAGGCGGCGTTGAAGATGCGCGCGAATTGAAGTGGGTGGCGGAGCACGATCCGGTGGTGGCCGCGCACTACGCCGGGTTCGATTACGAGCGTGCGCGCGTGGTGCGACTCGCGCTGGCGCAGACCGTTTATCTTTCCTACCGCATTGGCAATAAGGTTTATTGGACGCGCCATCGTGTAGCGCTGCACAAAGGCGAGAAGCTGCTCACCGATGGCAAGATCACGGCCCGCACGAAGTGCGGGAATCGAGTGGAGACGACGCCGCAGCAAGCCGCTTCTTCTTCGGAGCCGCCCGCGGCTAAGTTTGAACAGCCCATCGGCGGGGGCGACGGCACGGCTATCCAGGGTCCGCCGGTGCCCTTCCAGTCCGCGCTTATGGACCGTCCGGGCATGCCGGGCATCGGCCCGCAACCGCCGTTGAGTTTATACAACCCGTTCAATGGCCAGTCGTGGGCTCCCATTGCACCGCCGCCGCTGCCCGCGCCGGGAGTGTGCGCGCCGGGGAAAAAAGGGACGGGCGAAACCGGCGGCACGGGCAAGAAGAGAGTGAACTGCGGTCCACCGGAGAACGTTCCCGAACCCGGCACCTGGCTGCTGTTTGGTACTGGCTTGGCCGGGATTTATTTTTGGTGGAATCGCCGCAGGCTGGCTCCGGTGTCGGCTTCGTCGCGGCGCTGAAGCTACCTTTCTCCGGGCACTTCCTTCTGAAGTACGGAGCAACAGGATGATTTTCGGTATTCACGTCAACCTGAAACAACTGTGGGAGTCCGCCGCTGGTCTCTTTGTGCTCATGGCTGCCTTGGTCATAATTTTCAAGAAAACTAAATAACCCGCTGCCCCGGCGACTCTGCTTGCTTCAGCGGTTCCCTTCCTATAGCCTTTTCGTTTTGATTTGCGCGGAGGGTATAGTGCGGGTTGCTTGCCGTTTCAGTCTTTCAATGCTTGTCTTTCTTACTTTTTCTTTCGCGTCTCCCAACCTGTCGGCGCAGACTATCCGCTTGCAAGTCGACTTAACCGACGCACCTCGCAACGTCTATCACGCTCATCTTTATTTTCCCGCCAAACCCGGAGCGATGACGCTGGTCTTTCCGAAATGGATTCCCGGCAATCATCGCCCCAGCGGGCCGATTGCCGCGCTCACGGGAATTCGCATGGAGGCTGCGGGTAAGACTCTGGCGTGGCAGCGCGATCCCGTGGATATGTATGCCTTTCACGTCGACGTTCCTCAGGGCGTCGATACGCTTGAGGTTTGGCTCGACGCCATCACTACACTGGACAGCGCGGGCGGCGGCGGGCCGGCGGCTTCGAGCAACATTCTTGATTTGAATTGGAATGCGGTGCTGCTTTATCCGCAAGAGGCGCGGGCGGATAATGTTGAGTTTTCGCCGTCGGTGAAGTTGCCAAGCGGTTGGAAGTTCGGCACCGCGCTTCCCGTGGCCAAGATCGCCGGAGACGAGATCGAGTTCTCTCCGGTTTCTCTCACGACGCTGATTGACTCGCCGCTAATTGCGGGTGTTCACTATCGGCGCATTGAAGTCGCCGCGCCCAATCTGCTGGGGGCAAGGAGTTCGCCGCAGCACTTCATGGATCTGGTGGCCGACAACGAAGGCGACCTCGCCATGTCGCCTGAGGACTTGGCCGCGTTTCAAAAGCTGGTGGCTGAGACTGGCGCGCTGTTCGGCGCCCGCCATTATCGGCAATATCACTTCTTGCTTACGCTCAGCGACCAGGTGGGCGGACACGGACTGGAGCATCACGAATCGAACGACAGCGTCGCCGCCGAGCGCATGTTGCTCGATCCCGACGTGCATATGCTCTACGCCGACCTGGTGCCGCACGAATTTGCGCACTCGTGGAATGGCAAGTATCGGCGTCCTGCGGGGTTGGCGACGCCCAACTATCAGGAGCCGATGGTGGGCGATCTGTTGTGGGTTTATGAAGGGCTCACGGAATATCTGGGCACCGTACTGGCTGAGCGCAGCGGCCTGTGGACGCCTGAGCAGTATCGCGAAGAGTTGGCCTATATCGCAGCGGCGCTCGATCATCGCACCGGCCGAAATTGGCGGTCGCTGGAAGATACCGCGCGCTCGGTGCAGGTTCTACGGACGATCACGCAACCGGAGTGATAATTTCCCCTGCGTTAACATTGACGACTAGAGAACACGGATCCTTAGGAGAAGCAGACGATGAAGACAACGAATGGCAACCGTCACGGGCGGCGCGCGTACGGACTAGAAGAATTGTGCAAACTGGCTCGACCCATCGTGCTGATCGCGATG
>Ga0209006_10002497_pt1 | contig 16788 bp, 13 predicted proteins | sample JacPin_JW_Ref_O2_FD_188567 | JGI IMG/M metagenome (GOLD analysis project Ga0209006, IMG submission 188567) | Forest soil microbial communities from Algoma, Ontario, Canada - Jack Pine, Ontario site 1_JW_Ref_O2 (SPAdes) (version 2) | ecosystem: Environmental > Terrestrial > Soil > Boreal... | reverse complement strand
GCGCGCCTCCGGCGCCGAGATTGTGCTCGGCAACACCTACCATTTGATGTTGCGGCCGTCGGCCGAGCGCATTGCCGTGCTCGGCGGGTTGCATGCTTTCATGCGCTGGCCCGATCCGATCCTGACCGATTCCGGCGGCTTTCAGGTGATGTCGCTCTCACCGTTGCGGAAGATTTCCGAAAAAGGCGTCACCTTCCGCTCCCACATCGACGGCGCGACCATCGAATTGTCGCCCGAGCGCGCGGTCGAAGTGCAGAATCTGCTCGGCTCCGACATCGTCATGCAACTCGATGAATGCGTGCGGCTCCCGGCCGACCGCGACGACATCGAACGCGCGATGCAGTTGTCGCTGCGCTGGGCCGAGCGCTGCAAGCGGGCCTTCGAAGGCGCGGCGTCAGGCCGCGCCTTGTTCGGCATCGTCCAGGGCGGCGACGATCACGCGTTACGCCTGCAAAGCGCGCGTGCCTTGGTCGATATCGGCTTCCAGGGCTACGCCATCGGCGGCCTCGCCGTCGGCGAGCCGCAGGAGGTGATGCTCAAGATCGTATCCGAAACCGCGCCGGTGCTGCCGGCGGAGCGGCCGCGTTACCTCATGGGCGTCGGCACCCCGGACGATCTTCTGCAGTCGGTCGCCCGCGGCGTCGACATGTTCGACTGCGTGATGCCGACGCGCAATGGCCGGCACGGATTGGCATTTACCCGCTTCAGGCCGATCAACATTAAGAATGCTCATCATGCCGACGACCCGCGACCGCTCGATCCGCAAAGTCGTTGTCCGGCGGCGCGCGATTTCTCCCGCGCTTATCTGCATCACCTTTTCCGCAGCGGCGAGGCGCTCGGCGGCACGCTGCTTTCGATCGTCAATCTCTACTACTATCAGGATCTGATGGCGGGGGCGCGCGCCGCCATCGCGGCTGGCCGCTACGCCGATTTTGTTGCGGCGACCAAAGAACAGTGGATCGACAAAGCCGATCGCTGAGCGGATTGACGGCCGTGGCTCATCGATCACGGAGCCGTGCGCATTTTCGTCTCAGTAAATTGCCGGAAGGCGAGGGGAAACGTGCATCCGTTCAGCACGGGCCGCGCGCGTTCAAAAAAGAACCCGCCGACCGCTTATGTGCGGGGCCGGCGGGTCACTTCATCTTCGCGCGTTCGACCAACGCTACGAGCGAGCGCGCGTACGCGAACTAACAAATACGCTCGGGCTTTCCGTTGCCCTCTCTTTGTTCCACGCAGCCTCGATGCCGCGCGGGTGGACGCGACGATACGCGCACAGGACGCTACGCTACTGACACGGCGCGCTGGGCACGGTGAGGGACAGACGCGGAACCGACTGACACCATTCGACCCATAGCCCGAGAGGGCTAACGCGACCACAAGGGGATCGAGGTCACAAATTCGTGCGAGCACTCGTCGCACGCCCAGGCGTGCCGGATGCGACCTCTGAGATTGAAAGCGGATTCTTCGGCGATCAGCACGACGCTGCCGCAGCGGGGGCAGTTGGGGCGGCCGTAATTGGAGGCAACGGCTTCCGGGATAGTGCAGGTCAAACGAACGCTCATCGTCGATCCTCCGCGACGTTCCCACATTCCCCCGACTTTTCCCGATAGCACCGGATCATGCGGGGTCTCTGTGGCGTTGCCACGACGCGATTATGAAACTCTCATGGTTTTATCGGTCGATTTTCGTCCCAAGTAACAATGCGCGTGCCCGCATTTGCATAAAAGATCGCGGCTGCTTTTGCATAAAACTGCAGGTGCAGAGCGGTGTTGCGCGATCACCTAGGGGGAGGGCGACCAGTAACGCCGGGCGTTGCTGCGGGCAGTTCGACTCCGCACGCCCTTCGTATCGCTGCAATGCAGCATGGCCCACAACATTGCATCGCAACAATGCGGCGCCGCTCGCGGTGAACCGTGGCGCTATCGTTTACTCCGCGGCTTGCGCCAGCACATGCTGGCGAAAACGTGGCATCACCTGCTCGGCCATGAGTTGCATCGATTGTCGCTCCCAATTCCCGTTGGGACCGAGCCAATCGACGCCGGTCATCAAGAGCGTACCGAAGGGCCCGACCTCCTCGCGGAACGCGACCAGCTTGTCGAGCATGGTCTTGGGCGAGCCGTAGAGCATGCAGCCGTCGATGATCGCCTCGACGGTTGCCTCCGCATCGGACATTTCGGGCCGCGGTTTCATGATCGCCAGTTGGCCGACACCCTGGAGAACGGTGCGCACGTAATCAAACAAATAACGGTTTGCCGCCTGCTCACCGAACACGCGGTCGCGGGCTTCAGCTTCGCTGGGCGCCACCATGAGATTGCGCGCCACGCGCCAATTTTCGCCCGAGGCCCGCTTGCCGGCTTCGGCGCACGCTTTGCTGTAAATCGCCCAGTGCGAAGCCACCGCGTAGGTCGGGGTGATGTTCGCCGAGATGATGCCGCAGTCGCTGAGCGCCGCGGTCCGTGCACTCGATGAATGCGGGCTCGCCAGCGAGATGACGATCGGCGGGCCGCCTTTCTGGTAGGGTTTTGGCATATAGCCGATGCCGAGTTCCGGGATGAAGGTCTTCAGCCGCACGTTCCAGAATTCGCCGGCGATGTCGTAGGGTGGATCCTGCGACCAGATCTGCCGCATGATACGAATGCCTTCGATCACTTTGCGATTGCGCAACCCGTGATCGGTTTGTCCAAACAGCTCAAAATCCGAAAACAGCCCGCCCGGCCCCACGCCGAGGATGAGGCGGCCGCGGCTCATGTGATCGAACTGCGCGGCTTCGGCGGCGACCACGACCGGATCGTGATTAGGAATGCAAACCACGCCGGTGCCGAAGCTCAGATTGGTGGTGCGCGGCAACAGCGCGGCCATGAACATCATCGGCGAGGGGATCGGTTCGCTGGTCGCGGAAAAATGCTCGCCCAGCCACAATTCGGTGAAGCCCAGCTTGTCGGCGAGCAGTGATTTCTCAGTATCTTCGGCGAGCGTCTCGGTGAACGATCGCGCCGGCGGATGCACCGGCATCATGAAAAATCCTAGCCGCATGAGCCCACCCTGTGCCGCATCTTCATATGCCGCATCCCCCCTTGTGCCGCCGCTTGCAGCTAACCTGAACGGCGTCCGGGCCGCTGCTTCTTGATTCCATTGTGGGCCTGGCGCAATCTGCCGTCAAAGGGAGGAATTCGACATGAGCGTAGCCGAATTGCGGGCGGCCGCCCCCGGTATTGTTCCGACGGCGGAGGAATTGGTTGGCCGGGCCCGGCAGCTTGCACCGAAGCTGCGTGAACGGGCGCTCAAAGCCGAGCGCGACCGCCAAATTCCACTTGTGTCGGTCGAGGAATTTATCGACGCCGGTCTGATCCACACGCTGCAGCCCAAGCGCTGGGGCGGCTACGAGCACGACCACGAGGTGGCCTTCGACATCGCCATCGAACTTGGCAAATCGACCTGCGGATCCTCCGCCTGGTGCCTGAACTATCTGGCCGATCACGCCTGCATGCTGGCGCTGTTCCCGGAAGAAGCGCAGCACGATGTTTGGAGCGAGAACAAAGCCGCCTGCATCGCCACCTCGGCGGCGCCGACCGGCGCCGTCACCATCGTGCCTGGCGGCTACCGGCTCGACGGCCGCTGGTCCTGGTGCTCGGGGCTGCGGCATTCGCAATGGATCATGATCGGCGGCCTGGCGTTTCGCCCTGGCGAAGATCATCCGGATATGCGGCTCTATTTGGTGCCGGTGTCGGAACTGAAAACCGACGACACCTGGTATTGCGCGGGGCTGCGCGCCTCGGGCTCGATCACCTGCATCGCCGACAATGTATTCGTACCGGAGCACCGTAGCGTTTCGTTTCAGACGCTGCGCGAGGCCACGTCACCCGGCTCCAAGGTCAATCCCAATCCGATCTACCGCACCCCCTTCATCGCGGTGCATTCTTATGCGCTGCTCGGCCCCGCGCTCGGGCTTGCCCGCGGCGGCTATACCGACTTCGTCCACTGGACGCGCGAGCGTTACCTGACCTACACGCAGCTCAACATCGCCCAGCACGTGCCGGTGCAGCTCAAGGTCGCCGAGGTCGCGGCGCAGATCGATGCCGCCGAGCTTCTGGCGCGCCGGGCGCTCGCCACCGCGCGCAGCAACTATTCCGGCATGAGCATGGAGACACGCGTGCTGCTGCGCCGCGACTTCACCTACGCCATGCGCATGCTGCGCGATGCCATGGACTCGCTGATCAAGATCAGCGGCTCGAGCGGCCTCATGGACAACAATACGGCGCAACGCTGCTGGCGCGACGTGCAGGCCATATCTTCGCACGTGGTGATGAACTGGGACGTGCCGGCGGAGAATTTTGGCCGCACCGAATTCGGCCTCGGGCTCAATCCGTCCTATCCGGTGTTCTGAACCTAGCTCTTGGTTTTAGAACGGCGTGCCGCCGGGCGGGAGCGCGCCGCCCGGCGTCGCGAGCCGTATGCGCCGCGTCGACCCTCACTCCCGATCAGAGCTTCGAGCCGCCGTCGACGTGAATGGTGTCGCCGGTGATCCAGCGGGCCTCGTCGGAGGCCAGGAAGGCGACCACGCCGCCGAGGTCATCCGGCTGCGCAATGCGCTTGAGCGATTGCATGCCGAGCGTGAAGCTGCGACCCGTTTCGGTCTTGGTGAAGCTCGACATATCGGTCTCGCGTCGCGCCGGTAGCTGTCCGCCTTGCGGCCAACGAACAAATGAAAGCGGCGCTCTAGCCGCGGTCGGCAATGCGTTTCACGATATCGATGGCGCGGCGCAGCAGTGTCATCGAGGCTTCGGGTGTGCGAAAGCCGGCGTGGGCCGTGAGCGTCACGTTGTCCATCGCGGCCAGCGGATGATCGGGCCGCAACGGCTCGTTATGGAAAACGTCGAGGCCGGCATGGCGGATGCGGCCGCTGCGCAGGGCTTCGATGAGCGCCGTTTCATCGACGAGCGCGCCGCGCGCGGTGTTGATGAGGATTGCGCCCGGCTTGATGCGCGCGATCTGCGCCGGCCCGAGCAAGCCGCGGGTGTCGTCGTTGAGCGTCAGATGCAACGAGATGACGTCGGCGCGCGCGAGCAATTCGTCGAGCGGCACCAGCGCATCGCCGGGATGCGCCGTGCGACTGAAGGCGATCACATCCATGCCGAGCCCGCGCCCCAGCCGCGCAACTTCGCGGCCGATGCCGCCGAGCCCGATGATGCCGAGCGTCTTGCCGGAGAGCTGCATGCCTTCGCGCGTAATCCAAGTGCCGGAGCGGACCTCGCGGTCCATGCGCGCCACGTCGCGGCAGGCCGCCACCATCAGCGCGATCGCGTGTTCGGCGACGGCGGTGTCGCCATAGCCCTTGATGGTGTGCACGCGAATGCCGCGTTCGGCGAGCTCGTCGACGTTCATATAGCTCGCCGCGCCGGTGCCGAGAAACACCACATGCTTGAGCGTGGCGCAGCGCGCGGCGATCGCGGTCGGCAGATAGCTGTGATCGTCGATGCAGATCGCGTAATCCCCGAGCAGGCGCGGCAGGTCGTCGGGCGCGAACGCCGTGCGATGGACGTCGATCATCGGGTCGTCGGCGCGCAAGACTTGCTGCCACAGCGGCGCCAATTGATCGTTGCAGTCGATGAACAGCGATTTCACGATTGTCGAGCCCCAGCGCGCGCCGTTGCGCATGATTGTTTTTCAGGAATTGCTCTCGTCCAGCGGGACGAGGTTGGCACACCAGCCACCGAGAGGTCGAGCGCCCCCTTCACCCGCGAGCCCGTTCCGTGCGAACAATTGCACGATAGAACATGGAGAGTTCGAGGGATGGATAAGAGACACCAAGGAAAGACGGTCGTGATTTCGGGCGCGGCATCGGGCATCGGCCAGGCGTCGGCCGTGCGGCTGGCGGCGGAGGGCGCGAAGGTCATCATTGCCGATCGCGCCAAGGCCGACGACACGCTGCAGCGGATCAAGGCGGCCGGCGGCAGCGCCAGCGCCGTTGCATGCGACATCAGCGATCCGGCGAGCGTCGCCAAGCTGAAGGCGGAGGTCGAGAAAGATGGCGGCAGTTGCGACATCCTCGTCAACAATGCCGGCATCTACCCGATGCAGAGTTTCGACCAGATCACGTTCGAAGACTGGCGGCGCGTTCTCTCGGTCAATCTCGATTCGATGTTCCTCATGGCCAAAGCGCTCACCGGCGGCATGCGCCAGCGCGGCTGGGGCCGTGTCATCAATCTGGCGTCCGACACCGTGAACCTGCTGGTGCCCGACTTCGTACACTACATTACCAGCAAGGCCGGCGTGATCGGTTTCACCCGCTCACTCGCCACCGAACTCGGTCCGCAAGGCGTCACCGTCAACGCCATCGCGCCGGGCCTGACGCGCACGCCGGGCACGCTTGGGCGGAACGCCGCCGGCGACATGTCGCACGAGGCGCTGTTCGAGATGATCCTCAATATGCAGTCGATCAAGCGTTCGGAGGAAGCCACCGATCTGGTCGGCGCCGTCTCGTTCCTGGCCAGTGAAGACGCGGGCTTCATCACCGGCCAGACGCTCTACGTCAACGGCGGCCTCACGCGCACGACCTGACACGCACATTGGCTGATGCGTTCGCGGCCTGGTGGGCAAGGCACAGCCGTTGTTTGCACGGCTGTGCCAGCCATCACGATCCAAATAAGCTGGCGACGCGGCCGCGACAGAACAAAAAAGCTGCGTCTCCATCCCCACATACCGTTTTTGCTGTGTTTGTGACAGATCAATGACCCTGACATAGACGCGATGTTCACGACTGGACCGACACACTAGCTCGCCCGGATGCGTGAACGCAGGACGATGGGGTGGATCGCAACATCCGTGGCATCCGCGGTCGGTGGCGTATGCATGTGATTGCGTTTGTGTCCCGAAAAGGTGGGTCGGGAAAGAGCACGTTAGCCGCGCACCTTGCGCTCCATGCGCACAGGGCAGCACGGCGCTGTCTGTTGGTCGACGAAGATCCGCAAGGATCGCTGACACTGTGGAACGCGCTGCGCCACGAAGACGCGCTCCCGATCAAGACCATCAAGCGCGAGCTCGCCGATGTTTTAAAAAAGGCAAAGCGCAGGGATGTGGATTGGGTGTTCATCGACACACCGGCCAATGTCTCGCCGAGTGTCGTCGATGCGATCCGCGCCGCGCGGCTTGCGATCATACCGTGCCGTCCGGGACTTCTCGACATCGACGCCGTCCAGGAGACGATCGATTTTTGCCGTCAGCTCGACACGCCTTATGCGGTCGTTCTCAACGGCGCGCCGCCGCGCCGCAGCGGCGTCGAATCGCCGGTCGTGACCGCCGCGCGCGAATGTTTGGTGGAACTGAAAGTCCCGGTCTGGGGTGGTCAGATCACCCACCGGGTGAGTTTTTCGCTCGCCGTTTCGCGTGGCGAAGGCGTTCAAGAGCAGGATCTTGATCAAAGCTCCTGCATGGAAATCGCCCGCTTGTGGCAGGCGATGGAAAAATCCGTGGACGTCATCAAAGGCGCCCGCGAGCGCCCCGCGATGCACCGGGTGGCTGCTTAGCTGTTCGGATTTTGTTGCGCCGCTAGCGGGTGAAATTCCCAATTGCGCCGGGCTTGTGCGGCGCCGTCATTGCGAGCGAAGCGAAGCAATCCAGCGGCTTGGCAGAGACTGGATTGCTTCGTCGCTCCGCTCCTCGCAATGACGAGCAATCCGCGAACTACTTCTGGACCGCCTTTTCGTACGGATAGATCACGTCGCCGCTCTTGAATTGCGGCGGATAGACGATCACTTCCGTCTTGATGTCGCGGAAGTCGTCGATGCTGTTGCCCTTGATGTTCTGGAACTGGGCGGCGAGCGTCCGCTCCTCAGTCCACTCCCCGAGCGGCCCGAACTTGATTTCGCCGACGACGGTCTGGAACGTGGCCTTGTGCATGTAGGCGGCGAGCACATCGTCGTTGAGGCTCTTGGTCGCGGCGATCGCTTCGCCCAACACCTGCAGGTCGGCATAAGCCCACACCGGCATGTAATAGCCGAGCGGGTCGGTACCGGCGGCGGCGGCGCGCTCCTGATATTTCTTCAAGAGGTCCAGCGAGCCGGGAAATTCCATCGACTTGACCGGCAGCCAGGTTTCGAAATTGACCACGCCATTGAGCAGCGGACCAAGCTGAGTCTTGAATGCGGTCGCCTGCAGGCCGACCATGGCGCCGCCCCACATCTTCGGCTTGAAGCCGATCTCATTGATCGTCTTGATCATGCCCACCGTGTCGAGCGGATACGAGCAGATCACCACGAGGTCCGGATTGCGCGCCTGGATCGCGCGCACGATCGGGGTGAAGTCGATCGTCGCCGGCGGATAGCTCTTGTCGTAGACGATCTTGAAGCCCGCGTCCTTGGCGTTGTCGCGAGCGCCTTCGCAGGCATTCTGTCCGAACTCGGCGTCCGCGTAGGCAAGCGCGATCGTCTCCGGCTTCGGATTTTGCGCTTCGGCCACCTTGAAGAAGCCGCGCGTAAAGGCGCGCTTCGGGGTCGGGCCGTTGGGGATCATGGCAAAGTATTTGTCGTACTTGAACTCGTCGTTGGTGCCGGTGCCGAACAGGGCAACGAATAATTTCTTGCGCGCCACCGCGACCGGCATGGCGGCGGCGACCTGGGTCGAGGCGTAGCCGGAGACGATCAGGTCGACCTTGTCGACATCGAGGAGCTTCGAATAGATCGCCGGCACTTCCGCGGGCTTGCTCTGGTCGTCGTAGTAGACGAGCTTCACCGGCCGTCCGAGCAGGCCGCCCTGTGCGTTGATGTCGGATTCCCACACCTGCATGGCGACGAGCGACATCTTGCCGTTGGCGGCGAGCGGGCCGGTCAGCGACATGCCGAGACCGATCTTGATCGGCTCTTCGGCCGCGGGGGCGCCAACCATCATCAACAACAGCGCCGCGGCGGCAGCGGCGGACTTCAAGCGATTTCGTTTCGGTGACTGGAATTCCGTACGCATCAAGATTTGCTCCCTATGAACGTGCGGCCTGCCGCCCGCGGCGCGCCTCGCATTATCGCTTTGCACAAATGCGCGATTTTGGCCACAGCTTCCCGGCGTCGGCGGGACCGGAAAAAAGTCTAATCCGGCGTCAGGTTTAACGCTGTGTGGAGTGCACGAAGTGGCCCACGCTGTGGCGGTGGGCAGTCGGGCTGTACAGTCCCACACTCGTCATTGCCGGGCTTGACCCGGCAATCCATGGAGAGCGTTCGCTCGCCGAGAGTTGCCGCATTTTCGCTTCACGTCGCGTCACCATGGATCACCGGGTCATAGGCGGAGCGAAGCGACGCCGTTCTTCGAACGGCTATGCCCGGTGATGACGACGAGAGGGAAGCACCCACCCTAATGCCCGGCGGGCGAGGGGGCCTTCGGCGGCGCCACTTTCTGCATGAACGGCACCATCAGAAAGGCGACCGCGAAGCAGATGGCGATCGCCAGATACGCATCCGCAAAAGTCTGCACTTGCGCCTCGCGAAAGGCGAGGAGCCAGAGCTGCTTCAGCGCGGCGCCGTGGGCGTGAACGTGATCGCCCCACGTCTGGGCATAGCGCGCCGCGACCCCGTTCAGAAGATTCATTGCCTGCGTGTTGGTGGCGTTCAGATGCTCGGCGATGCGCTGGAAGTGCAGGTTGGTGCGGTCGTTGAGTATGGTGCCGCAGGCGGCGATCCCGATGGCGCCGCCAAGATTGCGCATGAGATTGAACAACCCGCTGGCCGATTTGAGCCGGTCGGGTGGCAGCATGCCGAGTGTCAGCGTGACGATCGGCGCGACGCAAAATTGCTGGGCGAAACCGCGGAAGGCGTGCGGCAGCAACAATTCCTCCCAGCCCCAATCGTGGGTCAGCGGCGTGAACGACCACATGCCGATGCCGAAACAGGCAAGGCCGAACATCATCAGCCAGCGCAGGTCGACGCGGTTGGCAAGAAGGCCGTAGAACGGCACCGCGATCAACTGAAAGACGCCGGCCGACAACAGCGCCGTGCCGATCTGCCACGCATCGAGCCCGCGCACGCGACCGAGAAACAGCGGCGTGAGATAAACCGTGCCGAAGATGCCGACACCGGTGACGAAAGAGAACCAGCAGCCGAGCGAGAAGTTGCGGATCGCAAGCGCGCGCAAGTCGACCACCGGGCGGCTGAAGGTCAGGCTGCGAAGAATGAAACCAAATCCGGCGATGCCGGAGATCCAGGCGCAGATCAGGATCGTGCGGTCGCCGAACCAATCCCAGCGCGGGCCTTCCTCGAGCACATATTCGAGGCAGCCGAGAAACAAGGCGAGCAGCACGATGCCGAGATAATCGGCGCCGCGCAGCAGCGACAAATCCGGCTTATCGATGCGCACCAGCATCGGCACCACGATCGCCACAGCAAATCCCGGCACCACGTTGATGTAGAACAGCCACTGCCACGACCACGTATCGGTGATGAAGCCGCCGACCACCGGTCCCAACGTCGGCGCCAGCGACGCCAGTCCGCCGACGATCGCGGCGGCGATCACGCGCTGCTGGCCCTGGAAGAAGACGAAGGCGCTGGTGAATACCATCGGGATCATCGAGCCGCCGAGAAAACCTTGCAGCGCGCGGAACGCGATCATCGACTCGATATCGGTGGCGGTGGCGCACAACAGGCTCGCCAGCGTGAAGCCCGCCGCCGACGCGGCAAACAACCAATGGGTCGAGAACACGCGGCTGAGCCAGCCCGACAGCGGGATCACCACGATCTCGGCGATCAGATAGGAGGTCTGCACCCAGGCAATCTCGTCCTGGCTGGCCGAGAGCCCGCCGCCGATTTCCTTCAGCGAAGCCGCGACGATCTGGATGTCCAGATAAGCGATGAAAAACCCGACGCACATCACACCGAGTGCCAGCACCTTGGCGCTGGTCGAGAGCTGCGCCGGTTGCGCTGCCGGCGGAGAAACGCGCGGGGATGTGCCGCCGTCCGACGCGACGAGCGCCGGCGCGGGGAGGGCGATCGTGCTCATTGCCGGGCCTCGTGCGCGACGGCGCGTTGCCGTTCGTCGACCCGTGCCACCACCGACAAACCGGGCCGCAACGTGCCGAGCTCGCCGGCGCCCTCATCGAGGATGATACGCACCGGCACCCGCTGCACGATCTTGGTGAAATTGCCGGTCGCGTTCTCCGGCGGGATGACGCTGAACTGCGCGCCGGTCGCGGGCGCCAGGCTTTCGATGCGGCCGTGGAAGGCGCGGCCCGGCAGCACGTCGGCGGTGATCTCCACCGGCTGGCCGACCGACATCTGGGCAAGCTGGCTTTCCTTGAAATTGGCATCGACCCAAAGGCCGTGCGCCGGCACGATCGACAGCAGTTGCGCGCCGACCGTGGCGTAGGCGCCGACGCGGGCGCTGCGATTGCCGATCACGCCGTCGATCGGCGAGCGAATTTCCGTGTAGCCGAGATTGAGCGCGGCCAGATCGCGCTCGGCCTTGGCTTGCGCCAGCGCGGCTTCGATTTGCCGCCTCTCGGTATCGATGACGTCGAGCTGATGCTGCGCCGCTCGCAACACGGCTTGCGTCTTGTGTTCGGCGGCCGCGGCTTTTTTGTAATCCGCGTCAGCCTGCTCGAAGCGTTGGAGCGAAGCGAAACGTTCGGCGCTGAGCGTGCGATAGCGGTCGAGGTCGTATTGGCTGCGGGTGGCCTCAGCGGTCGCGGCGGCGATTTCGGCGCTCGCCTGATCGACCACGGCGGTCTGCAGCCGGTGCGCGGCGTCGCGATTGGTCAGCGCCGCTTCTTGGGCCGCAACATTGGCCTCCGCGCGCGCCAACTGGGCGCGGTAGTCGCGATCGTCGAGCTTGATCAGGAGGTCGCCGGCCTTGACCCTTTGATTGTCGGTGACCGCGATGGTGTCGATGAAGCCCGCGACCTTCGACGCGATGGTGGTCACGTCGCCGCCCACATACGCGTCGTCGGTCGTTTCCATGAAGCGGCCGACCGTCCACCATGTATAGCCGTACCATCCGGCTGCGATCGCCGCGCCGAGAACAGCGACCACCAATCCCAGCCGCTTCGCAATCTGCCGCGGCGAGCGGCGGCGCGTGGCGGCCGTCTGCTCGAGAGTTCCGACAACACCGTGCATGGTTGCCTCCAAAAAAGAGTATATGCACCTAATTGCCGCTAATCGGTTCGATGCGTTCGAATGTCTTTAGAGATTGACGGATTGACCTTTCGGGGTGAATTCGCTCCCGACCACGGCGCGCAACATGGTGCGAAGCTCCGCGGCTCGTTTTGTGCCGAACGTGGCTTCGAATTGCGTTTGCGCTTGTGCCCAGGCTTTGCTGCCGGCCTGCACGCGCTTTTCTCCCGCGTGGGTGAGACGCAACTCCTTGGCGCGGCGGTCGGTTGCGACCGGCTTGACCTCGATCAGCCCGTCGCGTTCTAGCGGCAGGATATTGCGGCCGAGCGTGGTGCGATCCATCACCATTTCCTCGGCCAGCGCGTTGATGGTCAGCGGTCCCCGCCGTTTGAGTTTCGCCAAAATCGAGAACTGCGTCGTGCGCAGACCGATCGGCATCAGGAACTGATCGTAGAACTGGCTGACATGCCGCGCCGCCGAGCGCACGGCAAAACAATTGCAGTCCTCGGCTTTGGGCAAATAATCCGCGGACGTTTTGTCGGTAGACATTCCCGTACCCCTTAAGGGCAAGCGTGCATATGCGCTTATGTACGAGGATATGCGCCTATTGTCAATGAGCCTGCGGCGGCGCCTGGGAGAGGGAGGGGATCGGTCGCACGGACTTTAGGCGGATACGCAACGGCGCCGGCGGCGGGGAAGCGCCGCACGATCCGTTTCCGGCTACCCATCGCCGCCGCCGCAAACCCAATGCGCCGGCCAGGCATCGCGTGCCTGGTGGCCACGCCTTCGGCAAGCATCGGACTTAAACGCGGCGTAATTTGGCTTGAAGATGAGAGCGGAGCTTCGCTTCCATCGGTCGCCGGCGAGAAAGTGTTTATTGACCATCGGGGCATATAATGGGAACTATCCGGGCCTTCCCAGTCGTCTAGTTGCCTCTCGCGATTCCCTCTTAGCGAAGCCCCGACACACATTTGAACCGGAGCAGATATGAGAAATCGATTCACGATGGCGCAATCCACCGTGGCGATTCGCCGATGGGGCACTTTCCCCGTCCTGGCCCTTGCGACCACGCTTGCGGCGCTGACCGCCACACCGCCGGCCGACGCTGCCTCTAGTCAGGCGCGCCCCGCGGCCCCGACCGTGGAAACGGCCCAGCGTGACGCGGGTGAGCCGATCATGGCCGTCGTGTCGATCAAGAGCCAGCAGGTCACCCTCTACGATGCCGACGGCTGGATCCTGCGCGCGCCGGTGTCGAGCGGCACGACGGGCCGTGAGACCCCGGCCGGTGTCTTCACCGTGGTGGAGAAGGACAAAGACCACCACTCCAACCTTTATGACGATGCCTCGATGCCGAACATGCAACGCCTGACCTGGTCGGGCATCGCGCTCCATGGTGGGCCGCTACCCGGACATGCGGCCTCGCACGGCTGCGTGCGGCTGCCCTACGATTTCGCCGAGGGCATCTTCGACAAGACGCCGATGGGCATGCGCGTGATCATCTCCCCCAATGACGCGGAGCCGGTCGCGTTCACCGCTCCGGCGCTGTTGGTGCCGAATGCCGAGGCGATCGCGGCGGCACCTGGCCATGCCGACGAGCTTGCCGGCGAGGCCGCGAAGGCCACCAAGGAGGCCGAGGAAGCCAAACGCGCGGCCGCGGCGGCAACGCATGCCGCCGCGTCAGTGGCGGCGACCTTGCGCAAGATGGAGCTGCTCAAGACCCGCGCGGACGCCGAACGCACCTACGCCGAAAAAGTAGTCGCTGCCGCCGAGGCGAACTTGGCCAAGGCCGACGATGCAAAGCAGAAGGCTGTCGCCAAAGTTGCGGACGTGAGCGCGCAGGTAGATGCCGCGAAGGCCGACGGGACCGCGAAGGCGGATTCGGCGTCGCCGGATGACGCTTCGCCTGCCGTCTCGCCGCCCACCTCGCGCCGGGCAGCGCTGCTCGCTACCCCCGCCCGCAAGCTGCAAATGCTCAAGATCCGTGCCGACGGCGAGCTCGCCACGGCTGAGCGGGCGCTCGAAGCCGCCAAGACGATCCTGGCCAGGGCCCAGGACACCAAGGAAAAGGCCAACGCCAAGGCCGTCGAGCTTAGCGCGCAATTTGAGGCCGCTAAAGCCGACCCGAAGTCGAAGCTCGATGCGGCCGCGGCGGCGCAGAACGCCGCCAAGGCGGCGGATGCCAAGAAGGTTGCCGCCATCGCTGCGGCGCGCGACGCCAAGCTCGCGCTTGAGCCGGTGTCGCTCTTCGTCAGCCGGTCCACGCAACGGCTCTATGTGCGGCATGGGGCCGAGCCGGGCTACGAAATGCCGGTGACCATCCGGGATCCCGACAAGCCGCTCGGTACCCACATTTTCACGGCGATGGCACCTGCCAGCGGCGGTTTCCGCTGGACGGCGGTCACCATCGACAATGGCGACGACGCCAAGGATGCGTTCGACCGCATCACCTTTCCGAAGGACGTGCTCGACCGCATCGGGCCGACCGCTTTGCCGCGATCCTCGATCATCATTTCCGATGAACCGGCGAACCGTGAGCAAAACTACCGCACCGAGTTCGTCGTGGTGTTGAACAACCAGCCCCAGGGCGGCTTGGCCATGCGCAAGCGCTCGGATCCGGTCCGCGTCGCTCGCGGCGGCTGGGGCGACTTCTTCGGCTTTCAATGGGGTAATGACGGTGGCTATGGGCGCCAGCAGCGTAGTGGCCAATACTATCAGCGCCAGTGGCAGTGGTGAGACGCTGCTAGCGCCAGCTGGCGCTGCGTCCTAAACGAGCAATGACAGTGCCTCATGGCCGGCGCTCGCACCGGCCATTTTGTGCTTGAGTGGTGATCAGCGCTAATTCCAGCGCCACACGCCGTAGGCGTGACCGTTTTGCATCTGCGGCGCGATATAATTGGGCTTATGCTGGCCGATGGCGCCGAGCATGGCGATCCAGTTGAGCAGCTCGCCGCCGACATTGCCGGCCTTGAGCATCTGGTGCTCGGTCGCTTCCGCGATCAGCTTATCGATCTGCTGCTCTTCCAGAAGTTTGATGATGCGCCACGCCCAGTCCGGATCGGGCACGCCGTCGGTACGGCCCGGGGCCATGCGCGGACCGGCGACCTCGAGCGAAAAGCTGCCGCTGCCCATGATGACGACGCGCAATGGTTCCGGCCAAGCCGCGACGGCGCGGCCGACCGCTTGGCCGAGCGCGTGGCAGCGCTGCGCCGAGGGCAGCGGCGGCACGTGCCCGCTGATGAAGAAGGGGACCACCGGCACGCTCATATCGGGCGTGAGAAAATGCAGCGGCACCGCAATCGAGTGGTCGACCGAGAAATGCTGCGTCAAGGCGGTGTCGAAGCCGGCGGCGATGCTGGCCTTGCGGATATGCGCGGCAAGACCGGCGGACGAGGGGATCTTGTAGACCGGCATCTCGCGCGGCTCGTCGTTGGGACCGGCGAAGGCCTTGTCGACGCCGACGGCGAAAATCGGAAGATTGTCGAGGAAGAACGTGTTGAGATGGTCGGTGTCGAACATCACGATCACGTCGGGGCGAGCCGCCGCAAGCTCATCCTTTTGCGCCGCAAACAGCTTGGCGATTTCACAATCGGGACCGTCGCGCTTGACGAAGAATGGAAACACCGGAGTGTGCGGGACGCCGAATCCGGCGACGATAGTGGCCATGCGTATTCCTCTCCCATTGTCTCGTCGCGAGCGCATCGGTGCGGCGTTCGTAACCCTAGCGCATGTGCCGGAAAGGTGGGAACCGGTTTTTCCGCCACCGACTTGCGCCAACGATTTGTTCCACACCCACTGGACTTGGCGCCCATTGGACTTGGCGCCGCCGCCTCCTAGCTGTGCGCAATGACGAACGCGCCTGATCAAACAAAAGGCCGATGACCGACGCGACCACGCCCCATGATGCCCGTGCGGGCTCGCCGCTTGAAGTGTTTCGGGTGTTTCTCAAGCTCGGCGTCAGCTCGTTTGGCGGTCCCATCGCGCATATCGGATATTTCCGCGAAGAGTTCGTCGTTCGCCGCCGCTGGCTGAGCGAACACACCTTCGTCGATCTGGTCGCGCTCTGCCAATTCCTGCCCGGACCGGCATCGAGCCAGACCGGATTTGCCATCGGGCTGATCCGCGCTGGCTATGCCGGGGCGTTGGCGGCCTGGTCCGGCTTCACCTTGCCGTCGGCCGTTCTTCTCGTCCTGTTCGCCTATGGCGCCGGCGCGCTGTCGGGTCCTTTTGGCGCGGGGCTGCTGCATGGCCTCAAGCTGGTCGCGGTCGCCATTGTCGCGCAAGCGGTGTGGGGTATGGCGCGCAGCCTCTGCCCCGACCGCGAGCGCGCCTCGATCGCGACCTTGAGCGCGCTCATCGTCTTGTTCAGCGTCTCGTCGATTGCGCAGATTGGAGCCATCGCGCTTGGTGGCGTGCTCGGGTTGTGGCTGTGCCGCGAAGCGCCGCCGATCACAGAAGGCCACATCGCCATCCCGGTGTCGCGCCGCGTCGGCCTTGCGGCGCTGGCGTCGTTTTTCATTTTGCTTGTCGGCTTGCCGATCGCACAAAAGCTTTTAGGGTCCGCGGCGCTTGCTCTGTTCGACGCCTTCTACCGTTCCGGTGCGCTGGTTTTCGGCGGCGGCCATGTGGTGCTGCCGTTATTGCAAGCCGCCGTGGTGCCGCCGGGCTGGGTCAGCAACGATGCGTTCCTCGCCGGCTACGGCGCGGC
>Ga0209006_10002496_pt1 | contig 16788 bp, 13 predicted proteins | sample JacPin_JW_Ref_O2_FD_188567 | JGI IMG/M metagenome (GOLD analysis project Ga0209006, IMG submission 188567) | Forest soil microbial communities from Algoma, Ontario, Canada - Jack Pine, Ontario site 1_JW_Ref_O2 (SPAdes) (version 2) | ecosystem: Environmental > Terrestrial > Soil > Boreal... | reverse complement strand
TCGCCTTGAAGTCGACCTCCTGGGGAAAATCGAACCCCAATTCATCGCGAACGATCTGGCTGGCGATCAGAATGACCGGCGCGCGATTGCGGTTCGCCTCGACGATGCCATTGATGAAATGCAGGCTGCCGGGACCGCAGCTTCCGGCGACCGCGGTGAGGCTGCCGGTTAGCAAGGCCTCGCCCTGGGCCGCGAAGGCCCCGGCCTCTTCGTGGCGCATACCCACCCACTCGATCGCACTTTCGGAAATGCTGTGCGCGATCCGGTTGAGCGTATCACCCACGACGCCGTAACAATGCCGGACGCCCGCGCTCTGCAGCGTTTCAACGATGATATCTGCGACCTTCTTGCTCATGGCAGCGAACCCCTTTGGCATCGATGCCGCAGTATGGGGCCGGCCGGGAGACCGAGATTGTAGGGGATTGCGAGGACTTGTACCCGACTGCGCAGGCGACCGAGACGCTGGACTGCGCGACATTCGAAATTTGCGGCGCGCTGGTGGACCGGGGACACAATCCCGTCCGACTTGCGGATGTCCCTCGTCCAATTCGACTGGCAGGGTCGATCGCTACCGGGTCTCGCGCTCGCGTCGCCAGCTGGCCGGGCTTTGACCGAAGGCTTGCCTGAAAAGCCGGCACAAATGGGCCTGATCAGAAAATCCGACGCTCAGCGCGATGTCGCTCAGCGACACCGAACTGGTAATCATCAAATGGCAGGCTTTCTCCAGCCGCCGCTTGACGACATAGGCATGCGGAGGTTCTCCGAAGGTGAGCTTGAACGATCGCGAGAAGTGCGCCGGGCTCCGCCGCGCCACCACACTCAGGTCCTGGGTGTGAATGGTACGGTGCAGGTTCTTGTCGATGAAAGCCCGCACCCGCGAGACCTGCCAACCCGCCAACCCTGCGGTTCTGGAGGGCTTCACGCCCGATTGGCGTTCGATCTCCGATTGCAGGATGGATGAAGCGGTAGCCAGCGATGCCTTCGCAGCTTCTCGATCGTGCTCGATTTCGCGCCTCGCGACCTCAAGAAGTTGGGCCAGGCTGTTCGCCAGATATCCCAACTCGTGACTGGTCGCCGAAGAAATCGGCTCCGCTTGCGGCCCTTCCATAACGAACCCTCGACGTCAAATCGGATCGTCGCGAGAATGGTTCAAACGAGCCCGCTTGGCTTGTTAAACAGCGTTCTGAACTGTTAAAAGTGGGCAAATGCTCCATTCTGGGGCACACACCCGCATCGGAAAAACTGATTTATTTTCAATTGGATATTCGCGAAACCTGACCGAAAGCGGGTAATTCGCCTCGCCGACGCAGCCCCGGCTCGGCCCACGAGTTCCGCAAATGCCGGCAGAAGACACCATTATTCATAATGGAGCTCGGCGGCCTTTCCACGGAACAGCCGATAGACCACCGTGGTGTAGATGAGCGTCAGCGGCATGACGAAGAGGCCGGCGCCCCAGAACATGAAGGTCAGGCTGGCGGGCGGCGATGCAGCCTGCTCGACGGTGAGCGCGAACGGGATCATGAATGGCCAGAACGAACAGGCCAGCGTCCCGAACGCCGCCATGAAAATGAGAGCAGAATATCTGAGGGGAGCCGGATCGTTCCGCTGCCTGACGCTGTCGAACAGGCCATAGGCGGCGATCGCTCCGATCAGTGGAAAGATCAGCAGATACGGACGCTCCAGCCACCGGTGCATCAGTTCGAGATGCATGGCCAGTGACGCGACGAAAGCGCACCCAAGAAAGCCAAGCACGCCAACGATCAACACGGGGAGCCACTGATAGGCACGCGCCCTGATCGGCTCTTCGCATTTCAGCACAAGCCAGCTCGCTCCGAGAAGGCTGTAGCCGAGCACCAGACCAAGCCCGCACAGCGCCGCGAAGGGACTGAGCCACCCAAAGGTGCCACCGGTATAGTGGCCGTCCTTCATGGGCAGGCCCTCAACGAGAGCGCCAACCGTCATGCCTTGGATAAAGGTCGCGACCAACGATCCGCCGGCGAAACCCAGATCCCAGAACCAGCGAAATCCGAGCGATTTATATCGAAACTCGAATGCCACGCCGCGCAGGATCAGCGCGCACAGCATCACCACAAGCGGCAGATAGAAGGCCGACAGCAAGGCTGCGTAGGCGGCGGGAAATGCTCCAAACAGGATCGTGCCGGTCACGACCAGCCAGGTTTCGTTGCCGTCCCAGACCGGTGAGATCGCGCTCAGCATCTTGCGCCGGTTGGGTTCGTCGGCAAACGCAAACAGGATACCCACTCCCAGGTCAAAGCCATCCAGCAGGACGTAGAGGGACGTTGTAACGGCGAGCAGGCCTGCCCAGAAGAGAATCATAGCCAGCCTCGTGCTTGGGTCGTCTCCACAGCCGGATTGCCGCCGGAGACCGCCAGCGGACGTTTCGGATTGGGAGCAACGATCGGCTCGGATTGGACCGGCCCGGCCCTCAGCAGTCGGTAGACATACAGCGTCCCGAAACTGAATATCACGAGGTAGACGACCGCGAAGATGATCAGGGAGGCTGTGACCGCGCCAACGGTCAGCGTGGGGGTTACGGCGTCGGCCGTGCGCAACGCGCCGTAAACACTCCAGGGCTGGCGGCCGACCTCGGCGGTGAACCAGCCCGTCAACGTCGCTATGAAAGGCAGCGGAAAGCTCAGGAAGGTCGCCCACAACAGCAGCCGCTGCCACGGCTTGCGCTCGAACAGCAGGTAAAACGAGCCGAGCCAGGCCACCGCCGCCATCAACAGGCCGCACCCCACCATGATCCTGAATGTAAAGAACGGAATCGCCACTGGCGGCCGATCGGCCTTCGCAAAGCTGGTCAGCCCGATCTCCTTCGAATCGAACCGCATCGAAGCGATCAAGCTTCCGAGATAGGGTATCTTCAGCTCAAGTTGGTTAGCTTCGCTGGCCTCGTCCGGTATCGCGATCAGCACCTCGCCCGCCGGCTGTTCATCATGCCAGCGCCCCTCGATGGCCGCGAATTTTGCCGGCTGCCGGTCGTGAACGTAATCGCCGTTCAGATGGCCCAGGAACAGCTGGGCAGGTATCAGCAGCGCCGCCAGGAAGAGGCCCATTCGCAACATCACGAGGCCTTCCACCGCGTATACGCCGCGCAAGCGGTACCAGGCCCCGGTCGCTGCGACACAAAATGCCCCGGTCAGGTAAGCGGCGATCAGCATGTGCGGAAATCTGACCCACACCACGGGACTAAAGATGATCGCTCCCCAGTCGGTCGGAACGAAAACGCCGTTTTCGACGGCGTAACCGACCGGAGCCTGCATCCAGCTATTGTTCACCATGATCCAGAAGGCACTGAACGTCGTTCCAAGCGCGACCATCATGGTGGAGAACAGATAGACCGCAGGCGATACCTTGTTCCTTCCAAACAGCAGAACGCCGAAGAATGACGCCTCCAGCGCAAACGCGGTGAAGCTTTCGTAGGTCAGCAGCGGCCCCTGGATTGGCCCTGTCACCTCCGACAGCCGGCTCCAGTTCATGCCGAATTCAAAGGCGAGCACGATTCCGGAGACGACACCGAGGCCGAATGTCACGCCGAATATCTTGAGCCAGAACTCGAACAGGCGCCGGTAGACCGGCCTGCCGCTGATCAGGTGGAACGCCTCGAGCACCGTCAGCCAGGCCGCAAGCCCGATCGTGAATGAGGGAAAGATGATGTGAAACGACACCGTGAAGGCGAACTGCACGCGAGACAGCAGAAGCGCGGTCCACATCATGTATTCGTTCCCCGTTTCCACCGCGACTCAGCGAGATAGATTGACCTTCGCGAGGTCGACAAGTTGAGAGGCGCGGCCGTCAAGAACCGCCTTCATCATGAACATGCCAAAGTGATAGGCCTGACCCACGGTCGTCTTCGGCGGCATGGCGAGCTCCTGGCGGGCGCTCAAAACGTCGACCAATACCGGCCCCTTGTGCGCGAGCGCGGCCTGGATAGCGCCCTTTAATTCCTGCGGCTTTTCGACCCGGATGCCGCGCACCCCGACGGCCTCTGCCATCAGCGCAAAATTCGGATTCTTGAGATCGCAGCCCGTATCCAGGAATCCGCTGGCCTTCATCTCCATTTCGACGAAGCCGAGCGTGCCGTTGTTGAGGACAATCACCTTCACCGGAAGCCCCAACTGGGTGAGGGAGATGAAATCCCCCATCATCATGCTGAAGCCGCCGTCGCCTGACATCGAGATGACCTGGCGATTCGGATAGGCCGCCTGCGCGCCGATCGCCTGCAGCATCGCGTTCGCCATCGATCCGTGATTGAACGAACCGATGATGCGGCGCCTGCCGTTGACCTTGAGATAACGCGCCGTCCAGATGATCGGGGTTCCAACGTCGCAGGTGAATACCGCATCGTCGGCCGCGAGTTCGCTCACCAGGCGCATGACATATTGCGGATGGATGATGTCGCTGTTCGGACCACCCTCCGCCAGCTCGTCGAGAGCTTTCCTGGCTTTCTTGTAGTCGATCAAGGCGTCGTTGAGATGGCTGGAGTCCGTCTTCTCCTTGACCGCCGGCAGAACGGCGGCCAGGGTGTCCTTGACGGTCCCGAGCAGGCCGAGATGAAGCGAACATCGATTGCCCAGCGCTTCGGGGCGCACATCCACCTGCGCAATCCTGGCGTGCTCCGGATAGAACGCGCGATAGGGGAAATCCGTCCCCAGCATCAGCAGAGCGTCGCAGTTCTTCATCGCCGCATAGCCTGACGAAAAGCCGACCAGACCGGTCATCCCGACATCGTAAGGATTGTCGTATTCGATGAACTCCTTGCCCCGGAACGCGTGCACGATGGGCGCCTTCAGCTTTCGCGCCAGTTCGACGACCTCGCCATGGGCGCCCGCGCAGCCGGCCCCGCAAAACAGCGTCACCCGCGAAGCTCCGTTGAGAAAATTCGCCAATTGCTCGATATCGGCGGCAGCCGGCTGCAAGACGGGCGCAGTCGGAACAATCCATTCCGGTACCTCGGCGTCGATTTTCATGAGCGCGACGTCGCCCGGCAACACGACGACGGCCACACCACGCTTGGCGATGGCGACACGGATGGCACGCTTGAGAATCTGCGGCAACTGCCCCGGATTGGAGACCAGTTCGACGTAATGGCTGCAGTCCTTGAACAGACTTTCCGGATGCGTGGCCTGGAAATAATCGATGCCGATTTCGCTGCTCGGGATGTGGGCAGCGATCGCCAGAACGGGAACGCCGTTGCGCTGGCAATCGAATAGGCCGTTGATCAGATGCAGATTGCCGGGGCCACAGCTGCCCGCGCACACCGCCAGGGTGCCGGTGAGATGAGCCTCCGCCCCGGCCGCGAAAGCTGCAGCCTCCTCATGGCGCATGTGGATCCAGTCGATCGATTTTCTTCTCCGCAGCGAGTCGGAAACGCCGTTGAGGGAGTCGCCGACCACGCCGTAGATGCGTTTGACGCCTGTCTTCTCGAGGGCTTCGACCAGGTATTCGGATGCAGTCTTGCTCACAATTGTTCTCCTTGGTGGGTACAGGCTTCTCCCCACGGAGGGTCTCCGCGGGAGGGAATCCACGGAGACCCTCTCGGCGAAGCGAGGGGCGGAACGCTTCGCCGCGACGGCGGGAATGCGGTTCGGATTACTTGCGGGTGTGATCCTCCAGGATCTTCAGATCGGTGACCGAGTAGGCAAGCGAGTAGCGGAATCCGGATTCCACGCGGTGGGGCGCCAGGGCGTGGAGCTCTTCGCCGTGCGCCTCGGGAAGCTTTAATTCGGCCTCCCCGACCCAGGCCTGCGCAACCGTGAGATTATCGGTGATCGACATCGCCAGTTCGTCGACCGCCGGCTTGTCCTGGTATCCGGCGGCAAGTCTCGGAAAATATCGCAGCAAGACCGTCGGCCGGCTGAGCAGCGACAGCCCGTTCTCGACGGGCCTGCGCAAGGTGACGCAGGCTTCGGCCAGACGCTCGCCGTGCGCCGAAAGACTTGCGCCAAATCGGCCGCCGGACACGACTGGCGCCGCCGCGAGACTCGCCGCAGCGAAAGAACGCGTCTGGAAAATGCTGCCCAATTTCTTGGGGAAGCCTTGCGTCCACCCCCGCGCCAGCGCGGCATCGTTGTCGACGTAAATATACGGGCACCACATCACCGGAGTATCGCGATACATCGCATCGAGCAGCACGAACGCCTCGCGATATTGATAGCGGGCGGGATCCAGGAACTCGTCGTTCTGCGCGGTAAACTGCCAATCCAGGAACATCATGACGGCGTGGCCGTTCGATTTCGGATCAGGGGAGAGGCCGCTCGGCAATGTCGCTGCCGCCGCATCCGGATCCGTCCAGAACTCGACGCCCACAACATCGCTGGAATAGTGCCAGGGCGGCGGTGGTGACAACGCCGCCAGACCGAATGGCGATTTCGGGACGGTAAAGCCTTTCAACATGTCGATCTCCTGCGCACCTTCATCGTTGGGCAGGAAGTCTATCGAAACGAGCTGCAATTGATTTGATCGTCCTGCGCCGGCTTGTCTATCCTTGCGGTCCAAGCACCTTTCGCGAATGGTCGGAGGTCACCCCCGGCGAGGCGCACCCGCAGTCAGGTCCGCCAAGACTTCGCTGTCGGATACCGAGCAGGAAAACGAGAAGCGAAACCCGCGGCCAACCCTGATCGGTCCCAGCATTTCAAGTTCTTCGCCGTGCACCTCGGGAAAGACGAGCGCTCCTTCACCGATCCATATCTCTGTGATCAGGACATCGCCCATCATGCAGCGGACCAGTTCATCCAGGGCCGGCTTGTCGTGCATGCCGGCGCAAAGCCGCGGAAAGTACCGCCGCGCCACAATCGGGCGATCGACCAGACCAACCAGATGATCTGCTCTTTCACGCAGCGTGATTTGGGCACGTGCCAGCAGCTGCCCATGGACCGACACTGAAGCGGCAAATCTGCCGTTGCTGACCGGGGGTGCCGAAGCCGCGCTCGCCGCGGCAAAGGTGCGGGTCTGGTGCACGGCTCCGATTTTTTTGGGGTAGCCCTGGATCCAGCCACTCGCGACCGCAGCATCATTGTCGGCATAAGCGTATGGACACCAGGCTATTTCCGCTCCCTCCCACGTCGCGTCGAGTAAAACGGTGAATTCGCGACATTGATAGCGGGCGGGATCGAGGTACTCGTCATTCTGGGCGGTGAACTGCCAATCAGCGAACAGCGCGACGGAGTGACCTGCGCGCCTGGCGTCAAGCTCGACCCCCTCAGGAAGGATGTCGGCCGCGACATCCGGCTCGTTCCAGAACTCAACCCCCAGAACGTCTCCAGCGTAATGCCATGGCGGAGGCGGTATGAGCGCAGCGGCCCCCAACGGCGATCGCGGGACCGTAAAGCCTTTTGGCATCTGCAGGTCCCTCCACCAGCCGACACCGCCGTCAAAGTGCGGCAGACGAGTGCGCACCAATCTAGACGCCATGGATGTCTCACCGCTTGGAGGAACCTGCGGTGGTTTGTCCGCTTCTGCGCACTCAATGGTGTTACGTGGTACGCGATCGGGCGACCAATCTGCGAGTCGGAGAACATCCAAACCGGCGGCAGAACGGCTGCTCTGCCACGATCTGGAACTCTTGTCGGGCGCTCGCGCCTGGCGGCCTACATCACGTGGTGGCCGGCAGCTTGCCCTCCATCGACGTGAATGGTCTCACCTGTGACAAACCCGGCGCCATCGAGATAGATAACCGCGTCCACAACGTCGGACACCTCTCCCATCCGACCCATCGGATGGAGTGCCGCCAACGCTTGATGCGCTTCCGGCGGGTGCATCGGCGTCTTGATTATTCCCGGTGACACGGCGTTGACGCGAACCCCGGTCTTCGCATACTCGATTGCCAGCGCTTTCGTTGCCGCGCCTAGCGCTCCCTTTGTAAGCGAGGCCAACACGGCCGGGACGCTGCTCATCGGCTGGTCGACAAGACTTGTTGTGATCGTGACGACGTGACCGTGCCCTTGTTTGCTCATGAATTCCAGCGCACGCTGAGTCATGTGAAAGAATCCCGTCACGTTTGTCGACATGTAGATCGCATAGTCATCCGGCGAATACATCGTGAATGGCTTTGCCATGAACATGCCGGCGTTGTTAACCAGCGTGTCGACACGACCGAAACTATCGAAGGCCGTTTTGAACACGCGCTCGGCCGTGTCCGCAGCGCCGATGTCGCCTTGTACGGTAACGACGCCAGGATCGGCGGCCGGCTTGATCGCCCGCGATGTAGCGACGACCCGATAGTTGCGATCCCTGAAAGCCTTGAGGATACCCGCGCCGATCCCCTGAGATGCCCCGGTTACTACGGCTACTTTCTGCTCTGCGCTCATGATTGACCCCGTTCAAAAAAGAAGCTTCGCTTTAGTCAGGCCTCCGCCTCGCCGCTGGTGATCAGCGGATCGTATTCCGGCCGTTTCAAGATCGCGTGAAGTTGTCGGCGTCGGACACCGATGTTGCCTCCGCCAAAGAGAGGAAGCGCGAGCGCATCCTGCAGCAGGCGCCCTAACGGGAGAGCATGATCGTAGCTCTCAACTCCGACAACTCGCATGAGATCCGTCAATACCCGCACGGCCGTTTCGGACCCATGGACTTTTGCTTCGATCGCCAGTTCCTGCGCAGCGGGCGACTGTACATCGACCGCATGGCACGCCCGCCAACAGAAAAAACGGGTGGTTTCGATTGCGATCTTTGCGTCTGCCAACGCATATCCGACGGCTTGATGTTCGATGATGGGATCAATGCCGCCGCGCCTTTCGGTGCGCGCGAAGGCGAGCGTGAACTCAAACGCCGCCCGCATCAGCGCCACCGCAAAAATCCCGACCAGGGCGGCTGCGCCGGTGAAACAGGCAGCAACCAGGGCCAAACCACCGCCGACGCTGCCCAAAATATTATCTCTGGAGACGCTGACCCCCTTGAGATTGAACTGTGGCAAGAGGTGCGCGCGGTGCCCTACCGAGTCGATCGCGCGCTCGTAGACCAGGCCCGATACCGGGCGCTCCACCACGATGACCGAAATACCGCGCTCGGGAGGAGCATCACGATCGGTGCGGCAGACTACCGAAAGAACATCCGCGCCCTTGCGATCCCAGCCGGTGGCCGAGGAAACCCAGCTTTTTCGACCTTCGATGATCCATCGGTCGCCGCGAAGCGTCGCTGTGGTACGAACGCCCTCGCCCGGCGGCGGCGATGCGGCATTGGCGCTGCCTCCCGGTTCGGTAGCGCAAAACCCCGCCAACGGCGCCCCTGCCTGTTTCAGGAATGGAGACAGCAAGCGTCCGCGCTGCTGCTCCGTGCCGCCGATCAACAGCGGCAACAGTCCAAGCACGGTTCCGATCAACGTCAAAGTGACGCTGGCGTTCACCGCATAGAGTTCCTCGACCATGATCGCGGTATCGGTCAGACCAGCGCTCTCTCCCCCGGCGGAAACAGGAATGCATTTGCGCAGAAATCCGGCCGCAATCATGGCCTCGTAGGCGGGCTTGGTTGCGGCAAACCGTTGCTCGGGGGTGGGCAGGGTCTCTGCCTCGGTCGCGGGGAGAAGCACTTCCTTGGCGAACTTGCGGGATCGCAGCTGCAGGTCGCGCTGGCTCGCGGTAAGTCGAAAGTCAATGGCCACCGATCTTCCCTCCCGCCGGGACATCATCAGCCATACGCATTATGCCGCCCCGCTTGCCGCGAGCGGATCATAGTCGCTTCGCTTGAATATCATGTGCAGCTGCCGCCGCCTGATGCCCATATTGCCGCCGTCGAAGATCGGCAGCGCGAGCGCATCCTGCAGCAGACGGCCGAACGGCGCCTCATGATCATAGCTGTCGATGCCGACCACGCGCATGAGATCCGTGATCACGCGCACCGCGGCCTCGGAGCCGAAAATCTTTGCCTGAACCGCAAGCTCCTCGGCCGACGGCGACTGGGTGTCAAGCGCGTGGCAGGCGCGCCAGCTCAGATAGCGCGCGGCTTCGATTGTGGTCTTGGCATCGGCCAAGGCGTAACCGACCGCCTGGTGCTCGATGATCGCGTGAACGCCGCCGCGCTTTTCGGTACGGGCAAAATGAAGCGCAAACTCGAACGCGGCACGCATCAACGCGACGCCGAAGATGCCGACCAGTGCCGCCGTACCCGTGAACGCGGCAGCTGCCAGCGCGAGCCCCGAGCCCTCCTGTCCGAGCAGATTGTGCCGTGGGGTCACGACATTCTGCAAGCCGAACTGCGGCACGAGATGCGCCCGGTGACCGATCGTGTCGATCGCCCGTTCGAATACGATGCCCGCTACCGGTCCTTCCACGGCAATGATGGACATCGCCGCATCCGGCGGCGCCGCCGGATCGGTCCGGCACACGACGCAAAGAACGTTGGCGCCTTCGCGGTTCCAGCCCGTGGCTGAGGAGACCCATTTCTTGCGGCCGTTGATCACCCAGTTGTCGCCGTCGCGCGTGGCTGTGGTGCGGACGCCCTCGCCGGGCGGAGGCGATGCCGCATTGGCGCTACCGCCAGGTTCGCTGGAGCAAAAGCCGGCAAGCGGCGCGCCGCTTGTCTTCAGAAAGGGCACCAGCAGGCGCTTGCACTGGTCCGGCGTGCCGCCGAGCAAAATCGGCAACAGACCGAGCACGGTGCCAAGCATCGTGAGCGTCACGCTGGGATTCACGCTGTAAAATTCCTCCGCGAGGATCGCCATGTCCATCATGCCGGCATTGTCGCCACCGGCAGGCGCCGGGATACACTTGCGCAAATGACCGGCCGCGACCATCGCCTCGTAGGTCGGCTTGGTTGCAAGAAAGCGCTGTTCCGGTGTCGCCAGCAACTCGGCGCTTTTGGCCTCGCCGAGCACCTCTTTCGCGAATTTGCGGCAAACGCGCTGCAGCTCCCGCTGTTGCGCCGTGAGCGTGAAATCGATCGCCATCACAATATCCTCAAGACCGGGGTGTCAGCCGTTCGGACCAACGGCTATCCCAGCCCCGGGAGGAAATCTTGGACGGCAGCGCCCGATTTCTTGGCCTGGAGTGAACCAGGCTGGTTAGCGCGCAGCCATGGCGCGGCGAAATTCCCGCGGGGCCATGCCATTACAACGCTTGAACAGGCGGTTGAAGTGCGAGATGTCGCGGAAACCCGCGGTAAAGGCGACTTCGGCGATGGTCTTGTGACGAGAGTTGCGATCGAGCAGATCGCGCGTGCAGGCGAAAATCCGCTTCTCGTTGACGTGCTCGCCGACTGAGCGGCTGGTGGTCGCAAACAGGCGGTGCACGTAGCGCTCAGAGCAGCGGAATCTTGCGGCCAGTGTTGCGGCGCCGAGTTCAGGATCGTCACTGTGGCGATCGATATGGTCGAGCATCATCGACAGCAGCACGGGCATATGCACGCGCTCCAGCGGCGTATCGGCGAGTATTTCCGGCGCATGCGAAATCAGATCGATCACGTGGGCGCCGACCAGTGCCGAGGTTTTTGGTTGATAATCGCTCAGGCAGAGTTCGGCATAGCCGGCCAGCGTCCTGGAGAGGGCACGGCCGGTTTCGGTCCTGGAAAGGTTGAGCCGCGGCCGCTCCAGCAGCCCCTTCGGCAACAGTCGTCGCGGTATGGCAAAGCAGAACAATTTGAAATTGCGGCAGTTGGCGATCTCGAACGGCTCTGTCGTATCCGCGACCGCCAGATCACCCGGCGCACAGATCTGCTCGCAACCACGCTGCGTGGTACGCCCCAGCCCTTCGAGCTGCAGGTTGATAAAGCAGAGATCATCCGTGCTCAAGGCAATGTGCGAAGCGAGCCGAAGCACGGTGTGCCGGGTGGCTGCGACCAGCGACACCTTTATCGGAGCGGCATCAACCCTCGAGATGGTGCCCGCAAAGGACTGGTCGGCAATCCTGCGTGGCTCTAATCGCACGAAGGCAGCCGCAAGATCGTCAGCCCAGCTTCCAAAGGGCTGATCCGGACGTCGCGGCTTGGTCGACCATTCCATGAGCACCCCAAATAAGCTGCAAGGGTCCCGGCCGACACAGGATATAGCCCGCGGAAAAACCCGTCAATTTCTGTTAATTGCGGCATTCCCCGGTCAATCGGGCAATGGTGCGCGCTGCGCCGGAGCCCGAAACCGTTCGCCTCTAAAAGCGGACGTCGGACGGCAGCTGCGCCGCGGAGGCCGCCGCTGCTCCTGTTCCGGTTTCTCGCGACGCGCCAGTCGAGGGTGTCTGGATTTGAGACCGCAGTATTAGCCTCATTGCAGCAGGGGTTTCCAAGCGGCGCGAACCATCCTGATGTTTGATCGCTGATCGATAGACGGCTGTTCTATCGCCGGACTGAATGGTGACGGCTTAGCGGATGGAGCGGAGCAGCATGCCGCTGTACACGGTTACGACGCAAGATGGACTCCTTTCGGCCAAGCAGCGCGATGTTATTGCCGCCGGGTTGGTCCGCATACATACCGCCGTGATGGGCGTGCCGGCGGATTTTGTGCATTCAATGTTTCCGACTTATCCGGCAGGCCACGCGTATGTCGCCGCAAATCACGCCCCCGTCGCCTCCATTCTGGCAGTCATTCGCGCAGGTCATAGTTCCGAAGAAAAAACACGGCTCGTTCAAGCCCTCTGGAAAATGTTCCAGGACGAAGCAAAAGTATCCGATCGCGATTTTTCCGTCGCACTGCAGGAAGTGCCTGCGAGCCAGGCGATGGAAAATGGGGTGATCATGCCGGACGTGGGCCATGAGAAGGAGCGATCCTAGGCGCTTTCGCCTTTGGCCTGTGAAGCGCGGAGCGCGTATGCGAAAATTGTCTGAGCCAAGTATCGGCGCCATGGGCCATCCTCCGCGACCAACCAGGTGCGATGCTGTCCCCGGAGCTTGCGGTGTCCGCGACCAGAGACATCAAGGCCGTACTCGACGCCAGACCCGCGGACGCGTACATTTCAGCAAACAGAACCTGTCGAATGGGCCCTTTGCACGCGACAGGACGCCCTTGTCGATCGTGTGTCTTGCTGCTCGAGGAACAAAGTCACCCGGAACGAACATCAAGCTTGGACGGGGCTTAACAAATGCCGACCTCTGACGAGGAAGTTCGAAGTACGCCCGACGCACCGGGTGACGAACAGCAAAAGAATACGCGCGCCGCGACGCGGGTGCCTTCCATCATCGTCGGTGTCATTGCAGCTGTCGTTGTGGGGTTATCGGTCTTCTATCTCTTGCGACCGGAACCACTGCTGGTACAGGGCGAGGTCGATGCAACGCGGCTCGATATCGCCGCCCGTGTCGACGGACGGGTCAAGCAAATACCCGTCGAACGCGGCCAGAACATTCCTGCGGGGGCCGTGCTCGTACAGATCGATAATCCCGAAACACTGGCCAAACACGAGCAAATGAGGGCGGCAGAGGCGGTTGCGGCGGCCCAGCTTGCCAATGTCCTGGCCGGAACACGGGTGGAAACCATTGCCGCACGGAAAGCGGAAATGGAGCGCGCAGAGGCCGCTCTGGTGCTGGCTCAGAAGACCTATGAGCGGACTCACATATTGACCGAGCAGGGCAACGCGCCGCAAGCCCGCCTCGACCAGGTGACCGATACGCTGCACGAAAGCGAACGCGCCGTCGATCAGGCCAAGTCAGCCTACGAGCAGGCTGTCAATGGCTACACCAAAGAGGAGCGGGCTATCGCCAGGGCCAACGTCGAAAAGGCCAATGCCGATATCCAGAGCGTTCAGTCGATCATCGATCAGCTCGTGGTCTATGCCCCCCTCGCCTCGCAGGTCTATCAACGCAATGTAGAGCCGGGCGAATATGTATCGCCGGGCGTGCCGCTGGTTACCTTGATCGATTTGGCCGACGTCTGGATCCACTTCGATCTTCGCGAGGACCTCGTCAAGAACCTGAAGGTCGGCGACCGATTCGATGTCCGGATTCCGGCGCTCGATCAGCGCCGTGTCACGGTCGAGGTCAAGCTTATTGCGACCAAGGGTGAATATGCGAGCTGGCGGGCCACGCGTGCTTCGGGCGATTTCGACTTGCGGACGTTTTCGATCCGGGCCTACCCGGTGCAGCCGGTACCCGAGCTGCGACCCGGGATGAGCGCCTATCTCGACTGGCGGTCACGGCAATGAGGCCGGCGTCAAAACCGGGATTTTGGCTGGTCGCGCGGCGCGAATGCGATTGGCTGTTTCACGATCGCGTGGCGCTGCTTTTGATCTTCGGCGTGCCGCTCTTTGCGTTCGTGGTTCTCACGACCGTCTTCAGCCGACCGGTCATCCGAGGGCTTGGGGTGACGATTGTCGACCAGGACAGGTCGGACGCTTCGCGTGCCCTGGTGGAATATGTCGCGGCGTCTCCGAGCCTGAAGATCGTCGACCGCTCGGGCACGCTGTCCACGGCCGCGCGGGACATCCGGTCCGGCAAGGCGATTTCGGCAATCTATATCCCGCCGGATTTCGAGCGCGACCTGAAGGCCGATCGTCGCCCGGAGGTCGTCGGGTTCTATAATCAGCAATTCCTGACGGCTGCCGGTATTGCATCCTCTGGCCTGAGCGATGTGCTTTCCGCCGCAGCCGCTGCGGCCGCCCCCTCCAAACGCGCCGCTCCCGCGCCAACTTCCGTCGGAACGCTGGCCGGGGAGACCATCGCGCTGGTCAATCCGCAAAAGAACTATGCGCAGTTCCTGTTGCGGGCGCTGCTGCCGATGATCATCCATGTGGTGATCACCCTGGCCGCCGGCTATTCGGTCGGATCCGAATTCCGCCGTCGCGACGCGCGGGCCTGGCTCGCAAGCGCTGGAGGCGATCCGGTCGTCGCGCTGGTCGGCAAGTTGGCGCCGCTGTTCGGCATCTTCTTCCTGATCATGCTGGCTGAGTCGTTCTTCCTGGAGGGAGTGCTGAAAATCTCCTTCAAAGGAGACGTGCCGCTCATGCTGGCTGCAGGCTCGCTCCTGATCGTTGCGCACCTGTCGCTGGGCGCCTTGCTGCAGCTCCTGGCCGGCGACCTCGCCTCGGGGCTGGGACTTGCGGGTCTCTTCGTCTCTCCGGCGTTCGGCTACGCCGGCGTCGGCTTTCCCACCGTCGGCATGAATGCGTTTGCGCAAGTCTGGAGCGCGATTCTGCCGCTGCGCTGGTACATGGCCGTATTGCTGGGACAAGCGGCGCGCGGATTGCCGGTCTCGGAATCCGCTGTTCCCTTCGCGGCCCTTGCCGGCCTGGCGGTGCTCTATGCCGGCCTGGCTTTGCTGCGCATGGCGAGCCTCCAGCGCAAGGGCCGCTTCGAGATTGTGGAGCCTTCCGAACAGCCCGAGACCAGCAGGGCATCGCGAGGCGTCGGCGGCGCCTTCAAGGCGGAGTGGCGGCGCGTGCTCGGGACGCGAAGCGCCTTCAGCCTGCTGTTCCTGGCTCCCCTGGTTTACGGTGTCTATTATCCGCAGCCTTATCTGAACCAGATCCTTCGCAAGCTTCCCATCGCGGTCGTCGATAACGATCTGAGCGATCTTAGCCGCCAGATCGTCGAGACGCTGGATGCAAGTGGAGCACTGAGCGTTGTGGTTCGCGCCCACACGGTTGCGGAGGCGCGCACAGCGATCGATCGCGGGAAGGCTCTTGCCGCCGTCGAAATCCCGGCTGACACCGAGCGCGACGTGCTCAAGGGCATCACGGCTCACATCCCGATCTACGCGGATGCCACCTACCTGTTCATATTCAGGTCGACCGCAAGCGGCGTCGCCACGGCGATCGGAGCATTGACGTCGGAGCTCGTGTCGCGGGGCGCACGTTCCGATGGGAGTCTTGTCAAGGCCAAACTGGCGAGCTTGAGCCCCGCCGACATTCTGCTGCAACCGATCTTCAATCCAGTCGGTGGCTATGCGAGCTATGTCGTCCCGGCGGCGTTTGTGCTGATCCTGCAGCAAACACTTCTGATCGGTGCGGCGATGTTGACCCGTGCCGCGCTGGCGAACAGCGGCGGAGCGTTTGCAGGCGTGTTGGGCCGCGGCGTCGCCCATCTGACCATTTACCTTCCAGCGCTCGCGCTCTATCTGATCGTGCTGCCGCGCATCTACGGTTTTTCGACGCTCGGTCATCTTCCACAATTGTTGGCGCTCGGAACGGTCTTTTTGCTTGCGACCAGCTTCATGGGGCAGGCGATCGGGGCCTGGTTCACGCGGCCGGAAAACGCAACCATCCTGCTCCTGGCAACCAGCCTGCCCCAGTTCTTCACCGCCGGCTTCGCTTGGCCGCGCGAAGCAATCCCCGACGCGGCCATCGCGTTGGGCCGGGCCTTTCCCGCCGACTCCGCGATTGATGGCCTCGTGCGCATCAACCAGCTGGGTGCCAGCCTCCCGGAGGTGGCGCATGATTGGCTCGGACTGTGGTGTCTGGCCCTGGCTTATTTCGCGCTCGCCGTGATCTCGGCGCTTGCCGTCAAGAGAGGACAGCGACATGCGCAGGGCTAGGCGTGCGGCGATCGTTGCGATTGCGCTGGTGCTTGTCGCGGGCGTTTTGATTTATTCCGGGCGGCGCTCCGGATCGGCGACCACGATCGTCGGCGTGGTGCGGGCGACCGAGGTCAGGGTGGAGCCGGAGGTGGACGGCCAGTTGGTGTCGATTACGGTCGAGAAAGGTGTCCATGTGCACGCGAGCGACGTGTTGGCGAAACTCTCCGCGGTGGAGTTGACGGCACAGGCGGACCAGGCGCGTGCTGCTCTCGCATCGGCAACCGCAAACCGCAACAACGTCTATGCCGGCGTCCGTCGTGAACAGGTCGATTCTCTGAAAGCTGAAATCGCCAAGGCCAGCGCACGCCTCGAATATCTCCAACTCCAGCTCACAAGAACCA
>Ga0209006_10002495_pt1 | contig 16791 bp, 14 predicted proteins | sample JacPin_JW_Ref_O2_FD_188567 | JGI IMG/M metagenome (GOLD analysis project Ga0209006, IMG submission 188567) | Forest soil microbial communities from Algoma, Ontario, Canada - Jack Pine, Ontario site 1_JW_Ref_O2 (SPAdes) (version 2) | ecosystem: Environmental > Terrestrial > Soil > Boreal... | reverse complement strand
CCATAAACATGAAGAAGACGAAGACAGCAACATGGCCATCCAACATCACCCGCCAAAACGTAGGATGCTACCACGCGGCAAGCGGCGGCCTCAACTTAGGGATGCGCTGGGGTTTCTGAAATCTGCGTGGAAAGCTGCCCGCAAGCGATTGCTCTTTATGCCAGCCGTTCGTATGGTGAAGGCGTGCCGACAGTTGCGCATATCCGTGGCCTCGTCGGTGGCGCCGTCATCCTCACGCTTTTCGGTTCCTTCTGGTGCATCATCGTGCTTGCCGGCTGGAGAGCGCGCCCCGGCTGGTCAATTCCGGCGGGGTCTGTGTAACCATTACGCTGCTCGCGCCGTGCGTCATGGGGCTTATCGCTTCAAGAAACATCCCGAGCATCGATGATCCGGCCGCCGCGGCCAAGGGAAAACGTGCCGGCATGCTCTTTGGAATCATATTTGGACTCGAAGGCGGGTTGATCGCGCTCTGCTCGACGTTGCTGGCGCGCTTTTGAGACGGCCGAATTGATTAGCCGCAACCTTCCCAGATAAAGCCTTCAACTATATTCAGAGTATGCCAAAGCGCTGGCCATGTTGGCCGGGTGCCCCATTTCTCGCGCCCTTGGCGAGAAAGCCTGCCCTGAGCCGTGGACGGTATTTTGCAAACCGTCAGTATCGACAGAAACTAAGCGACTTGCTCGTTTAGTTTCTGGAGAGCGGAGTCGAGGGGTGGAGCTCTTGACCTCCTCGCCCACACCCGAATCGTAGTATCATCCCTCCGCATGCTAGGCAACCGCACCAGCGAACAGTGGGTCGCGCAATACGCCACCAGCCATCAGCACCCGGTTAACCGCGCCTGCCACACGCTGGGCATCCCGCTGATTCTTCTCTCGGTCGGCATCTTCGTGGCCAGCATTTTCCTACATCGCCTGTGGCCCTACGCTCTCGCGCTTTTCCTGCTGGGATGGATCTTCCAATTCATCGGCCACGCGTTCGAGGGTAAAGAACCGGAATTCTTCCACGATTGGCGATTCCTCTTCGTCGGCGTCCGCTGGTGGTGGGCAAAGATTCGCGGCAGAGCTTAAGCGGGTTGCTGATGAACTCACGAACGCGTGAAGTCCCGTGGAAGAGCGGCGCTTTTAGCGCCGCGTAAAGCCCAAAAATTGGTGTGGGCTTCAGCCCCGGTGGTCGCTGCCGCGCGGGCGATCTCTCTAGCCCTGGCCCCGCAAGGCCCCAGCCGTGTCCTTCACCAGCTGCGAAACCTGCCACTCACTGCCGTGATACCAGCTGACAATTTTCCCATCAGGACCGATGACGGCAGTGCTAAGCGAGTGCGTGATCAATCCATTTTCGGGCTTGTAGGTAAGCCCAAAATAGCTCGCGATCTGCGGCAAATCAGCGACGCGCGGAACCACGAATTCCCAGCGCTCGAAGAGCGCAGCCTGGCGACTGTGCGCCAGTGAAAACCCATAGTCGCGCAGAACCTTGGGTGTGTCATGCTCCGGATCAAAGCTGATGCACAGCAGATGAGTCTTGCCCGCGAGCAAGGGATCGGCAGCCAGTTGCTGGTTGAGCTGCGCGAACTGCGCCCCCACCCGCGGACAATAATCAGGAAAAGGACAGCGCGTATAAATAAACGTGACCAACAAAACCTGCCCGCGATATTGCTTCAGCGAAATGTGCTTCGCATCCTGATTGGTGAAATGAAAGTCAGGGACCTCTTCGCCCGCAGCCGGAACGTGCAACTCCGCGGTAGGCTTGGCGTCAACCTGGTTGCCGGGCGCTTTCGCATGTCCCGTGACCTTGACATTCTCGAGCCAGTAGTCAGGCACAGAATCCCTATCCTTCCCTTGCGCAACCACCACCTCAGCAGAAATAAAATCGCCGGCGGCAAGCTGATTCACGTCTGCCGCCAGTTTGATTTTGTAATCCATCGCCATCGCGTCCATAAACCCAGGGATGGCGTCCCCGTCAATAATGGCGGACTGGTTCGCCTTGTCGATCAACACGATCCGCCCGGTAAACGGATAGCGCTTCAGGCCCTGACCGCTGTGCTTACCGCACGCCAAAGAAAAAGCCGTGCACAGCAAGATCACCGGCAAAACAAATCTGACAAAAGTCGCATACCTCATCGGGATCTCCCTAACAATGCTAGTGGAGCGGCGGACCCCCTCGTCCGCCGACTCTCACCAAGTCGAAAATGCAAGCGCTCAACCGAACTTGGTTTCCTAAAAGCAATCAAGCGAAACAATCAATAATGAAACCGATACCGCAATTCCAAATAAACCTCGCGCGGATTATTCCAATGATATCCGCCGAACGTCAGACTATTGTCATACTCGACGCGCCGGTTCGCCACGTTGAGCGCTGTCACGGACGCAGTAAACCGCTCACCGAAATCCTTGCCCGCAGAAAAATCAAACGTCGTATGCTGCGGCAAATAATTCCCCGGATAGGGTGCGCCCGGAAAAGCATTGCTGAAACCCGACCCGTAATAAACGTTGCTGGAGAAATAAACGCGCCGCGGCAGCGTGACGTCGCCGCCCAGGTTCAGCGTATTGCGCTGGTCGTGGTCGAGCGGCGTGAGCTCGGGAGAAATCGCTCCGGGTACAGTGAGTCCCCCAATAATCGTGCCCGCGCCCTCAGCAATCTGGTTTGAGTAGGCGAGATGCACCTGTCCCCGGTGAGCGAAGCGCGGAGAGCGCAGCGTGACTTCCCATCCGCGAACCAGCGCCCGAGAAATCGCAACCGGAAAAAAGATGCTGGAAGCCCCAATATTATTGTGGTCCAGAAAATTAACGACATTCGTTTGAAAATTATCGGCGTCCAGCACCCATCCGCGATAAGGAATCGTCACGCCAAATTGATGTTCCTCGTCGCGCTCTCCGGGAAGCGTCGCAAATCCCAGCCCCTGCTGCTGCGTGTAGTTGATTAGCGCCGGACCGGAAACGGTTTCAATCGGCGGCGCCTGATAGTAGTGCCCATAGAACGCGCGAAACGTCCAATGAAGTTTCGGGACTCCGACCGTCGCCCCAAACCGCGGGCTGATCGCAGACTCACTCACCGGCCTCGCCGTCGATGTAACCGCAAAATTGCCCTCAGAAAAATGGGTAGGCCTCATGCCTGCAGAAAGCGTCAGCCACGGAAACGGTTTGAATTTTTCATCAATGTAAAACGCCTCCAGGTTCGCAGTCGGATGTTCGGTGTCGGCAATCGTCGGGTTCCCGCTGCCATCGTTGAAAATGGCGCCGAAGAACTGGTGATCGCCCTGGTAGAAACTGAGAAACCCTGCCTGCAAATCGTTCCTCTTATAGTTGGCCGCAAAGCTGGCCTGTCCTCCAACGTAATTCGAGCCGCGGTCTTCCGTCGTCGCGATCGGAACGTCACTCGGATTACTCACGTAGTCGCCGCTGTTGTAATGATAGAAAGGCGAAACCGTAGTCAGCAGATGCGAATTAAAAGTGTGCAGCCATGTGAACAACAGCCCCGCATCCGCTTCGTGCTCGCCGTCCCGCAGCCCAATGCTCGGCGCGTACTGCCCGCTCGCCGGATTGTTTTCGATGTCATTAGGAAAAGGATCATACGGAATCTGAAAATAATCGCGCCGCAGCGAAGTAATCAGCCGCAGCTGGTTGGAAGAATCCACATTGAAGATGAGCGACCCGAAACCGCCCACTCCATTCACTGCATCGTGCACAACCTGCGGAACCGGCGGCTGCAAGCCCAGATCGCTGCGATTGCCGTTCACGCTCGCATAATAAGCGAACCGTTCGGTGTGACTTCCGAAGCTGAGCGCATCGTTGCTCTGATAGAAATTGCCCGCGCTCAGCACCAGCTCCGCCTGTTTGTTGCGCTCGAATCCCGTGCGCGGAACCACGTTGAACACTCCATACGTGCGGTCGCCAAACTCCGCCCCGTAGCTGCCGCGATTCACTTCCACATACTCTAGATCTTTCGGATCAAACTGCGGGCCCACGTTCTGCGCGATCGCCGTATTGATCACCGGAATCCCGTCCAGCAGCCACGTAGTCTGGTGCCCGCCGCGCATGTGCAGCATATCGTGCGTCACATAAGCGCCAGGAACGTAATCGGTAATCATCGCCAGACTATTCGAACGATCCGCCCCCGGCGTACGCTCGATATCAAGACGATCCACCAGCGTGATCGGCGTAGCCGAATCCGTAGCCACAACGTCGGAGGCGCCCGTCACCGTAACCTTCGCGTCTGCCGCCGCGATCTGCAGTTGAAAGTGAACCACCGGCACCGTCCCCGAGATCACCGTGACGTCCTGCGCGGCCTGCGCGAATCCCGTACTCGCGACCGCCACCGAATAATCGCCCAGCGGCACGGCATTGATTTCAAATTCTCCGTTCGCGTCTGTCGTCACCGACTTGGCCCAGTCCGACGATTTCGCCTTCAGCATCACCATCGCCCCTTGAATCGGCCGGTGCTCCGGATCGTGGACCACTCCGCGTACCGCCCCATAGATGCTTGCGAACGCAGCCACAGCCACCGCCAGGAACCCCGCCAGCAGCGGAACGCTACGCAATGGCCTGCCACGGAACCCACTCCTTCGCACCCAAGCGCGAATGCAAAAAACACGAATAGCGAAACGCATGAACCCTCCGATAACCTCACTGACGCGTGAAGTCCCGTGGCAGAGCGGCGCTTTCAGCGCCGCGTAAAGCCCAGCGAATTGGCGTGGGCTTCAGCCCCAGGAATGCCTGGTCGCAAACGAATTGACACCAACGTGTAGGAATCAATACAGCTTCAGGCGAGGGAGCAATACGGAAGAGGAGGAGCGCGGCTCGATTGCAGCGCGAAACTTTCTCTGACGGGTGGGTGCTTCCGAAATTCCACAACGCGGCTAATCACTTCCCGGCAGAGACTTGCCGTGCGTGGCTGCGGATGTGCCCAGTGGGCCATCGTTACCGCACGGCAACAATCGTGGCTACAGCAGCTCGCATCGTGAATCGTCAGCCGCGAAGATTCTGCGATCCCGCCGCCGTGGCAAGGATGCGCCGCCTTACGAACACAGCAGGCATGCGCTTGCCCCGCCGCAACCGCCAGCGCCAGTGGGACGAAGTTCCCCACCAGCACGAACAGCAAAAGAAATCTGGCAGTCAAGCGATGCATAGTTCCGGTAGCACCGGCGTCTCGCTGGCGGTCGCGAGTGCGGCCAGCATAACAAAATCGCGAGCCGTTGCAAACCAACGTTATGAGTGGCTCAGTTCGAACCGGGGCCTAAGTTCGAACCTGGGTACCCCTCGCTGATTTTGCGAGAAGTGGGGATTTTGCCTCGCAGGTGAGGGATTTGGACCCGCTCGTGTAGGGCAGACACTCTTGTCCGACGCCTTTGTCTCTCCCGTGCACGGCGTGTCCCCATCCTTCGCAGTCGGCCGAGGGTGAGGACCACACACGAAACGCGCCCAACAGATTTTTGTCGTGCCCAAGTTTCCGGGGAAGGTTATTTCAGCAGAACGAAGGCCCCGCCATTAGTAAAAAATAATAACCACGTTCATCGGCACAAACATCAAATCGCAGCGCCACCCATAACTCTCCGCGCCCCAGAATCCCGCGATTCAGCTCTCACTTGGCTCCCAACTTCCGGTTAATATCCACGGCAAACTCGGTAAAGAAGTTCGCCACAATCCCAAACCCCGCCTGCCCGAGCGCGGCATACCCGCCTTCCGCAAACGGATTTCGCGGCTTCGGCAGCCACGCCGTCGCAATCATCCCCCCGCCGAACGCACCGCCATACAGCCCCCATTGCGGACGCATCTCCTGCTCGCTCCGGTCATACGTCAGAAAGTTTCGCACCATCGCATGCCGCATCCTCGGCCAGAATCCGCGGCACCGGCACTGGTCGTAACGCGGCTCGTATCCCAGCTTTGCATCACCCAGCGCCGTCAAACTGTTCGACGCAAGGAATTGCCCTTCGCGCGACGCAAACCGCTCCGCATATCCCCCCACGCCGCCGCCCCACTGGTAAGGCACTCCCCGCGCCTGATCGATGCCGGCCTCAAACATCTCCTTCAGATATGCGCCCGGAGTCAGCAACGTCTGGTGCAGATAAAGCTTCTTCCTCTGCTCCGCCGTCAGCGTGACTAATTTGCGGTTCCGGCTGACGTAGGCTCCCACCAGCCACTCCGTTTCCCAATCGCGCACCTTCACCAACGTAGCCGTGGCTGCTTGCTTAGTAGCTTCCGCCACCACTTGCGCCGGATTTGGAGTGTCATCCTTCTTATCTTCGGGCTTGTCAGCGGAAGGCTTATCCGACGACTGAGGCGATTGCGACGACGGAGTTGATGGAGACGCCTGAGGCGGCGGAGATGATGGAGGCGTCGAATCGGCAGGCGGATTCTCTTTGCCTGGGCTCTGGCCTTGGCTTTGCGATTGGGATTGATCCGTTTTCGGATCGCTAGGAGGATTCTGCGGCTCTTGCGCAAAACCGCAGCGCAACGTCGCAAACGACATCGCGACGAAAACAGCGACTAACAACACAATCCGCAGGCTTCCGCCCGGCCTCACTCCGAAACCTGCATTTTTCCTCACATCCCACTCGAATTTCACCGTACCAAGCCTTCAAGAACTGCCTCTGCTCCAAATGGAACACTTAACTCGATCTGGGAGCCCCGGTGACTTCTGCGAGAAGTGGCAAAAAGTCCCGCCCCGAAACTATTCACTAGTCACTAACAACTAGCCACCACTAAACTTCCTTTCGATGCACTCCCTATACAACCGCGTTGCCGGGCAAAGTGTCGAACGCATCGCCGCCCTCAGCGACGGCTTCTTCGCCGTCGCCATGACCCTGCTCGTCCTCGACCTGCGCGTCCCCGCCGCCGCAGCCATCCACTCCGAGCACGATCTCTGGCGCGCCCTCGTCGCGCTCGCCCCGCGCCTCGTCGTTTTCTTAATGAGCATCATGACCAACGGGATTTTCTGGGTAGGCCAGCAAACCCAGCTCAACCACTTCGCCCGCGCCGACCGCAATCTCGCCTGGATTCACATCGCATTCCTCTGCGCCGTCTCGCTCACGCCCTTTTCCACCTCGCTCCTGGCCGAGTTCATCCACTACCGCACCGCGCTTCTCGTCTATTGGAGCAACATCGTCCTGCTCGGACTCACCCTCTACTGGAGCTGGAGCTACGCCACCCGCTACCACCTCGTAACCGACGACGCCCCACCCGAAATCCACGCCGCCATAGTCCGCCGCATCGTAATCGCCCAAACCCTCTACGCCTGCGGCGCCGCCCTCAGCTTCGTCGGCACGTATTACGCCATCGCCGCAATCGTCCTGGTGCAGGTGAATTACGCGATAGCCCCCAGATTCTGCTGGGGATTGTTTTCCCGCAAATCACCGGAGGACTAGGGCGGCGGGAGGCAGTGTGGCAAGCCAAGTGTGGCGCGGGCACTCTTGCCCGCGAAATCTAACCAGGAGCACAACCAGTGAATTACCGCGGAACACCCTAAATTACTCACTTCCCCGCCAACCTCAGCACCACCACCCGATCCAGTTCCTTCGCAGCCGCCGCCGGAACCTTCACCACCACCCCGTCCCCACTCTGCGTAAACTCCACCGCACCCCCACCCAACATCTCAGCCCCAGCAATCTTCCGCTCGAAGGCAGGCAGCGCCAGCAGCGGAGCGTTCCAGTGCAGAACATGCACATAAACCTGGTCACCCTTCTGCGTAGTCACGCCCCAATCCCCCGGCGCCACCGGACCACCCCGCGTCCCATAAATCGACTCCCCGTAACGCGAGACCCATTCCCCCACCGCATGCAGCCGCGTAACGAACTCTTCCTGAATCTCCCCATTCGGCATCGGACCAATATTCAGCAACAAATTCGAATTATTCCCCGCCGCCCGCACCAGCATCTCTTCCAGTTCTTCCGCACTCTTATATTTGCTGTCCCCAATATTGAATCCCCACGCCCCGTTCAGCGTGTTCGAACTCTCCAGCGGCAACTGATCGCTCACATAATTCGTATTAAATCCCGCCGTGTTCCGCCCCGGCAGATCTCTTTCAAACGTCTGCACATCCTCGCCCGGCTTCGGCGTCTGATGATGATTCGGAATAATCAGCGCCGCCGGCTGCAACTGATGAATCAGCGCATAAGTCTTCGCCAAATGCCAATCCGCGTCCGGCTTGTCCCACATCCCGTCAAACCAGATCCCGCCAATCGCCCCGTAATTCGTCAGCAACTCGCGCAGCTGCCCATCCATGTATGTATCGAGATAAGCATTCCAATCTCCATGATCAGGCCGTCCGTTGTTCCAGCTGGTTTGCCCCCGCGGAAAATAATCCGGATTGTGCCAATCCAGCTGTGAATAATAAAAAAATAACTTGATCCCCTGGCGATGGCACTCATCCGCCAGCATCTTCAGCGGATCTTTTCGATAAGGCGTCCGCTGCACAATATTCCAGTCCGAAACTTTCGAATCGAACATCGCAAACCCATCATGATGCCGCGACGTAATCGTGATGTAGTTCATCCCCGCAGCCTTAGCCAGCGCAACCCAGGCCCGAGCATCGAACTTCTCCGGATCAAAAAACTTCGGCAGCCGCTCATATTCATGCACCGTGAGATGTCGCTCGTGAAAAATCCATTCCCCATCCCCCAGCACGCTATAAACGCCCCAGTGAATAAACATGCCAAACTTCGCATCCTGAAATTCCACCCGAGCCTTCAAATTCTCCGCCGAAGGCTGATAACTCCCAGCGGCATCGTTAGTCTGAGCCGACGCCGCAACCGCAAGAAGCAGCGCAAGCAGTGCCACGACTCGTGTGGCCACGGGCGCCGCGCCCGTGAGGTTTTCAAGATGCCCCCGCCCTCTTACCCCGCTACCCTCTCTCAAACGCATGCTTCTTCTCCAATTCCTCTACCGAAGTCCGCATCGCCGCCTCAAATCTCTCCGCTTGCTCCATCAACTTACCGGTTGCCTGCGCCCGCTCCCCATCAACCTGAATCAACCCATGGGCAGCCACGCCCCCAGCAATCTCCAGTAAATGCGCGGGAGTAGTCTGCAAATACTGCGCCTCCGTAGGATCGCAAATCCAAACCCGCGACGCCCCAAGTGCCTCATGCTTCTCGCGGCCTTCCTGAGAGGGTGGGGATTTTGACTCCGACGTCTTCTCCGCACCCGCACCGAGCCGCACCCGCGTCTCCCAATAAACCTTCCGCGCCAAAAACTCCGCAATCACCTCATCCCCAGCTTTCCCAAACACCCACTGCAGCCGCTTGAAATCATAATGTCTACTCGAGAACGCCACCGGCAACAATTTCCCCGACTTCACAAACTCAATCTGCCGCCGATCCACCTCCTTACGCAGCGCATTGATCACCGGCGCCTCCGCGTCCCCCGGCTCGAGCGATGGCATCACCTCCCGCACCGTCATCGACAAATTCACCGCCACCGCTGCATGCAGCCCCTCCGAATTCTCCAACCGGATGTCTCCATGCAACACCCAGAAATCCGCCCCCGAAGTCGACTTGTGAAACGGCCACTCCAACCGAATCGTCAGCGGCAGCCCCGTCAGCGTCATCCAGATTTTTTTCCCAGCCCCGCCGTCGCTCCCATTTTCCTGAGTCATAAAAGATCGGTCCCCAATCGTAAATGCGCCCGCATCATTCTACCGTGTGAACACCGTCACGACCCGTGTGGACACGGGCGGCCCGCGCCTGCGGTTTTCAATCCCCGCCCCCGCTCACTCCCCCAGTCCCAAATTCCGGCGAGCGGAAGTTCCTTGTATGACCCCGTGCTCCCCCGTGCGCTCGGTGGTAGAGGTTTCAGCACTCGAGTCCACGATCCACCCCAGCAAGCCCAGCAAACAAAATCCCAAAGCATTCAAAACTCCATGCGTCGAAGCCATCCGCGGAATCGGCAACCACTCGCTCTTCACGAAATCCGCCACCGCATAGGTTCCCGACAGCGCCATCCCAACCAACACCGCCCCCGCAGCCACTCGCAGAAAACCTCGCGCGACTCCATCTTCCACCCGCCCCGCGCCCAACCAAACAAATCCAGCTAGGGCCGCCACGCTAGCGGAAAATACCATCGCCGCCACCATCTTCAGCCCCGGAGAGATCACAAACCCCGCCGCCACCAGAAACGGCATCACCAGCACCAGCGCCACCACCCCCCGCAACCATCCTAGCAACCTGTCGCGTCCCGCAAACCGCGCCTCCGCGCCCCGCAAAGTCGCGCCAGCAATCATCGCGGTAGCAAACCCCGCAAAATGAAAATGCACCGCCGTCAGCAATCCAATCGGCTCCTGAATCCCCATCGGACGCCATCCCCACCGCGACGCCACCAGCCAAGCCCCACCCACCGCCAAGTCGATGCGACCCACACACGCCGCAATCCTTGGAAGCCGTGAAACCGCCACGACTTCAGCGGGCACCGGCACGGCTCGTGTGGCCACGGGCGCCCCGCCCGTGAGGTTTTCTATTCCAGCAGCCGGTCCCATCATTGCCGACCTTAAAATCAAAGCCCCCAACTCCACCATCCCACCTACAGCCATCACCCCACAAATCCCCATCCACCCCGCAGCAACGATCCCAGCCCTCAGCCCAGGCGCCAAACAAACTGCCCCCACGGCCAGCACTGCCCCCAAAGGCTGCAAGATCTGCGCCGCAGACGCCAAACTCCGCGCCACCCCAGACTCAAACCCACCCACCCTCCCCAACTCCATCCCCAGCGGAACAATCACCAGCGGCGCAAACAGAAACATCAACTCGATCACCCCAATACGCGCAATCCCCATTCGCGCCAGCACCGCAACCCCCGCCCAAGCCGCCGCTCCCGCCAATGCCCATCCCGCCCCCCACCGCTCCGCCCGGAACTTCGGCCGATCACTGCTCTTGTGATTCCGAGCGAAGCTCGAGCCGCGCGAGGCTCGGCGAAGCGAGAGAGGAATCTGCTTTCCGTCTCCATCATTCGTTCTGTTCATAATTCACCTCACCCCCCGGGTGCCCCGCTTCTCGCGTTCTTTGCGAGTGGGCGGGGATTTTGACTTCGCCGCCACCCCACTCACCTCACCACCGCCATCCCAAAAATCCCCACCAAGCCAACCAGCGAGCCCACATACAAAAGATCCATCCGCCGGTTTTCCCGCCGCAGTTCCTGGTCGTAATAACAAACCTGCAACACAATCCGCAGCAACCAGAACCCAGCCATAAACCCGCTCAAAAACCGCCCCAGCCCGCTCCCTCCCGCCAGCTCCGAAGCAAATCCAAAACACAGAGCCGCAAACAGCCCCAGCACGATCAGGATGTAGGCCCAATGCACATAGACAATCTGCCGCAGAAATCGCGGAACTCCCGCCAGCCGCTCGCCTACCCGCAACCGCCCCACCAACGGAACATTCGCCAGCACAATCCCCACATGCACCGCCCCGGCCCCCCAGATCAACTCCTTCATCAAATTAGCGCCGATCATATTCCCGCTCATACCCCACCTCCGCTTCGGCGTTACCCATTTGTTCCTTAGCCTTACCCCGTGCTTCCTCTGTGCGTTCTGTGGTCCGTGCGTTGGTCTCGCGCCTCTGGGTGCCGCAACGTTTCAGTTATTCGCCCACTTCGCCTTGGGGTGGCGCGGCGCTTCCTGCGCTGCGATAAAGCTTTCGCTGACCTTAATTGGTCTTAGCCCCGAGGCATCTTCGCAAGTCTCCTGTATCAGACACTTCTGTATAAACAGAACACGAATGCCAAAAAAAATTACCCGGCCTTCGCCTTCGGCTTCCCCACCTTGCTCACCTTCGCCCCCATCCGCAACAGCTTCCGCACTGTCCCCGTCGGCAGCCGCTTCATGTGGTCATGCAGCTCGGTCACCGCTTCGAAAAATCCTGCCATCGCTTCCAGCCGTTCCCGCGTATAAGCTGCTCCCGGTTCTTTCGGATCCAGCTCCGCCAGGCACCGTCGCAGCATCTCCCGCGTCGGATCAATCTCCCGCCGCTTCCTCTGCTCAATCACCAGCCGGAACATCTCCCACACATCTTTCATCGACTCATAATGTTCCCGCCGGTCGCCCAGCACATGCACCGCCCGCACAATCCCCCACCCCTCCAGCTCCCGGATCGACGTCGACACATTCGATCGGGCCACGCTCAGCGTTTCCGCAATCTCCTCCGCCGGCAATGCCCGCGGCGACAAATACAGCAGCGCATGAATTTGCGCCACCGTCCGGTTAATCCCCCACCGCGTCCCCATCTCGCCCCAGTGAAGGATGTACTGCTTCTGCAGTCCAGTCAGTTCCGCCATATCGTTACTTTCAGTACAAACTGAATATACAGAAACAAGCTGTTCTGGTCAAGTCCCGTTTGGTCGATCTGGGCCGAGGGCCGGGTGAGGAACCCTGCCTCCGCCGTATCCCATTGCACAAAAAGTTACCCGCCCATGCCTTTTGTCTACAATCAGATTTTCCCATGCACCCCGCCCGCATTGCCGAACTGCTCCAGCCCTTCGTCGGCTCGTCCACTCACGCCACAGCCCATCGTCGTTCCGAACCGGCGACAGCTGGCGAGAGGCCTGCTGTCCTGTCCACCGCCCAATTGCATCATATATCGACGTACATCAATATACTTCTCCGCTGGAACGCCCGCATCAACCTCACCGCCATCCGTGACCCCGAAGAAATCGTCACCCGCCACTTCGGCGAGAGCCTCTTCGCCGCCCGTCACCTGTTCCCCGATCCCGCTCTTCAAACCATTCATGCCCGTGAGGAGACGGGCGACTCGCCCCTCTGCTCCCGACGCAGCCTCCCAGCAACCGTGAATCCAGCCGCGGAGCGGCCACAGAATGCCGCCCACGGCGCAAGCCGTGGGTCCGCTGGGCCCGTGACAGAAGCCCCAAAGGGGCGAGAGACACGCCCGGTCAACAACCTCACTCCAGCCCCCGAGCGTTTGGCCAACGACGAACGACCAAGTGCCAACGCTCGCCTAGCCAACGTCCGTCTGGCCGACCTCGGCTCCGGTGCAGGATTCCCCGGGATCCCCATCAAGCTCTGGGCGCCACACATCGCCCTCACCCTGATCGAGTCCAACCAAAAGAAAACCGCCTTCCTCCGCGAGATCATCCGCGCCCTTACATTGACGAACGTCGATGTATTCCCCGCCCGCGCCCAGGAACTCCTTCGGCAGCGCCCGGATGACAACCCAACCGCCAAGGGATCCACCGGCCAGCCAGGCGACCAATCAGCTTTCGAACTGGTCACCCTACGCGCCGTCGAGCGCTTCGCCGACGTCCTCCCCATAGCCGCCAGCCTGGTCTCCCCCGGCGGGCGCCTGGCCCTCCTCGTCGGCGCCTCACAACTACACCAGGCCCAAACCAGTTTGCCCACCTTCTCCTGGGACCCGCCTCTCCCCGTCCCTCAATCGCTGTCGCGCACCATCCTGATCGCTCACCGGCCGGAGCCATAGGTCACAGTCGACGACTGGAAATAGCACCGCGCGCCTCGGCAGGGGGGAACTCCACAAGTAAACAAGTGGGGAAAGACCATCGTAATGGACCATAAAGTGGTACAATGTAAGCAATACTACGCATATCATGAGACTTAAGTGGCTAGCTTTGCCACAAAATGGTGGCTTTGCTCCGGCTCGCAAGTGGGCGCAAATGATAGTTTTCCACAGTGTTCCTTTAGGAACACTTCTCCATTTTGCTATCTGCTCGCAGTTTTTAGTGCAAAACGCCGAAACGTTCCTACAGGAACACTAGCGCGATTCCTGCGGCGAGTACTGGCCAGTGAGAGATTCAACCGGGGGAAAGGCCCTCAGCAAAGGCCCAGCCGGTAGCGCCTGAATGGTCGCGAATCCCCAGAACCTGCGAGCACATCCGAAGTGTTCCGCTGGGAACACTTCTCCGATAGAGTCTGCCGGACCTTCCTTCGCCTGCAAGGTCAACTCACGGATTGCAAGAGTGTTCCAGGAAGGAACACATCTCTATCTTGCTTGTACTTATTCTGGAGATCGACTCTGTTATTCCGGTCCGATCGCGAATGCGCTCCAGGAATGCACGTCATGTTCCTGCAGGAACATAACGCAGGTTTTTGCACAGAATTCCGCAATTGATGTGACATTTTGCATTGCATTTGAAATCGATCTGGACGTATGCTGCCGAGTAGCTCAGGCATCTCCTAAAACTCAAATGGGACGCGTCATCGCGGTTGCCAATCAGAAGGGCGGCGTGGGTAAGACTACGACTGCCATCAACTTAGCTGCGTCTTTTGCGGCCGCCGAGGTCAACACGTTGCTGGTCGACTGCGATCCACAGTCGAATGCCACCAGCGGTCTCGGCTTTGTGAAGGACCCGGAGCGCATCAACTCCTATCACCTGCTCATGGGCGCAGCCTCGGCCGAGGAGGCGTTGGTCGTCACGGCTCTCGAGCAGCTATGGCTGATTCCCTCGCACAAGAACCTAATCGGGGCCAATCTTGAACTGGTGGAGGGAGAGCGGCGCGAGTTTCGCATGCGCGAAGCGCTTGCGCCGTTGCGCGAACGTTTCCAGTTCATCGTGATCGACTGCCCACCAGCGCTCGATCTGCTTACCCTCAACGCGCTCGTGGCGGCGGACACGGTGCTGATCCCGATGCAGGGGGAGTACTTTGCTCTCGAAGGCATCAGCGAGCTGCTCGACACGATCGAGCGGATCCGCGCAGGACTGAACCCGCAGCTGGGGATCGAGGGGGTAGTGCTGACCATGTTTGACGACCGCACCAACCTGGCGCAGCAGGTGATGAATGAGCTGAAAAGATATTTTGGCGAGAAGCTGTGCACGACGACGATCCCGCGGAACATCCGGCTGGCGGAAGCGCCCAGCCATGGGATGCCGGCGTTGATGTACGATCCGCGATCGAAGGGGGCGGAGAGTTACATCCGGCTGGCGAAGGAGATCATTGAACGTCAGCCGTCAGCCGTCGGTCATCAGGCGTCTGCGGAGATCTTTACCACAGAGGGCACAGAGGAACAAAGGGGGGACGGGGAGGAGACTCCTGAGATGGACAAGAGCGCCTGATAGATTGATGCGCGTCGATATTTAGATTGATTGATATCGATATATCTTGGCGGAAAAATCCCCATTTCTCGCAAAGCCCACGCGAGAAATGGGGCACCCAGCCTTGGTTGTGCGGGCGTTCTTCGAACAGCCTATGGGGGTACGGTAGTTAGGAGGGTTAAGGGGGTTTCTACTTCGCGGTGACAAGCGCTTTGCGCTGGTCACGGCTGCGTTTCAGGATGACAGGGTTGCGAGAGCGGGAACGGTAAGTGGAGACTGGGGAGACTGGGGAGAGATTGATGACGACTTCGGCGGCGGTGGAGAAGGTGGCGGGGCAGGTAGTGGAGAAAGACAAAGATAAGGTGGAGAAGCGTCGGGCGTTGGGGCGGGGACTAGAGTCGTTGCTGCCGGGGCCGCGGGTGGTTTCTTCCTCCGTCGCAGAGGGCGCGAAGGATGGGGTGGGCGCGGTGGCTGCTTTGCGCGATGGTGGCGGCGCGGGCGGACAGGGCGTTCCTCACGCGCTCTCGCCCATTCGGAATGACAAGAATCTGCGTGGAGATGCTCCTGCCGGGGGTGTGCCTCCTGCGGTTGAAGGCGCCGAACTGCGCTCGGGACAGCCGGGCGCGGCTGTCTCCACATTTATTCCGGGCGAGACTATTTCGATTCAGGCGGTGGCGGACAGTTCACGGACGCCGGGGAATCTTGTGGTCAATCTGGCGATTGATGATATCGACAAGAATCCTTACCAGACGCGGTATGGGATGGACGAGGAGAGCCTGAAGGAACTGGCGGAGTCGATTCGGATCAATGGTGTGGTGCAGCCTGTGGTGGTGCGTCCGGCGGAGAAGGAGGGGCGCTACATCCTGATTCTGGGTCAGCGGCGGTGCCTGGCGTCGAAGATGGCGGAGAAGACGACGGTTCCGGCGCTGGTGAAGCGGGTTTCGGAGCAGCAAGCGGCGGAGATGACGATCGTCGAAAACCTGCAGCGCGAAGATTTGAGTCCGCTGGAACATGCGGAGGCGTTTAAGGTGCTGAGCCAGAAGTTCGGGCTGACACAGCAGCAGATTGGGGAGCGGGTGGGGCTGGCGCGGGAGTCGGTGTCAAACTATATGCGGCTGCTGAAGCTGCCGGAGCGCGTGCTGGAATATATGGCGCAGAAGAAGCTTGGATTTGCCGAAGCGCGAGAGCTGCTGAAGCTGGAGGATATGGCGATGATCCAGAAGGCGGCGGATGATGTGGTGAGCAAGCGCATGCCGTTCCACCAGATCGAAGAGATGGTGATGCAGCTGCAAGGCGTGCTGGACCCGCTGTCGGGGCAACCCGGATATGTGAAGAAGAAGAGCGGAGCGCGGTGGATAGATCCGAATGTGAGGTCGGCGCAGGGCGAGTTGGAACGGCTGCTGGGGGTGCGGGTGAGGATCAAGGACCGGAAGGGTAAGGGGAAGATTGTGATTGAGTATCACACGGTGGATGATTATGAGAGGGTTGTGGCAATGTTGAAGAGCAGGGGCTAGTGGTCAGTGGCCAGTTTGGAACTCAGTGGCCCGGATTAGTGGAGTTCTTGGATTTCGGGCTGCGGGACGAAATCTTGCGGGGAGCGGGGCAATCGATGCATTGCGCGGGCGACTCACACGGGCAATCCCTTTGCTCCCGGTGGGAGTTGTCATTTATACTGTTGGTTTGCCATAAGACTATCGAACAGATCAGGAGCAAGTACTTTTCATGCCCAAGCGTACATTCCAACCCAACCGGCGCAGGCGATCGAAGAAGCATGGCTTTCGCACGCGCATGAAGACCCAGGGCGGCCAGAAGGTGCT
>Ga0209006_10002494_pt1 | contig 16794 bp, 13 predicted proteins | sample JacPin_JW_Ref_O2_FD_188567 | JGI IMG/M metagenome (GOLD analysis project Ga0209006, IMG submission 188567) | Forest soil microbial communities from Algoma, Ontario, Canada - Jack Pine, Ontario site 1_JW_Ref_O2 (SPAdes) (version 2) | ecosystem: Environmental > Terrestrial > Soil > Boreal... | reverse complement strand
CGCGGGGCTGCCGAGTCCTTGGCAGCCGATACAGACGAGCACTCCTGCAATTAGCGCTATCGTTAGCAAAAGCATGCCGGCTCTTTTTCGCCTTCTCGATCCGCACAGGAACGTAGCCAAGAGTCCGATGCCGGTCGTCAGTGTCCACGAAGCAAATAAAGGACGTGTAGCAGCGCCCGGATCGTGCAGGCTTGCGGCAGTCCCAGTTGTTTTGATCGCAACCGTGACCGCAGCATTTCCGGCGCCAGGAATGACCGAAGTAGGATTGATGGTGCAGACCGAGTAGGCCGGGACGGTCCCACAAGTAAGGTTCACCTGGTTTGAGAAGGTCCCGCCGACTGAGGTCACTGCCACCGAATAGGTCGCGGTTGCTCCAGCCTGGATCGTGGCCGACCCTCCGGAAGACATGCTGAAGTCAATACCTGATCCGGTCAAATTGACGATCTGTGGGCTATTCGCCGCCGAGTCGGTGAACGTGACCGTCCCGGTGCGCGAACCCGAAGCCGTGGCTGAGAACGTCACCTGCAGAGTGCAGGTGGCGTTGGCTGCGACGGAAGTGCAATTGTTGTTAACGACAGCAAAATCACCGCTGGCCAGAACCTGGCTGATGGTCAGCGGGCTATTGCCTGTATTGGTAACGGTGATCGTCTGCGGCGTGCTGGTCGTACCGACCATGGCAGCTCCGAAGGTCAGACTTGACGGGCTGATGCTGGCAAACCCGGCGTCCGAGAAGCCGTCGCCGGCCAAGTTGATACGATGCGGCGAACCAGCGGCGTCATCTGCCAGCGAAATCGTCCCGACGCTTGAACCGGGGACGGTGGGGCTGAAGGTCACGGAGAAAGTGCAGAAAGACGCGGCGGCGACGCTAGTTCCGCAATCATCAGTCTCGGCAAAATCACCGGCAACGGTTTTGCTGGCGATGGTTAGAGGTGCACTTCCCATGTTGCGCAGGATCGCGGACATCGGGGAGCTCGTAGTTCCGACGTCAACCACGCTAAATTGGAGCAAAGAAGGCTGTATAGAGACGCCTGGGGCATTGGCGGGACCAATTTTTAGAATGAAAGCATCAGCCTGTCCTCCGAACAAACCCTGGACGGCGGATTGAGTTACGGGAAAATCCGGAGACTGTGTGCCACCGGTGACGTAAATCGCCCCACTGTTGTCGACCACCATCCCCGTCGGGTAGTCGTATACGGTACCTCCCAGATAGGTCGCAAATAGCTGCGTGCTAGCCACGGGATCGATCTCAACAATCAGCATGTCGCTACCACCGAGGTAGCCTTCGATCGGATTGACCTCCGTGTACTGACCTGAGGAGTAGTCGGCAGCGAGTATGTAAGCATCGCCGTTTGTATCTACTTGAATAGCGGCTCCGGTGCTGTTGTTATTTTCACCGAGATAAGTTGAATAGGTGAGAGTCGATCCCGTTGGATTAAACTTGGTAACGACTATTCCATTGCAATTTTGCGTGTTGGGATTGCAGATGGTGGTCGCCGTGATCGGAAAGCTATCGCTCCCTTGATCGTATCCAGTGACATACGCAGATCCGGTTGAATCGACAGCAACCGCGGAGGCGTCCGCGTCGCCGGATCCACCGAAATAGCTGGAATATACAATCGCGCCTGAAGTGTCGAACTTTGAAATGAACGGGATGTAATTATTGGATGCGCCGGGATACGTCGTCATGAAAGCGCCCGATGTGGTGGGAAAGTTTGTAGTGTTGGTGGAGCCGACAACGTAAAGATTCCCCGAGCTATCTAACGTGAGACCAGTTATGTCTGTATTCGGGCCGCAATCATTGTAGTTGTAGCAGTCCTGATCGAGATTGCCAGCTAGATAGGATGAATAGATAAGGGAAGAACCGTCGGCCGAGAATCGCGAGAAGAAGCTGTAGGCGCCCCACTGACTGTTCTGATCGGGCAAAATCGAAGACTGGTACGCGTTCGCGAGAGGGAAATTCCGGGATGTGGCGGAGCCGGCAATCGTCGCTTCCCCGGCGTCGTCTACGCCGATAGACTGTGCAAAATCACCCCGACTTCCGCCCAGATACGTCGAATAAACCAGGGACGAACCATCCGCGGAAAACTTGGTGAGAAAAGCGTTCACGGATCCGGCCAGCGTTGGCTGAAAAGCATTTACCACGGAAAAATCGGTTGAATACGCGAATCCCGTGACATAAGCACTACCATTGGAATCCACGGCTATGGAGAAGGGACTATCGTTTCCGCTTGTGCCTCCAAAGTAGTCGGCGTATAGGAGTGTCGAGCCACTGGGGTTGAGCTTGACCAGGAAAATACGCTGCTGATTCGGATCGAAATTGCCCGTGAGCGCCAGAGGGAAGTCAGGCGAATTTGTAGTTCCGGTCACGTAGGCAGCGCCGGTCGAGTCCACAGCGATCGCATTGCCATTGTCGTAGCCACTGCCGCCAAGAAACGTTGAATACACCAGAACTGGATCGATCACCAGAACCTTCGAGTTGTCGTGAGGAAGCACGGTGAATCCGACGTGGGTGCTGTCCTTCAACGAATAATTGCCAGCAACCTTGACGCGAGAACCGTTAATTTCCTGGTAGATGCCAGGCGCCTGAAAGTGAAGTTGCTTGCCTCCCTTTGTAAGTACGAGGTTGCCTTCTGCGTCGACGGTCAACGCATCAGCCCCCTTTACCGCAAACTGAATGGCCCCAGGATCGGCGCCAGGAGCGACCACAAAGTCGAATTCGACCTGCCGATTATTGCCGTGATATAGCAGATCGATACCGGGATAAACATTCTTGTATCGGATTCTGGCGTAAGTCTTAACATTCGTCTGCCATTTCGCAGGATCATTGCCTATAAAATAGTTGACCTTAGTCGCAAGTTGATCCTCGCCCACAGCCTTCGGGTGTGAGGCTGCGCCCACTAAGTTGAAGACCATGGTTATGTCGCCCGACTTATTGTCTGCTGTCTTGTTTGGTCCGACTCCTTTGGTAGCAATTGCAGCCGAGCCTGGTGAATATGTATCCGCACTTGCCAAGGGAATCGCGGGTGTTGTCGGATGCCAGGACAGGACCATCCCGCCTGAGGTTAGAAACACAGAATAGCCGGCGCCGCGGGAGAAGAATTGCACGGCTGGGTCGGTCTGACCCTTATTGAGCTCAAAGGCCAAAGGCAGCTTGGCATAACCTGTCTGAAGCTGACGGGGCAACGTCAGGGTGTGCGGTGTAGCCAGGTTTGGCTGAGCGACTTGGGCAATGCACAAGAAGCTGCTCGCTATTGTGATCATTGCGGTCATTGCGGTGAGTCCGGCTAGCGATCGTTTTGCCGCTTTCATTGCTGCTCCTTCTCTGCGGATCGTTGGCCATTGTGTCAGCATGGCCGATTCAACACCCCCTTATCGGCACAACGTCAGTAGGAGATGAGATCAAAATGACTTTTAGAAAGTACGTTAGTAATAGTGTTGTTTGGTAATAATCGTGGATGAGATTCCAAGCAATATTATGAGCATGTAATTGAGGTCCAAGTCGCGGCCTATGATGGTCCCAATTACGGCTTGGTGTGGTTACTACTATTCTTCGACTTCAAATCGAGCACGTAGTTTTGTCAGGGCGGTAGAGTGGAGCTGGGAGACTCTTGAACTGTTCACGTGCAACTTTAATGCGATCTGTTGCATGGTTAGTTGTTCACAGTAATACATCGAAAGAATCTCTTTCTCTCTCGGCGAGAGGCTGGATATTGCTTCTTCGAGTCGTCGATTCATTTCCGACTGCAGGCACCGGGCGAGTGGGCTGCCTACGGGATCAGCGGTTGCGGACTCGATCAGATCAAGGGTTTCCGGGCCATGCTGTCCTGGTCCCACGTACCGATCCACCGACTCCAGGCCGCGAAGAGTAGTGGCGAGCTTTCTTAGTACAGTTAGATCCAGTCCCAATTCGCGTGCTACTTCTTCTTCCGTTGGTCGCCGGCACAGCCTCATGGAAAGTTGCTCGGAAGCGTCGTTCAATTGTCGACTTTTGTTGCGCAGGCAACGAGAGGCTCTATCGAGCTGCCGGAGGCTATCAAGAATTGCACCCCGGATGCGAAATTGTGCGTAGGTCTTGAATTGGACGTTTTTGCTGGAATCGTACTTGTCGGTTGCCTCCAGCAGTCCCACGACGCCGGAATTCACTAAGTCTTCAATCGGTACAGACACAGGGAGACGTTCATGGATTTGGCGCGCAATGAATCGTACTTCGGTCAGTTGGCTGAGGATGAGCTCATCGCGCTCAGCACGACTTAAGGTTGCCTGACTCTGCGAAGCTTGAGGTGTTGTCATACGGCCCGATTTGGTACTCAAATTCAACAATCGTGAAATCCAGCAAAACTGGTCAAGCTTCGGACATAAAAGAAATGGCCGAGCCGGGGTATGTTCGTGCTGACATCACGGAACTGCTACGGCAATTCGTGCGCCTTACTGAGGCGGCCGATGATATCCATCAAACGCAAGCACTTAGAGCTGTGACCGACTACGGGAGGGAGATAGTCAGTGAACAATCGCTGGAAAGCGTATGGAATTCAGACAGCCAGGAGGCCATCAAGCTGACGCGTTGTTCTTGGAATCAATTCGGCGAGTGTTTGGTCGACTTGCCAACACTAAAGTACTCGCGTCCGAGCTAATCCTGCCAGAAGAAGTGCCGATAAAGACAATTCGAGTTCACTCTTTTGTGAGCTCCAAATGTTCGATTCAGCAACGCAGTTATAAAGCCGACGCGGGCAAATGGACTCTAAACGGAGTAACCGATTCCGGTCATTTGCGACACAGTGCGGAACTTGGATCTCACGAGTGAGCTAGGTTTACTACGTGGTATCCAGTCAAAGGCGGACTTATGAAAGAGCCAGTACGACTCGACGGTCTATTGTTTAGCGGTGACGCACATGTTCTGGGTGTCATGAATCAGATTCTCGACAGCTTCGGCATCCAAACCGAAGTGTGCAGGGAGGTGGGTTCAGCTCTTGAGGCAGTAACTCACCGAAGGCTTGACGCGGTCATTGTGGATTGGAACGCCGCGAACGATCCAACTCGGGTCGTGCGTAGCGCACGCAAGTCTTCCCCCAACAGCAATTCGACAATCGTGGCCATGGTTGACGCGGGCTCGGAGACCCACGCTCTTCTGGTGGGAGCTAATTTTATGATTTACAAACCCGTGGACCTCGACCATGCACGTCGTTGCATGCGTGCAGCCTATGGGACGATGCTGCAAGAACGTCGACGGGCCGCCAGGGTCTCCGTCGACATCGCGGTGCCGGTAAGAACGACAGAACTGGGGATTATCGAAGCGCGAATCAGCGATTTGAGCGTAGGTGGATTGGCTCTTCAATGTAAGGTGCCGCTGCAAATTGATCGCGAAGTTTCACTCGTGTTCTCGCTGCCTGGCGCCAATGACGTAGTACGCATAACCGGCAAAGTGGTCAATGGCAACGCAACCGGACGAGCTGGTGTTCGTTTTTCCTTTGTTCCCGAGGAAGATCTGAGCTCGCTTGAGAGTTGGCTGGCAATGGAACTGGCCAAACTGGAAAATGCTGAAATGCCTATTGGTAGAGCAGAGGTTGCCGTCGAGTGACTCTGAGAGCGCGTCAAATCAAACCGAGAGGCGGACGATGAGATGAACATCCTCGTGATCGAGGATAGCCGCTTCTTGCGTGTTGCTATCGAGCGGGTGCTGGCCAAGGCAGGACATTCCGTGACCGGAGTCGCCGATGGGCGCGAAGGCTTGCAGGCGGCCCGCACAAGCCTTCCGGCGCTCATTCTTCTGGACATGATGCTTCCAGGACTGGACGGTACGGCTGTGCTGCGAGAGTTGAAGCTGGACGCCTCCACTGCAAAAATCCCCGTGATCGTCTTGACGGGGTTGTCGCAGAAGAATGAATCAAAGATGAAGAGCGCCGGAGCCTCAGCCTATATCGAGAAAGCGTCGCTGGACCTCCAGCGGAATGCTGATGCCTTACTTCAGAGTGTTGAAGCCTTGCTCATGAAATCAGTTGCGGCAAACCCGGTATGTACCTGAAATCGACGCTGGAGAATAGGCGCCTATGCAAATCCTAGTTGTTGAGGACTCTCCCGTTTATCGACAGCTTTTAACATCTCATCTTCAAGACTGGGGTTTCCCCTTCGCGGTCGCCAAGGACGGATCCGAGGCCTGGGCGGTGCTTCAGCGTCCGGATTCTCCGAGGCTGGTTTTGCTGGACTGGGTATTGCCAGATATCGACGGGATCGAACTATGCCGGAGGATCCGGTTGGCAAGTGCTGGGAACTCATATTCGTACATCATTCTCTTGACCGGGAAAGATGACAAGAAAGACATGTTGGAGGCCATGCGGGCCGGAGCCGACGATTACCTGGTTAAACCATTCGACCAATTGGAGCTGAAGGCCCGCATTGAGGTAGGCAAACGCATCATCAACCTGCACGAAGAGCTTGTGTGCGCGCGGGAGTCCATGCGTTACGCGGCCACGCGCGACTCCCTGACCGGCCTGTTGAATCGAGGAGAAACTCTCGATTTTCTAACTCGCGAATTAGAACGGGCGCGACGAAGTGGGAAACCTCTTAGTGTCATATTGGCGGATGTGGACCACTTTAAGAAAGTGAACGATACCCTGGGGCATCTTTTTGGCGATGAAGCCTTGAAAGAAGTCGCCAGAAGACTCCGCTCGAAGCTACGGCTATACGACGGCGTGGGTAGATACGGCGGCGAGGAATTCCTGGTGGTTCTAGCCGACTGCGACTTGATGACTGCTTTGATTAGAGCCGACGATCTACGCGCATCCGTCGGCAGCAAGCCGGTCGTGTCTTCCAGAGACTCGTGCAACATTACGATGAGCATGGGAGTCGCAGTTTCGACCGATCATGCAGACGGAGATATTGAATCGTTGCTCAACGATGCCGATCGGGGCCTCTATGCGGCCAAGCAAAAAGGCCGGAATCGTGTTGAGCACGTCGGCAATGCGCGGGCGGCGATCGGGTTGACGATACCGCGTTCGTGATGATCCGGGCTTCCTACACTGCCAAACATCGTGGAATTGAAGGAGAGTAGTGGGCAGCATAACCCAACAGCCACTTGAACCGGTCAGCAGCAACGATCCGGATATGATCAAGACCGAAGTACGTCGGGTCGAAGGTCGAGAATGGTGGTTGTGGGGAGTTGCCATTGCCGTAACCCTGGCATTGACGTTAGGAATCATTTCGTTCACTTTCCCCTGGTTTAACCGGCAAGCGAATGGTTCGTATTGGTTTGATCTTAGAGAATGGGTACGCGCGCTGGCAGCTCTGGTATTACTGTTCGACTTGTACGCCATCTATCAGCACCTGCAACTTCAGCGGATTCGGAGCCAATTAGCCGAACGGGACCAGTTATTTCAGCTCATCAGTGAGAACGCAGCCGATATGATCGCGCTCGTCGATCACGATGGCCGTCGGCTCTATAACAGTCCCGCCTATCAAAGGATACTTGGGTATTCTCCAGCGGAACTGCAGTCCACTTCATCGATAGAACAAATTCACCCCGACGATCGTCCGCGCGTGTCGCAAGCGGCCGCGAAGGCGCGAGTAAGCGGCCAAGGAGAACGAGTAGAGTACCGGATACGCCACAAGGACGGTTCGTGGCGCACCCTGGAGTCGACCGCGTGCGCGATTCGAAGCTCAGGAGGCCTAACCGACAAACTGGTAATCGTGAACCGCGACATCACCGAACGGAAGAAAGCCGAGGAGATGCTGATCCACAATGCGTTTCACGACGCCCTCACCAACCTGCCGAACCGCGCGTTGTTTCTCGATCGCTTGCAGCACGCTCTTACTCTCTCTAAGAAGCACTCGAACTACAAATTTGCTGTATTACTCATCGATGTAGACGAATTCAAAATCATCAATGACAGCCTCGGACACACAACCGGTGACGAACTGTTGATCCAAATCGGAGAAAGACTGAAAAAATCTGTGCGGCGAGTGGACACCGTTTCCCGTCCGCGCCTAGCCGAGGTACCTGGTCGGCTCGTCAATGACGACACATTGGCGAGGCTTGGTGGCGATGAATTCACGATCCTATTGGACGACATTCGAGACCCGATTGAAGCCGTGCGTGTCGCAGAACGAGTGCAAAAAGAACTGGTTGCTCCCTTCACGCTAAATCAGCAGGAGATCGTAGTTTCAGCTAGCATCGGGATCGCTTCCAGCACCAGCCCGCACACTTTGGCTGAAGATCTACTGCGCGATGCAGATATAGCGATGTACCGCGCCAAGCGTGGCGGGAAAGCTCGTTGTGAGGTATCTGACTCCGCCATGCATGCGAATGCAGTGAAGCGGTTGCGGCTTGAGACGGACATGCGTAAGGCCCTTGACCAGGGTGAATTCCGCGTCTATTACCAGCCGATCGTGTCACTGGAAACCGGCAAGTTCGTTGGGTTTGAGACCCTCACGCGGTGGCAACGTCCGGAGGGCATACTTTCGCCGGCTGCGTTCATCTCAGTTGCGGAAGAAACCGGACTCATTATTCCCATGAATCAACAGTTACTGAGGGAAGCCTGCAAACAGCTCCGATCCTGGCAGGCCGAATTTCCTTGTAACCCGCCGCTGACCATGAGTGTGAACATCACCACCAAGGAGTTCGCCCAGCCGGATCTACCCAGCGAAATAAGCCGATGTCTGGTGCAGAGCGGAGTCGATCCAAATTGCTTGCGGCTGGAAATTATTGAGACGATCGCTATGGCAGACGAAGAAAAATCTGATCATGTGTTGGCACAATTGAAGGCAATCGGTGTGCGTTTGAGCATCGATGATTTTGGCACCGGCTATTCGTCGCTCAGTCGCCTGCGCCGAATTCCAGTCGACACCTTAAAAATCGACCGCTCCTTTATTTCAAATATGGAAAGCGACCCGGAGAATCATGAGATCGTGCGGGTCATCATCATGCTTGCCCACAATCTCGGTCTGAAGGTAGTTGCCGAAGGAACCGAGACGCAAGAGCAAATCAATTCGCTAAAGCAACTAAATTGCGAGATGGCACAAGGATACCTATTCTCACCGCCAGCAAATGCTGAAGTCATATCGAAGCTATTGGCGGACAACCAACTCGCTCGTGCCGTCTCCTCTTCTCTTTAGATCTTCACTTCTGTCCCAGCATCTGCGTCAGCCATGATCGCTCCTTTGTCCGCGGGATCGCGATGACATTCGTTCAGAGCTTTGCGTGCTTGTTGTGGGAGCGTCCACCTTCCATAACACCGGACTTTGCCGCTGCGGGTGGGGCCTGAGAGCCTCACGAATGTGGCATCATTTGGCTCAGTACCTCTGTCGGCTCAACTTTGATACACGCTTAGTGGGTGGGGTAAGATTCATCGAATCCGGAGTTTTTATTGCCAATGATGCGTGAACCACATTCCGTTTTCCAATCGGAATAAGGATAAGGAACTGCCTATTGACAGCGGGGGCAGGAAATGGAATGTCATTGGCTACGACAAATCTGCTGGTTTTCGAGAAATGAGCAACTCTTCCGGAAAGAACATCTTCTCTTGAGTATGAGCTGAGCGCCGAGGGGGCCATTCGCTCTAAATAATTGATAAATCTAAGCTTGATAAGCAACTGATAGGTCCTGAAAGGACTCCTATTAGCGGCCCGCTTTTCAGTCACTTGCTGTGGGAAGACGGGCGCACATTCATGGGTGGGGCGAGGGTTTGTAAGCGACCAAACGATTTAACACTAATACTTAACACTAATAAGGAGTTCAAAAATGGCAGACAAAGAAGTCTTGAAGGACCTACTGGAAGACGAAATCAAGGATTTGTATTCCGCTGAGAAGCAACTTACCAAAGCCATCCCGAAAATGGCGAAGGGATCGAATGATCCCGCACTTCAGGATGCATTCAAAGGACACTTGAAGGAAACCGAGGCGCAGGTGCAGCGGCTTGAACAAATCGCCGAGATCCTTGAAATCACGCCGGGCGGCAAAAAGTGCGTAGGCATGGAAGGCTGCATTAAGGAAGGTGCGGAGGCCCTGAGCGAAGATGGAAACGAAACCGTCCTCGATCTGGGCATCATTGGCGCTGGCAGCCGTGTCGAGCACTACGAGATGGCCGGTTACCTGACCGCGATCAGCCTGGCGGAACAGATCGGCGAAAGGGAAGTTGTCAGCCTGCTTAAGAAATCCTTGGGCGAGGAACAGGGAGCGGAAAACAAGCTAAGGAAAATCGCCGCGAACTTATTGAGCGGCGCACCCAAGAAAGCCGCAGCCTAGAAAAGCCTGTTTGCATCGGATCGACCGTGTGGTCATGGACGCTGGAATCATTCGCAGAAAAAGAGGGAAACGAAATTATGTACCATCATATAAAAAAGTTGATGTACACCGTAAATGTAGGAAAGCCAGATCCCCGATTTGGCAATATGCTGCTGGAGCAATTCGGCGGTGCGAATGGCGAGCTTGCAGCTGCCATGCAGTATTCCATCCAAGGGCTCAATTGCGACGATCCGGAACGTAAAGACTTGTTGATGGATATCGGAACAGAGGAATTGAGTCACCTCGAAGTCGTCGGTACGCTCGCGCGCATGCACTTGAAGCCGCTAAAATTCGGCCGCGAGGCTGCCGAAATTGATCCGCTCGTCGCCATCGCCGGTGGAGGAGGGGTCAATCTCTTCAATTCGATGGGCGATGCCTGGACGGCAGACTACTTGAAAATCACCGGTGAACTCGATGTCGATTTGCGCAGCAACATTGCCGCCGAGGCTCGTGCCAAGATCGTTTACGAACGGCTCATTAACTTTACTGACGATCCGGGAACGGTCGATACACTGCAATTCCTGATGACGCGTGAGATCACCCATATGAAGGCGTTCACCGCAGCACTGGAAAGTATGGGCAAGGATCGTTTTTCGATCGGCAAGATTGCTCCGACACCTGTCCTGGTCGATCAATATTTCAACGACTCTACGGGCGTTGGCGATGAAGGCGAAACGGATGCGCGTGGCCCTTGGAACGAAGGTGGTGATTGGGAAATTGTCGACTCTCCTGCCTTGGAACAAGGGGTCGAAAATCTTAAAGACGATGGAGAACTTAACAAGGAAGCTGCCGGAGAAGCCATGAAGTCTGGCGTTCGGAAGAAGGCTGTGGGAAGCAAGGCGAAGTTGCGTAAGCTCGCCTAGCATTTCGCACGTTGTTCGCATTTTGCGGAGGCCGACATGTGTCGGCTTCCGTTTTTCCCCGCCGGTATTAAGAATTCGATGAAAACCAATACTGATATTTGCGCGCCACAGCGGCGGCAGGCAGTGCTGACCCAGCGACGGCGACTGAAGATGGCCATCTCTGCGCATTCCTACGTTCGCGGGAGCACCCTCAAATTTTACGAATGGTTAGGTTCATCCACCGCGCGATCTTTGCCGCAGGGTCCTCCGGTCTGGATTTGCGGCGACTGCCATCTGGGAAACCTGGGGCCTGTGGCTGACGCCAAGGGTAGAGTGAAGATTGCTATCCGGGATCTGGACCAGACCGTCATTGGAAACCCTGCACACGATCTCATCCGCCTTGGGCTGTCGCTGGCAACTGCCATTCGAGGATCGGATTTGCCAGGGGTGACGACCGCGCTCATGCTGGAACAAATGATCGAAGGTTATGAAGCTGGGCTGGCCAATCCAGGGAAACATCCAAGAAAATCTGAGGCGCCTGCGTCTGTGCAGCGCGTCCTGAAACGCGCTTACAAGCGGCGTTGGCGCCATTTAGCGGAAGAGCGCATTGAAGACGTGAGACCAGAGATTCCGATGGGCAAACGCTTCTGGCCGATTACCTCTGCTGAGAGGAAAGAGATTCATCGAATATTCAAACTTCCTGAAGTGCGCAACCTTATTACGTCCCCTAAAGATCGCGACAAGGATGACAAGGTGGAAGTCGTTGATGCCGCCTACTGGATGAAGGGATGCAGTTCTCTCGGCCGACTGCGATTTGCCGTCCTGCTCGGTGTAGGTAACAAAAAGAAGAAAAACAGTGATGGCTTTTGTTTGGTCGACATCAAGGAGGCTGTTCCGGCTGGCGCACCTCATTCCGCTAAAGCAGCGATGCCGCGGGACTATGCAAAGCGAGTCGTCGAGGGCGCGCGAAAGCTATCGCCTTTCCTCGGGCAGCGTATGCTGGCGGGACATTTTTCTGGGACGCCCGCCGTCCTTCGTGAACTGCTCCCGCAAGACCTCAAACTGGAAATGGATCAACTCACGCGCGAAGAGGCGATAGGCGCGGCGCGGTTCCTGGCATCCATCGTAGGCGCGGCTCACGCGCAACAGATGGACAGGAAGGCCCGAAAAAAATGGCAGATGGTACTGCAAAAAAATCGCAGCAAAACGCTCGACGCGCCATCATGGCTGTGGGCTAGCGTTGTTGAATTGGTCGCCAGGCATGAATCCGCCTATTTGGAACATTGCCGGCAATATGCACTGAATGGGGCATAGCGCCCATAAGCGAAAGACCAGCATTTATCTCAGCTCGGGTAGGCCAACTCGGTGCAGAAGATTTTGGAAGCGAGAGTCGGAATGGAGGGGATCAAAGCCCGGCCGCAGCAGGACTCCGGGATTAAATCGCTCTTCGTAACCCTTTTCGAGCCAAGTCATGGCTTGATCCGGATCTCCGAGAGATGTATAGATCATGGCAATCTCTGCAGCATTCGAATAACCATGGTTTGAGCGCTTGTTCAATTCGCCCAACAGCTTTACCGCCTCGCTCCTTTTGCCCGATGCGACATAGGCACGAGCAAGATTCGCTATGCAGGTTGGACTTCCCCCAGGGAGTTGGACCGCTTTTTGCATCTCTGCGACCGCTTCGTCGTACATATGTTTTTGGAGGTACGCCTCGGCAAGATGATTATGGGCTAGGGCAAAGTTAGGATCCATTTCGATCGCTTTGCGACTCTGTAGGATCGATTCGTCGTAAGCGTGCGCGAGGCCAAGTATTTCTGCCAAATCAGCGTTGATGATAAGAGATAGCGGATCGAGATTTTCCGCCTTTCTCATCTCCGCAATAGCTTCGTCATAGCGGCCCAATAGACTCAAGTGCCAGGAGTACCAGTGGTGAGCCGTGGCGTAGCCTGGGTTCAGCTCAATGGCCCGTTGGAATTCCTTCCCGCCGGCCTCCAGATCCCAATCGAAACCATCCAAGACGAATGCGAGCGAGTTGTGGGCCTCGCCAAGCGTGCCGTCCAACTCCAGAGCCTTGATCGCCGCTGCCTTCGCTTTGGGAAATGCCTCCTTGGGGCTCATCACTGCGTACTGCCAGTCTCCCAACAAAGCATAGGTGTCCGCCAAACCTGAATAGGCCGGGGCATATTTCGGGTCTTCATCGATTGATTGATTGAAGTACGCCAGGGCGACCTTCAATCCATCGGCCGTTCGTTTATTCCAGAAGAAGCGCCCTTTGAGATAGGATTCATAGGCTTCCGGATTAACAACCCTTACAGTTTTCAGAGCGGCCTGTTCCTGCGGAGTTAGGTTGATCCGGATCTGATCGGCAATGGCTCCAGCTACCCTTTTCTGGAGGGCCAAGGTATCGCGCAACTCACCCTCATAGCTCTGGGACCACAAGTGCTTGTCGGTGGAGGCGTCGATCAACTGCGCGGTGATGCGGACCTGATCGCCGGAGCGGAGCACAGTCCCTTCTACGACGGCGTCCACGTTCAGTTCGCGAGCGATCTGCGGCAGAGGCTTGCGCGCTCCTTTATATACCATCGCGGAGGTGCGTGAGATTACCCGCAAAGCGCTAATCTGTGCCAAGTCGGTGATCAATTCATCCGTCATGCCGTCGGCGAAGTAATTCTGCGCAGCATCACCAGAGAGGTTTTCCAGCGGAAGCACCGCCAGCGATCGGATGCCCGTGGGCGCATGTTCACGCGAACGAAACAGCCAGATGGCGAGAATCGACAAAATCAGAACGGCGACAATCGCGACTGCGATTCGGGGCGTGGGCGACAATTGAGGTCTGGGTGCAACCGTCAATTTAGCGTTTTCGAGTTCATCCGCGGGGTCTGTCCCCGCCAAATCCCCGGTGGCAGGTCCTGAGCCTTTTGCGTGGGAGGCTCCATCGACGACCGACACTTCCGCAATAAAGCGATAGCCGCGTTTTGGCAGCGTCTCGATAAATCTTGGATTTTCAGCTGAGTCCCCTAACGCACTCCGAAGCTTTCCAATGGCGATGTTGAGGGCGAGGTCGAAATCACCGAAGTTGTCGTTCGGCCAGACTCGGCTGCGGAATTCCTCCCGGGTGACGACTTCCCCCTGACGCTCCAGCAATATTTCCAGCAGTTTCATCGGCTGCTGCTGGACTCTGATTCTTAAGCCCGCTTTGCGCACCTCGCCCGACTGGAGAGAAACCTCGTAGGTTCCGAATCGAAAAACCGAGTTGCGTTGCAGCGGATCCATAACGTTTGGGTTCGAACGGAAGTCTAGCACGGCCTCGCGAGGACCTCTCAGCTCCGGATATATACGGAGCTAAATCATGAGCCATCAATTGATTAGGAGGTAATGAAGTGGATATATCGAAAAAATTCGGAGGTAATTGACGACTGACGACCGGAGGGTCAGATTGCCAACAACCAGGGTTCGAACTGATTCAAGGGGGAAAGAAATGGCAGGTATGGGATCTGGGATCCGGGCAATGGTCGGACTCGGCGCTTCATCGTCGGGGACGGAGCAGCCATCGGCGAGGTTCGAAGAACTGGCCATGCCGATGTTCGACTCCCTTTACAACTTCGCGCGCTGGCTTGCGCACAACTCCGACGACGCCGAGGATCTCGTACAAGAGACTTATCTAAAGGCTTTACGCAGTTTCCAATCATTTCAAGCCGGTACCAATTTCCGCGCGTGGATATTTCAAATCCTGAGGAACACCTTTCTAAGTTCGCGCACAAAACTCGACCGGCGGATGACTGTTGCTATGGATTTGGAGGAGGACGGACCCGAACTGGCGGTTGATACCACCACTCCGGAAGTGATCCTACTGAACCGCTCCAATTCCCAATTGATGCAGAGAGCTATCGAGGACCTGCCGGCGCACTACCGGGAGACATTGCTGCTTTGTGAAGTGGAGGAAATGTCGTACCAGGAGATTGCACAAATATTGTCGATCCCGATAGGAACGGTTATGTCACGACTGGCCAGAGCCCGAAAGGCGGTTCGCAAGACACTCGATCGCCACGAAATCTTCGAGGTGGTAGCACGCTGACACGCGATGTGAAACGAGCAGCGATCCTGCGGAAAGAGGAGGGGTTTATGGCAGGGACGACGACGGCAGCAATATTGAACACTCCAATATCCAAACTGCGATCGGCTCCGATCAAGCGGGTCGTTGCGGCCGAAAGCGATGATGCGCTGCTGAAGGCTATGAAAGAGCTCTTTTCGGCGGAAGGAAACGAGGTGGGGGTCGCTCCGGATGGCGAGGCTGATCCGGAGAACCTTGCGACTTTCGGTGTGCCGCTGGTGATTGTCCGCGCAGGCTCGAAACTTGCGGACAAGGTGCTTCTCGTTGAAGTGGGCGACGACGAAATGGGCGGCGACGATTGCGTTGCCTCCGCATTCAGCCTGGCGGATCTTATTGCGCGTATGGGCGTGGTGGTGAGAGGTGCGTCGCACGCGTGTTCAGAAGACATCTATGTTTTTGATGATGTGATGGTGGATTTCTCCGAAACCGAGATTAATCGTCGCGGAAAGAAGATCGTGGTCACTCCAAAAGAATTCCAGACACTGGCGTTTCTGATAAAGAACGCGAAGCGCGTGGTCTCCCGGGAAGAACTCCTCAATGAAGTTTGGGGATATCAGAACTATCCCTGTACCCGTACCGTAGACAATCACATCCTGAGGTTACGACGGAAACTGGAGAGAGATCCTTCACGGCCGTTACACCTTGTCACCGTGCACTGCCTGGGCTATAAGTTTGTGCCGTAAGTCATCTTGCAGAATTCCATTAGTACCGTCCTGCCCCGTGCGAAGCGAGACGAACGTCAAGTTTATGACGCGGCTTTAAACAATTTCACAAGATTATCGAGGTCCGCGGTGCTGGTGTCGCCAATCACAAAGTAGCGAAGGCCGCCTTGACTCCACGTTTCCATCTTGAACGGCAGCTTTTCCGGAGCGAGGCTATTCCCGTTGAGCTTGGTTGCCAGTGATCGCTCCTGGAAAACGAAGACGGAGATATGGTGCTTCCGCACGTCATAAATGAGGTGTGCGCCGGGAGCTTGATCAAGATAGGTCATGCGGCCGCCTAGCAGAGAGAACTCGGAGTTCTGGAGTTCCGGCAAATTGAACGCGAAGGGAATTCTTCCCTGGAACCATGGCTTTACCGTGTGCCGGTCGGTAGAGATCACATCCACCGGCGACGAACTCGCCAGCGTCGCCACATGCAAGTCTGCAATCTCGCTGTAGACCTGATCCTGGCCGGATCGGGTTCCCGAGTAAGTCAGAGTCAACGCTCCAACTACGAGAACGACGGCCGCTGTTGCAGCGAATACCCATGCTGGCAGAAGGCTGCGTTGCGGTTTGGGCGCGATGCTATGCTGCACCCGTTTGCGGAACTCAACACTGGGAGTAAAACGCCTTCCAGCGCCTTGAATCGAGCGCTTCATCTGCACGCGGGTAAGGGCATCTGCCGAGCAAGACTGGCAGTTGCGCACGTGAATGTCAAAGGTGCGCATCTCCTGCTCAGGAAGTTCACCGTCGAGGTAAGTGTCGAGCTTTGTCTTCCATGCATCACAGACCATAATTCACCCTTGGTTCACCCTTTTTGAAACTGCGGCCGTAGACAATCGCGTAACGTTTTTCTGGCACGCGATA
>Ga0209006_10002493_pt1 | contig 16798 bp, 20 predicted proteins | sample JacPin_JW_Ref_O2_FD_188567 | JGI IMG/M metagenome (GOLD analysis project Ga0209006, IMG submission 188567) | Forest soil microbial communities from Algoma, Ontario, Canada - Jack Pine, Ontario site 1_JW_Ref_O2 (SPAdes) (version 2) | ecosystem: Environmental > Terrestrial > Soil > Boreal... | reverse complement strand
CGTATCTTTCTTCTCTCATCCTTGCTCCCAACGCTGCCATCCCCGAAATCAGATCATATCCAGACGCTGTTTACTTCAACTACTTCAGGCTCGGTCTGAGTCTTCTCTATTTACCTGTGAACGGGTATAAACCAAAAACTGGACTAGACCGCGCTGGCTTGAGAGACGAAGATCTCATCCTCGACAGCATTGACATATACAATCGCCCCACATCAAAACATGGCTCCGCACCAAAATCCGAGAGGGTGTTCTCCTCTTACCCCGTCTCCCCTTTCAGCATCACTCTAATCGACCCGCCTACTGACGATAAGGAGGAAAAGGCCTCTCATTTATCGCTTGATGTCAAGTCGGAGACAACAGGCAAGGATTTTGTGGCATTCTTTGGAGAGCCTGACCGGAAAGGCGGCGGTGAAGGGCCTTCATCTGGTTCGATCGGAATATGGTGTGAATGGTCGAAGCATGGTGTGATGGTTGAGTTTGGTGGTGACGAGGCCCGCGGTCCTCAGGCTTGGGAGCTCGGAAAGGATGCTGAATGGAAAGTGATTACTATGTTTCCTCCAAAGAGGGCGTAGGTGATCTCATAGTATCCGTATGTTGGTCGCTCATTCTGCCTCGTTCGGTACGTTGACGTTCGTTCTCAGTACTTCATCAACGAAATCTACTCCCAAATTGCATGAGGGCAGACCATGTGACTTCTATCCATCTTCTCTGCTCTCAGACTCAAGAGATTGCAATATGGCCGCTCCTGAATCGTTGACGACTCTGGATCTGAGTGGGAAGTTCATCATTGTATATGCTTTGCTATTGGATGACATTATGTACCATTGAACGCTGAGAGGTACTTCCGCAGAACAAATCCCTCAGTGATTCGACAGATAAAATGCTGGAGCTACAGGGAATCAGTTGGATGACACGCAAGATCATCGCTGTCGCAACCATAACTCTTGATATCCGGCACTACAGAGATGACAACGCGATGGAACACATCGATATCGACCAAACTCTCACCGGTGGTATTTCAGGAACGTCGGAGCGGAGGATCCTCGATTGGACAATGAGATCGCGCGAAGACCATATCTTTGGGGCGGTCCTTGGCAAGTCGAGGCGCATCAAGATCGAAGATATCGACGAACCGTATCTGAAAAAGGATTGGTCACTGGATACCATCGAACATCATGCTGTTCAGGCGTATGTTGAAAGTGATACACCGAAAAGCAAGACGACGTGGACGGTGACACAGGTGAAATTTCTTGCCAATCTACCTTGACCAATTTCCAACTGAATGGGCTTGGCAGGTATGGGGTTTCGAGTATATACAAAATGAACGAAGGCACACAAGACACCTCAAATTCATTGGACCTAAAGACGAGGTTCTGAGACTTCGCCTCGTCTATGATTATGGTGAATATAAAAATTATCTGTGAATGTCAGTATGTAGCTCATATTATGTTTGACCTTACAGTTCCCCCTACCCTGTAAGAATTCTATGTATATGTTGTATGTAGTACTTGGCGACGATGAAGCGTGCCTGAATGAATCATTATAAGCTTATCTCAGCGCTATGATTTTCGTCGCCATTTCCAAACGCTAATTCTACCTACACAAGTACCTACCATGGATCCCGGCTCCAGCTTAGGGTCATTTTCTGACCAGCACGTTCCTTCAAAAGTTGTTCCAGGTCCTGGCCCCGAATTTGAACTGGAACGTTTCGAACCCACACGTGCGTCTCGGCATCGTTGGTACTCCTCTACGAATAGCCGCTTGGCTTCCAAAGCACCTCGCCTTCATGAACGAGTGTTCCGTGTAATTACATATATCAGAGGTCCAAAACCCAAAGTAGACCTTCCAGGTACGAACACGTCCACAGATGTAGTCTGCCACTTTTGCTGAAAAGGAAACCGATACAGAACCTGTTCCCCTACTCGACATAAATGCCCAGACTCGGTTTGGAACGCTCAAAATCCCACTCGAAACGGCTCTCATATCTGTCACCCGTCCCCTCACAAAGCCTTGGCTTCTACTGTTGCTTGGAGCAGCATATATTGTTGTGTTGGCCTTCTTCTCCCGCGCGGAGTCGTACATCACGCCTGTCGATTCGTGGATCGATTGCACGTCAAGCTTTTGGCTTGGTAATGATGGATGTGGTATGGATGGGTTCGAATGCTTGCCTTTCACTGGCCCGTCCTACGATTTCCGTTGTCCTTCTCAATGCAACAGCGCTATTCTCCAGAATCCTCGTACAGTCGGTGGCGAACAAGTCGTGTATAAACCTCTGATTGTTGGAGGTGGTGACGCCAATGGCACGTATCGAGGTGATACTTTCATTTGTGCCGCAGCAAACCAGGCGTCAGTGGATACCTTTTCATTCCCACCCTCGAACTTCTAACTCAATCTACTTTGCAGTGGCTTGATTACTGACTCTAAAGGAGGATGTTTCTCACTACAGCTCATTGGAAACTTCACCAATTATCTGCCGAAAACAGCCCACCACCTAACCTCTATCGGATTTCCCGGTGTATTTCCACTTTCATTCCAGCTATCCTCAGCAACATCACTGACTCATTGTACGGATCTCCGTAATTCGGCTCTCGCGTTCAATATCTTGGTCACATGTATCCTTTTCTTTCTCCTCAGGCCCAATGCGCTCGTTCGATTTTGGTGTCTCGTTTGCATAGGATTCTGGCACATAACTCTCTTTTCTGAACCCCAATCGAATCCACCTCCACTGGACGTTGCATTTGGCGCGTTTCTTCCGGCGTTATTCGTTGCATATGGGTTCTGGCGCGTGGCATTCAGGTTCACCCTACCTGCTTTTATGAAGGCACCTATCGAGGCTTCGGTGTTGTACGTGGGACCGTTTTGGGTTGGGGTACTCGCCAATATCACCACTAATAATCCCATTGACCGCCTTCTGGCCTCGGATATCAGACAACGACCTGGCGCTGTCACTGCGTTGATAATAATCGTTGTCGTTATCTTTGTCATCGTGGTCAATCAACTAAGAGTTATTAGGAAAACAGGTTGGTTGCCGTGGTATGTTGCATGGTATCTGGGTGGTGGTGTAATTCTAGTCGTGTTGTCGCAACTTCCTGGCTTGACACTGCGTATCCATCACTACATCATTGCGATGGCTTTCGTACCTGGCACAGCGTTCCCAACACGGCTATCAGCCATGTACCAAGGATTCCTACTGGGGCTGTTTTTGAATGGGGTGGCGGCATTCGGGTTCGCTCCGATTCTACAGACGTCTGCTGATGTGAAACCTCGTTCTGTTGTTGCGATAATATGTACTGACTATACTTTCAGCTTGCCCGCGATGGCCCTCAAGGATCTCCTTTGCCAACCTTCCTTACTAACTCCACAACTTATAACAGTTCCATTCCGCTCATCAACCAGACCATTACGTGGGATCTGTTGCCAGATGGTTGGGATGGCTTTGCCTTGCTCGTTGACGATGTCGAGCGGTATATTGGCACCGCTGTCAACTTTTCGTTGGCAGCTTTAAATGCCAGTCTTCCTCATTTCTTCCGGCTCGCTGTGCGTATTTTCCCCCCCTTCAATCAGGGAATTAACATTCATTGTCTCCCCTAGTACACCGACGACGGAGCAGCTGGCGATTTTACAATGCCCGCCATACTTTGGCCCAATGGGAGTTGGGTGGATCCACTACCTGGACCATCATAGTCATAAAAGCCAATCATAATATTTACTAGAACTTGCTGTATTTGATTCGGAGACTAATTAATACAATAAGTATATACTGTCGATCTGGAAAGAGTTCCGAGAACGGCAAGGGAGGCAACACTCAAAGGCGATAGCGGAGATGGTAAGGAGCAATAGCAGGCTTGTCTGCAGAGCTACACTCACAGAATCTTGGAAGCGCAAACATGTATCATAATGCTCAAGTACCAAACACATAAATCATAACGATTCTTCACTGAGTTACCCTACGCCCCGGGGCGATTAAAATGAAGGGAGGCGCGTAGTAAACTTCCACGTGACCTCTGATCAGAAATAGGATTACTCAAGTACAACCACACACCCACATGTAGTTTACGATCCATGTCATCCTCTGGCACATCCTCCTTAAGGACTCCCAAATTTGCTCAACCACAGTGTACGTCTTCCTGAAACGAGGATATATTTATGATCTAAGAAACTCGACTTGCTAGATTTCACACACTCGAGGAGCAAATGGTTCTGCAATCTCTGTACACCAACACCGGATCATGACTCGGAAGGACGGAAGGGCAATGGTCTGATGACTCTTCAGATCGCTATGCAGCACGAACGAAATTCAGCGGAGCATGCGCAGAAAGTCACTGATACCGAGATATGGCTTCCAGCATCCAACTCGGCAGATTGGGATAGGGAAATCCAGGACGTACCGTTGACGATGGAGGAGGTGAGAAGGAGGGAGCATCAAATTCATGTGGACAACGTTACGGATCTAGTCCCGTTTTGGATAAAGGGTGTTGAGGCCGCGGAAAGAGGAGAGGTTTGCAGGATGGAGGAGTTCTTTGAAAATATCAAAAAAAGCCCTTGGGGATGTAGCGGAGAGTCGTGGAATTATGCGTACAGCTCGAACTGGGAAGTTGATGGTCAGGCGAGCCGATGGGGACGTCAGAGTGTAGGGAGCAACGCCTCGATGCAGACGCAAAGGACTGCATCTAACACTGGACGAGGAAAATGGAAGGGAAAGAATTCAAAGGCATTTGATAACGTTGGGAGTAGTGCTCATGCCTTTGTTGAGGGTATCGCTCGTCAAGTGGCGGCGGATACTGAACGAAAACGTCGAATGCACACTTTTTTCGAGGTACGTTGAATAACAAATTGTCTTGCAGATACAGGTTGGCTGATTATGTTCAACCCAGCTACCGACCGAAGCTAAAATCACGAAAATTGAGGAAGTCATTCAAAATCTGCAGAAGATGAAGCGTGGTTGATACCATTGACCAAGGAGGTCATCGGATAATCTTGTATAATTGGCGTAGTCTCAGTCAACAGTGCTATCAGCTACCAGCTTTACCATTTGCCTGTGAATTCATCGCAACGAACGAACATTGTAGCCTACTTCGAAAGATCGGCACTTTTTCTACGAGGTGGACCGGTATCGAGTCATAGCCGACCACTCTTCGACTGACTATCATGAGTAGTACCATTTCCAAGAGCGTTCCCCATCCCCTCCTCGCCAGATACCTCAATCAACTCGCGGCAAACCCACTTCGAACCAAGGCGATTACTACCGGTATGTCTCAACTCACCAGTCGACGAGAACCGTTGCTCATCAAACTTGACCATGCCAGCCATTCTATGTTTCTTCCAAGAAGTCCTTGGCTCGAACTTCGCTGGTCTTCCCGTAAAGCGACCACCGAAAGGCGCTCCTTCTATTCTTGAAGTCTTAGCCAGAGCCCATGTCGACCTCAAAGCGATAAAGATGGCTTTATATGGATTCCTCATATCTGCTCCTCTTGGCCACTTTCTAGTTGGCGCTCTCCAAAAGGCGTTCAAAGGCAGGTCGGGCACTGTAGCAAAAGTCGGTCAGATCTTTGCTAGCAATCTGCTCATTGCACCTATTCAGACTGCAGGTGGGAGTTCCGTAGATAACTTGACCGCCAATGAGACTAATTCTATTTGCAAAAAGCATACCTCGCATCGATGGCCGTTATCAACGGTGCGAAGTCACCCGATGAAGTTATCAATACCGTTCAGAGTGGCTTCTTCTCCGTCCTTCGGGTCCGTGGTCATTTGGTCTCATTTTGAACCGGATTCATCTTGTCTCTTAGATTTCGTGGGTTATATCTCCACTGTCTATGACCGTTGCGCAAAATTTCATCCCGGTCGATGTAAGTCCCCCTTGAATCACATGATCTACCTTTTCATCCTCTTGCAGTTGTGGGTTCCTTTCTTCAACACAATTCAATTTGTCCTTGGCGTATGTCTTTTACTCCTGTTATATGGATACTATCATTATTTCTCTTTCATCCAGACCTATTATAACACGCGGATGAAACGGATGCGCCTTATAAAGGATCGTAAAGACCGTGACTCCCGTAAAGACCGCGACTCCCAGGAATGAATTACGCAACTTCCATCTCACAAACCAAGAGGCCGGTAAAATGGTCCACTTAGATTATAAATATGAATCATATACCATATCCTCCCTCGACATTGCACACAGTAATGCAAGACGCATCTCCTGTTGGTGAACGCTGTGAATATCGGCTTCTTGTACGCCATGCATCATTGCCATCGCCATCCATTGTCGGAGATGATGATGTTTCACCCACTTCAGTCTCGAGGAGCCATCCTCCTAGTGAGTATGTACCGGGATGCGTGATCCACACCATTGGCTGTAACGTAACTGCCCCCAACGGCTGAAGTGTACCACGAAATGTCAGACGACCAGAATATCGTGGCCCCAAAAAACCCCTGAGGAGCTATATCAATTTTTCGTCAATCTGAACGAAAATAACTCACAACGGCAGTTTACTGTTGGGATATGGGACAAACTTCAGGACAAATCGAGATGCATGTGTCAGCGAATAGTTTCGCAGCGTAAACGGTATCGAAGTATGGAAAGACCTAGAGGGCGATCAACATCTTCCAAGAGCAAAAAGATGTTCAGGAACGCACCCTCCTGAAAAGTCATGCTTCAAAGTGACATCTTGCACTGTGACGACGATTGGGTTCATGTCAACATTCCATTCGCTGCTTCGAATACCGTCGAAAAGTTTTATCTTTTCTCGCCGTGTCTCAGCATAAATGCCACGGTTCACCTTTAAGCCCTCTGCTTCCTTGATTATGTCTCTCAAGGCTCCATGACCGGCTCCAAGTATCAGATTAGAAACGAGCAAGTGACCCGAACGTAGTTGAGAGGGTATTTCCCAAAACACGACAATATCAATGGCAGATGGATTATAAAGCGGGAAGATGTATGGATGAGAGGTGACCGGGATATGGGGGTGCGACTTCGCAACAGCATGGACAACGATATTTCGTCGCCCACAGTGTATGAAATGACGCGTGCAAGACTCGCGGATTGATCGAATGTGAACGCGCTAGGGTTTTGGATTAGCCGATCTGCGTGCCAATCAAAATACAACAAACTAATTACTTTGGAAAGATGGCTACACACGAGATCGATGGGCGGTGGACTCGAATGCTCTGCAACACGACCATGCAGTACGTCTCTCAGCTTCCGGGAAACAAACGCTGCCGTTTCCTCGGAACCGGATCGGTCGTCCCAAAGAGTCACCCCGCATGACAAACGGACAAACTGTTGCGGCGCAACAAGTCCCCTGTGATTTATGAGTTCACAGCATAACACGAGTTTTCTTCTACTCACAGATTATGTTCCTGGAGGAGTGTGCATTTCCAGCTGGGGCTAAGAGTCGTAACCTGCGTGAGTTCTACAGCACTCGATGCCGTGACATTGTTGAGCTCAAGGTTGATGACGAAGAAATTATCTGATGCATTGGTTGGTCGTACAGAGGCGGAGACTTCGAAGATTGGCTTGATTTCGAAGCGACGCGTGACCTGCACCGTGTGGAACCGTTTCCCTTCTTTCTGTAATAACCGAGTCAGTAGAGGGAAGGGACGCGAACAGGTGTCTCGGTGGATACCTCTCGATAGACAAAGAGTAAGCAAAGCTCCTGCTCTTCTAGTTTGTCGGCGTGAAGAACAACCGAGAACTCAACACTTTCCCCCGGACTCAGTGAAGGTGTGCCGTGAATCCTAGTCAAGTCTATGTGATATGGTGTACTTGGATTCAGGGAATTTGGTGAATGAAAGACTTCTGAAGGACCTAAGAGGACAAAGTCATCACCAAGTCTGCAGAGAGCGCGGTATATGATGATGCCTCACTCGCTGATCCGTATTTTGTATCATCGCCCACCGCAACCCAAATTTGGTCCTCTTGCCCGGCCACCATCCATAATTCCGCGATGGCTGCTATCCCAGCATTCGACAGCCACACTCTCATATGTGCATCCTCACCCTGAACTAACACGAGCCGCCTATCATCCACAAAGTTGGCCACCAATTTATGACTAGCCTCTTCAACTTCAACTCTGATCTCAACCGCGGGGGCGTACACAGCCGTTTGTCTCTGGAGCGAGGTGCCATGTAATCTCTGGCCGCGTGAGGCCAAGGACTCGGTCGCAGGCAAAAGTGAAAGAAAGTTATATGTTACTTGGGACATAATGAGTGATGCTGGACGCCTGGATTTAATTGGGACCGGGATCTAAGCAGAGTTGATGATGTCATAAAACTCCCAATCTGAATTAAACCGTACTGTTCGAGTTTCTCTTGCCCCGAGAACAACATCATCGATGGATTCCACTTCTACGAAGGCATCAATTGGTCCTGTATATGTTCCATTGGGTTCTTCTACGACAATTGTCAAGTTGGACAAATTTACTTCGGTATCCAGTGGATTGCGCAAAACTAAATCGACCCAGAACCTTTCTGAAATAATGCAATGATCAATCGTGAAACCGCCTCTCAGCCAGTGGCTTACCATCGACGGCGCCTTTACCGCTCTTTTGGAGGACTTCCTTGCCTCGGCTTTTCCAGAACGCCTGCCAGTCTTCTTCACGCTTCTCCCACACAGATGGTTCCCCATCGGCAGTATCACGGGGAAGCCGCAGACGTGTCTGACGAGTCAGACAAAAAGTGAATGGTAGCTCTAAGTCGGAAAGTGGCGCTGGGTTCTTTGAGATAGCCTGAAAATGCTGCAAGAATCCACTTGATGATCCTGACGCATTCAGTTGGGGAAAGGGACAAACTTTAAAGGCAACTCGAAAGTCTTCCAAGAAGATCTTGTCGGGGCTGGGTAGTTCATCTCCGTTCGTCACATGAGAAGGGAAAGGCCGCGGTGACTGCAGAGAGGAACACCGAAGCAGCCCAAGGAACAAACGCACGGCACCGGCTACTTCTCCGGTAGTATACAACAAACGACCTTAGTATTGTTGTCAGGATCAGGAAGGGCCGGAAGACAGAACACAGTTTCGCACCCAATGGATGCTCGATGCTAGACGTGACAGCATCGAAACCTTCGTGGTCTGTTGCCGCCAAGCCCTCGGACTCCCAGAATGATGGGGAGAGGCTCTTCTTCGGCCTTGACTTGTATAGTTCATGTGCTCTTCGAAGAAAATACATAGTCAAGGGTTTCTGCAATTCGAATGGCCATCAGAGACACAGAGACTTGAACAAGACGTTTCTCACAATTCCACATTTCTCCAGCTGGTTGGCGGCAAAAAAGTACCACAGCGTAGCCTTCCGTCTAGCTTGCTTTCGAGCACTTAGCAGTGCCGCATGAGCAAGCAAAAGAGCAGACGGCGGTTCTTCTGCCTTGATCAGTCCTCAACATAATGAGTACGTGTAAGGTAATGATACAGCTATTGAACCGCTGGGTGATGAGAGAACACATACCTTACCCGCAGCCCAAACAAGCCATTTCTCCCCTTCGAGAATGCTATCTGAGAAATCTTTCGGTGCTATGCCGATTTCCCATCGGACAGCATATAACACAGCACGCAACTGAGCATGAGCAGGAGGATCTGAAGGCGAAGAATGAATATGTGAAAGGGCGGTGGAGACATGCAATTGTATAGTAGGGGCAGGAGTCAGTAGGAACGGCAGGATGTCCTGCATCGCGAAATAAGTGAACAAATCAGGTGGTGAATGATATACGGATAAGCAGACAAAAACACACCGAACCGCCTTTTCCTTCCTTCCGGATTGACTCCCAAACGTTCGCCGCAAGTTTGAAATCGCCCAAGATCGTGGCAAACTCCGCTAAACGGCGTTGCTGGGGCAGTGAATTCGTGATTCCACCCACCGAATTGGGTGCGTTGTTTTGGATATTGGGACGGACAGGCGCAGATGACGGCACGGAGGATTGCACGGGATTGACGGACGGAGATGGAGAACCGAATAAGCGGCGAGTGGAAGAAAAAAGACGAGAAGGAAGTCGACGAGATGACGAAAGCTGAGTGCAGTCGAAAAGATTGAGTGAGATTCAAAACAGGATAACGCGCGCGTGAATAATCACATTTTCATTCCACTCTACCACACACTTTTCCATCCAAGGTATCAGACTCATAACTACAAATTCCCTGGTGAACCTTGCAGTCATCTGAATATCCTTTTCCCCCAATCTCAACGTATTTGGAGTTGATTCGGAGCCAATAATTGAATTTGACCTTTCAGTTGTCAACTCTGGAGTGTCGGGAGATGGCGGCGGCGGCAGGCGTGGTAAAGGCGTAGGGACGGGAATAGGTGGTGGTGGTGGTGAAGGTAGTGTAAGGGAAAGAAGGTAACTGTGAAGGCCATACTGTTTCTTGACCGCATTAAAGAGCGCCCCAGCTCTAGTTAGAATGAGTACTATGCTTATGGTAATGATATGGAATGAACGAACTCTTCGTCGGATAAATTAGAATTTCGAGGGTGGACTATTAGCGTATAGCGGAGAATGGCAGGATCAACCCAAGACGGAAAGTCTAGGGCTCTTGCGTGCAGAGTGGCAAGCACCTGAAGAGGATTTGGGGTCATAGTAGACACGGCGAGAATGACTGACATTCACTGAGTTGACTTATATGTTAGTTATAATTTGAGGGGAACAGACCTGCAGCTGGGTGATTCCAACCCTCTACCTTTGAGGGTACGTGGTCACTTTCGGTGCAACGTCTCAACTCATCCCACCAAGGAGTTCTTATAAAATCCTTTTCACTGGCCTTTTCCATGTCTTCGACCCACTTTGCGCATCGGTTGCTAATACGGGCACTGATCCAGTCGATCGTGCGCACAGCGCGTTCCTCTTCGTCTTCCCGACATCCTGCTTCGATTTCTGCGAGGTCTGAGAAACGGAGCGTAAAGGAGGTGTGCGGGACAGGAGTTAAGGAAGTAGTGCGCGTTGTAACTGGAACCATAAACTAGTTGAGTGAGGAAGAATAAACCAAAATGATGAAAGAGCATGCCTTGCGGAAGTGGAGAGAACGATTGAAGGATTTGGGGAAGGGGTGGTAACGACGAAGCAGTCAAAAGGTCCTCAAGGTCAGGAGAAGATTGAATGCAGACGTGAGGACTGAGAGACGTTGGCAAAGGCGGCATAATGGTCTAAAACAGATTGTGGTGCTGAAGTTCCCACGTCAGAATCGTTCTTTTTCACACTCCTCGATACGGTCTGCACGCGATGGCCATTCAAAAGGAGCCCGGTCAAAAAGGTGTTAACTGGTCTAACATTGCCGTTGGTGAGCGCATCTCCACGCGTGATTTTTGTGTATTAAGCTGAGATATGTGTGATGTAGGTGCCATAATGAACATGGTATAGTCCTCTCACTCCTTTAGATTGAATCATTGAGCTAGCGTGTGCGCGGCATGTTTTACTCTAGTTTGTAAGTTGCCCACGTTTATTTCATCTCGGCTTTTGTCTCACCCATTCCATTGTAGGAGGCAAGTCTACTTCGAGCGTGAAAAATTTTCGAGGCACGGGCATCTCATCACAATGTTAGGTTACGACCCTCGGTCAGCCTCTGGAAGTCCTCAAAACGCAGATGGCAGCTGTTCGGTCGCAGACCATGCTCCAGGCCACGAAGACGGTATGGAGCCGTGGGGGTGTTGCAGGCTTTTACCAAGGCCTCATTCCTTGGGTTCGTAATTTTTCCCTCATTTTAAATACGAAAAAAAATCCATTCAAATAATGACATTAGGCTTGGATCGAAGCCTCAACAAAGGGCGGTGTACTTATCTTCACTGCTTCCGAGGTCGAGACGGCCATTTTAGGAATGGGCATTAGCCCCGCCGCTGCGGGATTGCTCGGTGGGATGTCAGGTGGTATAGCACAGGCATATGCTACCATGGGTGCATATTTCTTTTCCATGTTTCATTCGCATTTTGAATGCAACTCTCCTCTATAATCCTCTCGTGCTCCTTCAATCAGCTCTTACTAACCTTACCGGGCACAGGTTTTACGACATGCATGAAAACGGCGGAGATCACACGTCACAAGCAGGTCGCTGCCGGCGTCAAGCCTCCCTCGACTTGGGCCTTATTTGCAGATATATACCGCCGGGAAGGTCTCGCAGGTGTCAATAAAGGAGTCAATGCCGTAGCCGTGCGTCAATGCACGAACTGGGGTTCACGGCTAGTTTTGCTTCCTAGGTCCCAAGTCGATGCTGGCTGACCGGTTTGCTGTTGTAGAATGGGATTTGCTCGTCTAGCTGAGACAACCATCCGAAAAGTGAGGGGCAAGAGCGAAAACGATCATCTTGGACCCATGGATAAAATTCTGGCGTCCTCTGTTGGCGGTGCCTTGGCAACGTGGAATCAACCTATTGAGGTTGTCCGAGTAGAGGTATGGTCATATTATCAGCTGTCGTCTGGCTGAAGGCATGATTGACACCATCTACTCATTCCATCAGATGCAATCGATGGCGAAGCAAACAACGAATACCAAACGGCCGGCAAAGCTTACCATGTTAAATACCCTGGGTTTCATATATAGAGAAAACGGCATCAAAGGACTTTATCGTGGCGTCACACCTCGTATTGGCCTTGGCATATGGCAAACCATTTGCATGGTCTCTTTGGCGGACTATGTCAAACTCTGGTGTGTACATGTCGACATTATTTATTGACATATCTGATTCCTTTTTACGCAGGGTCAAAGGCAAACATTAGTGTCGCTGTTCGACGTTGCGATAGAGATTGCAAAAACCCATAGAGTACTTATACTTAATCGCGTTCTCTCCGTGTGCATGCGCCATGCGCAGTACTGCTTTGTATCAAATGCCCCTTTTCGGATCATTTTTGGAAGGATCATCTTCTTGAAGCTTGAAGCACCACAAAGTCACCATGGCCAGCTACGGTTCTCTACCATATGGCTGGATGATGGAATTCGACTTGAGTACTAACCATCCTTATTGGGTATGTGCAGAACATGTCCAGTTCGTCGAATCCCTTGAGGGCCTCACGCGCACGTGGCACAGGTCGATACTCAAGCAAACCCACCTAGATCCACATGGGTGCATCCTTACCAGGACGAGCAATACTTGTCTGAGCACCCTGAAATAAGGGAACAGCTCATGGACAACGCACAATATCCTTCCAACATCACTTGTTCACAACCACCACCATATAATTATAGTGCTTCGCCTAATCAAGATGTATACCGCGACACAAATGCGTCATGCCCTCAGAAGCTTAATAAGAAAAGCTTTTATGGTAAGCTAAAGGCAAGGGTCACTGGGAATACGGGACGACCAGAAGCTGAGGAAAGATTGTGGAAGGAAGAGTCTAGTCAAAACTTGCAGGCTCAGGTGTGTTTCCGACGTCTCCACGTACAGTCACTTGTTTACATATCAACAGATCCAAGAGCGCCGTCGGCAGTTGCAGATGGCTGTTGAGGCTGTTGAGATAGAGCAGCGGACTGCTCGAGGTCAGAGACCTACGCTGTATGTTACGCCTGCTGGCGATTCATACTTCAATCGTGGACGACGGAGGAATGAAGATTATAGAGGATAACACCTAAAACTTGTTCATCGAGATATATTATGTCGGTCAGTGTTTATTATGTGTGTTTCAGAAATAATAATCATGTAAGGGGTCTAGTAGCAGCCGTTGCTGGCTAAAGCTTTCCTGCCAATTCCGCGGTAAACATTAATGGAAATAGCTCGTTGACAGAGTTATAAAGGAACATTAAACGTAACCACATCCGCCAATCTACCTGCAAAGTGGGTGTGATGAAATGCTGGTCAGCGAAACACATGTAGTATAACAGCAGCCTTAACAAAATGCCACTCGGGTGAGTCAAGCATCGTCGTGGTTCGGTAACGGGGTCGGAAAAACAAGGAAGGAGGGCATAACTCCGGTATGGATCGAGGTCGGCAAATAGGAAATGAATGAGTAGGCATGGGTGACAAAGTCGAAATGGTTCTCGTGGAAATCGTGAGGGTTGGAACGTGTTCATCGTCAATTAATCCTCAACGGGTTACTCCTGTGCCATCAGTTTCCCCGCCGCGGTTTCTAAATCCTCCTTCAACCTGTGCGTATAGCCAGCAAACACAAAGTCAATAAAATTTTATCTAAGGGAAGTTTCCAAACTTGAGTGAAATTAAATGAGTCCGATTATTGCGCCGAACGCCACGATCCCTCCTACGATGCTCTTCAACCCAAAGAATCTCACGTACCGTGTGATCTGATCTTGATTTTCTTCTTGGTCTTGTTCAAGATACTGGATCTCCATCGCCTTCCGTCCAACCTCTTGTTGGAGATTGTCCACACTGGAAAGAGCATCTTCAAGCTTTTCTTGGAGAGCTTTGATAGCCCGGTCGTGTTCAGATTGCAAGTCGTGCAACTTGAGATTATGAGCCTCGTGCATTTGTTGTAACTCCTCCTTCGTAACTCCTGGCGAAGAAATATGAGCGGCCCCGTTGCCGGTACTCTTCGAAGGGGTAGGGTCGGTTGTGATTGACGCCTTAGCGATCGTCAACTCGCCCTCGAGATCAGACAGTTGCGTCAACAATTCCGACTTCTGGGTAACCAATGCCACCATTTCTTGTTCGTGAGCGGTACGAAGCTTAGTAACTTCTTCGGCTCGCCCTTTAGCAGCTTCTTCTAGCTCAACTGAGTGGTTGGTGGACATCTCAAGGAGCGACGTCTTTGTCAAGTCGAGCATTTCGGTAACAGCGGCAAGGTCATCCTTGGCATGAGATACGTCCTTGTTCAAACGTTCGATTTCAGCCAGGTGTTCAGGGGATGCTGATGCGACGGTTTCGGCAGCAGCACGGGCTTCGTTGAGCTGAGTCCGGATGTTCTCAGCATCGGATCGGGCAGATTCGGAAGCGGCCTTAGCCTTGGCGAGGTCGTCCTGCGTTGCTTTCAAGTCGAGACTCTGGTCGTCTATTTTCTTCTGTAGAATGCTGACTCGTTCCTCCAAGGCGAGATTATGCTCAGCATTGAGCGTGTCTATAGCGGATTGGTGAACAGCACGAAGCTGTTCGATAGTGGTGTTTGATTCCGACCGTAGAGTTTGGAGATCATCGCTGTGTGCAGCTCCTGCCTCATTCTACAAAATATCTCAGTCAGTCAACTGATTTGGATGTGTGAAACAAGAAAAGACCTTAGCGCGTTCGAATGCTTCTTGCAATGATCGGTCATAGTCTGCCTTGACTATCTCAACTTTGGCATTGTATTTCGCCTCCTGACCCTATAAAGCTAATTTAACTTGTGCAAAGTGATCACGAAAACCAGTCACACCTCCAATTCAACTGTGATTTTCTTTATGTTTTCCAAGTGCTCGTCTTGCTCTCGGAGACGAGCCTTCTCCATTTCCTCGAGGATACGAGTATGTTCTTCCGCAGCGGCCTGAGCAACTTCCTGGGCTTTCGCATGAGTGGTATGGGCTTCGGTCAGTTCCGCTTGAAGAGTTTCGAGGCGAGCGACGACAGACGCGAGCTCGGATTTCACGGATTCCAAATCTATCTCGTGCTTCGTCGTCAAGCCCTCCATTGCATGAGCGTGCTCTTCCTCCTTGGTCCTATCATCTTCGCTTGCCTGTTGGGTCTCAATAATCGCCTTCGATAACTCTTCTTCCAACGATTTTATCTTCGAAGACAATTGCCCACGTTCATCTTCCGCCGCCTCCTGGCTTTCCTTGAGCTCTAATATCTCGATTTCGAGCTCGGACAGCTTTCCTGCATTGTCCTCCTTCTCCTGTCTCGAATCTGCCAGTTCCGCTTTCAATGTTTCCACAAGGGCGGCCTCGCTTTCCAGATGCTGGAATTTCGAGGTTTCTTCGCGAGCAAGGGCAAGGGCAAATTTCAGTGCTTCCGTTTCCGCTTGGAGGGTTTCCTTGGCCTTCGTCAACGCTTCGTGCTTCAAGGCATCTTCGGCGACAGCGGACTCGTTTGCAGCACGGAGTGTTTCAAGATTCTTTTTGGCATCTTGGTCTTCCGCCTCCAAAACCTGGATTTTGGTTTGAAGGGTTTCGATTAATCTGGTTTGCGAACTTGCACTAATCTTCGCAGCTTCGAGCTGTGATAAATTAACCATTACCGTATAGCCACAGTGTAACGCAATCAAACTGACCTCTTCACGAACGGATTGTAACGTAAGACTGCCTTGATTTTGCTCAGCCCGGAGTTGGTTCAAGGCTGCCTGAGCATCCTTCAAGTTCTCCTCGGAATTCATCACTAACTGTGCGGCCGCGAGCTTTTGTGACTCTACGTCGGCTAGCGCGGTTTCGAGCGACACATTAAGTTGGTCGACTTGCACTTGTAGGCTCGTTACGGCTTCTGACTTGGACTCCAAAGAGGCAGATGTTTCCTTTAACTTGAGACCAGATTGAGGAAAAAATTACTGGGGCTTGAAATATGGCTTTTACCTTTTTCTGTAAATCTTCGAGGAGCTTGCCATCTTCCTTTATTTCTCTTATGGAGGAGATAGAGGCAGTTGCCCGACTCAGTCGTACACTTGCCGTCGGAGAATTATTTGCTGATGATTTGGTGGAGATTGGCTTCGATCTCGCCAGTGGTTGCTTGACCGCTTCCGAAAGCGAGGCACGAGGCCGTACAGTCGACGAAGATTTGCCAGCGGGAGAACTGATAATGGCACGAGCTGCAGGACTGGGTGGCGGTTTCGAACTAGTCGACGACGCTAAAGCAGTCCTTGTAGTTGATGGTGATGCAGGCGCCTTGGGTGTCAACGAAGCCCGTTTGTTAGGTAGGCTTCCGGATGGCGTAGTGGACACGCCCGTAGAAGAGGCCTTCGAAATGGCCATAGCAGGTTTGGACGG
>Ga0209006_10002491_pt1 | contig 16803 bp, 13 predicted proteins | sample JacPin_JW_Ref_O2_FD_188567 | JGI IMG/M metagenome (GOLD analysis project Ga0209006, IMG submission 188567) | Forest soil microbial communities from Algoma, Ontario, Canada - Jack Pine, Ontario site 1_JW_Ref_O2 (SPAdes) (version 2) | ecosystem: Environmental > Terrestrial > Soil > Boreal... | reverse complement strand
CAGGCGCAGCCCGCACGCCTCGGCGGCGCGCAGCCCGAGCCCGTAGCACAAGGCGAAGACCGCCTGGTAGACGTGGCCGCGTCCGCGGGCCCGCTCGTTGTCGGCGAGCGCGGACGCGGCGGCGAGCAGGTCACGGGCCTGGACGACGGTGAACAGGAACGGGACGCGCCCCGAGACCGCCTTCCGCGGACGCAGTCGTCCCATTCCCGTCTCTTCGACCAAGTCTTATTTCGGACACTGTCTGGGCGCTGCCGGAGCGCTGGAGGCGGCCGTCACGATCACCGCCGTTCGTTGTGGCGCTCTGCTGCCCACCCTGCGGCTGACGGATCCTATCGAAAGTCCGAGCGTGAACTGGCTGCGTGGAGGAGTTGTTCGCCGGGAGTTGCCGCTGGCAATGTCGGTCTCGGCTGGGTTTGGAGGTAACAACACAGCGCTAATATTCGAAAAGGCTGAGTTCGGGAGCGGCGGGCTGGGAGGCGATTTCGCGTGACTCCGAATCCGGCGGTGATTACGGGGATCGGTTCTGTGAGTCCTTTTGGTCCACTCGCCGGATTAATTCCACTCTGCACCGTTGAGCCCGAATCCATCACCGCATGGCCAACCGCCGGACTGCGGCGAGCGTTTCTGGTCAAACCATTTCGACCTGCGAGCGTGGTGCCAGGGCTGAAAACCAGGCGCGTCGATCGGTTGTCGGCATGGGCCATGGTGGCCTCTTCCCTCGCCATTCAGGATGCGGGCATCGACTTGAACCAGGTGGATCGGTCCCGAGTGGCTGTGGTCTTCGGCACGGGATTCGGCTGTGCTGAACTGACAGAGGCTTTCTACCAAAGCGCTGCCACGAATGGATGGGCCGGAACTGACCCCAGTCCCTTCCCGGAGGGGCTGGCTAATGCTCCCGCCAGTCACGTGGCTTTATTGCATGGTCTGCGCGGGCCTAATATTACGGTCGGTAGTACGGGCTTCGCGGGTGAGAGTGCGCTGATCCAGGCCGCCTCGCTGCTGCGACACGGGCAGGCAGACTTGGCGATTGTGCTGGCGGGTGATACGCTCACGCACGCAGTCTATGAATGGTACGAGGCGGCGGGTCTTCTCTCTCCGGCCTGCTGCAATTCGGAGCCAGTGCCCGAAGACGGCGGCTTTATGCCCAGCGAGGGAGTGGTCGCATTGGTGTTGGAACCCGCGGGTCGCCGGGAAGTGCGCTCGTACGCCCATCTCAAGTCAGGCCGCTGGGGTGCGGGCGGAAAGGCAGTGGAGACTATCCGGCAAATGCTCGGCGGTTCCGTTCCGAGTCTGACAATTTGTTCCGGCAACGGTGCGCCCTGCGCTGCCAGTTCGACGGCTGCTTTGGCGCACGAGATTAGCGGGCCGGATGCTGCCATCGTCCCGGCTCGGGCAGTTGCCGCGGGACTGGCCGAAGCCGGAGCTTTTCTTCATTTAGTCCTGGCTTTGGGCAGCCGCTCAGGCACCGGATCGGCACTGTTGCTGGCAACTTCGGGCGAGCGTGGTTTTGCGGCTATTTTGCTGGAGCTACCCTGAGCATGAATGTGCGAATCGCATCTGCGGCGTACGCCGTTCCATCCGACGGTGAATCCGTCGCAGAGATCCTGTTGAGGGAAAAAGATCGCGTGGAGGGGACGCTCGCTCCGCTGAGCTCAAAGGCGAGACAAAAGGCCACAGAGGGTCTCGGACTCAGCCGCGTGCGGATTTGTGGCGCCAAGCAGCCTTATGACTTGGTTCTCGAAGCCGCGTCCACAGCGATCGTGGAAGCTGGGATTACCGCGCATGACATCAATCTCATTCTGGATTACAGTACGTTCCCCGGCGAGAACTCCCAGTACGTTTCTTTCGCCCACAAGCTCAGCGCTGACCTGGGAGCTGATACGTCGATGAATCTGAGTTTCAAAACCGGCGGTTGCGCCGCGCTTCACCTGGCAATAAAAACCGCGCTGGGTTGGATGAGCATGGATGAGAGTATTCGGACTGCGCTGCTGGTGACGGGTGACACCGCGCCCGCCGGCAGCCGGTCTTTGCTTCCGGTTACCGTGCAGGGCGACGCCGCGAGCGCTGTCATTCTGCGCCGCGAAAGTGCGGAAGAAACTGCGGAAGGGTCTTTGATAATGGGCGTCGAAGCCATGACGCTCGGCCATCTGCACGAGGCGATCGCTTTGGCGAAGACGAACGGGAATCTTGAAATTAAAGTGGATGCGGCGTGCATGGAGAATGAAGTGATGCCCGTCTACTATCTGAACTTGTTCTGGCTGGTGCATAAAATCCTGGCGGCGTCTTCGCTGAGCTTGAAGGATATTGACCACTTTATTTATTCCAACATCAGCCAGCGCGACCGCGATGGTTTCCGCAGAATGGTGGGATTACCCGAAGGCGGCATGCCGGCAACGCCCATGGCGGAATATGGTCACACCTTCGCAAGCGATCTAGTTATCAACTATGTGCACTTGCGGCGCGATGGCCAAATTCGTCCCGGTCAATTGCTACTGTTCGCTTCCGCAGGAATCGGTTTTACCTGGGGGGTGACGCTTGCCCGAGCCTGAACGCGACCTGCCATTCGATTGGCTGCGGCGGGCAGCATCGGCCATGCCCGATGCACCGGCCATCGTTGAACAAGACCTGGACGGAAATGAGCGCGTCACATCGTTCCGCGAGTTGTTCGAACAATCTCTTTCACTGGCAGTACGATTCGTTGCACACGGTGTCCGGAAGCAGGATCGCATCGCTCTGGTACTGCCGAAGTCAACCGACGCCATCGTTTCTGCGTTCGCATCCCTGCTCGCTGGAGCTGTCTATGTTCCCATCCAGCCGCAGTGGCCGAAAGAACGAATCGAAGCGACTTTGGCGGACTGCGGGGCGCGGCTCGTAATCGAGGGCGACGACGGCTCCCCGCCGCGAATCACCGACCGCGACACCGGCGTAAGCATTCCTTGGCAGGCAGCGCTTTCTACCGACATTTCCAGCGACTCGCTGCCCACGATAGATGCCAGCGACGCCGCTTTCATTCTGTTCACCTCAGGATCAACCGGCCTCCCCAAGGGAGTTGTGATTTCCCACCGTGCGGTCGGCGCATTCGTAAAGTGGTGCGCACAGGAGTTTCAGATCCGCTCCACAGACCGGATCGCCTGTCCATCGCCTCTCAGTTTCGATCTTTCCACCTTCGACATTTTCAACATGGCGTTGTGCGGCGCCACGTGCGTTCTCGTGCCGAGTAATATCGTATGGATGCCGCGCTTTCTCGTGCAGTTCGTGCGCGAGGCCCGCATCACCTGCTGGTACTCGGTGCCATCGATCCTGGCGGGCATGTTAGAGGAGGGACGCATGTCGCAGCATGACTATTTTGACCTGCGCGTCATCCTTTTTGCAGGGGAGGTCTTTCGCGGCCCGAACGTGGCGCGGTTACAGGCCGCGGTGCCGCATGCGGATTGCGCGAACCTCTACGGCCCTACCGAAACCAATGTGGTTACCTGGTGCCGCGTGCCCCGCGGCTTCGACGGATCAGAGCCACTGCCCATCGGCAAGGCCTGCCCTTACGCCAAGATCGCAGTGGACGCGAGCAGTGGTGAACTGCTCGCTGGTGGCGACTCAATGATGAGTGGATACTGGAACCGCTCCGAAGAAACGCAACGGGCTTTCGTCAGCTTGAATGGAGAACGCTTTTACCGAACCGGGGACCGTGTGTCCCAAGGGCCTGACGGGAACTACCTTTTCCTGGGACGGCTCGACCGGCAGGTGAAACGTCGCGGCTTCCGCATTGAACTGGGGGAGATCGAGACCGCACTCGCAGGCCAGGAAGATATACTGGAAGCGGCGGCAGTCGCGCTGGAGAACAACGACGAAAACAAGAAGATGGAGACCACCATCATTGCTTTCGTCTGCACGCGTTCTACCGGAGGCCTCAGCCTGGTCGAAGCGAAAGCCCACTGTGCACGGACGCTACCTCTCTATATGGTGCCCGACCACATTGTTTTTCTGAACGCTATCCCCAAGGGGAGCAGGGGCAAGATCGATTACGCAGCGTTAGACAAAATCGCGGAAGAATTGGGTCATCCTGCAGCCAACCGTGTTGCCGGGAATCAAGTTACAACGAATGGTGCTGCTACAAATCAATCTGACCCAAAACACGCTGCCACAAACCATGGAGATCAAGACTGCAGTCCGGCAATTCATCGCTGAAAACGTTCAGCTCGGTGTGCATCAGACCACGCTCGAGGACACCACGCCCCTCGTCAGCGGCGGCCTCATCGATTCGATCGGGATGATCGGCCTCGTGGCTTTTCTGGAAGAACGGTTTAAAGTCGAATTCGTGCCCCGAGAAATCGACGTGCATAGTCTGGATACGCTCGACCAGATCGAAGAAGTGATCCGCAAAAAGCTGGCTGCCGGAAGATCTGGCACCACGACCAGCGAACAGTCAGGCGGGTGAAGCGTGGCGGCGTGGAACCGTTGGAAACTACCGGCACGGGCACTTCTGGCAGCGTTGCTTCTACTGTTGTGTCTGACATTGTTTCTGACCTCATTTCTCACGGGGTGCAAACACAAGGAGGCGTTTGAAAAAGCGCCGCTCGCCCCCGGCCAGATCGAGGTGGTTCGCCTCTCCGAACGGGCCAACCTGGCCGTGGAACGGATTCGCTTCTGGTCCAAGGAGATGAACGAACCCCGCTTTTTCCTGGCTCTCGTGCCCAAGACGCAGGCCGCTCCATCCGAAGTATTCATCCTGAATCACGGTTGGCGCGACCGGCCCGAGGACCTGTTGAAACATCTCGAAGTGGATCAGGTCTATGACGAGATGCTGGGCCGGGGTGAGGTGCGACCCGCGATCGTGATCCTGCCCGACGTTCGCTTCGACAGTTTTTATCAGGAATTCTCCGACCGCTTTCCATACCATAACTATCTGACTCTGGTGGCGGAAGAGGTGGCCGGAACTGTCTCCCGCCACTATGGCGTCCCTTTCGAGCGCCAGCGTTGGGCCATCGGCGGCTTCTCCTTCGGCGGTTATCTGTCGCTGGACGTGGGACGGCGCTATGCCGGCCGCTTCGGCAGCGTCAGTGTGGTCAGTGGGCTGGTTGACAAGGATTGGAGCTTCTGGCCTTCGCAGCCACCACCGCCCGGGCCGCTCGATTCCCAGGGCCGGGGCAAGCACACAATCGTGGTGCCCGGCCCGGTTCCGAGACTCTTCCTCGCCTGCGGATCGGACGATCGTCTTTTCTCCGGGATGCTTGGCTTACATGAAAAGCTAACGCAGCTCGGCATCCCGCATGAATGGTCGACCGGACCTGGTGCGCATACCTGGAAGTACTGGTCTTCGGTGCTGCCCCAGATATTCAGATTTCACTTGGCGAAAGTGAAGGCAGGTTGATGAAAGGCTGCCGCCGACTGCTGAGAACAACGTCTATGACTTCTGGGGCGATCGTGCGGTACAGGTCACGCCCACAGAAACTCGTGTATTCATTGACGATACTATGAGGGCGCCAACGGCATTTCCGAGCCCGTTCGAACTCCACACCTTTTGCTGAGACTCTGGTGAAGCCGCCCGCGGCCTTGGACTCCGCTGAGGCCATGGCTATAAAGCCGGTCCTCTTGGCAACGATTCAACAGCTGCGCGCCCAAGCGTGGGGTGCCATGCCATTGCTGGCGTTGCTGCTGGGACTTACGTTCTTGTCCATGGGTTTTGCCGATCTGATCCAGCTAACGTTCGATCGAACCGCTTCGAGTGTAGACGAGTCTGTGGCGCGCTTTGGGATGCCACGGGTGTGGCGCATGCAACTCAGGACCGATCTGGTTGTCCTCGGGGAGGGCCCAAGTCCCGGCTCCGTTGAACCTGATTGATCGAGGGTGCTCCGACCGGCAGCGAACAAAGTCTATTGAAAAATCGATTTCCTAATTTGGTAAATATCACCAGGCAAAAATCGGCCCATCGGACCTTGACAATCCGAGGCAGGGAGAATATGTTTTGCCCCACGAAATTCGGTTACGGATCGTGCCGTTCTCTTACGAATCGTGCCGAATGGGATTCGAGTCAGAAAGCAGCTTTGCACGAGTCTGTGGTTGTGAGGATCCGAAAAACCTAAGGTTGTCTAGGCGGGCATGTCGAAGAAGACGGCCACCCGGGGAGATTACGTGATGAGAAGAGTTCGAAGCTTCATCGTTCCGGTTGTCATGATCGTTGGCGTGTTGGCGCTTCCAGGTCTGCTGCTGGCCGATGTCACCGGGTCCATCCTTGGCGTCGTGCATGATCCGTCGCAGGCTGTAGTAAAGGGAGCGCAGGTCACGGTTACGAACACGCAAACCAACCTTTCTCAACAGACGGTTACGGCCAGCGATGGCTCCTATCGATTTCTGGCGTTACCCGTCGGGTCCTATAAGGTGAACGTCACCATTGCGGGATTCCAGCAATTCAACGCCACCGATATCGTGCTCAAGGTAAACGACGAACTTCGGGTCGACATAACGCTCCGGGTCGGAAACATCAAGGAGGAAATGAGCGTCCAGGCCAACTCCGTGCAGGTGGAAACCGAGAACACCCAACTGGGCGATGTGATCGATTCGAAAAAGATGCTGGCTTTGCCGCTCAACGGCCGCAGCTATCTGGATTTGCTGGGCCTTCAGGCCGGTGTGGCGCCGACGACGGCGGGGACAATTGGTGGCGATCGGCCGGTGTCGGGCTACATCTCAAACGCAGGCAATGTCTCAGTCAATGGCCAGCGTGAGACGGCCAATGCCTTCCTCGTCAATGGCGGCGATGTGAGCGAGGGACGAAATCTGGGGGCCGGCCTGGTTCCGAATCTTGATTCCGTCGAAGAATTCCGGCTGATCACGAACAGCTTTGACGCTGAATACGGAAAATTCAGCGGCGCAGTGATGAATGCCATTACCAAGTCGGGCACAAACGGTTTCCACGGCGATGTTTTCGAGTTCCTGCGCAACGACGCGATGGATGCCCAGAACTACTTCTTCTCCGGCCAGCCTAAAACCGAACTGCGACGACATCAGTTCGGGTTTACAGCCGGAGGCCCGTTCTGGAAAGACAAGCTGTTCTGGTTCACGGATTATCAAGGAACCAGACAGGTGCAAGGCGCGGAAGTCAGCGAAGTACCCGTACCGAGCCTTGCCCAACTTGGAGGCCAGTTTGATCCTTCAACTTTGACCGGCACCGTCGATGGCGTCCCCGGTGGCGGAGCGTGTCCGGCATGCGGCTGGCCGAGCGAGCTCTCAGCCCGCTTGGGTGGTCAACCGGTGACGGTCGGCGAGCCCTATAGTTTCGCAGGCTGCACTTCGACGGCGGACTGCGTCTTTCCGGGTGGCTTAATTCCTAAAACTGCCTGGGCACCACCGGCCGCTGGAATTCTCCCCTATATCCCGGCTCCCACGAACCCCGACGGCACATACTCGAACAATAGCCAAAAGAACACAGTTAAGGACGATAAGATCGGAGAGCGGGTCGACTTTAATAGTCAGAAGACGGGAAATTGGTCGTTCTATTATCACTTTGACGACTCGACAGTTTTAAGCGCCCTGCCCAGCGGCGGTGCCAGCGTTCCAGGCTTCCCGGCGGTAACGCCAACCCGCGCGCAAGAGTTCGTTATCAGTAACACTAAGGCCATCGGTCCCACCGCTGTGAACGAAGCGCGGATTACCTTCTTCCGCACCTCCACTCACCTGGACAACCCGAGCGGCGGCAAGGCGTCGCTGTCTTCACTTGGCTTCGTCACCGGTGCTGGTACTCTGGGCATCATTCCCGATGCTACTCCAGGATTTCCGGAGTATGTGCCACAAGTCTATTTCAATAACTTTGCCATCGGCACCCCCTCTCTGATTACCTTCCAGCCCGATAACACCTACACGGCGTCGGACGGATTCTCCAAAACCATCGGCAAACATACGCTTAAGTTCGGTGGAGAAGCCCGCTATCTGCAAGTCAACGAACGTAACTTAGCCAGCCAGGACGGGGCTTTTATTTTCGATGGCACAGCCACTGGCGTCGATTTCGCTGACTACCTGCTGGGAGAGCCTACGGGAGGCGGGGGCGGCTACACTCAGGCAGCGTTACAACTCCTGGATTCGCGCACGCGCTACGGCGGCGCTTATACGCAAGACACATGGAAGGTAGCTCCCAATCTGACGGTGAATTTGGGTCTTCGCTGGGAAGTGAGCATGCCCTGGTACGACACCCAGGGAAAGATCCAGACGTGGGTCAAGGGCGAGCAGTCAACGGTCTTTCCGCTTTCTCCCCCAGGCCTCGTATATCCAGGTGATCCAGGCATTCCCAAAACGCTGGCCCCGACCCGATACAACAACTTTGGACCGCGCATCGGTATTGCTTACTCTCCGAGCTTTAGCAATGGAGTGTTGGGCAAGGTCTTTGGCGGGCCGGGAAAAAGCAGCATCCGCGCCTCCTACGGCTTGTACTACACCTCGGTTGAGGATTTGAACCTTTTCTACGAAGTGGGAGACGCTCCCTTCGGCTTGTACTGGACGAGTCCGGGTGCCGTTGACTTTGCTGAGCCCTTCCGAAATCGGCTGGATGGAGGCACCGACGGCGAGGGACAGCGCTTTCCTTTCACCGAACCAATTCCCGGCAGCCCGGCGAATAAGACCCTCGATTTCTCGGTTTACGAGCCGCTGTCTTATTTCCCGGGATATAACATTCACAACAAGCTCCCCTACGCTGAACATTTCAATTTCTCGATCCAACGTGAGTTGAGCAGATCCACCGTCTTGACGGTATCTTACGTAGGCACTGAGGGGCATCGGCTGATTTCGCAGATCGAAGCCAACCCGGGCGACGCCGCATTGTGCCAACAACTTAACGCGCAGGGGTATACCGATGCATCCAGCGGCGCCCCCGGGTGTGGGCCGAACCTTGAGCAGGATACATTCACACAGGGCGCAAATACGGTTTACGGCACCAGGGATACTCTCTTAAATCCAAACTACTGCCCCGGAGCTCAATCCCTCTGCTTTGGTTTTGGCAACACCTTCACTAATCTTGTGGCGAATTCGATCTATCACTCGGGGCAGGTGACGATTCAGCGCCAAGCGGGTGATGTAACCTTTTCGGCTTCGTATACGCTTGCGAAAGCCATCGATGATTCCTCAGCCTTCGGCGAACTGATCAACTTCTCAAACGCCAAGCTTAGCCGTGGCTTGTCGTCGACGGATGTGCATCAGAACTTTGTGGGTAGCTATGTCTGGGAGATGCCGTTCCATCGGATGTTCCACCGCTTGCCAAGGCTCACCGATGGATGGCAACTGCAGGGCATTACCCGATTCGCGACGGGATTTCCGGTCCAGATGGGTGAAGCGAACCCTATACCATTACTGCCCAACGGGCAGCCAAACCCACTGTGTCCGTCGGGGCTGTGCGATGGAGACGCCTCTCTGAGTGGCAGTCCCTCCACGGATATGCCGAATCGCGTAGGACCGATTCACATCCACAACCCGCGCGACAACCCCAACAAGACATATTTTGACCAGGGCGCATTTACCGGAACCGTGTGCAGTTTAACGGCCCCGGGGGTTTTGACCGGTGCGGACTGCGGAAGTTTCGGAACGGCGAACCGTCGTTTCTTCCACGGCCCGGGTTTCAACAACACCGACTTGGGCCTATCGAAGATGATTCCACTCAATGAAGCAATGCATTTCGAGATTCGAGGTGAATTCTTCAACATCTTCAACCATACGCAATTTAACAACCCGTCCGGGGACATTAGCAGCGCCACCTTCGGGAACGTTACGAGTGCGAGCGCCGCGCGCATTGGGCAGGTCAGTGCGAAATTCGTCTGGTGATGCAACGGCAAAGTTTTTGAGCATGGGGACGGCGGGCTCACTCGCCGTCCCCTTCTTACTTTGAGATAAAGTGTAGGTATGTTGCACGAGCCGAGGCTCGGGAAGAACCCTGTGATCCGAACTTGTTTGTTGGCAGCCTTCCTGGTGGGAATCCTTTCCGCCCCGCGGATCAGCGCGCAAACCGTCGAAAGCTACCGCCAGCGTGCGGCAGAACTATCACGCTCCAAGTCGTGGGACGACGCCATCGCAAACTACCGCAAGGCGCTCGAGCTTGAGCCAAACGACGCCGTCACGCACTATAACCTGGCGTTGGCGCTGCAGTACAAGGGAGAATCCAGGGAGGCCCTGAAAGAGTTCCAGGCCGCGCTGAAGCTCCGGCCGAAATGGGCGGAGGCGCACTATGGAATTGGCGCCGTCTGGTACGACCTGCATGATCAGGACGCCGCGATTAAAGAACTACGCACTGCCGAAGCGCTGGATCCACTCCATGCCGCTACCCATCGTTTGTTGGCCCGCATCTTTGCGCAGCAAAACAATCTTGCCGACGCCGAGCAGGAACTGAAACTGGCCCTCCGGTTGAAACCCTCGGCTGAGACTCACGTAGACCTAGGGGTAGTCGAAGGGCAACTGGGCAATCTGAAGGAAGCTGCGGCGCAATTTCGTGAGGCGATCCAGTTGGATCCAGGACTAGCGGCCGCCCACCTGATGCTGGGCACACTTTTGCGTCGTCAGGGTGACCACGATGGCGCACTCGATCAGTTCAGAACCGCCGTAAGACTGCAACCGGATAACGCAGAGAGCCAGTACAATCTGGGCCGCGAGTTGAAAGCCGGAGGCGAGACGGAAGGTGCGATTGCCTGCTTTCGTCGCGCCATCGAACTTAAACCGGACTTCGAGCAAGCGCACTACAATCTGGCGCTTGCCTTGCGCAGGCAGGGAGATGCCGGCAATTCCGAGAAGGAATTGGATGAACTAAAGGGGCTGCATGAATTTCGCGCCCGTCTGGCGCAATCGAAAATGCTGATCTTGCAAGGCGTAGATGCACTGAAGAAACAGCAGTTCGATGAAGCCCTGGCGTTCTTCCAGAAATCCGCCGAACAGACTCCCGAGTTCGCCACCAACTATTACTATTTGGGGCTGACCTGGGAGGGTAAGAACGAATCCGGGCGAGCGAGGGAAGCGTACGAAAAAGCGATTGAACTGAAACCAGACTACGCCCAGGCACACACGGCCCTGGGGCTGCTTCAATGGAAGTCAGGAGATCAAACGCGAGGGCTGGAAGAATTCCAGCAAGCAGTCATGTCCGACCCAGATCTGGCGGAAGCGCACTACAACCTTGGGCTCGCACTGGCGCAACTGCAGCGGGTTAAGGAAGCTACGCAAGAGTTGTCGGACGCGGTCAGCCTTGATCCGCATAATGTCGATGCCAGGGTCCAATTGGGGCTGGTGCTGAGCCAGAACAACGATGCCGCCGGCGCAGCCAACATTTTTCGCGATCTCGTGCGGCAGAATCCGAAATTCGCCGAAGGCCACAATAATCTCGGCCTGGTACTGCTGCAGTCCGGGAATGCGCAAAAGGCTGAGACAGAATTCAAAGAGGCAGCGCGGCTCAAGCCACAGTATGCCGAGGCGCACTACAATCTCGCCCTGACCCTTCGTCAGGAAGGTAAGAGAGCCGACGCACAGCAGGAATTCGAAAGGGCGTATCACCTCGCACCGGAGCTTAGGAACCTGCCACTGCCGTGACAGCGGGAACGATGAGTCCGAAGCTTGTTCTGGTTTGCTGATTCGCTTTGATGGCAGCGCTGGGACTCATCGAGTTAACCGGCACGAACCGCACGATGGCAGAGGGAAGGCCGGGCGCGCCGCCTCGCCCGGTAAAAATTTCGACAACATCGATGTAGACGGGAAATCAGAAGTGCAGTTTAAGTGTTTAAAAAGATTGGTCGGGGAGAGAGGATTTGAACCTCCGACCCCCTGGTCCCGAACCAGGTGCTCTACCAGGCTGAGCCACTCCCCGACGCTTGCGCGGCACCGCGGGAATTACAGGGCGCACTCGCAGATTGCTGAGTTGACACCTGGATTATAACATTCCGCGCACCCAACAGAGGGGTGGGATAGCCGCTATCGGTTGGCTTCTTCCCGCGTGCGCATAGGCCTTCGGCCGACCAAAGACGACGAAAATCCCGGGTGCCCATTTCTCGCGCGCCCTTTTTGCGCGAAGCGATTTTAAAATGGAGCGAAGCCAGAGGTGGAACGCAGTTCGATGTCTTGCTGTACCGAATCCCGAAAGCCCCGCCGAAACGAGTGTTGCACAGGCTTATGAGTGCGCAAGTTGTCTGAAAAGCTTGCTGCCGCTACGATAGTTCTTCGCCGCCCGACCCGACATGAAAACCGCATTCACAGCAACCCGGCTGTTCACTCCGAGCGAGGAGATCCTGAACCCTCTCCTGCTTGTAGAAGATGGGCAAATCGTTGAACTGTCGTCGCGCTCTGCTCAAGACGTTCGCAGCGACGCTCTGCTCGTGGATTTCGGCGACGCCACCATCGCCCCCGGTTTTTTCGATATTCACATTCATGGCGGAGCGGGGCTGGATCTGATGCGGGCATCGTCCTCCGATGTGCCGCGACTGGGAAGATTCCTGGCTACGCATGGAGTGACCTCGTATTTTCCTACGACGGTCGCCGCCCCGCTCGACGCAACATGTGCGGCACTGGAAAGGCTGGCCGATGCGATCGACGCCGCCAACGCTGGCGGTAAAACTGCAAGCGAAGAAGCGCAGGCGCGCCCGCTCGGCGTTCATCTCGAGGGCCCGTTTCTAAGCCACAAGCGGCGCGGAGTGCATCCTCCGGGGAATCTGCTCGCGCCCACGGTCGCGTTATTCGATCGCCTGTGGCAAGCCGCCCGCGGACACGTCCGCGTCCTGACCATCGCACCCGAAATTCCCGGAGCGATGGAAGTGATCGCCGAGGCCGCGCGGCGCAAGGTCTGCGTCAGCATGGGGCATTCCGACTCCGACCTGCCCACAGCCCGCGCCTCCGTGAAGGCCGGGGCGCGCCACGCCACCCACACCTTCAACGCCATGCGGCCGCTCGACCATCGCGAGCCAGGAATTCTCGGCGAGGTGCTCTCCAATGACGCCCTCACCGCTGACATGATCGTCGATGGAATTCACGTCGATCCGGCAGTGGTGCAAGTGTTTCTGCGGGCCAAGAGATTCGAGCGCGCCGTGCTCATCACCGATGCGATTTCCGCCACCGGCATGCCCGACGGCCGCTACCAGCTGGGTCCGATCGAGGTCGATGTGAAAGATGGCAAGTGCACCTCCGGCGGCAGTCTGGCCGGAAGCGTACTCACCATGGATCGCGCCGTGCGCAACGTGACCAAGTTTTCGGACTGGACTTTACGCGATGCGGTGCGCGCGGCCACGCTGAATCCGGCGCGCGCTGTGGGTTTGGAACATTACGGCGTGCTGGCCGCGGGCTCTGCGGCAGACTTCACCGTGCTGAGTCCGGCGGGCGATGTGATCAAGACGATCGTCCACGGACGTGGCTTCTAGAAGCCGTCAAACAGGTGGAACAACAAGCCGGGCTAATGAGCGCTATGGCCTCTTCTCACAGTTGCCTCACGAGTAGCCCGTAATAGGGGAGCAAACACTTAACTAAAGTACGTGGATGGCCATGGAGTTGGTAATGCGGCGCTCGCAATCCAGCGAGTACAAGTCGGTCCGGGCTCTGATAGAGACAGTGGCGAATGAAACATTTAAGGACCTTTGTGCTCCGAATCCCGTTCCCCTTTAGTTTGAAGATGGAGGATTGGCCGTCGGCGTTGGTGGCAGTTTCTGACGAAAAGCTTGTAGGCGTGATCATAACGAATCAAGAGTGGGTTAGCGACCTATGGGTACTTCGCGAGCACCGCAGACAAGGTTTGCGTTTCTATCTCAGTCGGGGGTGGCAAATTGCCCGTGAGTTTGCGCACGAAGACTATCGCCACGCCATGCTGGAGATGGCTAAATCTTTGCCAGAGAAGCTCGGTAGCGCTTTCTGAACGGATAGTCGGCAAACCAGAATCTAGTTGGCGTAGCACCTCCATTACACTCATTAACCGCATCGTTGTGATTTTTAGTGTAAGGCTTAATTTTCGTGAATTGAGTGCCCTCGGCTTTCAGCGGGTCAGCCAGTATTCGGTTAGGTCGGTGTTGGGAGGCTGAAAGCCGAGGCTGCGCAGCATTGTGATGATCTGGCCGCGATGGAGGGTGGAATGGTTGACGGCATGGAGAACGATCTGCCAGCGAGGGACACGGAGGTCAGCGCCATTGGGGACGATGGTGGAGAGTTCAGCGGTCAGGTCGGCATCGGAAGCGGACTCGAGCCATTGGCGGTAACCTTGCCAGAGTTCGGGCCAGGACTGGACGAGGAATTCGAAGGAATGGCCAGGAGCGGGGCCGGGAGGTAGACGGTCAGTGCCGCCTTCGATAATGCGGCGGAGCCAGACGCGCTCGCCGTCGTGGATGTGGCGGAAGGTGCGGAGGATGCTGGAGTGGGATGCGCCAAGGCCGCTATCGAGCTGGTCGAAGGTGAGCCGCGAGCAGGCCTTTAGCAATTGACTGGTGGCCCAAGCGGAATAGTCTGTATGGGCGAGCAAGAGCTTCGTGAGCTGCGTCATAGAGGAGAGTATAGATAAGCCCTGCCTCGGTTAACCGACACTGTGGTCTGACGTTGCTTGGATATAGGGAAAGCAGTAGTCGTGGAAGCATCGCCATTTTACTCGTCACCTTCGGTGATCAGTGTACCTTCCCTTGGCGCGACCGCAGCCGGCAGATACGTCAGGAGTGGCCTTTGATGTGGTAAGGAAATAGAGCGAGCGGCGTCTGTATGCTTGGGATACGGGATGGCCTAGTTCGGCTTGCGGCGCCGCGCCTCGGCCAGATGATGCAGCATCATGAGTTCGTCGCCGCGCGAGAGCTGGTCAAGAAAAGACGTTTCTAATTTTGGCGTCACGTCACTCGCCGTCTTGGCCGGAGCAGCCTGGCGTAGCTTATCGCCGAGTTCAGGGTCGTTGTCCATGACCTGCGAATAGAACCACAGGAAATGCCGCATCTGGTCGAGGGCCGAGCGCAGGGTGTCGATGGGTTCGGTCTCGGAGAGCGAATTGAGCGCCTCCATGAGTTCGGGGTCGCTGGGAGCCGCCATGGCGGCGCAGTTCAGCTCCTGCTGAATAGTTCGCAGGTCGTCCGTAACACGTGCAATCCGGCGATGAAGATCGTCCATATTGTCTCTGGCCATTCGGTTTGTCATCCAACCATCTCATCGGCAATCGGCAGCGAATAGATGTCCCACGGGCATGCGCTTTGGTAATTCTCCGCGTTACTTTGGTCCGGGAAATAGTCACTGCGCCCAAACCCCTTGCCGGGCGCGGCATTTGGCCTCCCGAGTATTACGTCACTACCGTTTGCTGGGCGCTAGAAACTTGCATGATGACCGTTCGTGCTGATGTCCTCCCTTCCAAGGATCGCGGATAAACCACAAAAGGCGTGTGGAAACAGCTGAGCCGGTGATCAAAGTTCGGGCGAAACCGACCGCCCTAGAACTCTGAGGCCGGTTTCGAAACGGCAGACTGCCACTGCCGACTCCCACTTGTGATAAAAACACGCGGTGACGAATTCCACCCAACCGCTCGCGCCAACCCAGCCCGCGCCAACCCATCACTTGCTCCGCGCTATCGGCCGCTGGAGCCTGACTGCGCTGGCGGTGAACTCCATCATCGGCAGCGGCGTCTTTGGACTGCCTTCCACCGTCGCCGGCCAACTCGGCAGGTTCAGCCCCATCGCCGTACTGCTGGCGGGCGCGGGCATGGGCGTAATCGTCGCCTGCTTCGCCGAAGTCGCCTCGCGATTCCACCAGGCCGGCGGACCTTACCTCTACGCCCGCACCGCCTTCGGACAGGGCATGGGTATTCAGATGGCGTGGATGCTCTTCCTCGGTCAGGTCGCCGCTCCCGCGGCCAACGCTAATCTATTTGTGATTTACCTGGGATACTTCTGGCCCCATGCCCGCGACCCGCTGCCCCGCGCCGCCATTCTCACGGTGCTCATCGGAGTGCTCGCTGTCATCAACGTGCGCGGAGTTCGTGCCGGGGCGCAGGTCAGTAATTTCTTCACCGCCGCAAAGCTCATTCCGTTATTCGCGGTCATTGTCCTGGGATTACTCGTGTTGCACGCGCGCCCCGCGGTCTCAACGGCATCCGCTGCAACAGTCATCCCAAGCCATTGGCTGAAAGCGGTGCTGCTGCTGGTCTTCGCCTATGGCGGATTCGAAACCGCACTCGCGCCCATGGGCGAGGCCAAGGACCCGCGCCGCGACGCCCCTTTTGCCCTGTTTGCCGCACTCATCGTCTGCACTATCGTTTACGCACTCATCCAATGGGTGGTCATCGGAGTTCTGCCGGATGCGGCGCACAGCGAACGTCCACTAGCCGAGGTGGCGGGGATCGCCGCAGGTTCGTTCGGCGCCGCCCTGGTGGCCGTCGGCGCCCTGATTTCTTTCTATGGATATCTGAGCGCAAAAATTCTTGCGATGCCGCGCGTCACCTTTGCCCTGGCCGAGCAGGGAGATTTTCCCCAGACCTTCGCCGCCATCCACAAGAAGTTCCACACCCCCTACGTTTCGATCCTGGTCTTCGCCGGGCTGGTCTGGGTCTTCGCGCTAACCGGCGAATTCAAATGGAATGTAACTCTCTCTGCCGTCGCGCGCCTGCTGTACTACGCAGTGTGCTGCGCCGCGCTCCCTGTTCTTCGCCGGAGGTATCCGGGCGAAGCACGTTTCCGACTGCCTGCCGGAAATTTTTTCGCTGGACTTGCTGTTCTGATGTGCGCAATTCTGGTCACCCAGGTCGACTTCGGGCAGTCCTTGATTCTGATCGCGACCACCGCTCTGGCGTTACTGAATTGGCTGATCGTGCACCGAAGGCCGAAGAGAAGCGGCGAGCATCTCACCTGAGAAAGCTAG
>Ga0209006_10002490_pt1 | contig 16805 bp, 11 predicted proteins | sample JacPin_JW_Ref_O2_FD_188567 | JGI IMG/M metagenome (GOLD analysis project Ga0209006, IMG submission 188567) | Forest soil microbial communities from Algoma, Ontario, Canada - Jack Pine, Ontario site 1_JW_Ref_O2 (SPAdes) (version 2) | ecosystem: Environmental > Terrestrial > Soil > Boreal... | reverse complement strand
ACGTTACAATCCGCGTCGACCACGTCGAGTGTAGTAGCATGGCAAACATTGCATTGCTGAAGGAGTTCGGTTTGCATTGTGGACATACCGACGATCGTGCTGCCGGGAATTTCTTTCATAATACTATGACAGTTTGGTAGCCAACGTCGGCAACGCTTGACGCAAACCGGAATGCAGCCAGTTTGAGATCGTTTCCGGCGGGTTCGACGATAATTCTCATCCATCAGCGAGAATTCAATTGCCTAGTAAAGACGGTTTTCCTAAACACCTTCAATGCCAGTAAGTCCAATCAGCCTATACGAGTTCGGCAGCAGCGAAGACACGGTTCGCCGAATTCAAAAACGTTTCGTCGAGTTTTTTCGAGGATGCGCGCCAGTCCTGGACATCGGCTGCGGCCGTGGGGTGTTCCTAAAGCTTTTGTCAGATGCTGGAATTGAGGCGTTCGGAATCGATCACTCGGAAGAGGCTCTGGTAATCTGTCGAGAAAAGGGATTCAGCGTTCGACGCGACGACGCCCGTTCTTATCTCAGCGCAGAACCTGAACGGTTCGGAGGAATCTTCTGCAGCCATGTGATTGAACACATGGGCTACGATGATGCGCTGGCCTTTCTGGAACTTTGCCGTCGTGCTCTCCGGCCGGGTGGCATCCTGCTTTTAGTGACGCCAAATCCGGAGGACATCTGTATCATGTCAGACATTTTTTGGCTGGACCCAACCCACGTGCGACCCTATCCACGGTTGCTGCTCCAGACCATGCTGGAGTCAGCCGGCTTTCAGGTACAACTCGCAAAATCTTTCTTGGGAAGCTGGCGGTTAGTCGGGAAGCGCAATATGCCGGGCTACCTGCTGCGGCGAATGCTTTTGGGGAAGTATTTTGGAAAGCCAAATACGATGCTCCTGGCGAGAAAAGACCTCGGGTCTGGGAAGGTGGAGTGACGGGACAATCAGCACAGAAGGACCTGTCTCCGGTTATTCCGGTTCGCCGAGGACGAACTGTAAGCATCGTCAGCGTGCTGACTGTCATTGTCGCGGGGTGCGGCTACCTTCGCGAGGCCACGCTGGCCGATAGATTTGGTCTATCGACCACCATGGATGCGTATTTTGCGGCGGTTTTTATCCCAACGATGGTCTATATGGTTTTGATCGCCGGCATGTTGTCGCCGGTTTTCATTCCTATACTGCTGCAAGGTGCAAATGAGGGCGGCGGGAAGCTCTCGGAGACGTTCAGCGTAATCACGAATCTTGTTCTCGTTTTTCTAACGGCGATAATTGGTGGCGCCCTCATAACAACATCGAAATGGCTGCCCCTCCTGTTTCCCGGTTTCAGTCTTTCGACCCGTGAAGTGACGCTTCACCTGATCTATATTATTTTCCCATCCATCCTCTTCGTCGCGCTGGCAGGAATTCTTACCGCGACCTTGAACGCCTTCCATAAGTTTGCCTTGGCCGCGATTGCCCCTGCGCTTTCCAGCATCACAGTCGTGACAGCCGCCCTTTTCGCTCGCGGGAATCGGGCCATTTATCTGGTGGGAGTAGCCACTGCTGTCGGATTCATCTTCCAGTTGCTGCTGTTGGTGCCTGCCATCGCGTCCCTCCGTATTCGGTATAGGCCGGTGTTGAGCTTTCGGCACCCAGCGGTCGGCAAGCTGCTGCGGCTGGGCGGTCCGTTGTTTCTGTATTTACTGCTTGCCAACGCGTCATCTTTTCTGGAACGTAGTCTTGCATCGCAGCTTTCGGCCGGAGCTGTATCCACGGTCACTTACGCGACGCGTCTGTTTGCAGTGCCATCGAACTTCTTGGCAGCTCCTCTGGCAATCGTCGCGTATCCCCAGTTTGCGCGGGAAGCTCTGCGAAAGGATTGGGGCGACCTTGGCAGCCAAGTCTCCCGCATGTTTCGCCTGGTGCTATTCATATTCTTGCCGGCTACGATATGGACTGTTCTTAATGCGCTGCCATTGACCAGGCTTCTTTATGAGCGCGGACAGTTTCGATTGGAAGACTCCATTGTGACCGCGCGGGTATTCAGCCTTTACGGGATTGGGATTCTTCCCAACGCAATTGCCGTAATCCTGCTGCCCTGTTTTTATGCCGTGCAGGACACAGTTACTCCTTTGTGGGCGGAAGGGGTCGACCTGTTGTTCTATGTGGGGGCGGCATTTTTTCTGATGAGTCACTTTGGCCTTCCTGGGCTGGCGGCGAGTCGCGGAGTGCAGTTTTACCTGGTTGCCGCAATTCTCATGTTCGTTTTGTATCGGCGGCGCTTGCTCAAAATCGACTTCGAGCTTTTGCAATTTTCCGGCAGGGTTGTGCTTGCTTGTCTCGCCATGACTGGCGCTAGTTGGATAAGCCTTCATTCGCTTCAATCGATCTTCAATGCCGCGAGGTCTCCAGTACGTATGGTCATTGTCTCGGGCGTGCTCGCGATCAGCGCAACGGCGTTTCTGGTTGTCGCGCGTTTGCTCAAGCTCACCGAGGTTGGCCAAATTGTTGATGCCGGACTGAACTTCCTGCCCTGGCTGCGGTCCGTTCCGACAGCGGGCATCGCCGGCACGGAATAGGGTTCTGCATGGTGGAGTCCGCAGTTGCGCGAAGAGTCGAGCTGGTGTGGAATAAAGGACTGGCGCAGCGCTGTGATCGCCGGTTCCCCGACGAGTTCGCGACCGGCCAATACTCGCCGATACCCACCCTCGCGGGCGCTCTGACTTCTTCCAAACTACCTGGCGATTTGATCGCAAATCCTGAAGCTCATATCGACATACAGGATGGCGAACTTGTATGGGTGAGGCTGTCGTGGCTAAAGTCCTTCGTGAGGCAAATTCTTCCACGCGTAAAAGGCAGATTTGTTCTGATCACAGGCGACTCTGATAGTTGCGTGCCATCGGAAGTGATGCCTGAGGCCCGCTCAATCCTGGCCTGCCGCAACATAGCGCATTGGTACACGCAAAATTACGACTGCTCGATGCAAGGAGAGAGGATATCTCCCATACCGATCGGCATCGACTTTCACGTGCTGAGTGAAAGACCCATGTGGGGCGAAGAAGTGGCGTCTCCTGCGCAACAAGAAGACTTGCTGGAGTCTATCCGCGGCAGTCTTCTTCCGCTTGCGCACCGTATTCCGAAAGTCTATGTGGATTTCGCCTGGCAACAGAGCCTTGGACTGCGCCACTATCGCCGCTTTCACCCCCTTAAGGGCACGACCTTCCACGACAGCCGGCGCCGGATTGCGAGAAAGATGATGCGGAACGAGTCCGTCTTTTGCCAGCCTGGCCCCCTTCGCAGAAGTCAGATGTGGCAAGAGAGAGGGCAGTATGCATTTGTTCTGAGCCCTCACGGGATGGGTCTCGATTGTCATAGGACTTGGGAGGTGCTAGCACTAGGTCACATTGTGCTTGTGCCTTCGTCCTCACTTGATTCTCTTTATGTCGATCTGCCAGTAGGCATCGTTAAGAGCTGGGACGACATCACGCCGGATGCATTAACGGAATGGCATTCCCGTTTCGCATTCGGTGTGGGAGCGCACGAGAGACTCAAGAGCGCATATTGGATCGCCCAAATGAGGAAGGCGGCGGATCGCCTGCGCTTACATATGCTGCCCTTGCGGGCGGCAAGGCGTTAGGTTATGATGCGTCACGTTTTCCGCGCGATTATTTTCGCCCTGCACGTGGTGCGAGAGAGCGTTGCTTTGCGCATTTCGCATTTCTTAGTCTCTGCTTAACCTGCAAACTCTTTTCGCTAGGAAAAGACAAATCATTCGTGCGCAAGAAGACTTGCAAGACTTTGTATATCGGCGCTGAGGTTCGGGATTTTATTCGTGCATAGCCCGAGACTCGCACCTTGTATTTCATAACGGGCCCTATGAAAGCGGAACTGTTAAGCGAGGCGCCTTCCGGTACAAAAGTGAAGGCTGCACCTCAGCGGCATGAAATCCAATCGCGGATTGGATTCTTACTATTGAGCATCGTAGCTCTTTTTTCCCTAAGCGCAGAAGCCAACCTCATCGAGCAGGTCGATAGCCTTTCGCTGTATATGACCTACGGCGAAATTGCTTTGGATGCCGGCGTCGCTCTCATGATCCTTGTGGGTATGGGGTTTGTGTGGTGGTTGTTTGTCCTGCTCCTGGTGCGGTTCGCCCGTCTCATTCCGCTGACCCATCAGCGTGCGAATGCTCTGGGCTGGTATATAGGATTGGCAGGTCCCCTTTCGTACTTGTTTCTGGATATATTTGGCGCCGTCAAAGCGCAGGTTTTTCCGGAATGGCACTCGGGCATGTTCGTCTGGATGGCCGCCGCCCTGTTTTGCGTGTCTTGGCTGTTCATTGTTCGCCTGTCCGAGCTCCAAGAATTCTGCCGAACCCGCCTAGTGCCGATTGCGTGGGCTCATATCGCGGTGTTCGCGGTCGTCGGAATGGTACTTACAGCCAGAGGCGTCCACCTTTTCCATAATTACGCTCACGCCAGCAGCGGCACAGCGGCTTCGCAGTTGCCCGACATTTACCTGGTCACAATGGATGCACTGGGAGCAGAAGATACATCTGTTTACGGATACGACCGCCCGACGACACCCAATCTGGAGCGGTTTGCTAAACGGAGTTTCACATTCGATAATTTTTTCGCAAACTCCAACTTTACCGGGCCGACTACGGTTTCGATCGAGACGGGACGGCTCCCGTGGTCACATCGAGTGTTTCAACAAGGCGGATTTTTGCGCGACGAAGCTCAAGGTGAAAACCTGGCCGCACTTTTGCGTCAGCGCGGCTATTACACAGCAATGGTCGCTTCTAACGAGTGGGCGGCTCCATTTCGGCACCGAACGCTTGCAAGCTACGACGCCGTGGAATTTGCTGCACCGCTGGGAATCGGTGGCGCCTGGTTTCGCTACACCAATCTGATCGGCCTTAACACGCAATATACCCTCTATGGGGCTCTGCTAAAGCGCCTAGGGCGCGCCGTCAATTATGCGGATGCGTTGATTTGGCCGCACCGCTATCCCACGCCTCCGGAGGCGGTTTTCGATCGAGCCCGCGCGCTGTTGGAACGCCGGGACATAGCGCAACCGCGGTTTTTGTGGACACATATCCTCCCCCCGCACGATCCCTATTTGCCCCCCATCCCATACCGCGGCCGCTTCTTATCGCCGGATAAGCTTACAAACGCTTACGATTTGTTGTCCCTGCGCAACTACGCTTTGCCGGCGGGCACATCAGCGACCGAATTACGCGCTCGCTATGACGAGATGGTGCTTTACGCCGATGCGGCTGTCGGTGACTTCCTCCAATGGCTTGATCGGACGGGCCGTCTCAACCGCGCGATTGTGATTGTCGCGGCGGATCATGGAGAATCTTTCGAGCATGATTGGTTTCTGCATGCTGGACCTCCGCTTTACAATTCGCTGATCCGGGTTCCATTGTTGATACACACACCGGGCCAGGTTCAGGGCGCGCGTATTCCTCAGCTTGCCCAGCAGGCAGATCTGCTCCCTACGATTCTCGACCTTCTAGGTTCTTCTCTGCCAAGTTGGACGGATGGTGCATCGTTAAAGCCAGCACTAGAAGGTAAATCGTTACCGGAACGGTACATCTTTAGCATGAATCTGGAGCCGGACCGGGTGTTCGGGCCCATCTCGAAGGGCACGCTGGCAGTGATGGATGGCGAATTCAAATATGTGATTCGCCTCGATAGTCATCAGCAATCGCTTTACCGGTACAAAAGCGACCGCCTCGAAGAACATGACCTGATGGCATCCGAAAGCGACACAGCCAAACGCCTGCACGACGTGTTGCTCGCAAAACTCCTGGAAGTCAATCAACAGACTCGAAAACAGTGAAAGAACCAGTGACGACGTCTGCACAAAAGACGCCACGCCGGTTACGCTTGTCGCTCGGTGGCTGGCAGCGGCTGGTACGCCAAATCGATAGCCGAAGCACACGAGTAAGTTTTCCAACGGCTGCTGCCTATTGGTTGAGTGGCGCCGCCAACTCTTTGCTATCTCGCATCCAGCATGCGAGCCATGCAGACAAAATACGAACTGTGGTTCCTGCGCCTCCGCTTTTCCTTCTCGGCTTTTGGCGATCCGGTACTACCTTCCTGCATGAGCTGTTTTGCTGCGATACACGGTTCGGCTTTGCCAGCACCTATGCGTGCATGAACCCGTCGCATTTCTTGCTCACCGAAAAATGGGCCCAACAGCGCGCCACGCAACAATCTTATCGACCCATGGACAACATGCTGTATTCCTGGGCTTCGCCTCAGGAGGACGAGTTTGCTTTGTTCGCCACGGGCGCGCCATCAGCCTACGAAGCAGTAATTTTTCCTTCGCTGATGCGGAATGCCCGGCTGCTCCTCGACGTGCGTCAACGTTCACCCGAAGAGCTGAATCGTTGGAAGGATTCGCTGCAGTATCTCTTAAGGCTGCTCACGGTGCAGCAGCAGGGCCAGACCATGGTGCTTAAGTCGCCCCCGCACGGCTTCAGACTGCCTATACTCCCACAACTGTTTCCGCTGGCTCGCTACGTAATCCTGGAACGCAACCCCTACGAAGTTTTCGCTTCAAATTTGAAGCTCTGGCATAGCTTGATCGACCTCTACGGCGTGGAGCCCGCTTCGCAGGAGGAAATTGAGACATTTGTACTTGCCGCTTACGTTCTGCACGAAGATGCAATTGCCGAAGGAGTCCGCGACATCGATCCACGATTGATCGCGCGAGTACGCTATGAAGCGCTGATCGCCGATCCAGTGAGACAGATGGCCCTGCTCTATGAACAATTAGACTTGAAGGATTTCGCGGCGGCGCAGCCGAATATTGAACGGCATATAGCGAGCGTGGCCTATCACAAGCGAAATCGTTTTCGAGTCTCACCAACTCAAAAGCAGCGTGTCGACGCTTTCTGGGGGCCCCTGATACGCGGAAAAGGGTATGTCTGGCCGGATGATCACGTCACCCTCGAATAGCGGATCCGCGAAGTTTTCGGGCATGGAACAACCATGAGAATGGCGCACTCAAGAGGAAGGATTTTTCTTGGGTTGCTTCTTGTCGGAACATTCATGCGGTCGCGGATTCCGGATGCGGCCATGACAACTGGACTTAAAAATATCGTTTCGGTTGGCGTGAGCAACGACCACGCAGAGCCAGACCGCGGCAGCGTGATTTTCGCCAACCAACAACCGGGCAATGATCTGGGCGCGCAAATTGTCGCGGCCAACGCAGCGCTGGGGTCAGCAAAAGGAGAAATCCGAGTGGCCAGATCAGGAACGATTTCGGAACCAATTTCGTTGTTATCAAATCACGATCTCGTTTGCGCCGGCCAAGTGACGTTGATGCTGTCTACTCCCACGGCGAGCATCAGCCAGCATAGCAACACGCGCATTCAGGGCTGCACGCTGGCTTCGAATCAGATTTTGCCGCCATCGGAGGGAGCAGAGATTCTTTCGCACGGGACGTCACACGTCCAGGTTGATCAGGTCACATTCATAGGCGGGGGATATCACATCAAGTATGATACCGTGTCGAATTTCAGTATTAAAGACACACGCCACGTTTCGATTACCGCAACGGGTGGGTCGCCGATTCTTATTGACTCGTCCACTCAGGGCCAGATTATCTCGGCGAAAATCGACGGTTATGTGGTGCCCGCTGGAAATTTGGGAATTCGGTTGATCGGTGTTAACAAGAGCACCTTCATTGCTATCAGAGATCCCACCATCAGAGACGTTGACGCATCAACCGTTCCGGGATGCGGTGGAGTCACTTTCACCGCTTCGCACAACTCTATTCTGCGGGGCGGTGTGATCCACGGTCTCAAGAACTGTGATGGAGTGCTTACCGAATCAACCGGCATCGCGGCTTCGAGCGATATCGATATAATCGGAACCGTCAGTGCGGATCACAACGCGTCGCCCGGGCTCGGCAAGAACGCAAATAATGGCGAAGGCTTCGATATATTTAACTCACAGCGCGTGCGGCTTTCCGAAGTCAGAGCGAACAACAATGGGGAGACTTCGGGCAATCACCAGCCCGGAATTGAAGTCAGCAACTCGCGTGAGATAAGCATCAAGAGTTGTATCGCGAACGACAACGGTGCCGATGGAATCAAGATTGATGGTTCCCCTGGCGTCAGCCTCGCCAAATCGCACACCAACCATAATGGCGGAGCCGGGATTCTCGTCATGCCCGCTCTGGGCCGTGTCAGTGTGACTTCTGGCTCTCCAATTGTCGACTGGACGCCTGGCGGCGCGAATATCACGTTTTCAGCGGTATGGCCGGCAGGCACAAAAATCGTCATCGGCGGGGCGGTGTACACGGTCGCGTCATTTCAATCAACAACCAGGCTGACGTTAACAAATGATCTCTCCGCCGCAACTGCCGAGTACGCCTATAACGTCGACAGTTACGTGGAAATCAGGGGAGGCGAATCGCTGGACAATGGTCAACGGAGTGCGGCTCTTCCAGTGACTCAGAACGGAGGCCAAAGAGAAGGCGTCTACTTTGCCGGCGGATTTTCGGGAGATATCACCGGGCGCGTGACAAGCCTGCACGCCGCCGACACGCAGCGCCATAAAACGCAGACCTTCGGCATCCGCATCGAGAATCACGCTCGCATTGTCGCCAAAGACAATGCGGTATCGGGAAATCTGGCTGGAGGGATAAAGGACAGCCCCGGAAAAAGTTCCATCCACTAGAACGAACGATTTCTCTTACTGAAGATCGGACTTGGGCACAACAGCGTCGAAAAGTGTGAACCTTCACCCTCCGATGAGGAAAAAGCCCATGCTAAAATAGGCTCAAGGAGCGCTGACAAATGCAACGCAAAGCACTCATTACGGGGATAACGGGTCAAGACGGCTCCTACCTGGCAGAGTTCCTGCTGGAAAAGAACTACCACGTTTATGGGCTGGTACGGCGCAGCAGTACGATCAATTTTGAGCGGATCACCCACTTGCAGGACAAGATCGAACTGATTCCGGGTGATCTGCTGGATCAGAGTTCACTCATCACGGCTTTGCGAAAGTCCGAGCCCGACGAAGTTTACAATCTGGCCGCGCAGTCGTTTGTTCCTACATCATGGAGTCAGCCAGTCTTGACCGGTGAGTTTACCGCGCTCGGAGTGACTCGTATGATCGAGGCGATCCGCGTGGCCAACCCAGCGATTCGTTTTTATCAGGCTTCTTCCAGTGAGATGTTCGGGATGGTTGCGGAATCGCCGCAAAACGAGGCAACCAGGTTCTACCCACGGAGCCCCTACGGGGTCGCCAAATTGTATGGCCACTGGATTACCGTAAATGCGCGAGAGAGCTACGGCATGTTCGCGTGTTCGGGAATTCTGTTTAATCACGAATCGCCACGCCGCGGGATCGAGTTCGTGACCCGCAAAGTTAGTTACAACGTAGCCCGCATCAAACTGGGACTTCAACAAAAGCTGAAAATGGGCAATCTCGAGGCGGAACGCGATTGGGGCTTTGCCGGCGACTATGTCCGGGCCATGTGGCTGATGCTACAGCAGGATGTTCCCGAAGATTACGTGGTAGCAACCGGTGTGGCTCATAGTGTGAAGCATTTACTGGCACTTGCCTTCGCTCGTGCCGGACTGGATTATCGTGATCACGTCGAGGTGACCGGGGATTTCTTGCGGCCAGCCGACGTGTATCATCTTCGCGGCGACTACGCAAAAGCTAGTCAACAGCTTGGTTGGGAGCCGCACGTCACCTTTGAACAGATGACCGAAATGATGGTTGACAGCGATCTTGACCTTGTTTCGAGAACCACACCCAAGGCCCTGTCTTTGGAAGCGCACCCATATTAACCGAGTCTGCGACTCAGCGAAACTACGACAGGGTGAACATTGCGCATTCTCGTAACTGGCGGAACTGGTTTTGTCGGCGGCCACCTAATCCGGTTCCTCAAGTCGCAAGACAGTCAGATTTTTGTGCTCGCGTCCGGCAACCGACACATTCCGAATGCACCCGGGATTCAATATCACGCGGTAGATATTCGTGATGGGGAGCGAGTTCACTCGGTCGTGCGCGACGTCAATCCCGAGCAGATTTACCACTTGGCTGGCATTACCGCGGTTGACCTCTCGTGGACCCACCCGCGGCTCACCTATGAGGTCAATGTTTTCGGGGCACAAAACCTTTTTGATGCGGCGATGAACTTGCCCGTGCCTCCGAAAATACTGAACATCAGCACGTCCCAAGTGTATGCATCCGCTTCCGAAAGCTTGACCGAAGATAGTCCGCTGCGCCCGAATAATCCGTACGCTGCAAGCAAAGCGATGGCCGAACTGCTGGTGGCCCAATATCAAGATCGTGCGGGCGGTGGAATTATCACCGCCAGACCCTTCAACCACACCGGGCCTGGACAGTCTCCGAACTTCGTACTGTCCTCCATCGCAAAACAGTTCGCCGAGATCGAATCCGGCCTGCGCCCTCCCCAACTTAAACTTGGCAACGTTGACGTGGGACGTGATTTCACTGACGTGAGAGATGTAGTGCGTGCATACAGCATGTTGCTTGAGAAGGGTAAGGCGTCCGAGGTGTACAACGTTTGTTCAGGCAGTGCGGTCCTGCTTTCCGACATCATCAAAGTGTTCCAAGCCGTTTCCGGAACCGAGGTGACGATTGAGATCGACCCGGAGAAGGTTCGACCCAATGACGCTGCCGAGATCTATGGCGACCCTCGCAAACTTCAAGCCGCCATCGGCTGGGATCGTGAAATACCATTGGAGAAAACCGTGGAAGACACGTTGAACTACTGGCGATCGCAATGCAGAAGCAGAAGTAGCGACTCAATGTCGACATCTGGTTAACCCTGAGACCCTGAGGCAGAGCAGCTAGACGGTTTTTTCCTGGAAACTTAACTGTTCGGCTTCAATCTCAGGGAAGTGACGCATGCTGGGCCTTGACACAACGATTTCAAAATGGGAACATTCGTCGAGAATTCCTATACTGTTTATTCCGAAAGGAAGAGAAATTGGCTCGACTTCGCCTTCCCCTTATCGTCCTGATGTTCATGTTGCTCCCGGCGCTCCCATGTTACGCCTATGGTGACCCGACCGGCGGGTCCCTGTTTCAAGTCCTCCTGCCAGCTATGGCCGCATTATGGGGAATGTGGATGATTTTCGCAAACAACATCCGTCGTCGCGCTTCCAAATTACTCCGCAAGTGGCGCGGCATCTCGCCTGAGGACTAATTGTTTTGATCTTCGCACACTCGCTTTCCGCAACATTAAGGCCGGGTTCGCGGGTTAGGCGATTTAAGACTAACACCTGTACGTCACCTTGAATTTCGCACGTGTGGTGTCGGATGCTGTGCGCGTGCGATTTTCGCAGCAGAGTTTGCAATCCCTCTCGGCGGTTCTCGCTGTCTCCTGAATTGTTCTCGGTCCGTGCCGTTTTTTGTGATTTCTAACTGAGACAGTAACGTTCGAGATACCTCAGCGGCACGAAGGCACAGCAGTTCCCGCTGACCGCACCCTGAACTGGTTCAAGGCGGGCGTTTTTTCGGCCATCATTATCCGGGGCCCACCCGGGCATTTTCCAAACATGATCAAATAGATACCTCCCGAAGCTTTTCTGAAGTATGCGGGTTCAATAAATTGTCTGCTATTCTTTAGGAAGGTGAAGCCATGAAGAAAAACCGCTTTCCCATGTGGATCCTGATTGCGGATCTTCTGTGGGTGGCGATAGCTTTTTTGTGTGCGGACGCGCTCCGTTACGGAATTCATTGGGGTGCAGCGCAAAGAGGCTTCATACATGATCTGGTGCCATTTTTGTTTGTGGCGTGGCTCCTCTGGGGGCTGCTGTCAAACAAGATGAACCTCGATGGTTTCCGCGGAGGGTGGCACTTCCCGGCAGTAGTGTCTGCGGTGTTTCTCGGTGTTTCGTTCCTGATGACCGTGCTGCTGGCGGGGAGCTACCTCAGCCGGCGATATGAGTCGCGGCTCGCGCTAGGCTATTTCGGTGTTTTGCTGCTGTTGGGTTTTATAGCTATTCGGTATGGCGCCCACGAGCTTCTCCGGGCACGCCACCGCGCGGGCAAGGTGGGTCGTGTAGTAATTGTCGGCAGCGGACAGGTCGCGCGCGAGCTTGCCTCGAAAATAGAACGACACCCTGAGATGCTGTGCAGGGTGGTGGGATTCTTATATCCGCAAGATGCTTCCGGTACTGTGGATTTGCCGCGAACCGAAAATTGCGACACCACGACACTCTTTACCCTCAAAGTGGCTGACCTGCTGCGTAGTCAGCACGTCGACGAGCTGATCCTGGCGTTGCAGAAACCGTCCTGGCCCGAACTCCTCAACTTGATAGGCCGATGTCGAGGGCAGGGAATTAATGTGAGTTTAGTCCCGCAACCCTACGAGTTGTATCTTTCCCAGCCCGACTTGCTCGATCTGGGTGGCTTACCGCTCCTGCGGCTTCGCGAATCCTCGACCTCCAGCATGTTCTTTCAGTGGAAGCGAGTGATGGATTTGGGCGCAGCTGCGGTGCTCTCACTGGTGGTTTTACCAGTTCTCCTCGTGGCCTCAGCTGTGCTTCTCTGGACGAAGGGGAAGGCATTTCGATGGGAAACCCGTTCCGGCCAGAATGGCGAGTTGTTCGCGATGCTGCGCCTGAACGTAGAGCGCCATGCAACCGATGCGACGCGCTTTGAAAAATTTCTGCAGCAGTTGAGCATCACAGAGCTGCCCCAGTTATTGAATGTTCTGTCAGGAGATATGTCTTTGGTCGGGCCTCGTCCCGAATCCCCGGAGCGGGTACGTCACTATACGGAGTGGGAACAGCAGCGTTTGAGCGTTAAGCCCGGTATTACCGGACTGGCGCAGGTCCACGGTTTGCGCGAGCAGCACTCATCGGAGGAAAAAACGCGCTTTGACTTGCAATACCTGCTCAAACCGTCTCCGCTGACGGATTTATCGTTACTTCTCCAGACATCGTGGACGTTGGCAATACGGATGTTCCATCGCACGCAATCGAGTTCTGCAGAGCAGGTAGTCTCAGCAAACAATAACAAGACCGTCTCTGATTTCCGGTTTCCATCTGTTGAGGAGGCATTGCAGCATGCTCATCGGTCGCAGCCCAGTGCGGATTAGCTTTGCCGGGGGCGGTACCGACCTGCCAGCGTATTACGAGCAGTTCGGAGGGGCAGTGCTCAGCACTGCTATCAATAAATACTTCTATACCATCCTGGGCAAGAGAGCGGACGGACGTGTCCAGGTCATCTCTTCCGACTTGCGTGTCTTCGAGACTTGGCAGGACATTTCTGCGATGAAGCTCGAAGGGAGCGGACTTGAAATTCCTCTAGCTGTGCTCAAAGACGTATCATCAGATATTTCAGTCGATCTTTTTCTGGCCTCAGAGATTCCTCCGGGAACGGGTTTGGGTTCGTCGGCCAGCGTGTGCGTCGGTATCTTGAAGACGCTGACAACCTATCTCGATCGGCCCTTGTCCCAGTATGGCTTAGCCGATCGCGCATTCCACATCACACGAGATGCGTTGGGACGACATGTGGGAAGACAGGACGAGTATGCCTGTGCTTTCGGCGGTCTCAACTTCATTACTTTTGAACGCGACGGCCTGACCCGCGTGGAACCCGTAAAAATGGACACCAGGCTGATGCAGGAGTTGCAAAGCAACCTAATGTTGTTCTTTACGGGTTCTGCGCGCCATTCATGGACGATTCTTGAAGAACAGGAAAAGTCGACGCGCGCCCACAAAGGGGCGGCGGTCGAAGCGCTGCATGAGGTTCGCGCCCTGGCGGATCGCATGCGCGCCGCGTTGGAGAGAGGCGATCTGGGGGCGTTTGGTTCACTGCTGGACGAAGCCTGGCAGGCAAAAAAGAGAGTCTCGGAAAAGATCTCCAATTCGCGAATCGATCACCTGTATGAGATTGCCCGGCGGCATGGCGCCGGCGGCGGAAAAATCACCGGAGCTGGCGGCGGGGGCTTCCTTCTTCTGTATTGTGAACTTAGCTGTCAGAGCGCCGTGCGCGATGCTCTTTCGGTGGAAGGCGTCCAGGAAATGGCGTTCGCATTTGAAACGCAGGGAGCTCAAGTCATCGTTAACGACCCTTTCATCGATGGCGATGAACGAGCAGGTTCGCGGTGGACGTTTGTTCCCGCATCGGCCGCTTCCTGAATTTCAGCACGTTCTGCATTAGAAAATGATTGGTCATGTATCCGGGTTTGCCGCTCTAGATGGCGCTGATGGTCCTCGAGTGCAGAGAGAGCGGATACATTGGCTTCCGCTGCGGCCCAGGGACGCAACCCCCCGTTAGCGCCCCTTCGTGGCCTTCACCAGGAATGAGGTCCAGAGGGACCCACAGACCCGCGCTACTGCCCTGCGGACCCAACATCGGAAGGACGTACACACACCGCTCGCAAAGCGAACTTCATAGCCGGCGTTCCGAAAGAACAGTAGCACGTCACGCGCGTTGCTGCAGTAGACGGAGTCGTAATCGCCGCCCGCGTCCGCCTGTGTCAGGTCCGGTGCACGCGGCACAAACTGGGGCTCTCGCGAGAGCATTTTCTTCAGGCTCAGGCGGCACGCTCTGTGGAAGAAAGCCGCGGCCTCGCTATAAGAAGCGTAGAAGGGCGGGCGGAAGCGGCGGTGCAGGACCATCTCAGGGAGGTCCCTGAGCGGGAGGAGAGGGGATAGGAGATTCGGGCTCATCATCACGAGCCGGCCTGAGGGCTTTAGAACTCGGTCCATTTCGCGGAGCACTGCTTCAACTGGCCAGATGTGTTCAATGAACTCCATAGAGCAGACAACATCGAAGCTATTATCCGCAAAGGGCAACCGCGAAGCGTCAGAGCTCACGAAAGAGGGCAGCATATCGCGAGAAGTACCTTGGCGCTGCATGAATAATCTGCTAAGGTCGGTGCCAATTACACTGCGATTGGCCCGCAGAATCTGGCGGGTCGACAGACCCGCGCCGCAGCCAATGTCCAGAATGCGGTCACCTGGCGAACTACATCGGCGGACGACATCCACGAATTGCTCGAAATAGACTTCGTTCTTCGCCTCCAAGTGGGCGCGATAACCTTCTGAAGTCTTGTAATAGTCCTTGAGCTTCGCCAGAGAGAGGGCATCGGGGCCGGGCGAATGCACGGATTGGCGTGGCGAGGATGTCGTGCGGAATCTCCTTTCAGGGATAATCCTCTGGGTTTCTTGGCGCGATCCGCGAAAAACTGGAGCCAAAAGGAAGGGCTGCCTCGGGGAAATCCCGGCAAGCGGACCCCCTGGAACGTCGCCCTGGACCCACAGACTATACGTACAACGGTTGGTCAGTTAGTGTATCACCGAGAATACGGTTGCTTCGAGGCCTGATCCACATGGTCTTCTGCTGACGCTACTATGGGGTTAGCCGGCCCCCGCCGGACCAATGTTCGTTCGGCGCGCGAGTCGGGGGCTGGGCCGATTTTGACTCCTGCCTGCCTCCCACGCAATTCCGCTGCCCCACAGACCCCAAGCCACGTAAAGGACTCGACTTGGACTTGTTCACCGTACCATAAGAATAAGGGGAATCTGCTGGCTCGTGCTTCCAACTTTGGCCGTGACCGTAAGCGCGTACTGCCCTGCGGGTGTACCGGGAGAGTCAGTGGCAACACTCTTAGAAGCCCCACCGCAGGAACAAAGGAACATCAGCAACAACAAGGACGACGACAGCAGCCGTCGACGAACCAGACGTTTTTTGCACAGCCCCGCAGGCAACACGACCCATCCGATGCTCAATGCCCAGAGCCAGGACGACGACGATTTGAAATAATTCTGATGGACTGCGCCCGTTGTGGGTGCCGTAGTCGTCACATTCACGGCGAAGGGCGTGGCCTGCGTAGCGCTGAGGGCCTCGGTAGACGGTAAGCTGCAAGTTGCGCCAGCGGGAGCTCCGGTGCAACTCAGAGAGGCGGCGCCGCTTATGCCCGCGCCGCCAATCGAAAGCGAATACTTGGCCGTCGACCCCGCCGCGACAGTGGCCGAGTTGAACCCTCCGGTTGCGACGCTGAGGCCCAAGCCAGGGGAAACTGCGGTTCCGGTCAGTGAGACAGTCTGCGGACTATTTGGGTCGCTGCCGGCAACGACGAGAGTACCAGTCAAGATACCTGCAGCCGAGGGCGTAAAGGTTAATGTGACTTGGCAGGTTCCAAACGCCGGCAATCCGGTGCCGCAGTTGTTAGTCTGTGAGAAATCATCGCTGGCCACGATGATCAAATTCTGGACAACAATTGCACCTGCAATGACGGTGATGGTTTGCGCAGCGCTCGTAGTGGCGACGCCTTGATTGGCGAATGAGAGGCTTGGAATTGAAACGGTCAGCAACCCGCCGAGAATTCCGTTGCCGCCTTTCACGTTCCCGGAGAAATCGTCGTTATCCAGCTTCACGCTTGCGGTATTCGCCAGTTCAAGGCCATAGAGTTGAGTTCCCACTCCAGTATTGGTAGATGTGACCCCAGAAATCGTGCCGGTGGTTCCGTCCGCCCAGCTGATGCCTACTTGAATCTGTCCTCCAAATCCACCCAATCCGTTGTCGTCGATTGTGCTGTCGCGGATTTCCTGTGTAGTATTGACGCCCCAGGCGGCTGGCGAAGAATGGTCGGGAGGAGCAGTCGTTAAAGTAAGGTGCGCGGAATCGGTTACTGAAGCAATCTGATAAGTCAGTCCGTCCAGAATGAATGGCGTGCCAGTCAGCCACGCCACGCCAAAGCCGGTGTAGGCGAGGCTTGCGACGCCGAGACCGGACCGCTCGCTCTGCTCCTCGAACAGCCCGGTGCCGTCATTGACGTACAGATCAGTGCCCTCCCCTCTCAGGTTCGTC
>Ga0209006_10002489_pt1 | contig 16808 bp, 13 predicted proteins | sample JacPin_JW_Ref_O2_FD_188567 | JGI IMG/M metagenome (GOLD analysis project Ga0209006, IMG submission 188567) | Forest soil microbial communities from Algoma, Ontario, Canada - Jack Pine, Ontario site 1_JW_Ref_O2 (SPAdes) (version 2) | ecosystem: Environmental > Terrestrial > Soil > Boreal... | reverse complement strand
GCAACGCCAGGACTTGCAACGCCAGGACTTGCAACGCCAGGACTTGCAACGCCAGGACTTGCAACGCCAGGACTTGCAACGCCAGGACTTGCAACGCCAAGACTTGCTACGCCATGATCAAAGGCTCCTCACGCTCTAAGTTCCCTCGTCCGCAGGTGATCCGTACCTTGCCGGCGCTTGCGCCGTTGCTCGCACAATGGCGCACGCGGCGCGATCGGATCGCGCTGGTGCCGACCATGGGAGCCTTGCATGCCGGCCATCTCGCTTTGGTCCGCCGGGCGCAGCGCAGCGCTGACCGCGTCATTGTCTCGATCTTCGTCAACCCGGCTCAGTTCGCGCCGCACGAGGACCTAAAGACCTATCCGCGCACCTTAGCCGCCGACGTCGCTGCGCTGAAACGCTTGAGCACCGATCTGGTCTGGGCCCCATCCGCCGAAACGATGTATCCGGCCGGATTTGCAACGCGGATCGTACCAGGGGGCGCGGCGACGGCCGGCCTCGAAGATGCGTCCAGACCGCATTTTTTCGCGGGCGTCGCGACCGTGGTCGCCAAGCTGTTGATCCAATGCGGACCAGATATCGCGGTGTTCGGTGAGAAGGATTATCAACAGCTCAAGGTGGTCACGCAGCTGGCTCGCGACCTCGACCTGAAGACCCGCATCATCGGCGTGCCCACCGTGCGCGAGGCCGACGGGCTCGCTTTGTCTTCGCGCAACGTCTACCTCTCGCCCGTCGAACGGACCGCAGCGCCGGTGCTTCATCGCGTGCTTGCGGATTGCGCAGCGAAGATCACCGCAGGTCATCCGACCGGCGCGATACTGACCGAGGGCCGCACGGCCATCGCCCAAACCGGGTTCGTCGTCGATTATCTCGAAGCGCGCCACGCGGAAACGCTCGCGCCCGCCGCTTCACCGGCGGAAGGGCCGCTCCGCCTCTTGGTCGCCGCGCGCATCGGCAAGACGCGGCTGATCGATAATATCGCGGTGTAATTCCGGCCTCCGCCGTCATTTGCCGGCGGTCTTCATGGGATCCTTGACGGCCTCGTAGGTCGCGAATTCCATACTGTAGAGTTGCCCGTTCACCTTCTCGACCTTGCGGATGTAGATGTTCTGCACAATGTCGCGGGTCTCCGGATCGATCGATATCGGACCGCGCGGGCTTTCCCAGGCCATGCCCTTCATCGCCGCAACCAAGACGTCGCCGTCGGCGTTTCCATTCGTCTTCTTGAGCGCCTCATAGATCAAGTGCATGCCGTCGTACGCGCCAACCGAGACGAAGTTGGGACGAAAGCCGTTCGCCTTCTCAAATGCCGCGACATAGGACTTGTTGAGTGCGGAATCGTGCGCCGCGGAATACGAACCGGACGTGATGATGCCGAGCATCTGGTCGCCCATGGTATTAAGACCGTCGTCGTCGGTGAGGTCGCCTGGGCCGATGATCTTGATGCCGGAACTGCCGAGTCCACGCTCGGCGAATTGCTTGGCGAATATGGCTGCCTGCGTACCCGGAAAATAGATGAACGCGGTCTCCGGATTGATGTCGCGAATGCGCTGCAAGAACGGTGCAAAATCGGGATTGGCGAGCGGGATGCGGATCGATTCGATAATCTCGCCGCCCGCCTGAACGAAGCGGGTCTTGAACGCCGTTTCCGATTCAATACCGGGCGCCCAATCGTTGACTAGCGTGACGACACGCTTGCTGCCGTTCTTCGCCGCCCATTCGGCCATGATCCAGGCTTGCTGACTTTGCAGAAATCCGGCCCGCATCATGTATGGCGATTTGGTCACCGTGACCGAAGCGCCCGAGCTCAAGACCAGCGTCGGAATCTTGGCTTCGGTCACCAGCGGAGCGATCGCTAGTGACGTCGGCGTGATGCCGATACCGATCAGCCCCACTTTCTCGTTGACGATCATCTCTTGGATAATGCGGCGCGCATTGTCGGCAACACCGCCGTCGTCGCGCACGGTGAGTTCGAGCTTGCGCCCGGCGACAACGTCGCCGTGCTGCGCAACGTAAAGCTTGAGCGCAGATGCGAGTTGCCGACCGACGGCGTTGAACCCCGCGCCTGTCAACGGAAGACTGACACCCATCTTGAGGATATCTTCGGCGCGTACGCGGCCGGCGCAGAGGCCTATGGCGGCGCTGGCCGCCATTCCCTTGAGCATGGTTCTGCGCAGGATCATGGTTCCCCCTAAAGTTTCCATTTTTATTGACGTCATTCGCGGGCGACCGAAGCGCCCGGCAGTTTTAAGATCAGGCCGGTTCGAGATGTGGAATTTGCGGACGCTCCCCCGCCGCCTTTCCGCTGATCGGTGCCCGCGGCAAGCGCGCGGTCCCGGCCTCCATGACAAAATTATGGGTCAGCGAATACCATGGCACCGTCACATCGGCGGCCGGCGCCGGTCCGCTGTCGTGCCGCACAAAATTTCCCAGCAAATGACGCGTGACGCCGAACTGCACGTCGCTGTCGATGTATTTGTCGTCGGGCGGATAGATCTGCGATACCAGCGTCTTGAAACCGGGCTTGTAAGCCAGAAAATGCAGATGGGCGGGCCGCATGTTGTGGCGGCCTTGCGCGCGCAGCAGGTCGCCGACCGGGCCGTCGATCGGTATCGGGTAGCCGGCCGGCTTCACGCTGCGGAAACTGAAATGGCCCTGTGCGTCAGTGATGAACTTGCCGCGCAGGTTCATGTCGGATTGGGTCGGGTCCTGATTTTCGTAAAAACCTTCCGGCGAGGAATGCCAGATGTCGACCTCCACACCTTCGACCGGCCTGGCATGGACGTCGCGGTAATAGGCATCGACAAAAAGCGCGGGGCCCGGTGTCGATGAGCGCACGATCGAGCCGCCATCGTGTGTCAGTGGCGAATGCATGCGCCAGAACGGGCCGAGCTGGCTGGCGTCCGTCTCGGTCTGACCGTTGTCGCCGTTGTTGAGGAGACACACGAGGGCGGAAAAGCCGAGCGTTCCTGCCATCAGCACCGCCTCGTTGTGGTTTTCGTTGGTATGCTTGCCGAGCGCGTTGACATAAGCGGCCGCCGTTTGAAACTCTTGCTCGGTGAGCTTCACCTCACGCGCGAAGTCGTGCAAGTGGCGGATAAAGGCGGACATGATCTCGCGAAAGCGTGGATCAGGCGCGCGGGCCAACTCGCTCAGCACCGCCTTGGTGACATCCGCCTGACTCTCGATGATCATTCTCTCGCTCCGCGACTTGCAGCCATTCGGCCGCTCTTGGCACCTGCCGCCATACGGCGGCGTTTGGTGCGGACTTTACGTGATCGCTTTCGGCTGCGCTATGCGGGTTGTGGGCTGGAAGCGTTGCTCAACTCACATGAGACCGAGCTCGCGCAGCTCCCGCCGCAATTTTTCCGGCATCGCCGCCGCCCCGGGTGCGGCTTTGTCCAAATCGCGCGGGGCGTCTTTCGCCGCGAGATAGCGCCACCCTTGGAAGGCGCGAAAGGGACGCGGTGCAACCAGCACCACCTTGGGGTCGAGCACGAGACCGCAACGGCCGATGCCGTCTTTGTCGCGAAACGGCCTGACGTCGCGGATGCGCTGGCGGCACGCGACCTCGCCGCGGATCACCCAGTAAATCGAGCCGCCGTCGACTAGTTCGGCCGCACGTTTCGGTACCATGCGCGTCCGGTGGATGTGCTCAGGCTTTTCGCCGCGCTTACGTTGCTCTTTGAGCCGTTGCTTGATCCAGCCCTCGAGTTCGTGCACCGAGTCGCAGCCGACACTGAGCTTGATGAGGTTGAGCGCCATGCCGGCAGACTACTCCACGACGGACCGTTGGATCACCATGATCTGTGCGCCTTCCACAACTTGCGTACCGGCGCCGATCGCAACATCGGCGACGATACCCGCGAAAGGTGCGCGCAGCGTATGCTCCATCTTCATGGCTTCGATCACGGCTAAACGTTGACCACCGGCGACCGCGTCGCCGGCGCCGACAAAAAGCTGCAAAACTTTGCCGTGCATCGGCGCCTTGAGCACGCCGTCGCCGGCCTCGGCGTCCGCCGTGGCGGCGGACATGTCCTTGAGCCGCACGCGGGTCTGACGGCCGCGGCGCAGAACATACGCTTCACCGTCCGCCTCGAACACCTTTGCGTCGGTAGCCGACGTCGCCCCGTCGACGATGACGCTCATTCCGCCCTTGCCGTAGCTCACGGCCGCGTCAGCGCTGTGACCGTCGATCAAGATCGGAACGACGACCGAGCGCGTACCACCGAGTTGAAAGCCGTCACGCGCGGTCCACGGCGAATTCGGCTCCGCGACTGCTTCGGCGCCTGCCGTTTCCGCTTGGTCGTCGTCGAGGAGGCGCACGACGCCCAGCGCCGCTGCAGCATGATCGGGGCCGTGTGGCACGGCACCGAGCGCGGCAAGATTTCGGTCAATGAAGCCGGTATCGACCTTGCCTTCGCGAAAGCTTTCGGCACGGCACAGCGTGCCAAGGAAAGCGATGTTGGTGCGTACGCCGGCGACCAGCGTGTGGTCGAGGGCATTCGTCAGCCGAGCCAGTGCGGCGTCGCGGGTCGGCGCGTGCGCGATGAGTTTTGCGATCATCGGATCGTAGAACGGCGTCACCTCGCCGCCGGCTTCGATGCCGCTGTCAACGCGCACATCCATGGGCAAGTCGAGGCCGACGATCGGACCGGTCGAGGGCAAAAAGCCGTTTTCGGGATCCTCGGCGTAGAGGCGCGCTTCGATCGCGTGGCCATCGAAGCGAACCCGCGCTTGCGTCAAAGGCAGTTTTTCCCCTGCTGCGACCTGGAACTGCCAGGCGACGAGATCGAGACCCGTGACTTCTTCGGTCACCGGATGCTCGACTTGAAGCCGTGTATTCATTTCTATGAACCAGAAGCCGTCCGCCCGCAGTCCCTTGCTGCCGTCGGCCACGAACTCGACTGTGCCGGCGCCGACATAACCGACCGCCCTCGCCGCTTCGACTGCGGCAGCACCCATTGTGGCGCGCAATCCTTCGGTCATCCCCGGCGCCGGGGTTTCCTCGATCACCTTCTGGTGGCGGCGCTGCAGGGAGCAATCGCGCTCGCCCAGGTGAACGATATTGCCGTGGCGGTCGGCGAAAATCTGGATTTCGATATGGCGCGGCGTGGTGACATATTTTTCGACCAGGACGCGCCCTGAGCCAAAGGCTGCCGCCACCTCGCGCACCGCGCCTTCCAGCTCAGCCTCGAAGTCGGCTGCTTTGTCGATCCGGCGCAGTCCGCGACCGCCGCCGCCCGCGGCCGGTTTGATCAGCACCGGATAGCCGATCTCGCTTGCCCGTTCCTTGAGAAACTTGGCGTCCTGCCGTTCGCCATGGTAGCCGGGCACGATTGGAACGCCGGCTTTCTCCATCAGCGCTTTGGCGCGATCTTTGAGCCCCATGGCGCGGATAGCCGCGGCCGGCGGGCCGACGAATTCAACGCCGGCTTGCGCACAGGCATCGGCAAAATCCCCACTCTCGGACAAGAACCCGTAGCCGGGATGAACACATTCGGCTCCAGACTTCCTGACGACGTCAATCAAGCGTTCGACACTGAGATAACTTTCGCGCGGCTCCGCTGGACCGATGAAATAGGCCTCGTCGCAAAGACGGCGATGCAGCGCATGCGTGTCCGCCGCCGAGAAGACGGCGATCGTGCGCATGCCCAACCGTTTGGCGGTACGCGCGATGCGGCAGGCAATTTCGCCGCGGTTGGCAATGAGGACGGAGCTGAACATTACGGATGTTTTGGCGGAGCGTTCGCGCGCGCTCAACTCATTGGGTGCGCGCAGGCGGACCGGCGCTCGCGTTTGGCAGAGGCGGTGTCAGCTGCACTGGCGCCGCAGCGGCGGGCGCAGACCCGGCCTGCGGAGCGGGCCCTGGTGGCGGCGTTGGCATGGGTTCCGGCCAGATCGGATCGACCGCCGTCGAGGTGGCGGATTGGCCGGTCATCGTAGCTGCGGCAGGACTGGCTGCCTGCTTTCGCGCATGCCGCGGCGATGGCGGAGCCGCCGCGCCTGGGGTTGGGTTCGCCGCGGCAGCAGCCGCGACACCCGGCAAGACCGGCCCGGAAGGCTCAGGATTCATGATGCTCACCGCTGGGATGGAGGCGGCGCTGGGAAAGTCGATATTGACCACCTTGCGCGCTCCCGGCCCGTTGGTCGAAGCCGTCGCCGTCGGCGGAGCCTGCGCGCCCTCGGAGATTGGCCCATCGGATCCCGCACCCCAAATCGCTGCGTAGCGCTCTACATACCGATCGAGGATCTCGGCGTTCAGGTTGGCACGCACGCGGTTCGCGTCGCGGAAAAGCGCGAGCGTCTTGCAATTCTGGCCAGTGCAACCGTCGCGGACCGCAAGTACGTGGGCGACAAAGCCGAAGCGGTCGGTTTCGAGCGAGCGGCGCAATGGCGCCAGCGCCTCGTCGATGTCTCCGCCCCGGCGCTGTGCGTAAGTGGCGATGCGCGAGAATAGCGTCAGCTGCGACGCGACATAGGAAGAGGCGGCTGCCACGCTCGCCGGCGAACCAAACAGCGCTTTCTCACACGCGCTCTCGACGGTCTCGCCTGCCAAGGCGTCGAGGCAGGCAAGCGGCGAACCGGGAGCAAGAGCCAGCGCGTTCAGTTGTTGGGCCCGTGTTTCAAACGCGCGGCGTTCGGCGCTTGCGCCGCCCCAAAGGCCGTGATCGAGAAAAGCCCACGCCATCACTCCACCAAGCACCGCGCCGGCAAGCACGAAGCCGGTACGGCGTGCCGGGCTCGAGGCGACGCGCAGCTGCGGCTGAAAGAGCGCAAGCACACAGAAAAGAATAAGCAGAGCCGCAGAGCCGGCCGCGACCCACAACCGCAAAACCGATGCACCGAATTCGGGATCGATGCCCAGCATCAACCGACTCCGCCAGCGATCAAGGCCGCCCTCTCGCAGAAGTATGGCTCAGCGGCATGGTCGATGCCAGCCCTCGACAATCGTCAACCGCGGTATGGTCACGCGCTCACGCGGCAACGCGAAAAGCGTCCGGCGTCAATGCTCGGTTTCGAGCTGGCTCTCTTTGGCCACGCGCTCAAACGCTTCACCGGAATTCTTGATCCGGTATTGATAATCGTCACCGTCGGAGGGCAGAAGCTTGACGACCTTGTAGGTTCCGCTGGCGCCGGGACGCGTGATCGGGCTCGACGTGTACAGCACGGTTTGGCCGACGCGGAATTTGTGAGCGCGCAGCATCGGGCCAGGCATCGCGATTTGCTTCGTGACGGATACCGTCGCAACCTGGCTCGGGACTTGGCGCCGCACTTGGCTCGGGCTCGGTACTTGGATCGGCTTGTTCGGCTCGACCTTGCCCGAAATTCGCCGCGCAACGGCCTTGCGAGCAACTTGATTGCGGCCAGCTTTCGCCGGCCGGCTTTTTTTGACTGAACGCTTATTCATGGAACTGCACTATATAGGCTAACCTCTCTCGGAGCAAAAAATATAGTGTCGCAAATGGGGTTTTGCGATGTCTTATCGTGGCAAATGCTTAAGGCGAAAATTGTCTTATTTTCAAAGGGATGTTGGTTAGCCTTAAAATGTGACTTGCACCCGGCCCTTCAGGCCTGACGCCGCCAACCGCCCTTCTCGTCGGCCTGCCAATACGTCACCTCAAACCCCGCCGATTTCGCCTCGCTCCAGCGCGCGCGGGCGGCGTCGACGGCGTCCGGATCCTCACCGTCGAAAACGAGCACCACGCGCTGATAGGTGGAGACGTCCTCCGGCATCAGCGCCCCTTCGACAAGGAAGCGCACCACCGCGCCGTTCGGATTGTGATCGTTGACCGTCAGCAGAATCGGCTGCTGCGCGGCTTCCGCCTCACGCCAGGTACCGTGCGGCAGAAAAGAATCGTCGCGCCAAGTCCACAGATGCGCGTCGAGCGCCTCGACGCGTTCTTCGGAGGACGCCTGCACCACGACCCGCCAACCGCGGTCAAGCGACTTTTGCAGCAGCGCCGGCAAGACCTGCTCTGGCGTCTGCCCCTTCAAATGATAGAAGAGAATTTCCGTCATGGGAACGTGCGCAATGTCCGCCGCTTTCGCGCTAGGATGACCGTCATGGTAGAGCATAAAAAACCTGCAGCAAGGGCGGACGTTTCATGACGGGCGGCATCAATCATCAGATCAGACTGGCGGCACGTCCGGTCGGCTTGCCGAAGCGCAGCGATTGGCAATTCACCGAAACGCCGATCCCGGAGCCGCGCGATGGCGAAGTCCTTGCGCGAGTCCTGTACCTCTCGCTCGATCCGGCGATGCGCGGATGGATGAATGAAGGAAAATCCTACATCGCGCCGGTCGGAATCGGCGAGGTCATGCGCGCCGGCGCGGTCGGCAAAGTCGTTGCGTCGAAACATCCGAAGTTTGCGGCAAACGATTACGTCGGCGGCGGTTTCGGCGTTCAGGAATACGCGGCGCTCGATGGTGCGCAGCTCACCAAGATCGATCCGAAGCTCGCGCCGTTGCCGACCTTCCTCAACACGCTCGGCATGCCGGGCATGACCGCCTATTTCGGCTTGTTGGACGTGGGCGAACCCAAGGAGGGCGACACCGTCGTTGTCTCGGGCGCCGCCGGCGCAGTCGGCGCGACTGTCGGCCAGATCGCGAAGGTCAAGGGATGCCGAGCCGTCGGCATCGCCGGCGGAGCCGCGAAATGCCGCTACGTCGTCGATGAACTCGGCTTCGACGCGGCCATCGACTACAAGGCCGAGGACGTGCGCAAGAGCCTGCGCGCGCACTGCCCTAATGGCGTCAACGTGTATTTCGACAATGTCGGTGGCGATCTACTCGATATCGCCCTTACCCAATTGGCGCGTCACGCCCGTGTCGTCGTCTGCGGCGCAATTTCTCAATACAACAACACGACGCCGATCAAAGGGCCGAGCAACTATCTCTCGCTGCTGGTCCACCGCGCTCGGATGGAAGGGATGGTCGTCTTCGACTATGCCTCCCGATATCCGCAGGCGATCAGCGAGATTGCCGGCTGGATCGCAGGCGGCAAGCTCAAGTGTCGCGAGGATGTCGTCGAGGGTCTGGACACATTCCCGGAAACGCTCTTGAAGCTTTTCAGCGGCGAAAACTTTGGCAAGCTCGTGCTCAAAGTAGCCGACGCTTGATCGGCTCATCGCCGGATTTTGCCTGAGATCTCAAGCGCCACTGCGATCAGCGCTCGTAATAGTCCTCGACCAGACGGTCGAGCAGGCGCACACCCCAACCCGAGCTCCAGCTTTTGTTGATGTCGGTTTGCGGCGAACCGAGCGCCGTGCCGGCAATATCGAGATGCGCCCATGGCGTCTTGTTGACGAAGCGCTGAAGAAATTGCGCCGCCGTGATCGATCCGGCAAAGCGGCCGCCGCTGTTCTTCACATCGGCGAACTTCGAGTCGATGATCTTGTCGTATTCGGGCCCAAGCGGCATGCGCCACACCCGCTCGCCGGTCGCTTCGCCGGCCTTGGTCAGTCGCTCGACCAGCTTGTCGTCGTTGGAGAAAAGTCCGGCATATTCCTGCCCGAGCGCGACAATGATGGCTCCGGTCAGGGTCGCTAAATTGATCATGAATTTCGGTTTGAAGCGCTTGTTCACGTAGTGCAGCACATCGGCAAGCACGAGACGGCCTTCGGCGTCGGTGTTGATGATCTCGATCGTCTGTCCCGACATCGATGTGACGATGTCGCCCGGCCGCTGCGCCTTGCCGTCCGGCATGTTCTCGACGAGCCCGATGACGCCCACCACGTTGACTTTGGCCTTGCGCGTAGCGAGCGCATGCATGAGGCCGACGACGCACGCGGCGCCCGCCATGTCGCCTTTCATGTCTTCCATGCCCTGCGCGGGCTTGATTGAGATGCCGCCAGAGTCGAAGCAGACGCCCTTGCCAATGAACGCGATAGGATCGGTACCGCGCTTGCCGCCATTCCAGCGCATCACGACAACTTTCGGTTCATGCGCCGAGCCCTGACCGACGCCGAGAAGCGCGCCCATGCCGAGCTTGCGCATGGCCGGCACGTCGAGAACCTCGACCACGATGCCGAGCTTTCTCAGGCCCGATGCCCGGCGCGCAAATTCGCTGGGATAGAGCACATTTGCCGGCTCGTTGACGAGATCGCGTGCCCAGACGACGCCGTCGGCGATACCCTCCGCGTGTGCCCATGCTTTCTGAGCCGCCGCAGGACTGGCGCAGGCGAAGTCGACCTCCACCTTGTTCGGTCGCTCGTCGCCTTCCTTCCGCTTTGTCTTGTAGCGATCGAAGCGGTATGCGCGCAGGCGCGCGCCGAGCACGAGATCGGCGATCTGGTCGGCCTTCAACGCCCCCGCGCCGAATTCCGCCACTATCGTCGCCTGCGCGGCGGCGCCTGGGACACGTCCCATGGCGACGCCGCCAAGCTTGACCAAGTCGCGATCCTTGAGGTCGCGCTCCTTGCCGGTGCCGACGATGATCAGGCGCGATACGTTGAGACCGGACGGCGCAATGATCTCGAGCGTCGATCCGTTTTTACCGGTGAAGCGATCCGCGGCCGCGGCGCGCCGATGCAGATCGCCGATCGGGGACAATGCCTTTTGCGTGGCCGGCCCGAATTTGAGGCCTTCCGCGCAGAACGTAACGAGAACCCCCCTCAGACGATCGTATGAGGTGAAGCCGATCTTGGGGAGGTCGGGCATGGCCGGTCCTTCTCGGGCTAGGGCAACGCTTTTTGTTCCCAACATATGAACCGGACCGGGCGCAGGTGCAAAGCGCCTTGCGGTCTGGTGCAGCGCTCCGCAGCGCGGCTCGCACGGATGGAATCCATTAACCCTTAGCAACCCTTAGCTTTGTAAATTCAATGCTTTTGCCTTGGCGAGGCCATTTTGTGAAAGCATGAAATTGCCAGCACTTGGGGAGCTCGGCTCAGGGGGTGTCTCGCGCACCTTGGGGGAGCCGGGGGCGGCCATGGGCCCGCCTGCGGGGAAGTTGAGTCCGATGGGGTCGATCGGCCGATACATGTTTCGCACCACGATGGGTGCGTTCGTGATCACCCTTGTCAGCCTGACCGTCGTGATGTGGTTCACGCAGGCAATCCGTGAATTCGACCTGATCACGAGCCAGCGGCAAACGCTCTTCGTCTTTATCGGCATTACCGGCCTGCTCATCCCCCTCTTGGTGATGATGATCGCGCCGATCGCGCTGGTGCTTTCGACCGCGCACATCCTCAACAAGCTCAGTTCCGATTCCGAGATCATCGTCATGAACGCGGCCGGCGTTTCGCCGTGGCCGCTGGTCCGACCGTTTATCGCCGCGGCGTTTGTCGTGTCGATCTTGGTCGCCAGTATCGCCGTCTATGTTTCACCATGGAGCTTGCGCGAGCTGCGCGACTGGGCGACGCAAGTGCGCGCCGACATCCTCACCAACATCGTGCAGCCCGGACGTTTCACCACGGTGAGCGGCAATCTCACCTTCCACATCGCCGACCGGCGGCCAAACGGACTCCTGCTCGGCATATTCCTCGACGACCGGCGCGACCCCAAAGAGCACGCCACTTATCTCGCCGAACAAGGCGAGATCGTGAAGAACGACACCGGCTCTTTTCTGGTGCTCGAAAAAGGCAGCGTTCAACGCCTCGAAGCCGGCCAGCGCGATCCGCGCATCGTCACCTTCGATCGATACGCGTTCGATCTATCAAAATTCGGGGTCGGTCCGCAAAGCGCCGGCGTCACCTACAACACCCGCGAGAAATACATTTGGGAATTGATGTGGCCGCGCGCCGACGACGCGCTCTTCGTCGCGCAGCCCAACGAGTATCGATCGGAGCTGCACGATCGCTTTGCAACCCCGCTGTACCCGATCGCATTCGTCATCCTTGCCTACGCCTTCCTCGGTCCACCGCAGACAACGAGGCAGAGCCGTACCTTGTCGCTTTTGGGCCTGACCGGCGCGGTGGCGTTGCTGCGGCTTGTCGGCTTTCTCAGCGTCATTATCGGCGCCCGCGTGCCGATGGCGCTTGCCGGGCAATATGTCGCGCTGATCGGCGCGATCGTCGCCGGGTCGTGGCAAATCTCGCGCGGGCAAGCCATTGAGCCCGGCGCCGCCGTGTCGAAAATCGCGACCATTATCGGTGAGCGCTTCGCAAAAGTGACGGCGAGTTGAGGGCGCATCGATGATAGCCGGCACCCTTTCACGCTATTTCGGATTTCGTTTCCTTAAGTCCGTCACCGGCTCGTTCTTCGGCGTGGTCGCACTAGCCGGCATGATCGACTATGTCGAGCTGTTGCGCCGCAGCTCCGACTGGCCAAAGGCAACCGCGTTTGTACTTGCCGAAATTTCGCTGTTTCGCGTGCCACAGCTTTCCGAGCGCATCATGCCGTTTGCGGTGCTGGTCGGCGCCATGTCGTGCTATCTGGCGCTGTCGCGTCGTCTTGAACTAGTCGTCGCGCGCGCCGCCGGCGTCTCCGCCTGGCAATTCGTCGCGCCGTCGATGATTGCGGCGTTCCTTTTCGGCGTAGCCGCAACCACGATCTACAACCCGCTCGCCGCGGTGATGCACGAGCGTTCCAAACACCTCGAAGCCGAGATGACGGGCGAGCTTCCTACCTCGGCCGCGCGGGAAAACACCGGCGGTTTCTGGGTTCGCCAGCGCAACGCCGACGGCGCGGCCATTATCAACGCCAAGTCGAGCCGCCAGCAAGGCGCTGAGCTCGGCGGCGTCAGCGTGTTCACGTTCGACAATGACGGCCAGTTCCAGGAGCGGATCGAGGCCAAGGGCGCGACGCTCGATCAAGGCTATTGGCGGTTCGACGATGCTCGCATCTACGCGAGCGGCAGCCCGCCGGCCATCCAAAGCACCTATCGCCTCGCCACAAACCTCACGCTCGAACAGGTACGGGAAAGCTTCGCGACGCCGGAGACCGTCCCGTTCTGGCAACTGCCCTCCTACATCGAGCTGGCCGATCGTGCCGGGCTGGTTGCCGCCGGTTATCGGCTGCAATACCAGCTGCTGTTATCTCGGCCGTTCCTGCTCACCGCCATGGTCTTGCTGGCCGCTTCGGTAAGCCTCCGCTTCTTCCGTTTCGGCGGCGTGCAGAAAATGGTTCTCGGCGGAATTTCCGCCGGCTTTCTCCTGTTCGTACTGTCAAAATTCACGGAGGACATGAGCAAATCCGAACTCATGTCGCCAGTCATGGCGGCATGGATTCCTGTTCTGGTTGGCAGTCTCACCGGCTTCATCGTGCTGTTGCACCAGGAGGACGGCTAGTGGCGCGTGCGACCCGTCCTAGTGCTTCCGGCTTCCGTGGTTACGTCCGGGCGAGCATCGCGATCCTCGTCGCGCTGCTCGCCCTCGGTGCGTCTTGTCTGCTCGCGGCCGAGCCTGCATCGGCGCAAGGCGTCGGCAACCTTCTGCACTTCCCGCCGCGGCCAGCGCAGCCGCCGCGGCCGGCGCAGCCATCCGACGCGCCGATGCTCGTGCAGGCGGCGGAGATCAAATACGACTACACCAACAACGCCGTTTCCGCGGTCGGCAACGTCCAGATTTACTATAACGGGTCGACCGTCGAGGCGGACGAGGTGACCTACGATCAAAAAACCAAGCGCCTGCAAGCGCGCGGCAATGTCAGGCTGACCGAAGCCGACGGCAAGATCACCTATGGACAGTTGATCGATCTCACCGACGATTATCGCGACGGCTTTGTCGACTCGCTGCGGCTCGAAACCGTCGACGACACACGTTTTGCCGCTGCCCGCGCCGACCGCGTCCAGGGCAATTACACGGTGATGCAAAACGGCGTCTACACCGCCTGCGAGCCGTGTAAGGACGATCCGAAGAAGCCGCCGCTCTGGCAGATTCAAGCGGCGCGGATCATCCACGACAGCGGCGAAAAGATGGTCTATTTCGAGGACGCCCGCGTCGAGTTTTTCGGCGTTCCGCTCGCCTATTTTCCGTTCCTGTCGGCGCCCGATCCGTCGGTTTCGCGCAAGAGCGGCTTTCTGTTTCCCAACATTTCCTACGGCACAGCTTACGGCGTCGGCGTCGAAATCCCTTATTTCTGGGCGATCGCACCCAACTACGATTTGACCGCTTCGGTGATGGCAACATCGATGCAGGGCGAACTGTTTCAGGGCACGTGGCGTCAACGTCTGATGGACGGCTCCTATACAATCAGGGCAGCCGGCATTTTTCAGCAGGATCCCGGCTATTTTGCCAATCGTGACGGTCCCAATAGCGCCACCGCCAACACATTCCGCGGCGCCGTCGAGACTTTCGGCCAGTTCGCTTTGAGCGACAAATGGGTGTGGGGATGGACCGGGCTCCTGATGACGGACCCCGTGTTCCTGTTCGACTATCAGCTCGGCCAGTTCATCGGATCGTTCGACCCGTTCCATACCGGAGTCGCCGCCGAGGGCGTTTCGCAAGTTTATCTGACGGGCGCCGGCGACCGCAGCTATTTCGATATACGCTCCATCTATTATTACGGCTTCTCTGGACACGACATACAGGCAGCGATTCCGATCATTCATCCGGTTCTTGATTATTCCAACGTGCTGGCGCAGCCGGTGATCGGCGGCGAGTTCAGCTACAAGATCAACTTGACGAGCTTGACCCGGCAGACTGCGGAGTTCGACGCCATAAACGCGAATGCCTCCAACAATGGGCTGTGCGCGACAAACAATCCCGCCACCGTCAACTCTTCCAACTGCCTCCTGCGCGGCATCGCCGGCACGTACACCCGCTCCTCCGCCGAGGCAGATTGGCGCCGCACCTTCGTCACCGACAGCGGCCAGATGATCACGCCTTTTGTCGGCGTGCGCGGCGATATCGCAGCGCTGCAACTGCAGAATCAGGCGGGCATCTCGAATTTCATCAATCCGGCCGAAAGCGAGGTCGCGCGCGCGATGCCTGACGTCGGCGTCGAATATCGCTATCCCTTTGTCGACGTGGAGCCGTGGGGGACGCAGACCATCGAGCCGATCGCTCAGCTCGTGCTTCGCCCAAACGAAACGCAGATCGGAAAATTTCCCAACGAAGACGCACAGAGCGTCGTGTTCAGCGACGCCAATCTGTTCGCGATCGACAAATTTTCCGGCTGGGACCGTGTCGAAGGTGGCGGCCGCGTGAACGCCGGCTTCCAATATACCGCCCAAGTCAACAGGGCCGGCTCTTTCAACGTCTTGTTCGGGCAGTCCTATCAGATCTACGGATTGAACTCCTACTCGGCCGCGGATCTGACCAATACCGGATTGGAAAGCGGTCTCGACAAGACCTTCTCCGACTATGTCGGACGCGTCATGTACCAGCCCAATCAAGTCTACTCGTTCATCGCCCGTGGCCGTTTCTCTTCCGGCGGATTTGATCCGGGAATCGGCCGCGACGTCAGTGCATTTACGCCCCAACGCCTCGAATTCGAAGCCCGCGCCAACTTCGATCGCTGGACCGTGCAGCTGATGTACGGCGACTACGCGGCGCAGCCGGAGATCGGGTTTTTGAACCGGCGCGAGGAAATCCTCACCGGGGCTTCGGTGAAGCTGACGCAGAACTGGGTCGTGCTCGGCTCAGTGCGCTATGACTTGGCCGTCAATCAGTTCGACCAGACCCGATTCGGCGTCGGCTACACTGACGACTGCCTGCTGATATCGCTGAACTACCTCACGTCCTATATTTATACCGGCAACACACCGACGCCGAATAACACGTTCATGCTGCAGCTGAGCCTCCGGACGCTTGGACCCGACTTCCTGGCTCCGATCGCTTCCTCGTTCTAAATTTGTCCACACAAAGGTAATATCGGACTTTCCGGAGGGCTCGGAGGAGTTGAAGAAGGGACGGCGCACTATCCGTCGAAGGAGCAACACCAAGTGAGATCGGAGACTGCATCTCGTATCCGTTGGAAGGCTTTTGCCGCGGCCACGTTCGCCGTCGCGATCATGCTCGCGGCGCCGCCGAACGCCTACGCGCAACAGGTCGTTGCGTTCGTCAACGGCCAGCCAATTACGACACTCGATATCGAGCATCGCGCCAAATTTCTGCAGATGAGCAGCAAAAAGGTGCCGCCACGCAAGGAAGTGCTCGACAGCCTCATCGACGAGATTTTGGAGATCGCCGAGGCCAAGCGTTACGGCCTCGACGTCCCCGACGCGCAGGTAGACGAGTCCTACAACACCGTCGCAAGCCGCATGGGAATCGACGCGCAAAAGCTGACCCAATTGCTCGCCGCCGGCGGCGCCAGCGATGACACGCTGAAGCGGCGATTGCGGGCGCAGATCGCTTGGACCAATCTTGTGCGCGGCCGTTACAAGGCAAGCCTGGAAATCAGGGACAAGGATGTCGAGGCGCAGCTTCAGCTGCACAAGACCGAAGACAAAATTGAAACGGGCTACGAATATATTATGCGGCCCGTCGTGTTCATCGTGCCGCGTGGTTCGCCCGATGCAGCCTACGAAGCGCGCAAACGCGACGCCGAGGCGCTGCGTTCGCGCTTTGCAAACTGCAACGAAGGTATCACCTTCGCGCGCGCGCTGCCCGATGTCGCCGTGCGCGACCAGGTCTCGAAATATTCCGCCGACCTTGCTCAGCAGCTCCGCCAAATCCTCGACGGCACCGTGATCGGCCACCTGACGCCGCCGGAGCAGACGGCGGAGGGGGTGCAGATGTTCGCGGTTTGCGCCAAGAAGGAAACAAAATCCGAAACACCGGAGATGAAGGAAATCCGCGATCAGATGTTTCAACAGAAATTCGGCGCCCAGGCTAAGCGCTATCTCGACAGTTTGCGCCGCCAGGCGATGATCGAATACAAGATGACTAAAGAAGAGAAATAGGGATAAGAAGCGAGACCGTGCA
>Ga0209006_10002488_pt1 | contig 16809 bp, 11 predicted proteins | sample JacPin_JW_Ref_O2_FD_188567 | JGI IMG/M metagenome (GOLD analysis project Ga0209006, IMG submission 188567) | Forest soil microbial communities from Algoma, Ontario, Canada - Jack Pine, Ontario site 1_JW_Ref_O2 (SPAdes) (version 2) | ecosystem: Environmental > Terrestrial > Soil > Boreal... | reverse complement strand
CCGCCGATGAGGCCGTGGAAGCAGTCTTGGAGCGTGAACGAACTCGAGTGGAGACGGCACTTTCACCGTTGAGCCCGGAGGCCAGACGAAAGGCCGTGGAAGGTCTCGGGCTGAATCGTGTCTGTGTTTGCGGCGAGAAGCAACTTTATGGTCTGGTTCTCGAAGCCGCTTCCACGGCAATCGCCGAAGCGGGAATAACGGCGCGGGACATCAATCTTATTTTGGATTTCAGCACCTGGTCCTCCGAAAGCTGGTCCTCCGAGAGTCAGCCCAGGAAAAGCTCACAGGGTCTCTCGTTCGCGCACAGACTCAGCGCCGATCTGGGTGCTGAAACTTCCATGATCCTGAGTTTCAAAGTCGGCGGATGTGCAGGACTTCATGTCGCAATCAAGACTGCGCTCGGCTGGATGAGCACGGACGAAAGCATTCAGACAGTGCTGCTGATAACCGGCGACGCCGCACCTCAAGGCAACCGTTCGTTGCTTCCGATCACCATGCATGGCGACGCCGCAAGCGCCGTGATCCTGCGCCGCGAAGGCACCCAAAGCTTGTCAACCCAGGTTTCGTTAACCCAGGTTCCGTTAACCCAGGTTCCGTTAACCCAGGGCCCGTTGCTGTTGGGCGTCGAAGCCATGACCCTCGGCCACCTCCATAATGCTATTACCATGGTCAGAACGAATGGCCACCTCGATATTGTTGTCGATGCAATGTGCATGGAGCGAGAGGTGATGCCGGTCTACTTTCTCAACATGCTTCTCACGGTGAACAAGGCTCTGGCAGCGGCTTCCTTGAGTTTGAGCGACATCGACCATTTCATCTATTCCAACATCAGCCGGCGGGACCGCGAGAGTTTCTGCAAGATGGTAGGACTGCCCAAGGGCAGCCTGCCGCGAACTCCCATGGAAGAATATGGCCATACCTTTGCCAGCGATCTGGTTATCAATTATGTGCATATGCGGCGCGAGGGGCTGATCCGTCCCGGAGAGCTGTTGTTGTTCGCATCGGCTGGGATCGGGTTCACATGGGGAGTAACAATTGCCCGAGCTTGAAAATCAAACTTTACTGTAGCGTTGATCGGCATTTCTGGGGGATTTGTTTGAGAATGTTCAGACGGTATTTATTAGGCTGAGTCACCATGCGTCGCGTACAGTTCATCGAGCTCCATGAACAACCCTGGTTCCCATCATCGCTTCGAGCTGACGTTACGGATGCGCTTCAGTTTGGGTTTAACCTCCTACATGCCTACGAGCCCATCGCTCCACTGCTGCAAAGCGTGATTGACTCCACGGCGAACCGGACCAACGTCGGACAATCTTCGACCACGCAATCGTCTATCACACGATCCTCTACCACACAATCGATTGTCGATATGTGTTCTGGCGGGGGCGGTCCGTGGTTGGATCTTGCTCGACAGTTGCGATGCCGGGACGCCGGAGCAGATTCCCCGGGTCTTCAGGTTTGGCTCACGGATAAATATCCGAACCTTGAGGCATTCCAAAGTGTCAGCGCGTCGTCGGACCACCACATTACTTTCTATCCAGAACCGGTTGACGCGATGAAGGTTCCTGGCGCACTGAAGGGGCTGCGAACGATGTTTACCTCGTTCCATCATTTTCCGCCGGAGGATGCTCGCGCCATTCTGCAAAATGCCGTCGATGCCGGCGAAAGCATCGGCATATTTGAGGCGACTAAGCGCGCTCCGTCGACGATCGGCCTTATATTTGTCGGCATTCTCCTGATGTTCCTGCACACTCCGCGGATTCGTCCGTTCCGCTGGTCGCGCTTGCTCTGGACGTATTTGATTCCGGTCATTCCATTGGTCCTGCTATTCGATGGAGTCGTGTCTTGTCTGCGGACCTATCGGCCGCAGGAACTGCGTGAGATGGTAGAGAAACTGATCTCTTGCCAATACCAGTGGGAGATTGGTGAGCTGGCCACTGGAAAGATGCCAGTTACCTATCTGATCGGGTATCCAAAAAGTAGGCCCGTGTACTTGATGAAACCGTAGGCGCGGGTACCTACCCCCCCATCCCCTTTTTTCCTCCCCTTCCGGGCTTCCTCCCTTTGGGAATCATGGAGTTACCACGAATTCGGGTAGTCCGACTACAGGCCTACTACGCGAATTTATCCGCAAATACCGTCGGACAAAGGACTTAGAGGTCAAAATACGTGAAATAAAGCAGTTAGGTCCGATTGTGCGCCGGGAGTGAGGAGCGTTTTATGGCCTGTGCTGGGACAATAATGAAACAAGTCAATTGTGCGGCGCAAGGTCAGATGTCACATTTAGGCTGTGGATTTCTTTGAGATGGAAACAGCAAATTGGGGAACGTCCCGTTTGTCACCAGTCTTCCCTGGGGCTGGCCATTTGAAGTCTGCGCAGTAGCTGTCCGGCTCGTTGGTTGTCGATTTTGCCGTGCGGAAAGCGATGCTGCAAGCCCCCCACTTTACGTTCGCGGGTATATAATTTGCGCTTCATGAAGTGGCTTAAGTCAGCCGCATCTTATGCCGCTACCGCCGGGGTCCTCTATCTCTTTCTTGCCTATGCCGCCTCGTTTGGAGTACGCCAAAGCATCGTGCTCGCTCTGCTGTTGGCGTCACTGACATGGGGACTGGATCACGCGGCGCCAAAACCGTTAACTAGGTTCATCCCGTATTACGTGCTGGTCTGGCCGAAGTGGCAACAACTTTTGACGGACTTCAAGCTAATTTGCCTACCATGTACTGAAGCTAGAGAAAAAGAAGGAGCCGTTGAGATGACAGGCGGGTGGCCTAGGCTTTTGATCTCGCTGGCATTACCCAACACAGTGGGTGCCCCGTCCTTCGCATTTTATTGCGAAGGGCGGACTCGGGGAAATGCGACCCAAAGTGGGTTTGATCACTTGTCTACAACAAAATCAAATAGCGCACAGCATCGCGACCCACCCTTGCAAAGAACGCAAGGATGGGGCACCCTCAGTGGGAATGGTCCAGGCAATGATCGTTAAAGGTGGTCTCCCGCTCCAACACCGGGAAGTAGAAAAGGTGACGTTTCTCATGAAACATCTGACATTCGCGGGGACATTGCTATTGCTGTGCATTTGCTTCCCGACTTCCCTGGCGGCGCGCAACAAGGTGCCGCGCTATCTGAACAAGGAGTCGTCCGTTGATATGAGCAACAAAAACCACATCTTTGTTGGATGGGTGGATTTGGAGCCTGAAGCCTGGGCGCTTTACGACTTTCGATCGAGGGCCGATTGGGCTGAAGTGATTGCTTCTTTGAATGCAGATTTTGTGCGGGGTTTGCAAGCGACGTACCTGCATGGCCGGACTATTACCGCCGCCAAAGACAAAGCAGACGACAACACGTCCGGCAGCGACCTCTACATCAAGTTTTCGGATGTCCGAGTCGACTACGATCACGAGCACTTGATTCTTTCCATACATTTCATCGATCCAAAGTCCAACGTCGAGCTCACCACGATTCCCGTTAGGCCTTACTACGGTGACGGCCACAATGTGACGGAGTATTTGAAAGCGGCCCTGGACGAAGTAGGCACGAAGCTGCAAATAGAAGTCACTGGCGTGGCGCCGGGGAAAAAGAAGAAGTAGTAGTCGCGAAGGACCTCGCTCGCAGCGCAAGTCATGCCCCACGCGAGATCCTTCGCTTCGCCTGAAGAACGGCTCCGCTCAGGATGACGTCATTGAGGAGCAAGCGTCCGAATTCAAATCGAGCCTGACCCGCAGGTGACTTCTCTTGGCCGCAGTTCCTGCATTGAAGAAACCTGCTCACCGGGCCAATCCCAACGCGCAAACCAAATTCAGAAATGCGCGACTCGCCGAGCCCACTGGATCGAGCAAGACTCTGCGGCGCTCCAGCATGGCGGACACTGGTTGTCCCTTATAGCTGGCGATTTGGCGGTAGCGTGAGATGAAAAAGAGCACGCGCAAGAAGAGTTTCCATTGGAGCGGGGCAAAATAGTTGGGCGTCACGAAGGGCACCGCATGGCCGTCCTTCACTTCGGCGATAAAGTCTGTGAAGGTTGCGGCCCGCGACAGAGAGAGAATGGAACTGGCGACCAGCAGATGGCTGTCTCCGCCGCCGACCACCGGTTTGCGCCAATGCCGGGCAAGTTCCAGAACGCGATCGTTCTCCTCGCGTGTCCGCATCCCGTTTACTTCCAGAGCATGAATCGCCCAGCCGTAGCGGGAGAGCAAATCCGTGACGGGAATTGTTTCCGATCCCTTCGCCCACGCGATGAGTGGATGGTTCAAGATGACCAGGCAGCCGCTGGCGGCAAGGGTTTCAAACAATTCATCGTAGCGTCCACCCCGCGCAGCCGCTTGAATTCGAGTGTGCGTTTCTTCGATCGCACTTTCGGGCATGTGACTCACTCCCAGGTGAAACAAGTGTCCCTGGAACCAGAGTGAGAGCTCCTCGCTAAGTGCGAGGCGTCCCTTCAGATCGGGCCGGCTGCGCAGCAGAGCGAGGCTGCCGGCAAATTCGTCGTGATCGGTGATGGCCAAGTGAACCCCGTGGAAACCCCAATTCGCCGCCGCTGCTGCCTCCATCTGATAGACGTCTTCGGGAGTGTAGGGCGGATTGAACGTTATCTCTGCATAATTGAGATTGGAAACGCCGCCCAAGCCGAACGACCTTTGCAGAATGCCGCTCAAAGGGCGCATGAAAGCCAGTTTAACCACCTGGTTTAATGCAGCCAGCTTCTCCACGGAGTAGTGCGAATGGTTGTGCAGGGAAACCGCGTAGCCGAACTCGCGGTCCGGGTGGGGACACTCGCGATAGGTATAGTTCTCAATCTTCCAGGCTGACCGGCGTTTCATCGCGGGTTATGGGCGTCTTATGGGGAACGTTCGCAAGTGTAATTTCACTGGTGACACCCAGCAAGAAAAAGTTGTCGCTCAAGAATGCGATCTGATACTCTTCGGCGTTCGGGGGGCGACTGGGGTGGGCGGCTGGGTCTCAGCAGCGCGGGTACGTTAGCGTACCGAAGGTGTTTTGCGAGCGAGACCGGCGCCGATCCACAACGGACGCTGCGGCCCGAAGCGTCTAAGGCAAATGCATAAGCCCATTAAGTATCTCGAAAAGGCGATGTCAATTGCCGCGAACGGGGCGTGGCAAATATTTTGTTTCACTAACAATCTCTTTCCCGAAAATCCATCTTTCACACCGCAGTGGTCGGATAAGCCGCTGCTGAAGACCCATGAAAAATCGAAGCCTCCGCTGGGCTGGCCGCGGCAAACCGATTCGTTGTGCCCGCGTTGCGTGCCGGAGATTCGGCAACAGATTGTCGACGGCAAACAGGATTATCGCGTGCTGTTGAACGAGAGGCCAGGTGAAATCAAGGCGCAGATCATTGAGCGCGACGGCAAAATCCTGATGGTCAAGGATTGCCCCGTCCACGGACATTTCGAAGATGTCATCTCCATTGATCCGCAGTTCTTCCGGCATCTGGAGGAGACGTTTCCCGGCCGGGATATCCACGCCCACAACGACGAAAAACTGCACGACCACGGCAGCAGCACGATCAAGCACGGGCGAGGCTCAGTGCTCACGGTCGACCTGACCAACCGCTGCAACATGATGTGCGATCCGTGTTTCATGGACGCCAACCAAGTCGGATTCGTCCACGAGCTCGCATGGGAAGACATCAAGACGCTGCTCGACAACGCATTTTCCATCAAGCCGCGACGGCAGATGTCGGTGCAGTTCTCCGGGGGCGAGCCGACCCTGTCGCCGCATTTTCTGGACGCCATTCGCTACGCCCGTCAACTCGGCTATGACAGTGTGCAGACGGCAACCAATGGCATTGAGTTCGCCAAGAGTCCCGAGTTCGCACGGCGGGCGGCGGAAGCAGGTTTACGCTACGCTTATCTCCAATTCGACGGCATCGGCAACCCGGCGAATTCTCATCGCAACGTCGGAAACCTGTTCGACCTGAAATTGCGGGCCATCGAGAACCTGCACTCGAACGGCGTGGAAATCGTGCTGGTCACCACCGTCGTCAATGGGATCAACAATGAGCAGGTGGGGCGCGTGGTGCAATTTGCCCTCGACAACCCGGACAAGATTGCCATGGTGTCGTTCCAGCCAGTTTCTTTCACGGGCCGCGACGAAGCTGTCACCGAAGAACGCCGCAAAGCGCAACGCTACACACTCTCGCATCTGGCTCACGATCTGAAACAACAATTGAGCATCGGCGAGCCGGTTCGCGACTGGTTCCCACTCTCGTTCCTGAGCACCTTTTCCGACTGGGCGGATCTTGTTCACGGGCCCGACGCCGCCTGGGGCCAGGTCGCTTGTAGTTGTCACCCGAACTGTGGGGTGGGGATGGCGATTATGGTCGACAAGGAGACACGCGAGGCGGTTCCGGTGACCGCGTTCCTGGACGCCGAGCAATTCGCCAAGGACATTGCGCGGATCAACGATTGGGCTCGCAGCCGGTGGATATCGGTTGCGGGGATGGCGCTGGCATTAGTTCGGAATTATGATGCGTTTCGGGCACCGACGCATTTTCGCGCTGTCGATATGCTCAAGAAGCTCGATAAAGGCATGGGTGCGACGGGGCGCGACTACGGTGATGTCTCCGGCAAGCGCACGATGGATGACATTTTCCGCCGCCGGCAAGACCGCTGGAACCTGCTGTTTGTGGCGGGCATGTGGTTTCAGGATCTGTTCAACTACGATTTTCGCAGGACGGAGCAGTGCATCATTCCTTACGCGACGCAGGAGGGGGAGATCTCCTTTTGCGCTTACAACACCGGGATGGGTTGGCGGAACATCGTTGAGAAGATGCATATGACCGCCACCTTGACCAAGTGGTACGAGGAGCACGGGCGGCACGAGATTTTTGCCGGTGGCAAGAGTGTGAAGCTCAGCAGTACGGAGCATCATCTGGTGTTGAAGGACGAGATTGTCAGTAGCGAGGCCCAGCATGACCTCGAACAACTCGGTATCGCGAAGAACTCGCGTGAGGAGAAGTTGCGGGCTCGAGCCATCCGGCTCAAGCTGGACGAAGAGAACTTGCGCATGGCCAAGCTCTACCGCGAAGTCGTGTTGAAAGAAAAGGCCGTTCCAGAGTTGGTGCAGATCGGGGTTCCCCCGGCCGCAAGCGGCAGAGAAGCTAATCGAGCGCGGGAAGCTTGATCCTCTTCACGTCTTTAGCCATCCATTCTTGATCAGGTCTTCCGTCTCGCGTCCGTATCATCACGATTACGCATGCGAGCCTGTATGATCTAAGACGATCATGCTCCGGCGATCCATATTGCTATGTGCTCTGCTTGCGCTTTTGATTTTTCCTGGAGTGCTGGCCGCCGAATCCAACGATTTGCTGAACCGAATTTGGGAAGGGGTTCAGCAGGCGCAGAAAAAATACACGAGCAGCTGCGGGACTCTTACCGAGACCCGCACCTCCAGCCTGATGGTGAAGCCTCTAGTGTTGCGCGGCAAGTTTTGCTCTGAAGGCACCACCCGATTCGCTCTGGAGTACCTCGAACCCTCCAGCATGCGCATTCGCTTCAACGAGAACTACCTCAACGTGACGACGGGCGGTAAGACCGAAGTGATGGAGATCGGGAAAAGCGTTCGCCGCGCGCAGTCTTATTTCGGCCGAGACAACTCCCTCGGGAATCTGAAAAAAAACTTTGCCATCACCGTGCGAGAGGACAGCCGGGATTACCAAATGAAGCTGGTTCCCCGGACCGACACTTTTCGCCGCCAGCTGAATTACATGGTCATCAAGCTGGACAAACACGATTTCTTTCCCCGGTCGCTGGAGGTGGACGGCAAGAGCGGCGTAAACAGTGTATTCGCCATCGACGTGAACTCGATGAATCCAAAACTTCCGCCGGATACGTTTGAGGTGTACAAACCATAGTGACCAAGCCCAGGATGATGGAGCGCAATGAAATCGAGGCGCTGATTCCTCATCGCCCTCCGTTCTTGTGGATCGACCGGGTGGAGGAACTGGAGCCGGGAGTTCGTTGTGTTGCGGTAAAGTTTGTCGATCCGGCAAACCCGATTTTTGCCGGGCATTTTCCTGCCAAGCCCATTCTGCCGGGAGTTTTTCTGATCGAGGCGATGGCCCAGACCGCCGGAGTGATGCTGGGATCGGCGACGGCGCAAGCGGCTGCGAAGAGCAGCGGAGGAGTGGCGCTGCTCGCGGCCGTAAACCGCTTCAAGTTTCTCAAGCCGGTGACTCCGGGGCGGGAACTGCGCATTGAAACCAAAAAGCTGACCGAGGTCGGGCAACTGGCGTGCGTCGGTGGCACGGTGTGGGTGGACGAGGAGATGGTAGCGAAGGGCGAGTTGTCGGTGGTGTCGGGCTGAGGGGCGAACCACTATCGATAGAGCAAGGATTAAGCGAAGTGATGATCAGGTCGACGATGGAAAGGCCAATCGGTGAAAGACCCGCGGGCCGAGCGCGTCGGAGCCTCAGCATGATGGTCCGTTGCATGCGCTGGGTGGGCGGCCTGGTGGTGGGCCATCCGGGGCTGGTTACAGCCCTGAGTCTGGTCGTTACTTTATTGTTGTATGCGAACATCCACAATCTGCGAACCGGCACCGACCTGGCCGATTTGTTTGGGAATCGCGATCCACAGTGGCGGGCCGCGAGCCAGATTGGCAAAGAACTGGGTTATGGCAATCAACTCTTTGTTGTAATCGACGCTCCCGCGGGAGCAGTGGACACTACCGGCCAGATGGAAGAGATGGCCGACCGCCTCACCGCCGATATGCAAGCCGGCGGGTTGTTCCTGGATGCGCGCTGCGGCGTGCAGGACGAGGAACTGCTCAACATGGTGCGGTTCTTTACCTGGAACTTTCCTTCATTCGCGCGGCCCGAGCAAGCGGAAGACCTGAAGCGGCGGCTGGATCCGCAACAGATTCATCAAACCGTTCGGCGCGCGGCAACCGAACTGGTCACTCCATTCTCGTCACTCGGAATTACCTACTTCGTCGCCGATCCTTTGGGCTTGATGGAAGTGGCGCGCAACAGACAGGGGTTTTCGCAGTTCGCCAATTTCGACCTCAACTGGGGATCTGGAAACCGGTTCTTCAGCAAAGACCACAGGGCACTGCTCATCATTGCCCAACCTCGCCAGTCGGCGATGGATTACCAGTTCGCCGAGCAAGTCATGCGGTGGACGCGGGAGCGCATCCAGTCGATGACGGCAGAGCCGGACGTGCGGGACTCCGGAGTTCGGGCCATTCCAGCGGGGGCTTATGTTTACGCGGAGCAGGAGCACGGGCTCATCGAAGCAAACGTTCGCCGAATTTCCTTGATTTCTATTGTCGGTAATCTACTGTTGTGCCTGGTGATCTATCCCAGGATTCCACTCCTGCTTTTATCGCTGCTGCCCGCCAGCCTGGGCATTGTGTGGACGACGGGTATCGCGAGTTTCTATCCCGGAGAAGTAAATCTAATCAGCCTATCTTTTATTGCGATCCTGGCGGGACTGGGAGACGACCAGGTCGTACATTTCTTCAACCGGGTGCCGCAGGAATGGGCCAAAGGCGGGACTCTGAATGACGCGGTGCTGCGCAGCTTCGAAACCACCGGCTTTAGCGTTGTCTTATGCATAGTAACGGCGGCTACGGCCACGGCATCGCTAGCCACCTCGAGTTTCAAGGGGCTGGCGGAGTTCGGCTTCATCCTGACGGTGGGAATGTTCATGATGATGGTCCATACCCTGTTGACGGTTCCCGCGCTCATGCAGCTATGGTGGCGAGTCTCGAAGCCGCGCGCGCCGCAGACAATTACCTTTCGATTGCTTCCCTGGGTAGCGCGGAAATCCGTTGATTTTGTGGGTCGGCACACGCGGCTTGTCGTCGGCCTGGGCCTTGGAATGTTTCTGCTGTCGTTAGTTTTTTTGCCGTCCATCAAACTCGAAAAACACTTCGAAATCGCCGGTGCCGATAACCCCGCCGTGGCCGCGCAGAACCTGCTTTCCGCAAGATTCGGCATTGAGGGCAGTCCGAATGTGCTCTTGATCACCGGCAGCGAGCAGGAAGTACTGGGCAGAGCCGAAGAATTGACGGCCAGGCTGGACGGCTACCGGCAGCGCGGCGTCATCAAGTCCATCTTTTCTCCCACAATCCTGCTTCCGTCAGCTCGAACGCAAAGTGAACGAGCCAGTTCGCTGGCCGGCGTCAACTTCGCGGCCTCGGCCCGTGCGCTCGAGGATGCGCTGCGCGAGAACGGTTTTCGAATCGGACCAGTCCAGCCTTTTGTCGATCGGCTGCGAAAGCTGGGAGAAGGAATAGATCAAGGCCCAGGACGAGGCAATAGCAATGATCCGATTACCCTGGAAACGGCTGCCAAGTTCCTGCCGCCGAGACTGATTACTAACAGTATTCGCAAAATCGCAGACGGCAGCTACGTCGCCGCCATCACTTTTTATGGCACCGATCCCGATGCTGTCGAGGTGATTCCGGAAAGCGTCATCCAATCCTGGCGAAATCAGTTTGGCGGGTTCGTTGAGTTCTCTTTCGACAAGATGAACCGCGACTTGCAGAGGCAAGTGCTTCATGACAGCAGTAGTGCTTTGGTGTGGACCGCGGCTGGGATTCTGTTGGTTGTCTACCTTTGTTTTCGGAACCTGCGCGTGTCGCTCATCGTGCTGATCCCGATCGTATTCGGCGTGGTTACAACTTTCGGCCTGTTGCTGCTGATGAGGCACCGTTTCAGTTTCATGTCGATCACGGCGGTTCCGCTCATCATCGGCATTGGCATCGACAATGGCATCCATTTGGTGCGCCGATATCTGGAGAACGAGCGTAACGAAATTCTTGTGATCGCGAAGGCTTCGGGCGCGGCGCTGATTCAATCAAACCTGACGACTATTGTTGGGTTCGGGGCTCTGATGACTTCCAGTTTTGCGCCGCTTGTGGAACTGGGTCTGGTGACTTCGCTGGGAGTCGCGTTGGCACTGGCCGGCGGCTTGTTGTTAATTCCCGCCGTCATTCTGCTGGAGGAACGGCGCCGTACCGCGACGGATGCGCCAAGGGCCAGTCCGATCGAGAGCTGATTTGGGAATGAGGGCTTCAGGCAATACTTCGGGATTATGGTGTCCCAGTTTTCGACACTGCCTTATCGTGCGGGCGGCCTGCGCGAAAGATTCGTATATATTGGTCAATGAAGCAGCACGTTACGCGAACCCGTCATCACACAAGACGTCGTCAAAATATCCCGGGCGCACGGCGGATTTCTTTCCGTGATTGTCATCAAGTTTTCAATTCTGAGTCGTCGGACTTAACTTTGATGAAATCGTCGCTTCGCTCGGCAACGCTGTTCTTTTCTGGGGCGCCGATTCTGCTGTTTTCTGCCGTGCTGCTTTTACCGCTGACGGCGGAAGCCGGCCTGCCGCGGGTTGCGCTCTCGATTCCGCCGGACCAGAGACTTGCCGCGGGATTGGAGGCCGCGGAGCGGTGTAAAGTCTCGGACAAATTGATCGTACTGCCACCCGTGTCTCTCGATTTCCCGGGTGGCGAAAGCTCCGCCAGCGTCTTCGAAGTGCAAACCCTCCAGGGCGTGCCCGACGGATCTGAGGTGTGGCTGCATGTCGTGGTCGAAGCCGGTTCGCTTACCAGCAAAGAATCCGAACGGGAAATAACTCAGCGGGTGGATGCGTTTGTGAAATCGATTCCTCTCTCGGCAGCCGCGGTGCGCGGGTTATTGGTTGAGATTAAAGAGCCGCTGAGGAATCCCGATCTTTTGGCGTTCGGACTGGTGCGTCTGGCCTTGGCCGCAAAGGGCAACAACGCTGGCCTGCGGTTGGCGTTTGTTTTTCCGCCAGGGTTCGTCAGCGGGCAGGGTGACATTGTAAAAAGGCTTGCCACGTATTCCGATCTGCTGGGAACTACCTATGCCGAGGGCTGGCGCGAAGATGCTGCGTGGATTGCCGAACAGGCGCTGAATAAACCGGTCATTCTTAAGTTAGAAGGCCTCAAATTAGATGCCGCAACGTCCGCGATACCTTCGCAGTTCTTGACCGCGATGCTCGCGACCGGCGGGACTGCTGTGGAAATCGTTTGGGCGGAGCCACCGGATGCAAAGGCCGCTGCGGCGTTATGTGGGGCAAGTAGCTTCCTGAGCCGTACGATCACGAGCAACATGTTTGCGACCGATCCCGCAACGTCTCCGTTTAGGGTCGCGGTGGATGGCGTGGGGAACGATGAGCACCGTTGGTTTGGCGGCGGGCTCTCGGATGTGGTGATTATAGCGCGCGTGAATGCCAGCCCCGGCTCGCCGAAAACGGTGAGGTTACAGAGTGCTAAACCAGGACCATTCGAGATCAAGTGGTACGACCCCGCTACCGGCACCGAACTCACGGCGGGCACCGTGACGAAGACTGACAAGGGTTTCGCGCAAACCTGCTCCTGTACCGGCGAATACGCGCTGATTTCCATCCACCAACAGAGTGAGGCAGATCAGACGCTATATAACACGGTGGAAGTTAAGGGCGGAGTCGAACTCACGGTTGAGGAAATCATCGCCCGCTGGCAACAGAATCGCGAAGCGCAGAAGCAGAAGCTGGAAAACTATCTGGCCTCCAGTTTCATGAGCCTGCACTTTGAATCCACCAATCTGGGCCCGGGGTTCGACGTTTCGATGCAGCTCAAGCAGCTCTTTAGCCGGGACGGCCAGATGGAACTGGCGCAAAAAGAGTTTTACATAAACGGGGTAAAGTTTGGCAACAATCATGAGTTTCCGCTGCCGCAAATCGAGCCGGAAAAAGTGTTGACCCAGCCTCTCGAATTGAATCTCAACGAGCGCTATGACTACAAATTGCTCGGGACCGAACAAGTAAGCGGAGCCATGTGTTATGTAGTGGGAGTCGAGCCGAAGGTGCGGGACGAGGCGCTTTACAGCGGCAAAATCTGGATCGATGGCACTACTTTTCGCGAGGTGAAACAGTACCTGAGCCAGCGCGGCGTCAAAAGCAACGTGCTGGTAAACGTGGAGACCCAGAATTTCGAGTTAGTTCGCGACGACAAGGGCAATCAGTTCAACTTGCTGCGATCGATTTCCGCCCAGCAGTTGCTGAACGCTGCCGGACGTGATTTTGTTTTGCAGAGGACAGTGCAATTTTCAGACTACGTGATCAACACCCCGCAGTTCGGTGCCACGCTCGCTGCCGAGCATAGTTCCGACGACCCGATGTACCGCGACACCAACCAGGGATTGCGGCCGCTGCGGAAGAAAGATGGCGAACGCATTCTGGTGAATCAAAGTGTGAAGAGCGTCAATGCTCTGGTTGCCGGCGTGATGTACGGAGGCACGTTCAACTTTCCGATTCCGTTCCTCGGCAAAAGCATAGTGGATTTTGATTTTCACCACACTGGGGCGCAGCTCTCGACCTTCTTTGCCGGACCTATCCTGGTTAGCGATCTCTCGAAGCAATTCCGGCCCAAGTTCCGCATGGCGCTGGATTTGTCGCTGAACGGCCTGCCCGGCGAGAACCGCATCTATGGCAATAACACGGAATTGTTGCAAGGAGAGGTATGGACATGGGAGCAAAACGTCGGGGTGCGCGCCTCGTGGCAAGCCACCACTCACGCCAGCATAACGGCCTCCACTTACTTCGCGTATGACAACTTTCTCCGGACTAGCCAGGCAGATGAGATATACGAACTGCCGCGCAACGGATTGAACATTCTTCCGGGCCTGGAAATAAAATACAACCGCGATGGTTACGTGTTCGACGCGCAGGGGACACGAGGCGAACGCATCGACTGGAGGGCGTTCGGATGCGCTTCGCTGGGTCAACCTCCGGCTGGGTGCGGGTCTTTATCGTCCACCCAATCGCCGAACCCGCCGCCGCAAAACGCTCTCCTGGTCGAGCGTCCGCAAAATGCGTTCACGCTCTACAACGCCGATTTGAACAAGGATTACTACATCGGCAAGTTCACCAAGGGCGGATGGGATCTTTCTTACTGGGGCGGAGATCAACTGGATCGCTTCTCGCGTTACTTCCCCTCGTTTCTTGCGGCGCCGCGTCTCCACGGCATTCCCCCCGGCACGGATTCTTTTGACGCCATCGCCATGGCGAACGTGCACTACGGCTTCAACGTGATGGACTTCATGAAGGTCGATGGAATGTACGCGTATGCGCGCGCGCGTAATCTGGATGAGTCGTTTCGATACCGCAAGTTCGACGGTCTGGAATTGAACTTCAACATGCCTGGTCCCAAGAGTACGCTGGTGCAGGGCACAGTTTCCTATGCGCTGGACGGGAATCTCCCGCGCTACAACTCCCCTTGGGCCGTCTATATTTTGATCTTCAAGCCGCTGCGCTAACTTCAGATATGGCTGAATTAAAACTGGGTGATCGCATCACCGGTCGGAAAGTCGCATTGGTCACGGGCGCCTCGGGGATTATTGGCGCCGCCATCGCGCAAGCTCTGGGGAGCGCGGGGTTCCGCGTCGCCGTGCACTACCGTCACGGGAAAGAATCCGCCGATGAGGTGGTCGCGCGCATCGTCGCCGCTCGCGGAGAGGCGTTGGCCGTGGAAGGCGATCTCTCCCGCCAGGACAGTGTTGCGCCTATGTTCGATCACATCGAACGGGAATTAGGTCCAGTCGATTACCTGGTTAACAACGCGGGCATCAACCGCGATGTGCTGTTGGCCTTTATGTCGGAGGAGCAGTGGGATGAAGTGATTGCGACCAATCTCCGCGGTACCTATTTGTGCTCGCGGCTCGCCCTGCCGGGCATGATGCGCCGGAGCAGTGGAGCCATTTGCAATATCGTGTCGCCCGCCGGAATTCGCGGCCAAACCGGCCAGTGCAACTACTCGGCATCCAAAGGTGGCATTATCGCTTTCACCAAGGCGCTCTCGCGCGAGGTGGGGCAATTCCACATCCGGGTGAACGCCATTTGCCCAGGGGTGATTCCGAGCCCTATGTCCGCCAAATACATTGAGAAAGAGGAGAAACGAGTGCTCTCCGAAATTCCGCTGGGGCGCTTTGGCAAGCCCGAAGAAGTGGCTCCGCTGGTGGTGTTTCTGGGGTCCGAGGAGGCGAGTTACATCACCGGACAGGTGATCGCGGTGGATGGGGGACTACTGTAATTAAGCCATTTGAGTCGCCAATTTGAGGCCCACTCCGCTACCACTTCCTTCGGTGACCTTTGTGGTATGCTCTTTTTTCTCAGATTGCAACTAAACATCATGGCAAGCGTTAAGGAGCAACTCAAGCCCATCATATTGAAGAGTTTAAAGATCACCGACTTGACTCCCGAGGATCTGCGCGACGATCAGCCGCTGCTCGGCGGAGAACTGGAAATCGACTCCATTGACATACTCCAACTGGTTCTGGAGATTGAGAGGCACTTCGGCATCAAGCTCGTCCAGGCCAACTTCAACCAGAAATATCTCGAAAGCATCAACGCTTTGGCGGCAGCCATCGAATCGAAAGTGGCGAAAGCAAGGGCCTGAAAATCACCATCTCCCGGTATGCCTTTCCCCCTTATCCGGGCAAAAATTGTCCAAATACAATAGCCGCCCATAGCGATGCCAGGATCGTTCCCATACATTCCGTTTGGAACAAGAAAATGACTCACAACGCGGGCGACCACATGATGGCAGGCGGAAAGTGAAGCGCTGGTACCAGCACCGTTTTCACAACACAACGGCGCTGCGGCTGATATTTACCGTCATGCCTAGGCTGCCGCGACTTCTCCATCCTCCGGTTGCGGCGGCGACGGCGCTGATCTTCTTCCTCATCTTGAAGCGGGAACGCCGGGCGGTGATCGGAAATCTGCGCCGTGTCTCGGGAAAGCGCGGGCTTGCACTGCAATGGAAAGTTTATAAGGTCTTCTATTCGTTCTGCGACCTGATGGTTTCCTATTGTTTCGTCCCCCAGGCCACACATTCGCAACTGCTGGGCATGCTGGTAGACGCGCAGGACGGCGGCGCCAGGCTCAAGCAATACCTGGCTGCGGGCAATGGGCTCATAGTGTGGACAGCGCATCTGGGGAACTGGGAATTTGCGTCGCGGCTGCTGTCAATGTACGGCCGGGTTAATGTGGCGCGGGTGGTCGAGGACAAGCCGGCGGAAATCACGCTGCGGAATTTGATGGCCAGCGAACGGCTCAAAACCGTGGATCTCAAAGGGGGTGTGCAGGCTACGATAGAACTCTTGCAGGCCTTGCGTGGAAACGAGATCGTGGCGATGCAGGGAGACCGCGTTTACCAGCGTCACACTCTCGATGTGCCGTTTTTTTCCCAACCCACCAGCTTTCCGCTTGGCCCGTTCCTGCTTTCGCAGGTTTCGGGCGCGCCGGTGCTGCCCGTTTTCGCGGTTCGCCGAGGTTGGCTGCGCTACCAGGTTCTGATGGGAGATTTGATCCCGGCTCCGTCACGGGTCACCCGCGGTGACGGCGACGCCGGCTTGTACGAAGCGATGTGCCAGGCTGTCGGTTTTCTAGAGAAAACGTTGACGACCCACTACGACCAGTGGATGAATTATTTTGATTTTTGGCCGGTAGCCTCTCGGAACTGATCCCCGGAAAATTATCTTCGTTACGATCAAGCCCTCGAGCGCGCCGCTACGCTCGCAGACATGCGCGCCGAAGTGCTCACCCCCGATCGGCTCAACACAATTGCGTTCGGCGGACTTGCCACTGTTGCTTTGGCGATCGCCATCGTGGGTGTGGCGGGCGTGCTCGCCTTTTCCGTCAGTGCACGCACTCGTGAGTTCGGCATCCGCCTGGCAATCGGCTCGCAACGCCGGCACCTCTTGACCCGCGTCATTGCCGAAGGAGCCATTATGGCCGGTGCCGGCGTAATTGCTGGCGCGGCGTTCGGCTTCC
>Ga0209006_10002487_pt1 | contig 16814 bp, 13 predicted proteins | sample JacPin_JW_Ref_O2_FD_188567 | JGI IMG/M metagenome (GOLD analysis project Ga0209006, IMG submission 188567) | Forest soil microbial communities from Algoma, Ontario, Canada - Jack Pine, Ontario site 1_JW_Ref_O2 (SPAdes) (version 2) | ecosystem: Environmental > Terrestrial > Soil > Boreal... | reverse complement strand
CCCGGCTTGGGGTGCCAATCGTATTCCCAGCGAACGATGGGCGGCAGCGACATCAGGATGGACTCGGTGCGGCCGCGCGACTGCAATCCGAATAACGTGCCCCGGTCGTACACCAAATTGAATTCAACGTATCGGCCGCGGCGGTACAACTGGAATTGGCGCTCGCGATCGCCGTACGGTTGGTCCCTGCGCCGTTCCAGTATGGGCAGGAATGCGGGCAGGAAGTGATCGCCAACGCTGCGCTGGAATGCAAAGCAACGCTCGAAGCCGCCGTCGTTCAAATCGTCGAAGAACAATCCGCCGACTCCGCGGGTTTCGTTTCGATGCGGCAGAAAAAAATAGCGGTCGCACCAAGCTTTATACTTCTCGTAAATGTCCGTCCCGAACGGCTGACAGGCGTCGCGTGCGCAGCGGTGCCAGTGAAGCACATCCTCATCGTATGGGTAGTAGGGCGTCAGGTCGAAGCCGCCGCCAAACCACCAGACTTCCGCGCCGCTCGCCGGGCGCGCGACGAGGAAGCGGACATTGCAATGTGTCGTGGGCACGTAGGGATTGCGCGGATGGAACACCAGCGACAATCCCATCGCTTCGAACGGCGCGCCGGCAATTTCAGGACGTTGATTCGATGCCGACGGCGGCATCTTCTCGCCGAACACATGCGACACGGATACCCCGCCACGCTCGAACACCGCACCGTCGCTTAAAATGCGGCTCTCGCCGCCGCCGCCCTCGGGTCGTTTCCACGCGTCCCGACGAAATTTCACCGAATCGAGTCTCTCGACGGCCGCAGTAATGCGGTCCTGCAGCTCATTCAGGTAGCTTAAGACCGCGGATGCGTCTGCCGAGTCGATCGTTGGCATTCGCCCTTACGCCTTCTTTTTTGCGGGCCTCTTTTTGGCCGCGGGCTTCGCCGTACCTTTGGCCGTAGGCTTAGCCTTGGCATTCGCCTTGGGCGCTGCAGCCGGCTTCGCGGGCGCCTCCTGTTTATTGACGGCCGCCTTCTTGCCCTTGGCGGCAAGTTTCATCGGGGCCGGGCCCGAGGCGGCGGCGCCAGCTGCCGGTGCGCCCTTCGGTTTCGCATCTTTGGCGGCGGCCTTCGGCGCAAACTTCGAGCCCTTTCCGCCCCTGCGTCCCCACTTGCCGCGTTCAGGCGCTGCCGCCAGCAAGGCTTGGCACTCCGCCAAGTTCAGGCTCTTCGGATCCTTATCCTTCGGAATCTTCGCGTTGCGCGCCTTGTCGGTGATATAGGGCCCGTAGCGTCCGTTCAGGACCTGGATTCCGGCATCCGGAAAATCCAGAATCAGCCGGTTGGCATCCGCAATTTCCTTTTCCCGAATCACTTCGAGCGCGCGCTCCGGCGTGATTTCATACGGGTCGTCGGTCTTCAAGGAAACGTACTTGGCGCCGTACTTCACGTAGGGGCCGAAGCGGCCGACATTGGTGGTTATTTCCTCACCGCTCGCGGTGGTGCCAAGCTTGCGCGGCAGCTTGAACAGCTCCATCGCTTGTTCATGCGTGATCTGGTCCATCTTTTGTCCCGGGCGCAGGCCCGCGAACCGAGGTTTGTCCTCATCATCCTTGGTGCCGATCTGCACGAAGGGTCCAAATCGTCCCATGCGCACGCTCATGGGCTTGCCGCTCACCGGATCCGCGCCCAAATCTCTCGCCTGCGCAACTTCTTCGCGGCTGACGGATTTCTCCGTGTGCTTGACCAGATCGATGAAGGGTTTCCAAAATCTTTCCAGGAGCGGCACCCATTCCTGCTCGCCGCTGGCAACGGAATCCAGCGAGTCTTCCATTTTTGCGGTGAAGTCGTAGTCCACGTAGGTCGTGAAGTACTGGGTTAGGAATCGGCTTACGATCTTGCCGATGTCCGTCGCGGTAAAGCGGCGGCTTTCGATGTCCACGTACTGACGGTCGCGCAGCGTGGAGATAATCGACGCGTAAGTCGAGGGACGGCCGATGCCGTACTCTTCCAGCGCCTTGACCAGCGAGGCTTCGGAGAAGCGCGGCGGCGGCTCGGTGAAATGCTGCGTCGGCACGACCCCAACCAGCTCGACCCGATCGCCCTCCTTCATGGGCGGCAGCACGTGATCCGAATCGTCCAGTACGGCGTCATCCAGGCCTTCCTGGTAGACCGATATGTATCCCGGTTTGACCAAGGTTGAGCCATTGGCCCGCAGTACGGTGCGCTTGGGCCCCTCGGCGCCTGCGCGCATTTCAACCGTGACGGTATCGAAGATCGCCGGCGCCATTTGGCACGCGACGGTGCGTTTCCAGATCAATGAATACAGCCGAAATTGATCGGACTCGAGCTTGTTCTCGATGTCTCCCGGCAGCACGCTGGCTGCGGTGGGCCTGATCGCCTCGTGCGCCTCTTGAGCGTTCTTCGACTTGGTCTTGAAGATTCGCGGCTCTTCGGCCAGACCCTCCTGGCCGTATAGCTGCACGATGACGTCGCGGATCTGACCGATGGCTTCCTGCGCCAGGTTGAGCGAGTCGGTGCGCATGTAGGTGATCAAGCCCACCTGGCCTTCGCCGATGTCGACACCTTCGTAAAGCTGCTGCGCCACGCGCATGGTTTTTTGCGCGCTGAAGCCCAGCTTGCGCGCCGCTTCTTGCTGCAATGTGGAGGTTGTAAACGGCGGCGCGGGATTGCGCTTGCGCTGCTTGCGTTCCACCGACAGGACCGTGAGCTCGCCCTTGGCTTCCGTCTTGAGCGTGTGTTCGACTTCCCGGGCCCTTGCTTCGTTCGTGAAGCTGAACTGCTCCACCTTCTCGCCCTGGAATTCGACCAATTTGCCGGGAAACTTTTGCTCCGAGTGCGAAAGCTCCGCATCGATGCTCCAGTACTCGCGCGCCACGAAGGCCGCGATCTCATCCTCGCGCTCGCAGATCATGCGCAGGGCGGGACTCTGCACCCGGCCGGCCGAGAGGCCCGGACGCACTTTCTTCCATAACAGCGGAGAGAGATTGAAGCCCACCAGAAAATCCAGGGCGCGGCGCGCCTGCTGCGCGTTCACCAGGTCGACCGAGAGCTCGCGCGGCGCGGCCATGGCCTCGCGCACCGAGTTCTTGGTGATTTCGTAGAAAACCACGCGGCTGACTTCCTTGCCCTTGAGCTCACCCTGGGATTTCAAGAGCTCGTGCAAATGCCAGGAGATCGCTTCGCCCTCGCGGTCGGGGTCGGTCGCCAGAAACAGGCTCTTGGCCTTCTTCAGTGCGCGGGATATGGCGTCGATGTGCTTCTGATTGCGTTCGACCACCTGATACTTCATGGCGAAGTGATGCTTGGGGTCGACGGCGCCTTCTTTGGGCACGAGATCGCGCACATGGCCGTAGGAGGCCAGCACTTCGAAGTCCTTGCCGAGGTACTTCTTGATGGTCTTCGCCTTGGCGGGCGATTCCACGATAACGAGATTGCTGCTCAAAGTCGTCTAATGCAAAGCGTCGGTGCGCTCTTCGAAGACCAGGTCTTCCATTTGAGCGTAAGCGGATTCCTGGCCGGGCTGGCTGAACAGCACCATCAGCACGACCCATTTCACCTGCTCGATATCGATTTCGTCGGCCTCGAGCGCCATGAGGCGGTCGATCACCAACTCGCGTTCGGTGCCCGAGAGAATTCGAACATTTTCCAAGTACATCAAATAACCTCGCACGTCCGTGTCCAGCCGCAGCAACTCCTGGCTGCTGAAAACCCGCACGGCCCGCGCCGTGGCCTCGGCGACTTTGCCGAGTTGTTCGCCCGATAGCCCGTCGAGCCATTCCAGAGCCCGTTCGATGTCGGGTTCCGCGAATCCTGCTTTGTCCAATTCGAGCTTCAATGTATTTCGATCAGGCCGCGGCTCATCGTCGGCGCTCATATAATTCTCGAACAAATAGATGAGTAGATCGAGAACGTTATCTTTCACCTCCGGCTCCTAACGACTCGGGAGTAACGGCCCCCGGGGGCGGCCTGAACGTGGCCTTCTAGCTCGAGGATCAGCATCATCGAGGACACGGCTTCAGCTTTGAACCCGGTTCGGACCACCAACATATCGAGGTCCGCTGGATCAAAGCCGAGCGCATCTAACAAGATTTTGTGTTCCTTGTCCATGCCCGCCTCCAACTCTGCGGCTGAACCGGGGCTGCCCGAGGCGCTGCACCCGGCGCGCAAGAACGCTGAAAAGTTCAACTCGCTCAATATGTCAGCTGCGGTTTCGGTTAATTTTGCGCCCTGGCGGATCAGCTCGTGGCAGCCGCGGCTCAATGGGTTGTGGATCGAGCCCGGGACGGCGAACAGTTCCCGATTCTGGTCGCCCGCGAGCCGTGCGGTGATCAACGAGCCTGAGCGGCGCGCGGCTTCGACCACCAGCGTACCCAGACTTAAACCGGCAATGACGCGGTTCCTTTGTGGAAAATTCTCGCGGCGCGGCGGCGTGCCCAGTGGGAATTCGCTGATCAAGGCGCCTCGAAAACGGATCTCCTCGCTCAAGCCTTGGTTGCTGCGCGGATAGACACGGTCGATGCCGTTGCCCAGGACCGCGAGAGTGACTCCTTGCGCCGCCAGCGCCCCGCGGTGCGCGGCGGTATCAATGCCTTCGGCGAGCCCGCTGGTGATGGCAAGTCCGCGCGCCGCCAGCGATTCAGCGAGGTCGAACGCGGTGTCGCGGCCCGCCGGTGTGGGATTGCGGCTGCCCACGATGGAGAGCTGCGGATCGTTCAATACCTCAGGCTTGCCGGCGACATAGAGAACGATCGGCCGGCGTTCCAGTCCGTGCAGCGTGCCGGGATAGCGCGGGTCGGTGAACGCCACGAGATGGTGATGGGGATTTTTTATCCAGGCGCGTTCCACGGTGCTGGGCGCGCTGGACGCGCTCTTTAGATACTCGCGGGCAGCAGCCGGAACGCCGGCGTGTTGGCGCGCCTCGTCGGAGGACTCGATGAAGCCGGCGATGCCGCCCAAGCGTTCCAGGGCGGCGGACAGGATGGGAACCGTGAGAGCAGGCGCGCGCGACAGCGCCATCCACGCAAACACCTCGTCGGCCCGTTGCATCGGACCGATTATGGCGCAGGAGAGAAAGAGTCTCAGCGCGTCATCGCGCTGAGATCATCGAGATTCTCGGGCCAATCTTACGGGTTTTCTATTTTATCCCCGGGGCGAATCAGGTTCGTGGCTTCCATGATGAGGCCGTAACTGATGTTGTCGAAGGTCTTGAACACCATGAAGGTGCCCGTGCGTTCGGACGGCAACTGCACCTTCTTGGCACCCAAAGAATCGAGATTGAAGAAGCCCTTCTTGTCGGTGTCGGCGACCACGGGGCCCGTATCGAACACGCCGAGCACGTTGCCCGGCGCGAGGCCATCACGGGCACCGCGATTGACGACGACCACTTCGTACTGGCCGATGATGCTTTCGCCATTGGTGACGGCAATGATGCGGCCGTTGGTTTTGACCCGCGGCGCGCTCGGAATGAAATCGAGCGGCACATCGACACCGCCGGGGATGAGCTTGTCGCCGGCGCGGGACTCGCGCGCGGATTCGGTCATGATCAGCGTTGTGGGGTCGCCTTGGTGTGTCACGTGGCCTGAGCCTAGGAAGATGCCGTCGTAACCCAAGACACGATTGTTGTCCGGATCGATCAGGGGATCGCCCACGCGAATCACGTTGTAATGAGAGCCGAGTTCCGCCGGGCTGGTAAATCCGCGGGCGTACACCGTATCCCCTTCGGACATGACGACGTGCAAGTCACGGGTCGCGAGCACATAGGGCGCGGTTTTGATTTGCTCCCGGTCGAGCACGCTTGGCTTCGACATGAACGCGGCTACCGTCGCGTACGGGATGGTGGTGATGGCTGAGTCGATGGGTTCACTGCGCACCCGCGGTTCAACGCGGATACCGTCGCCGCGCTCCAAGCCGGGCTGCAACACGATTTGCGGCTGACCGTCGATATACACCAGGCGCAAGGTGTCGCCGGGGTAGATCAAATGGGGGTTATGGACTTGCGGATTGACCTGCCAGATCTCCGGCCAGTACCAGGGATCGCGCAGGAAAACCTTGGCAATGCCCCACAGGGTATCGCCACGCTTAACGACGTAGCTGTCGGGGGCATTCTCGGCGAGGGGGATGCCTCTGCGAGGAACTTGCACCGTTTCCGTGGTGTTGGGGGAGGAGCTAGCCTCGATCGCGGCTTCTATCGCGTTCTTTTCATCGCCCACCACGATGCCTTCGGTCGTCGGCTCATTGACCGCGACCGCGGGCCCCCTTTCTTGCGGCTTTGGCGCCGCTGAATGGCAGCCCGCGAGCACCGCAGCGCCTAGAAATAGGCCTAATATTTGATGACCTTGCATTCGTTTCGCTCCCATGAGTCAGCTTATGGTTGCAGACTGACTGGTATACTTCTGCCTGGCCGCTCAAGACTGGGACGCATCGCCCGTTTTTGCCTTTTGCTTGCGCTCAGAAGCGCTTGCACATTGGGCATTAAGTTAAGCAGCGGCGGAACTTTAGCAACATTCTTGAGCCGAAAACACGATATTGCTCTCATAACTCCCATGACAAAGCTCGTAATTCTGGAGTATCCCGATCCGAGGCTGCGAAAGAAGGCCGCCCGGGTTGATCAGGTCGATGACGCATTGCGTCAATTCATCGACAACCTGCTGGACACCATGTACTCGGCCAATGGCGTGGGCCTGGCTGCCACCCAGGTCGACGTGCATAAGCGCGTGATCGTGCTCGACGTCAGCGAAACGCGGGATCAACCGCTGGTGCTCATCAATCCGGAAATCCTCAGTAAGGACGGCGAGGGCCCCGTCGAGGAGGGATGCCTGTCCTTGCCTGGCATTTACGACAAGCTGACCCGGGCTACGCATATTCGGGTTCGCGCAATCGGCCGCGATGGCCAGCCTTTCGAGATGGACGCGGAAGGATTGCTGGGCGTCTGCATTCAGCACGAAATGGATCACCTGGAAGGCAAGTTATTTGTCGATTACCTCTCTGAGCTGAAGCGCACGCTCATTCGGCGCCGCTTGGAAAAAGAGCGTAAGCAAAGGTCGACCGGCAGCGATTCACGCGCGCACGCGCCGGCTCTTTGAGCCTTGAGCGGCGCTCCTTCTTTGAAGCTGGGCTTCGCCGGCACGCCTGACTTCGCGGTTCCGGCGCTCGAAAAACTGGTCCAGCGCTACCCTATCGCCGCGGTTTTTACTCAACCGGACCGGCCAGCCGGCCGTGGGCAGCACCCACACCCCAGTCCCATCAAGCGCCGGGCGCTCGAACTTGGGCTTACCGTGCACCAACCCGCGAGCTTCAAGACACCTGAAGCACTCGAGATGCTGCGGGCGGCACAAGTCGACCTGCTGGTCGTGGTCGCCTATGGCCTGATACTTCCCGCCGCGGTGCTTAAGGTCCCTGCGCGGGGCTGCCTCAACATTCACGCCTCGCTGCTGCCGCGCTGGCGCGGAGCGGCGCCCATACAACGGGCCCTGCTGGCGGGAGATCCGGTCACCGGCGTGACCATCATGCGCATGGAGGCGGGGTTGGACACCGGTCCCATGCTGCTGTCGCGCTCCATTCGGATTGATGCGCGCGATAACGCCAAGTCGCTGCACGACAAGCTCGCCGCTTTAGGCGCGCAGCTCATTGAGGAATCGCTGCAGGCGCTTGAGCGTGGCGCGCTCCCCGAGGTCGCACAGCCGCTCGAAGGCGTCACGTACGCCGCAAAAATCGACAAGGCTGAAGCGCCGATCCAGTGGGTGCGGCATGCCGAGGAAATCTCGCGCCAGGTGCGAGCGTTTAATCCCTCACCCGTGGCCGAGACGCGCCTCGAGGGCAAACAGCTGCGGATTTGGCAGGCGGAGCCCATTGAATCGCCTGCCTTAAGCGCCGCCGCACGGCCGCCGGGGTCGGTGCTCACGGCTTCGCGCGACGGTATCGACGTAGTCTGCGGCACCGGGGTGTTGCGGATTCTCGAGCTGCAACTGGCCGGCCGCAAAGCGTTGCCGGCCGGGGAATTCTTGCAGGGACAGCGCCTCGACGGCACGCGCTTCGGCGATCTATGAGGGGCGTTGCCGCGAGCGCGCGCTCCGTAGCCGCACATGCCGTGGCACGCGTGCTGCGTGAGGGTGTGACGCTCGATGCGGCTTTAAAGGACGCACTCGTCGCGGCAGACCCGAAACTCTTCTCGGCGGTGCGATCGTTGAGCTACGGCGCCGTGCGCGGGTTCTATCGTCACGAGGCAATTCTGGCGAAGTTGTTGTCGACGCCGGTGAGATCCTTGGATTTTTTGGTGCGCGCGCTCCTGTCCGTGGCGCTCTACGAACTCGAGGATGAACGCACGCCGGAATATGCCATCGTCGATGCGGCGGTGCAGACAGCGAAGGCGACCGATGCGGCTCGTGCGTCGGGGCTGATCAACGCGGTGCTGCGGCGCTACCTGCGGGAGCGCAAGGCGCTGGACCTGGAAATTGGGCGCAGGCCCGACACGCGCCATGCCGCCCCGATCTGGTTGGCGGATCGATTTCGCGCCGATTGGCCCGTGCGCTGGACCCAGTTGCTGGCGGCAAGCGACGCTCAAGCGCCCATGTGGCTGCGGGTCAACAGCCGGCTGACAACGGCCGGCGGATATATAGAGGAACTGCGAAGCGCCGGAATCTCGGCGCGCGCCGAAGAGCGCGTGCCGTACGCCATTGTCTTGGAGTCGCCCTGCGACGTGCATGAACTGCCGGGTTTTGCCGAAGGGAAGGTCTCGGTGCAGGACTTGGGCGCTCAGTGTGTGGCGTTTCCATTGGCCTTGCAGCCGGATCTGCGGGTGTTGGATGCCTGCGCCGCGCCGGGAGGCAAAACCGCGCTGATCGCGGAACGGGAGCCCCACTTAAAGAAACTCGTGGCGGTCGACATCGATCCGCACCGCCTGGCGAGAGTACGCGAGAACTTGAGCCGCGGCGGATTGCAGGCCGAGATTCTGGCCGCGGATTCGGCCCATCCCAAGAATTGGTGGGATGGAACGCTCTTCGATCGAATTCTGCTCGACGCGCCCTGTTCAGGGCTCGGCGTGATTCGCCGGCATCCTGACATCCGATTGCGTAAGTCCCCGTCCGATATCGACAAATTGCCGACTTTGCAGTGCAAATTGCTGAAGTCCGCTTGGGATCTGCTGGCGCCGGGCGGCCGCTTGGTCTATGTCACCTGCACCGTCACGCGCAGCGAAAACCACGATGTCATTGCGGCGTTTTTGGCGAGCACACCGGGTGCGGCAATCGTTCCGGCGGAAGCCTGGGCTGGCTGGCCCGGCTTCGGCGAGGCCGATGAGTTCGGGCGGCAAATTCTTCCCGGAGAGGCGGGTGCCGACGGCTTCTATTATGCTGCTTTGACCAAAACATGAATGCCGCGCGCATAAACTCCCGATATCTATATCGACTCGTGTGCTTCGCGAGCGCGGCGTTCGCGGCGTTGATCCTTGCGCAGCCCCTGAACGCGGAAGGATTGGCGGGCCGCTTCGAGGTCCGCTCCGCAGATCTCGAATTGAAAGACGGGGTCTATCATCTGAACGCGCGCTTCGACCTGCCGATCAGCGAAGCGGTGCGGCGCGGCTTGGTGGAAGGCGTGCCGCTGACGCTCGAAGTCGATCTGGACATCGAGCGCGTGCGGCAGTTGCTGCCGGATTCACGCGTGGCCGAACTGACGCAGCGCTACCGCCTGCAGTACAACGCTGTGAGCGCGCGCTACATCCTGCGCAACGAGAACAGCGGTCAACAGGAATCGCTGGGCACTCTCGACGATGCGATCGCGCATCTTTCAGAGGTTCACAGCTTGCCGGCGCTGGACAAGGCGCTCATCGCCCCGGATCGCCGCTACGAAGGACGCGTGAGGGCCAGAGTCGATTTCGGGACCGTGCCCTTTACGCTGCGCCTGCTGATGTTCTGGGTCAGCGACTGGCATCGAGAGTCGGACTGGTATGCCTGGACGTTCCAACCATGATCCGCAAATACGGCTCCACAGTCCTAGGCTGCATCGGCGTCGCGCTTTGGTTGACGGCGCTGTTCATGCTGGCGTCCGCCGTGCAGAACTCGGAGAAGTTCGCCAAGTGGCTGCCGTGGATTCTGCTGGTGAACATTGCCGGCTTGATCACCCTGTTCCTGCTGCTGGCCGGCAAGCTCGCCCGGCTGGTGCGCGACTATCGCAAGCACGTGCCCGGATCCCGCTTGAAGGGCCGCACGGTGGCGATTTTCAGCGCGCTGGCGGTGGCGCCGATCTTGGTGGTTTATTATTTCTCGCTGCAGTTTTTGAATCGCGGTATCGACAGCTGGTTCGAGAGCGGCGTCAGCCAGGGCTTGATCGATACACGGGAGTTGTCGCATGCGGCGCTCGACGTGCGCGTGCGCGAATTCCTGCAGCACACGCAGGTGGTCGCGCACTCCTTGATTGGCCTGACCAACTTTCAATTGGCCGGATCGCTCGATCGCCAACGGCAAGACAGCACCGCGATCGAATTCACGGTCGTCGGAGCGCAGGCGCGAATCATCGCCACGAGCTCCGATCGTCCAATGGATGCGTTGCCGGTTCCCGCGACGGACGAGATGATGCTGCAACTGCGCCGCGGCCGGCCGTACGTGAGTTTGGACACGGACTCGATCGGCGGCTACGTCATTCGCGCCGCGGCACCGATCGAGGACAGCGGCCAAGGAGCGCGCCTGTTGATCGCCCTTTATCCCGTGCCGTTGCAGCTCAGCCAACTGGCGGACACCGTGCAGCGCTCTTACACCTCGTACGCTTCCCTGGTGCAAATACGCCAGCCGCTTAAATTCGCCTTCGTGCTGACTTTGAGCTTCGTGGTTTTGATGTCTCTGATCGCCGCGGTCTATGGCGCGTTTTTTGCGGCACAACGCTTGGTGCAGCCGGTGCAGGATCTGATCGCGGGCACCCGCGCGGTGGCAAAGGGTAACTACGACACCCGGCTGCCGCTGCCGGGCCGCGATGAGCTGGGATTTCTCGTAACCTCCTTCAACGACATGACCAAGCGCTTAGGGAGAGCCCGCGCAGAAACGCGCCGCAGCCAGCAGGCAGTCGAGGCTGAGCGGGCGGGACTGGCGGTGATCCTCGCGCGCCTGTCGACCGGGGTGGTCTCGCTCGAAACGGACCTGAAAGTACGCACCGCCAATCAGGCGGCGAGCGCCATTTTGGGCGTCGATCTGGAGGCCGCCATCGGCAAGCCCTTCGACGAGTCGATCAGCGACAGTGCGTTGTTCACGCAATTCTTGAGCGCCATCAAGCAGCGGCTGCAGCCCGAGCAACTCGACTGGCGCGAACAAATCGAGCTGCTGTCGGAGTCCGGCAAGCATGTTTTGATGTGCGCCTGCACGGCACTGCCCAACGACGCCGGCGGCGCGGCCGGCGTGGTGCTGGTGTTCGACGACATCACCACGCTGCTGCAAGCGCAGCGCGATGCCGCGTGGGGCGAGGTGGCGCGGCGCTTGGCGCACGAGATCAAGAACCCGCTCACGCCCATCCAGTTATCCGCGGAGCGGATGCGACGCAAGTTCCTTGGCAGCATGAATGAGCAGGACGCTCAAATCCTCGAGCGCGCGACCACTACCATCGTGGCGCAAGTCGACGCCATGAAGCAGATGGTCAACGCGTTCAGCGAGTATGCGCGCGCGCCCGACATGCATTTCTCGCGCTTCGATCTCAATCAATTGATCACCGAAGTCGTGGATCTGTATCGGGTGCAGGACAGCAGCGCCGAGATGAAGCTGCTGTTGAACCCGCAACTTCCGACGATTTCGGCGGATCGGATGCGAATCCGGCAGATCCTGAACAACCTGGTCACGAATTCCTTGGAGGCGCTCGAGGGCAAGGTGGGCGCGTGGATCGAAATTGAAACGCAGCTCGTCGACGAAGGTCAAAAGCATGGGGCGTCCGTCGCGATCGTGGTGACCGATAATGGTCCAGGCTTTCAGCGGGATCTGATCGGCACTGTCTTTGATCCCTATGTCACCAGCAAGCCGAAGGGCACGGGGCTGGGGCTGGCAATTGTTAAGAAGATTGTGGAAGAACACGGCGGGCGCATTGAGGCAGATAATCTGCGCTCGGGCGGCGCGCGCGTGCGAATTGTATTGCCGTTGGCCGACAGCTCGCGCTCCGCGGGCTCCGTCAAGCCGCGCGCAGGTGAACATAGGAGAGAACGTGTATGACCGCTTCAAGAATACTGGTGGTGGACGATGAGGCGGATATCCGCGGGCTGCTGAAAGAGATTCTCTCCGAGGAAGGCTACGAGGTGGAGATTGCGGCGGACGCGAGCCAAGCGCGCTCCTCGCGCGCGGCGCAGGTTCCCGATCTGGTGCTGTTGGACATCTGGATGCCCGATACGGATGGCATTACGTTGCTGCGTGAATGGTCCGCGACCGATGGCTACGATTGCCCGGTCGTCATGATGTCGGGGCATGGAACGGTTGAAACGGCCGTCGAGGCCACGCGTCTCGGTGCGTTCGACTTCGTCGAAAAGCCGCTGTCGCTGACCAAACTACTGCGCACCGTGGAACGGGCGCTCGATGCCGGACGGCGCAAACGCCTGTCGGCGCGCACGCAAGGTTCAGCGCTGGCGGTGCCGATCGGCAAGTCCAAGATCACGCAGATGCTGCGCGAACAGGTCCAACAGGCGGCTTCCAGCTCCTCTCCGGTGCTGTTCGTAGGCGAGTTGGGATCGGGCCGGGAAGCGTATGCGCGCTACCTGCATTCTTTGAGCGCGCGCTCCCCGAAGCCTTTTTTCACGGTGGTTGCGGCCAGTCTCGGAGCGGACCCCGCCGCGGCGCTGTTCGGCAGCGAGCGCGACGGCAAGGTCGAACCAGGTGCCTTCGATCAGGCTACGGGCGGTTCGCTCTACTTGAGCGGCCTCGAGGATTTGAATGCCAATGCGCAACGCGCGCTGCTGGGCGCCATCGAACAAAACGGCTATACGCGGATCGGCGGCCGGCAGCGCCTGAATCTCAATGTGCGCTGGATCAGCTCGGCCCAGGAAGGTTTCGAGGCGAACTCTTCGGCCGAGCCGTTTCGCCGCGACCTCTTGGCACACTTGAGCGTGATCACCTTGCGGGTGCCGCCGCTGCGCGACTACGCCGAGGATGTCCCGGATTTATTGCGCTACTACGTCGATCGGTTGGTCGATGAGCAGCACCTGCCGCTGCGCCGTTTCAGCGTCGCCGCCCAAAACCGTCTGCGCAACTATCCCTGGCCGGGAAATGTGGGTGAGCTGAAGAACTTGGTTCAACGCGTGCTGATCTTGGGCGCGGGCGAGGAAATCCGGCTCGAGGAGATAGAACGCGAACTGGCCGTCAAGATGGCCGTCGATGAGCCCCTGGTGAAGCAGGATCTCCTGGCCCTGCCGCTGCGCGAGGCGCGCGAACAATTCGAGCGCGCCTATCTTCAGCAACAATTGCTGCTTTGCAATGGAAAAGTCGGGCAATTGGCGAAGAGAGTGGGCATGGAGCGAACGCACCTATACCGCAAACTTCGGGCATTAGGCGTCGATTTTCGCCAATTAGGGGAGGATTAGCGTGATATGAAAGAATCTAGGCCCGAAAGCAACAGGCCCTAGATTCTTCTCTATCAGTACATCATCCGCGTCTTGACATAACTTAACAATTCGCCGTGCGACTGGCATACTTCACGCCGCGTTCGTCGCGCGGGGAAAAAAAAGATGGAAGCAATAGCCACCGGCTCAGCGCTACGGTCCGAGAGCCGACATTTCTATGTCTGGATGGCCGGCGGCTTTTTGCTTGTGGCGTTCGGCGGATTCGTTCCGACCTATTGGGCGAAAGTGGCCACGGGGACCTTTCACGCCGAGCCCATCATTCACATTCACGGCGCTTTGCTGTTCAGCTGGACCTGTTTCTATTTCGTGCAGACGGCGCTGGTCGCCTCCGGACGCACGCTCACGCATCGCGCCTGGGGATTGGCGGGGATTTCGCTATTCACCGCCATGATGTGTTCGATTCTGCTGGGCCAGGAGGCCGTGTTGGCGAGAAATGCGGCCTTGGGCTACGGCGAGGCGGCCCTGCGATTCTCTGCGGTAACGTTGCTGGCGTGGCCGCTGATGGCAGTTATTTTCACCCTGGCAATCGTCAAGGTACGCCGGCCCGAAACACATAAAAGACTGATGACCTTGCTGATGATCGGCATGATGACGCCGGCGATTGCGCGGCTGTTTCTCACGTTTTTCGCGCCGCCGGGCCTCGTCGGGCCGCCGCCCCCCTTTGTTGCGACACCCCCGGGGCTGGCCGCCGATTTGTTTCTGGTGGTGGCCATGGTGCGTGATTGGCGCATGCTCGGACGCCCTCACGCGGTTTATATCTATGGAGGCCTCATCGTGGTCGCGCAACAACTGCTCACGGCGCCGATTGCGGCCACCGCGGCCTGGATGCACATCGCCAAGGCCTTTGCACGATTGGCAAGTTAGCGGTTAGTCGCCGACGCGGATCTCGAGCACGTCAATATCGGCCTTGTGCAACGTCTGGCGCATGCGATTCAGATCATCCAGCTTGGAAATTGGACCGATGCGGATGCGGTGCCACGTATCGGTATCCACCGTCACCTTTTGCACATTCGATTCGATGCCCAGCAACGCCAGCTTGGCCCGTACGCGGTCGGCGTCGGCAAAATTCTTGTATGAGCCGGCTTGCAAAACATAGGTGCCGGCGCGCGTCTCGGGCACGGATTTAATGTCCGGCCTGACATCCTTGTCCTTCTCGGGCACGACCACTTCGAATTTCGGCAACATCTCGTAGAAGGCGTAGGATTTCGAATCGTCCGCCACCGGCGGATCGCCCGCTTCAGGCGCCTCATTGCCGTGGGGCCGCTTCTTGATCGCCTTGCCGGTGTGGGTCTCGGGGACATCGAGCCGATGATCCTTCAAATAAATCACCCCGGCCACCGCGAGCCCGAGGCCCAAACCCAAGGCGAGCCCAAGCCATCCCGAGAAGCCACCCGGTTTCTTGCGCTTAGGTTTGTAGTCGCGTGCCATGAGTCCTTACATCGTGTCGGGCGCGGACACGCCCAGCAGCGCAAGTCCGTTGCGGATCACGATTTGAGTCGCAAGCGCCAGATCGAGCCGCGCATCGCGCATGCCGCCATCCTCGACTATGAATTGGTGCGCGCTGTAGTAGGTATGAAAATCATTCGCCAGGTCGCGCAAGTAGTGCACCAGCGAATGGGGAGCGCGCTGCGCCGCGCACTGCTCGATGACCCCTGGATATGCGCTGATGCGCTTGATCAATTGCAGCTCTTGCGGCTCATTGAGAAGGCCCAAGGACGCGATGCCATGCGCAACGTCGTGCTCAAGTCCGCGTTCCTTGAGCTGCCGCCGAACGCTGGAGACACGCGCATGCGCATATTGAATGTAGTACACCGGGTTTTCGTTGGATCGCGACTTCGCCAGCTCCATGTCGAAATCCAGATGTTGATCGTTGCTGCGCATCACGTAGAACAGCCGCGCGGCATCGTTGCCCACTTCCTTGCGCAGGTCTCTCAAGGTGACATAGTCGCCTGAGCGCTTCGACATCTTGGCTTTCTCGCCGCCGCGAAACAGCGACACGATCTGCACGAGCAGCACCTCGAAGCGCTGCGGCTGCCCGCCGAGCGCCATCAGAGCCGCGCGCAACCGCGTGATGTAGCCGTGATGGTCGGCGCCCCAGATATACAGGAGGTGCTCGAAGCCGCGCTCCAGTTTGTTCAACACGTAGGCAATGTCGGAAGCGAAGTAGGTCTTGAGGCCGTTGTCGCGGACGATGACGCGGTCCTTCTCGTCGCCGAAATCCGTGCTCTTGAACCAGAGTGCGCCGTCTTTGAGGTAGGCGTGTCCCGACTTTTTTAAAGTCTCGATCGAGCGGTCGATGGCGCCGCTGGCGCTCAACGAGCGTTCGGAGAACCAACAATCGAAGATGACGCCGAATTCGGCAAGATCCTCACGAATGTCGCCGACGATGCCCTCGAGCGCGGTGGAGAGCACGGTCTCGTATGCGGCGTCGCCAATCAGTGTGCGCGCGCGAGCGATGAGTGCATCGATGAAAGCGTCCTTGTCGCCGCCTTGCGGTTCGTCCGGCGGCAGACCATCGAAGACCTCGGTCGCGGAATGCTTCAGGGTCGTGCCGACGACGGCGAACAGCTGCTCGCCGACCGCAACCAAATATTCACCGACATAGGCATTGGCCGGAAAGGTGAATGCTTCGCCGCAACGCTCGAGATAGCGCAGCCACGCGCTGACCGCCAAAATATCCATTTGACGGCCGCCATCGTTGATGTAGTACTCGCGCTGGACATCGAAGCCCGCGGCCTCGAGAAGATTGCTGAGCGACGCCCCGAAGGCAGCATGCCGCCCATGGGCAACGTGCAAAGGTCCGGTGGGATTCGCCGAAACGAATTCCACTTGCACACGCCGCCCTGCGCCCAAGTTCGATCGGCCGTAGGACGCGCCATCCTGCAAGACCTTGCCGATCTCGCGATGATAGGCATCATCCCTCAAAAAGAAATTGATGAATCCGGCGCCGGCGATTTCCACTTTGGCGATGGATTCGTTTGCGGGCAGGGCCTCTACCAAGGCTTCGGCGAGTTTGCGGGGATTCTGCCGCGTGGCCTTCCCCAAGCGCATGGCAAGATTGCTGGCGAAGTCGCCGTGCTGCGCGTCGCGGGTGTTTCCTACTTCGATGCCGACCCCACGAGCGTCGCGGGGCACGATGTCTTCCGGGAGCGCATCCAAGGCGTGCTGCAGCAAAGCTTCGATCAGAGTCTTCAAGAAGGCGATCCTGGGGTGACAAAGGCTGCGCAGTTTACCGCAAAGCGCTCAGTCGAC
>Ga0209006_10002486_pt1 | contig 16816 bp, 17 predicted proteins | sample JacPin_JW_Ref_O2_FD_188567 | JGI IMG/M metagenome (GOLD analysis project Ga0209006, IMG submission 188567) | Forest soil microbial communities from Algoma, Ontario, Canada - Jack Pine, Ontario site 1_JW_Ref_O2 (SPAdes) (version 2) | ecosystem: Environmental > Terrestrial > Soil > Boreal... | reverse complement strand
CCCCAGAGGTAACTACTCTCTTCACTAAAGTGCGGGATATTATTGAAGGATATCGATTCATCAAACAGCCATGACCTCCACCTCCAAACACATTCGGCGCCCAACATTGGCCTGTGAAATAGCGGCCGACCGCGTGCTTGCGGGACGAGCTGCGGACGCTGGACGGCTGGTGGAAATGGCTGCCGCGCGGGAATTGGCACCGGGCACCGTGGTTCCCGATCTAATGGAACCTAATCTGCGCGATGGTACGGCCATTCGCGAAGCCATTGAAAGCTCGCTGGGAAGTATCGGCGCGCGCACCCGCGACGTGATTGCGATTTTGCCTGACACCGCGGTTCGTGTAGTTCTTCTGGACTTCGAAACGCTTCCGTCCAAACGCGATGAAGCGGAAGCGGTAGTCCGCTTCCGGCTGAAAAAATCGCTGCCGTTTGATCCCGCTGATGCGAGGATTTCTTATCATGCGCAGTCCAGTGGCAAGGGCGTGCGGGCGGTGGCGGCCGTGATCTTGAACACAGTTTTACAGGAGTATGAATCTGCATTCCGGGACGCGGGCTATAACCCAGGAATGGTGATGCCCTCTATGCTGGCCGCGCTCGGCGCAGCGGATGCGGAGCGGCCAACCTTAGTCGTCAAAGTCGATGCGCGCACCATCAGCATCGCGATTCTCGATCAGGATCAGTTGTTGCTTTTTCGGACGCTGGAAAATGTGCGGGGGGTGACCATCACCGGCGACCAGCTTGCCGAAGAAGTTTACCCTTCAGTCGTTTTTTTTCAGGATACCTACAAGCTGAACATTGAACGTGTCTACGTAGCCGGATTGCCGGAAGCGGGCGGAGCCGCTCCAGCCCTGAAAAATCAATCGGGCGCGGTGGTCGAAGAATTGGTGACTACATCGCAGATCGGGTCCACCACCGGGACCGTTCCACGATGGCGAATGGCGGGAGTGGTGGGAGCTTTGATCTCGTAAAGCGATAGGCTATTAGCTGACGGCGATTTGTTTTCTGATTCAAGATATGCGACTCGATATAAATCTCGCGACCCGGCCCTACGAAGATGCCCGCGAATTCTGGACACGCTGGGGATTGATCGTAGGGGTGCTGGGCGCTTTGACTCTGGCTTTGTTGGTGTTCGCGGCCCGCGGCTGGACCGAGGCTGGACGGGATCGCCATGAGATCGCACATTTGCAGCAACAGATTGCGGAACTCGACCAGAGGCGAGGGCAAGCGCAGGATTTCCTCGATCAGTCCGTAAACCGCAGCACTCGGGATCAGTCGCAGTTTCTGAACGGATTGATTCAACGCAAGGCCTTCTCATGGACGCGCGTGTTCGAAGATCTCGAACGGGTGATGCCGGCCAATCTGCACGTCGCATCGTTGCGGCCGGAATTGAACGATCAGAACCAGATGCAATTGGATATGAAAGTTGTGGGTGACACCCGCTCAGCAGCCGTGGAGCTGGTCCATCGTATGGAAGGATCAAAGCATTTTCAGGGAGCGCAACTGGTGGCGGAAAATGTGGCCCAGGATTCGGGTGTAATCGCCTCGGTCACCGCGATTTATGTTCCCGACGAATCAGAAAAGAGCAGCAAGTAATGCCTGACCTAGGAAATTCACGGCGCAAGTTGAAAGTGGCGATTGGCGCAATGCTGGCTATCGACCTGGTGGCGATCGGAATTTTGGTCTCGCCCCTCGTCGGTTCTGAGATTTCTCGTCAACAGCAATTGGGCGCGCTTCGAATCGAGTTACAGAAGAAAAAACGCGAAGTTGAACCTCTAAGCAATATTGACAAGAAAATCGTGTTGGCCAAGGGGCAGATCAGCGGATTTTACAAAGATCGTTTTGCCGCGAAAGATTCCGACTTGATAAACGAACTGGGAAAGCTGGCTTCGGAGAATGGCGTCCATATCCAGCAGGCAAAGTACAAAGAAGAGGAACAGGAAACCTCCGGCGTCACTCCGGTTGCCATGGAAGTAAGCTTTTCCGGAGACTACCTGCAACTGGTGCGTTTTATCAATACCCTCGAACGGTCAAAGATGTTTTTTGAGGTCGATGGAGTGGATCTGGCGGGTGAAAGCGCTGGGCCGGTCAAGCTGCAAATTTCGATACATAGTTTTCTGCGTGCGGGTGCTTAAGTGAAGCTGGGAGCGGAAAATCGGAAGCAGGTGATCACGCTGGCAGTCGTGGGCGGAGTCGCGATTTTGACGATGGCCTATGAATTCTGGCCCTCCTCGTCGAAACACGTCGCCACAACGGCGCTGGTCGCATCCACCGGCAAACCGGCGATGCGGCGCTCACCCTCCGGAAAAATGGTGCCCGTGGTTGAGCCGCGCCTCGATCCGACGCTGGATCTGAACTTGCTGAGCCAAAGCGAAGAGATCAAATACGAAGGCAACGGACGAAATATTTTTGTCGCGGGGTCGGTGGCCAAAATCGAGAAGCCTAAGGGTACAGGCGTCACCGACACCAAACTAGCCATAAAGACGCCCCCGCCAGTTCCGCTGCCTCCGCCCATTACGCTCAAGTTTTTTGGGTTCGCAAACCGTCCGGGAGAAACCAAGAAAGTTTTCTTATCCCAGGGCGAAGACATCTTTATCGCCTCTGAAGGCGACATCGTCGACCGGCGTTATCGGGTGCTGCGTATTTCTCCTACAACCGTGGACGTGGAAGACGTTCTCAATAATAACCGGCAAAGCCTTCCCTTAACCCAAGGCTGATTAGCGTCCGGCTCCATTCAGCGGATAGCGCTTAGTGAGAATCGTAAATGCGGAAGGCCCTGACGTTGCGCAGATTCCGAACTCGCCAACGCGGCTACATCATGATCACGCTGATGCTGACGATTGCACTGATTGCGATCGCGCTTCTGGCAGTGCTTCCTGAGATCAAGCAGCAAATTAAGCGCGACCGCGAAGAGGAAATGGTTCATCGCGGCACTGCCTATATGCGGGCCATTCAGCACTTCTATAAAAAGTTTGGACGCTATCCAGCCCGCATTGAGGAACTGGAAAACACTAACAACATACGATTCCTGCGAAAGCGCTACAAAGATCCCCTGAACCACGACGCGGCCGGCAAAGAAAAGGATTTCAAATTCCTCACTCAGACGGACATCACTTTAAATAACGGTCCGGTTCTCGGCACAACGCCTGGACAGGGCGGCCTTCCGGGTCAAGGCGGAATCCAGGGTGGTCTGGCGGGTGCACCCGGCGGATTGCAACCAGGAGGAATTCAGACGACGGTCAACTCGAGTTCGCAAGCGGGCTCAACAGGCGCTCCCGGTACCTCTTCTTCCGGCGCCCCAGCTTCGGGAGATTCTGCCGACGGTGGGGATAATCCTAATTCTGCCGGAGCCCCAAATCAGGCTTCCAGTCCGGGATCCGCCGGAGCGCCCGGTTCCGGCTCCGGCTTCAATGGTCCAACATTTGGCGGAGGACCGATTGTCGGGGTTTCCAGTTTGAGCAAGGAAAAGAGCATTCGAGTGTTCTACGACAAAAATCACTATAACGACTGGTTCTTTATTTATCTTCCGCAAGCGGACCTTGGTGGCTTGCTGAAGGGGCCAGTTACGCAAAATGGACCGACCATGGGCGGATTGGGTGGGCTTCCAGGACAACCAGGAGGTTTACCCGGTCAACCAGGCGGTCTTCCAGGCCAAGGCATCGGTCTGAATCCCAACGGTGGACAATCGCAAACCCCAGCGCCACCGACACAAAGTCCAAGTCAGTCACAACCTCAGTAGCGGTTTGCTCCGCCATCGCTGACAGGTCTGTCAAAAGAAAAAGCCCCGCGTGAATCGCGAGGCCTTTTAAAAACCTAATGCCGAACGTGCGGATTCTTCAGCCCCCAAACTACACGTTGAAGGACGAGCCGCAGCCGCAGGTGCTCTTTACATTCGGATTCTCGAACTTAAATCCGGCACCTTCGAGAGTTTCCACGTAGTCGACGTGCGCTCCACCGAGATACATAAGCGAAGTCGCATCCACGTAAACCTTCAGGCCTTCAAAATCGAAGACTTTGTCCATCATGCCGGCGACGTTCTCGAAAGCCATGGAGTATTGAAAACCCGAGCAACCTCCGCCAACCACGGACAGCCGTAGTCCCGCGGGAACCGGTGTCTGCGAGGCCATAATTTCTTTCACCTTGGCAATCGCACTGGAAGTCAGAACGGGTGCAGCGGTCTTAGGCTGTACTGGCTGTACTTCGGTCGGGGTCGGGGCGGTGGTTGTAGCCATCGGTTTATCTCCTTGTGAAACTGATTATAACAAAGTATGCATTCGGGTCGGCAAGCCCTTTTCGCATGCCAGTATTAACAGGTGCACCCGCCCATTGGATGCCCGGAACACACAATAAGTCGCTGGCACTTGCCAAGGGGGCTATAATCATGCGCAGCAGGGGGCCGTACCCGAACGCTGGCGATACTATGCAGTTTCGCCGGGGCGAAAAATAAAGGCTTCGGGGATGGCTCGATCTCAGATCCGAGGTGGCATATGTCTCCTATGTTCGGGCTTCTAGTCGCGTGGGGAATTCTGACGGGCGTCCTGATTATCCTTCTGATCTACAAAAGCACTCTCACCATGCATGAGGACGATTCGATCTTTCTCAACGAAACCGAATCACAAATGCACAAGGACCAAATTGAGGTTCTGGCCAAGATGAAAAAGATTGGGCCGATCGTAAAAATCCTGGGGGCGCTGTCTGGAGCAATGATCCTGGTGATTGCCGGATTGTTCATCTATCAGGGTCTGAGCAACGCTACCACATTGCAATAGCCTGAAATCTACGGCGGTCGTTCTACTCACGTCTGGCCGCATTTGCGCTTTGGACAAAACTCGCACGGGCGACAGACGCCTGTTGCCCCCCGGCGACTTTTCTTCTTTTACGCGACAATCTGCTCAATCCATGAAGGCGCAAGATTCTATTGCTATTGTGGGAGGCGGTCCCGCTGGAGCCTTGGCTGCGACTCTTCTGGCGCAACGCGGAAGACGCGTTCTTCTCTTCGACGAAAAACTAGCCTGGGAAAAACCTTGCGGAGGAGGAGTCACCTACAAAGCTCTGCAGCGCTATCCGTTTCTGGCCGACGCTGGTCCGGCTGACAACGAGAGCGAATGCTATTCCGTTAAGTGCAATAAGATCGACCAGTGCGAGTTGATAAGTGCATCCGGTCAACGCGCCCGCTTTCGCATGCATCACCCCGTAGGAATTTTCTCGCGCCTGGCGCTCAACGGACTTCTCCTGGAACGAGCGCAGCGCGCGGGCGTAGAGGTCCGACAAGAACGCGTGACTCGAATCGACCAAGACGGCAGTGGCTGGAAACCGGTCACTCCTAAGCGAAACTATTCGGCAGATTATCTCGTGCTAGCGGCAGGGGCACGCAACCCGTTCCGCGCACAGTTTCTCTCGCCGATCTCCCCGAGCGACCTGATGGTCACTGCAGGCTACTTTATCCCCGGCCGACGTTCGCTGATGCAGATTCAATTTCTGAAAGGAATTACCGGCTACATCTGGGTCTTTCCCCGCGCGGATCATGTTTCCGCGGGAATCGCTTGTAAGATGGGTGAAATCTCAACCGCCGAATTGCGCCGCCTGCTGGAGCAGTGGCTAGCCAAGAATGGCTACGATCTGGAAGGCGCTCAATTCTATTCACACATTCTTCCGTCCTTTCGAACTCAGAGTTTCAACAATCTGCAAGTTCGCGGCGATGGATGGGCCATGATTGGCGACAGTGCCGGACTGGTTGATCCCATTACCGGCGAGGGGTTGTATTACGCGCTCCGATCCGCCGACCTATGCGCCAACGCACTGCTGGCCGGACGACCGGATGACTATCGCCTTATGCTCGAGCAAGAATTGCTTCCGGAGTTGAAGCTCGCGGCGCGCGTCTCGCATCGCTTTTATGCCGGACAGATTTTCGGCGGCAATGTTCTGGAACAAATGGTGGCGTTGACTGCAAAAAGCGCCAGCTTCCGCGAACTAATGAGCGATCTTTTCGCGGGCATACAAGGCTATCGGGATCTGCGCGAGCGCCTGGTTCGCATATTACCAGCGGTTATGGCAGAAGGCTTGGCCGGGACGTTTCGCTGGGCCCGGAGCAGGCAGGAATGGCACGGTAAAAGCGGACCGGAATTTTCCTCCGACCCGCTCGCAGAATAGCAGCCGTTATACCGAAACTTGCTGAACCGGTAACCCGATTAGCAATTTGCTGAAAACCCGATAAACAGCAGCCTCGGGAGGTCTTTGAGCGGTCCGTTTAAGCGGCCTTCAACTGCAACGCGCCAATATCTTCCAGCAGCACTTTTTCGTGGCCGTCAGGATTTACCTTCTCATACACCTTGCTGATGATGCCTTTGGGATCGATTACAAATGTGGTGCGATCCCAATACTTGGTCCCTTTCCACTCCGATTGACCAAGCCCTAGAGTCTTCATCAGGCTCGAATCGGTATCCGAGAGAAGATCGATGGTGAAGGCGAATTTGTGCGAGAAGTTCCTGTGGGAGGTCACATCGTCAGCGCTGACACCTACAACCTTTATTCCCGCGGCGTCGAAGTCGGATTTTGACGCGGTCAGAGCCTTGCCCTGCGTCGTGCAGCCCGGAGTATCGTCTTTCGGATAAAAATAGACAACCAGCCAGCTTCCGGCAAAGTCGGACAGTTTCATAGTTTTGCCATCTTGGTTGGGAAGCGAAAAATTTGGAAATGGATTTCCGGCAGAAAGCATTTTGGGAGAGTCCTTTCACATTCGTGTTTTGTTGCTCTTTGAGTATTACTGTGCGCCGTTAACTGCGACGTCTCACTCAACTCAGCTAACGGCCCACAGCTGGTCGCAAGCGGCTCCGCACCTAAGCAGCCGGCATCATTTTCTTCATGCGTCGAGACATTTCTTCGCCGGATACATCCTCTACATGAGTTGCAATTCCCCAAAGATGTCCGAATGGGTCTTGCAGAAATCCTGAGCGGTCTCCGTAGAACTGGTCTTGGACCGGTTTCTGGATCTTTGCGCCCTCTGCCGCCGCTTTAGCCACGACCTTGTCGCAGTCGGGAAGGTACAAGTAGAGGCTCACGGGAGATCCTCCAATGCTTTCCGCGCTGCGATTGCCCATGGCCGGATTTTCGTCCGCCAACATGATGCGTGAATCACCAATCTGCAGTTCGGCGTGTCCGACTTTTCCGTCAGGACCATCCATGCGGACAACCACGGTCGCTCCAAAAACGTTCTTGTAATATTCGATCGCTTTTGCCGCTCCCTTAATCACGAGATAAGGAGTGACCGTGTTGTAGCCCTCGGGTTTGAAGTTGACTTTGCTGGTATTTGTGGTCATAACAATTCTCCTCTGAAATGCCGCTCGAATGCTCGCTGTGGTGTGTGAGGCCAAGCCGAGGCTGAGGGTTGAGGTTGAGGCGCAGACGGGTCATCGCGACCGCATCACCCGTTAATGAGAACATAAATTGCAGCCGTACTCAAGCCAAGTGATCGGCATTCTGCAAGCCTCAATCACCCTGATGGTTGAGATTCTGTTAAATTGACAAAACATTCTTTCAGTGGATGTTTCATGAAGATCGCCAGTCGCTAAAATGCCTGAATTACCTGACATTCTGGTTTATATCTCTGCACTCGAAACCCGCATTCTCGGCAAACGTTTGGACCGGGTACGAATTGTGAGCCCGTTCCTTCTGCGGACCGCAACTCCGCCGCTGGCGAGCGCCGAGGGCAGAACCGTGACTCAGTTGCGCCGGATGGGAAAACGAATCTGCATCGGGTTGGATAACGGTATCTGGCTGGTGCTGCATCTGATGATCGCCGGACGTCTACACTGGCGGAAACGCGACGCCAAGGTTTCTCCGCCGCGTGGTCTTGCGGGTTTCGATTTCGAAAACGGAACTCTGCTGTGGACAGAAGCCGGCTCGCAAAAACGAGCGTCCCTGCACGTAGCTAGCGGCGAAACTGGCCTGACAGCGCTCGATCCCGGAGGTTTGGAAGTTTTGGCTTCGGACCTGCAGCACTTTTCCGCCGCCCTCATGTCAGAGAACCACACCCTGAAGCGAGCCCTTACCGATCCTCGATTGTTTAGCGGCATAGGGAATGCCTACTCCGACGAGATCCTTTTCGAAGCTCGGCTTTCTCCTATGGCGCTGACCCAGAAACTTAAGCCGGAAGACATCGAACGTCTGTTCGCAGCCACGAAGCAAAGTCTCACGCTATGGACGGAAAACCTGCGACGGGAGTCAGGCGACGACTTTCCAGAAAAAGTTACGGCGTTCCGTCCCGGTATGGCGGTACACGGACGATACAAAGAAACATGTCCGCGTTGCCAGGGAAAGATTCAACGCATCCGGTATGCCAAGAACGAAACCAACTATTGCCCAAACTGCCAGACCGGCGGGAAACTACTCGCAGACCGCGCACTCTCGCGATTACTGCGTGAAGACTGGCCTCGAACTCCAGAAGCTCTCGAGTTGCTGACTCGGAAACAACCGTAGGCGACTGCGCGGCGCGAATAGTTCCACTTGCCTCTACTCGATTCCCAGTTCCCTGGCCAAAGCTTTCCATTTGCCATCCACCATTGCACGCGTCTTAACGTCCATCACAATCTCGTCCGGCCACGGACGCGTGAAGCCCTCGGTCGACCACTTGCGGGTGGCATCGATCCCCATTTTTGATCCGTAGTTAACCAGGCGGGCTGCGTGATCGAGCGAATCGACAGGCCCCAAGGTGAATTGGATGTCGCGTTCAGGATCAATATTATTGAGAACCTTCAGCGTGACATCGGCTAAGTCCTGCACGTCCACGTCTTCATCGACCACCACAATGCATTTGGTGAACATGGCCTGTCCCAGCGACCAAATGGCGCTCATTACTTTACGCGCCTGTCCCGGATAGGACTTACGAATCGATACGATCATCAGATTGTGAAAGACGCCCTCGATCGGAAGATTTATGTCCACCAGTTCGGGGATGGTCAGCTTCATCAGAGGGAGAAAAATGCGTTCGACCGCCTTGCCCATCCAGGCATCTTCCTGGGGTGGCTTGCCTACTACCGTAGTAGCGTAGATCGGATCCTTCCGATGCGTAACGCAGGTCACGTGAAAGACAGGATATTCATCTTCCAGCGAGTAAAAGCCGGTGTGATCGCCGAAAGGCCCTTCCGTGCGGAGTTCGTCGAGATTGACATAGCCTTCAAGAATGATCTCGGCATTGGCGGGAACTTCGAGATCTACGGTTTCGCACTTTACCAATTCGACCGGCTTCTGCCTGAGAAATCCAGCGATGATGAATTCTTCGACTTCGGGCGGCGCGGGGACTATCGCTGAAAACGTGAGCGCGGGATCGGTGCCAATGGCGACCGCCACTTCCATCTTTCCCGACGGCCGGTCGCCATCCGGCTGAATCGCTCCACCGGAGGACCGTGCCATAATGTCGACCGCAGCGGACGTATTTCGTCCAACGGCATTGCGGATGTGGTCGCGGTAGTGTTCGGCCGCTACCTTCTGGCGCTGCCAATGCATTCCCGTAGTCCGCTCGTCGTAGATCTGCATACGGTACATGCCCACATTGCGCTTCCCTGTTTTTGGATCCCGCGTGATGACGCATGGAAGCGTGATGAAACGTCCGCCATCCTTTGGCCAGCACTGGAGAATCGGAAAATCCAGAAGCGAGAAATTGTCGTTCTTGATCACTTCTTTGCAGGGCCCCGTGGGGACGGTTTTCGGGAAAAGCTTGCCCATCTCGGCGAGCATGGGCAGCATCTTCATTTTTTCGAGGAAGCCTTGCGGAGACTTTACGTCCATGAATCCGCGGATGCGGTTGGCGATATCATCGAGCGCGTCAACTTCCAACGCCAGGCGCATACGGCTCGCGGATCCGAACTGGTTGATAAGAATTTGCGCTCCAGGGTAGCCTTTGACGTTTTCGAAAAGCAGCGCCTTGCCGCCGAGGCTCCCCTGCTCATCGCCTTTGTGCTTCGTTCTGCTTTTCGATACGCGGTCCGCAATCTCTGTTATCTCGAGAATCGGATCCGCCTCTATGCGAACGCGCGTCAGTTCGCCGGCCCGATCAAGCGCCTTGATCCAGTCCCGTAGATCGTCGTAGGCCAAAATTCCTCCCGTGATGACAGACGATTATATGACGTTGACCTAGACTGGGAGGCGGTACAGGCCTATCCACTTCCAGATTTTCGCGACTCCGACTACGATATGGAAATCTATTCTGCTGGGCAGCTCGAACGGGGAAACCATGATCCATTTCAAAGTGAACGGGAAGGAACGGACGTTTGACGGCGATCCCGAGATGCCGCTGTTGTGGTATCTGCGGGATGTAGCGCAACTGACCGGCACAAAATTTGGTTGTGGCATGGCACTATGCGGAGCATGCACTGTGCATTCCAACGGTGCGGCCATCCGGTCGTGCACTACGCCGATCCAGGAGGTGAGCGGTGCGGAGATCACCACCATTGAAGGCATCGCGCCGATGCATCCGGTGCAGACGGCGTGGATGGAGATTCGGGTTCCCCAATGCGGCTACTGCCAGACCGGGCAGATCATGCAGGCAATCGCATTGTTAAGGGAGAACAAGCATCCCAGCGACCAAGATATCGATACCGCGATGTCGGGCAACATTTGCCGTTGCGGAACCTATTCGCGGATTCGCGCGGCAATTCATGAGGCAGCCAAGCTGCAAAGCGCGAATGCTGCGGCGATTGCGACCGGGAAGGAGACGGCATGAAATTCATCGAAAATGCCAGCCATCCCGATAACCGCACGTTTTCGTCGTTCTCCCGAAGAGGATTTCTGCGGGGCGCGTTGGCTGGAGGCGTGTTCGTATTGAGCGCCCGGTTCATTCCCGGGCCGCTGTGGGCCGCCGAAGATGAAGCGGCGGCAGCAACGTCTGAACCGAGTTTATGGATGTCGATCGCTCCCGATGGAATGGTGGCCATCGTCGCTCATCGCTCGGAAATGGGATGCGGCAGCCGAACCGCTCTCCCGCTGATCCTTGCCGACGAACTCGATGCAGACTGGTCGAAAGTCAAGATTGATCAGGCCACCGGCGATCCTAAGTATGGCGATCAGGACACCGACGGGTCGCACTCGGTGCGAAGTAACTTTGACTTGATGCGCCAGGTTGGCGCCACCGGCCGCAACATGCTGATCAGCGCTGCCGCGGCGCAGTGGAAAGTTTCTCCGAAGGAATGCGGGACTGAATTGCACTTCGTTGTGCATCGCGCCAGCGGCCGCAAGTTGGGCTATGGAGAACTCGCGCTGGCCGCGGCAAAATTGCCCGTTCCCAAGAAAGAAGATGTTGCGCTTAAGGCGCGGTCGGAGTGGCGCTACATCGGCAAAGAGAGTAATTCCTTGTTCGACCTTCCCGACATGGTTACCGGCAAAGCGATTTTCGGAATGGACGCAACCATGCCGGGGATGGTCTTTGCATCGGTTGAGCATCCTCCTGTTCTAGGGCAGAAGATCAAGTCCTATGACGATAAGGCGACGCTGAAAGTACCAGGTGTCCAGAAGACATTGACCATCGATGCCTTCAAACCTCCACACAAGTTTCAGCCGTTGGGCGGAATTGCAGTGATTGCCGATAATACCTGGGCCGCGTTCAAGGGGCGCAAGAGCCTGCGGGTGGAGTGGGATGGCAGTCCTCACCAGGTTTATAACTCGGGACCGTACCGGAAGATTCTAGAAGAAACGTCGCGCAAGCCGGGTAAAGTTGTGCGCAACATTGGCGATGTGGATGCGGTTTTCGCCAAGAGCGCGGACGCCGGGACAAAAATCATTGAGGCCGAATATTACGCTCCGCATCTGGCGCATGCTTCCATGGAGCCACCGGTTGCGGTTGCGGAATATCGCGATGGAAAAGTACTGGCATGGGCGCCGACGCAAAATCCGCAGGCGGTGCAGGATACGATCGCCGCTGTCCTCGGGATTAAAAAAGAAGATGTAACCTGCCACGTCACCTTGCTGGGCGGCGGGTTTGGCCGCAAGTCGAAGCCCGATCAAGTGGCCGAAGCAGCGATTTTATCGAAGCAACTGGGACGGCCGGTGAAAGTCGTCTGGAGCCGTGAAGACGACATTCATTTCGATTTTTTTCACTCGGTGGCAGCGATGTATATGAAGGCTGCGGTCACTTCCGCAGGCAAGCCCACGGCCTGGTTGCAACGCACGACGTATCCGCCAATCGGCTCGACGTTCGATGTCTCGGCGGTCTATGCCGACGACGAGATGGGTTTAGGCTGGAATAACCTGCCGTTTGATATTCCCAACCACCGCGCCGAAAACGGACCCGCTGATTATCATGTCCGGATCGGCTGGCTGCGCAGTGTGGCGAACATTTATCACGCATTTGCCACGCATTCATTCGCCGACGAACTGGCCCACAACGCGAATCGTGATTCAGCCGAATACCTGCTCGACCTGATCGGACCCGCGCGTACCATCGATCTTGGACTTAAAGGTGACGAAGCGGAAGACGCCAAGGGATATCCCCTTGAAACCGCACGTTTGCGCCGCGTGATTGAGATGGTGGTTGAGAAATCTGGCTGGGCCCAGAGATCGAAGGGTAAGGGCCGTGGCATGGGCATCGCGGCCCACCGCAGTTTTCTCACCTACGTTGCCACCGTCGTCGAGGTGGAAATCGACGCGCGCGGACAGGTCCACATTCCCAATGTGTGGAGCGCCGTGGATGCCGGTACGGTGGTAAGTCCCGACAACATTCGCAACCAGTTTGAGGGAGCGGCCGTTTTTGGAGCGAGCATTGCGCTCTTCGGCGAGATTACCGCGACTAACGGAGTGATCGACCAGAGCAATTTCAATAATTATCAGGTCTGTCGAATGAACCGCGCTCCGCGGCACATTGATGTACAGATCGTGAAAAGCGAAGCGCCCCCGGCAGGGGTCGGGGAGCCGGGCGTGCCGCCGTTTGCTCCTGCGCTGTACAACGCGGTGTTTGAGGCTACGGGCAAGCGGGTGCGCGAGCTACCGTTGTCGAAGACGAAACTTGTTTGAAGATTGATTTTGCATTCGACCTCTATTAAAGAAGTCGCAGATTGGAAATGATTTGGAAATGACCATAAGACGATGGCTGGTTTTATTTCTGTTGGTTACTGGGACGATGGCAGGCACGCTGGGCGCGGCTCAGCAAGCCGTTTCCCAGGAGGTTGCCTCCCACGAAATCACGGTCGCCGCCGCAGCCGACATGAGCGCTGCGCTTCCAGACTTGGTCGCCGCTTATACCAAGAAGACCGGGGAGGCGGTGAAGCTTTCATTCGGCGCGTCCGGCAATCTGACGAATCAGATTCGCAATGGCGCTCCCTTCGACGTTTTCTTTTCAGCCGACGAACAGTATCCTCAGCAGTTGATCGCCGAGGGCCTGGCGGAGAAAGACACTCTCTATCGTTACGCGATTGGGCGTTTGGTATTGTGGGTGCCGAACGATTCGCGGCTAGATCTACCTAAGCTCCAGATCAAAGCTCTACTTGATCCGTCGGTCAAGAAAATCTCGATCGCGAACCCAGCGACCGCTCCTTACGGCCGGGCAGCGGAAGCCACACTGCGGCATTTCGGAATCTACGATCAAGTCTCCGGGCGGCTGGTCACGGGAGAAAACATTTCGCAGGCAGCACAGTTCGTCGAGTCAGGCAACGCGCAGGCGGGGCTCGTGGCGTTGTCCCACGCGCTGGCTCCGGCGATGAAAGATAAAGGCCGCTACTGGGAGATCCCACTTTCCGCGTATCCGACGCTGAACCAGGCAGCCGTGGTGCTTTCGAAATCGAAGCGGCAGGACGCGGGCCGTAACTTTTTGGAGTTCATGCGCAGCCCCGAGGCCACTACGCTGCTCGTCCGTTACGGCTTCAGTCTGCCGGAGACGCACTAGATGAACTGGGAGGCGTTCTGGCTGACAGTGCGTCTCGCCGCGATCGTCTCCACGCTGCTCGTTGTCATCGGAATTCCCATCGCATATTGGCTGACTTACTCGCGCTGGCGGTGGAAGTTTCTGGCGGAGGCCGCGGTTGCCCTGCCGATCGTCTTGCCCCCTACCGTGCTGGGATTCTACGTTCTAGTCGCGCTGGGTTCGCGCAGTCCCATCGGCCGTTGGTGGGAGTCTTTTACGGGACACACGCTAGCTTTTACTTTTGAAGGGCTGGTCATCGGGTCATTGTTATACAGCCTTCCCTTCTCCGTCCAGCCCTTCGCAGCTTCGTTCAGCGCGGTTGATCCCAGTCTGCTTCGCGCTTCAGCTTCGCTGGGCCATTCTCCGTTACAGACTTTTCGCCGTATCGTTCTACCCCTCTCGAAAGCTGGCCTCATCACAGGTTTTACCCTCACCTTCGCGCATACCCTCGGCGAGTTTGGGGTCGTTCTGATGGTGGGAGGAAACATCCCGGGAGTAACCCGGACGATCTCGATTGATATCTACGATCAGGTGCAAGCCGCGAATTATTCCAGCGCAAACATGACGGCCTTCGTGTTATTGCTTATTTCATTCCTCTTGTTGTCCGTTGTTTTTGGCTTGAACAGGTTCGGTCTCAACCAGTTTGGCTTGACCAGGTTTGGGTTAGACCGACGATCCTCGGCGGTAGCGCCATGGCGGTAAAAATCATTCTTCCCGCCAGCACTTCTACCAAGTCGCTGCCCGAACCGATCTCCTCCGAACTTGAAGTTCGCGTTCGCAAACGGTTTCCTCATCCCGATGGCACCTTCCATCTCAATATTCACTTCCGTGCACTGGCCGGCTTCACAATTCTTTTTGGCCCCTCGGGCGCCGGAAAAACCACGCTTCTCGATTGCGTTGCTGGGCTGACGAAACCGGACGATGGACGCATTGTCATCGCTGGAGACGACCTGTACGACTACGAAAAGCGCATTAATGTCCCGGCGTGGAAACGTCGTATTGGTTATGTATGTCAGGATCTAGCGCTCTTTCCTCATCTAAGCGTGGAAGAGAACGTCGCTTATGGCTTGCGCTCACTCGCTGCAGCACTGCGACAATCACGGAGCCGCGATATGCTCGATAGTTTTCGCATAGGTCACCTCCGCGATCGCAGGCCGGCGGAAATTTCCGGAGGCGAGCGCCAGCGAGTTGCGTTGGCCCGCACACTCGTGACGCAACCGCTCGCTCTTCTGCTGGATGAGCCGCTCTCTGCCCTTGACCATCCAACGAAATCGTCGCTCGTTGCCGACTTGCGCAGGTGGAATCAGAATCACCGAGTTCCCATTCTTTTTGTCACGCACAATCAAGAAGAGGTTTTCGCTCTCGGAGATGAAGTCATCGTCCTCGACGCGGGCAGAATCGCGGCACAAGGGCTACCTCATGATGTAATGCGGGCTCCTCGGCTGGAGACCGTCGCTCATCTGTCAGGATTTGAAAACATATTCGACGCCAGCGTTTTATCCCTTCATGAAGAGCGCGGCACAATGACCTGCCACCTTAGAAGCGGTACAGTTGAGCTGGAAACCCCCTTGATCCGTGCGGAAGCGGGCTCGCACCTCCGTATTGGCATTCGCGCCGGCGATCTGCTTCTCGCCACGGAAAGCCCTCGCGGGTTAAGCGCGCGGAACGTTCTTCCCGGGATTGTCAGGCGGGTGGCGCAGCGAGATGTCGTTGTCTCGGTGACGGTCGATTGCGGAGGCACGGAGTTTGCAGTGCACTTGACGCTAGCGGCGCGCGATGACTTGGCGATTGCTCCAGGAAACAATGTTTGGCTCGTGGTCAAGACGCATTCATGCCACCTGATGCAGGCCTAACGATTGCCCTCTGGGATGTATGCCAAGCTAACGGAACAAGCTGACGGCGCAATCTAAGGTTGGGAGAGATTCACTTTTTCTCCAATACTACGACTGCGATCCATTGGCCATTGCGCTCCGTACTGTAATCGATTAAGCCACCCAAGCTTTTTGCTAATTGCTCCGGAGTCTGGTCGATATGGTAACCGAAGAATTTTTCTTTGATTTGCCGCCATGCTTGCCAGTTTTCAAAATAGGGATGCGGCGGTTGATACTTTGTCGAAAACACGAGAACCACGTCATAGCGATTGCGAACAGAAAGTGCCAAGTCGACTTGCGGAGTCGAGAAATCTTCAATGCGCACCACCGGAAACGGCCTATTAACATACCCGAGCCACGGGCGACTCAGCTCATCGGACGCCGGCCACGCCGTTAAAACGCGCGCTCCGGGATATCGCAGAGCCAGAAAACGGCATGCATCGGCGTGCAACATTACATAATCACGATAGGCGAGATTGTCTTCCATCGAAAATCCGTAGGGCGGATTGCTGAATAGTCCAGCTGCAAATGCCACTGCGATCGCGGCCACAATGATTTTCCAATAAAGCACGCGTCGCCAAAGAGTCGCGACCCACAGCAGAATCACCAGAGGAACTACCGGCAATATATAGCGTGCCAGCACGGCTCCGCCAACTACCGACATGAAGACGAGGTACGCCAGCACGACTGCAAGAAACGCAGTTTGCATCCAGAATGGAATTCGCGGGCGCGGAGCGGCAGTACCTTTTTGCGGAGAACGGAACATGGCCAGCAAGCCCGCCAGCGTGACGAGGTAGAGGCTGAAGTAGCCAAGAAGTTGCCAGAGGCGCAAGCCGAGCGCAAGAACCATGCGCAAAGGGTTTACCGTAGCTGCCACGTTATAGCGAAAGAATTCGGGATTACCGAGCAGGAACCCAGTCTTTGCGTAGTGGTATGCATACCAGCATGACAGTGGCACGATCGGCAGGAGTAGATACAGCGCGCGACTGGCGCTGCTTTGCGGCGGAAGAAATTTCTTCCACTTTTCCCTGGCATGCTGGCGGCCGAAATAAGCGAGCCCTTCC
>Ga0209006_10002484_pt1 | contig 16821 bp, 15 predicted proteins | sample JacPin_JW_Ref_O2_FD_188567 | JGI IMG/M metagenome (GOLD analysis project Ga0209006, IMG submission 188567) | Forest soil microbial communities from Algoma, Ontario, Canada - Jack Pine, Ontario site 1_JW_Ref_O2 (SPAdes) (version 2) | ecosystem: Environmental > Terrestrial > Soil > Boreal... | reverse complement strand
GGCCGGAATTCCGAGCCCCAAGCTGATAGCGGAGACCAGGTAATGGGCTGATTTGGTCCGGCGCAACAACCGGTCCGATATCCAACCACCCGCAAGAGATGCAACTAAGCCGTTGATGAGGGTGCTCATTCCGAAAATAATGTTCGCATTGAACAGCGTGTAGCCACGGGCGCGGTGCAGAAACGTCGGAAACCAGACCTGCAGGCCTCCGAGTGCGAACGTCATCATCGCCATGCCCAGAGTGGCCGTAATGAACGCGGGATTATGCAGTAGAGCTTTCAACGTATTCCGTTCCGGCGACTTGGTCTCGGGCGCGTCAAATTGTCCAAGCTTCGGCTCGGGAATAAACAGAAGCGAAAGCGCGAGCAACACTCCCGGCGCCGCGCAGACGTAAAACGGGGCGCGCCAGCCATACGGCGTGCCCATGTAGCCCCCCAGTAAATATCCCAGCGCTGCTCCGACCGGAATGGCCAGATAAAAAACTCCCATCACCCGGCCTCGTTTTTCCACCGGAAACATGTCCGCGACAAAGGTTGGAGACAGAATTACAAAACTCGCCTCTCCCAATCCAACCAGCGTGTGGCGGATCAGGAGTTCGTTGAAATTATGGGTGAAAGCTGTGAGCAGCGTGGCCACACTCCAGATCAAGGCTCCGGCGACAATCACTCGCTTGCGCGAGAAACGCAACGAGAGCGGCCCCATGAAAGGCGCGGCACACATGTAGAAAATAAAAAAAACGGTCGTGAGTAGTCCGTACTTAAGATCGCTGCCCGGGAACTCGACCTTGATAAGGTCCTGCACCGCAAACAGCACGGAACGATCGATGTAATTGAGCAGGTTCAGCGCCGTCAGCAACGCGAGCGCGGTCCGGGGATAGAGTTTCTGAGCGGTCACAGTTCGAGCGAATATAGCATGGGGTAGAGACTCCAGAGATCATAATCCAGATTGCAGAACTGAAAGCAAAATGCGCTCCTTCGGGTTCCACTTCTACCATCTGACCTCTTACCCCTGACCTCTTTTACGGGGCCACCGCGCCACCACGACCGTCGAAATCCCTCCACGCGGACGAAATTCGCCCTTCACCTCAGCCCATACCGGCTTGGCCCACCGAACCACATCTTCCAGCACCTGGTTCACCACATTCTCCTGAAAGATTCCCAGGTTGCGGTACGCTTGCAGATATTCCTTCAACGATTTCAATTCCAGACACAGTCGATTCGGTTGGTAGCGGATCACGATCTGACCAAAATCCGGTAATCCCGTCTTGGGGCAAACCGACGTAAACTCGGGATCATCCACAACAATCTCGTACCCTGGAAACTGATTCGGCCACGTTTCAATCTCCGGAAAGTCGTGATCAAGACCGGCGCTGGCGTGCTCCTCGGTGTAGCGGGGAGAAGCGGAACGATTGGTAGATTTTCGCATCGGCATATTGTACCCAGTCCGTTGATTATCGAGGACTATCGTGGCGTGGAACCACAAATCACCAACGCTCCCGCAGAAAAGCCGCGTCTGGGTCTGAAGCAAACGGTCACTGTTATGCATCAAAAACGGGGAGGATTAGCTAACCAGTAGACCGTGCATTGGCCTGCTTCCCGCTCCGCGAAGATGATGCGCGGATGATACATTGAAGCCTGCGCTTGTCCCTTTATGCCTTTGAATGGAACGAGTTCGACTCGACAGCCGCGACGCTGGTGGTTAGCCGCGCTGGCCGTCGTCGCCGCGGTCGGCATCCTGGCGGCTTTTGTCTCTCGTCGCGACGACCCGTTACCGGTGCGCACCGCCGTGGTCGAGCAGACTTCCATCCGCAGCACAGTTTCGACCAACGGGAAAATTGAGCCCGTCGACAATTTCGAGGCGCACGCTCCCGTCTCCACAAGTGTGCGACGCGTCCTGGTCAAAGAAGGCAATGCCGTCAAGCAGGGACAATTACTCGTAGTGCTGGATGATGCCGATGCTCGTGCCCAAGCCGCTCGCGCTCAAACCCAGCTGAAGACAGCGCAGGCAGACTTGAGCGCCTCGGAACGGGGTGGCACGCAGGAAGAAGTACTCGGCCTCGACGCGCAGTTGGCGAAGGCCGGCACGGATCGCGACGCAGCTCAACGCAACTTAGACGCTCTGCGAAAGCTCGAAAAACAGGGCGCAGCCTCGGCCGGAGAAGTTCGCGAGGCGGAAGACGCTCTTGCTCGAGCCGACGCTCAACTCAAATTTCTGCAGCAGAAGCAGACCAAACGATATTCGAATCCCGAGTTGGCGCGCTTTGATGCGCAGCGCGCCGAAGCGCAAGCGACCTACGACGCCGCGCAAGACGTGCTGGCAAAATCAAACGTCCGCGCTCCCTTTGACGGCATTGTGTATTCTTTGCCCGCAAAGCAAGGCGGATTCGTTAATGCAGGAGATCTCCTGTTGCAAGTGGCCGATCTACGCAAAGTACAGGTCCGCGCTTTCGTCGACGAACCCGACGTGGGCCGTCTCGCCTCCGGCGACGCGATCGAAATTACCTGGGACGCTGTGCCCGGGCGAGTGTGGCATGCGGAAGTGACCACCGTTCCATCGACGGTTAAGCTGCGCGGATCGCGCAACGTCGGCGAAACCATCAGCATCGTCGATAACAACGATCTGAAGCTACTGCCCAACACAAATGTTGGAGTCACGATCGTCACTACCGAACATAAGAATGTGCTGGTGGTGCCGCGAGAAGCGATTCGCATGGATGACTCCAAACCCTATGTTCTAAAAGTGCAGGGCCACGAACTCAAACGTCGTCCAGTTGAGACTTCACTTTCCAATCTCACGCAGGTGGAAGTAAAGCAGGGACTCTCGGCCAACGACGTAGTCGCGATTAGTTCCTATAACGGCAAGCCGATCGGCGACGGAACGCAGGTCAGTTCCAAGTGATCACGCGCATCCCCAGGACTTGGCTCGCATGGTTGTGGATCGTCACTGCCTCCACAGCGGTCTTAGCGGATTCCGCCAAAGAAATGCTAGCGGCTGGCCGAGTCGATGACGCGATCGTACAGTTAAACGGCCGCCTTTCCTCTACGTCTTCTGACGCCGAGTCGTCTAACTTGCTCTGTCGCGCATACTTCGCGCTCGAAAATTGGGATCGCGCGGAATCTTCCTGCCGAAAAGCCGTAGCCGGCGATCCAAATAACAGCCGTTACCACCTGTGGCTGGGACGCGTCTACGGCGAAAAGGCGGATCGCTCAAATTTCCTGTCGGCCGCGGGTTTAGCCGGAAAAGTTCGTGGAGAATTCGAGCGTGCGGTCCAACTGAATCCGAATGACGTCGATGCCCATCTCGATTTGGCTGAATTCTATCTCGAAGCCCCCGGCATAGTCGGCGGCGGAGAGGATAAGGCGCGCGAGCAGGCGCAGTCTGTCGCCGCCATCAATCCGGCCCGTGAACATTGGGTCTACGCTCGCATTGCCGAAAAGAAAAAAGACTTCGGCACCGCCGAACGCGAATATCATCAGTACATCGATCTCAGCAAAGGTGACGCCGAGGCATGGCTCAATCTGGCTCTCTTTCTCCGTCGTCAAAAACGCTTCGATGAGATGGAGCAAGCCATCGTCAAGCTAAGCCAGGCGCCGATGTCCAAGCCTGAATCGCTGGTCGAAGGCGCGGAAATGCTGTACCGTACCGGCCGAAGTTATCCATTTGCCACCGAACTTCTGCGCCGCTACCTCGATTCCGGTCCAGTGGAGGCCGCTCCAGCGTTCAAGGCCCATTATGTGCTCGGCCTGCTTCTGGAAAAACAGGGAGACAAAGCCGGCGCCGCACAGGAATATCGCGCTTCTTTGTCATTGGCGCGCAACTTTAACATGGCCCAGCAAGCACTCAACCGAGTCGCCCACTGAACATGCGGTCCGCACCGCGCCTCGCGGCATTCCTGAATATTTCTGCGATACTCCTGAAGCTACTGCCCCGTGGCTTTTCGGAGCACTACAATCTGTGAATCGCATCACCGGCTTATGCGCGCTGATCGAGATGACGGTTAACGAGATGAAGGTGATCGAATGAACCTCTATGTATCACATCGGCGTATCGCCAATTTGCTCGCTTTATTCGCCGCCCTCTTAACCATAGCCATTCCCAGCCACGCCGAACCCGTATCTTTGGAGCGCGCCCTTCGCCTCGCGCTAACTCACAGCACAACTTCAGCAATTTCCAGTGCAGACGTGCAGCGCAGTTTCGCCTCCTACCGCGAAATTCGCAATAACTACGTGCCGCAGTTGGTAGTCGGCTCCGGATTAGGTTGGACCTTCGGATTTCCTCTCAGCATTGAAGGTTCAGCACCAGCGCTGGTGAATGCCGTAGCGCAGAGCTCGGTCTTTAATCCCTCCCAACGCCAGTTTCTCAATGCGGCCAAAACCGATTGGCATGCGTTCGAGTTTCAAGACAAAGATCAACGCAACGCGGTCATCCAGGACGTAGCCTTGACCTATGCCGAACTGGCCAAGTGGGAAGCGCGACTCACCCGTCTCATGGAGGATGAGTCGCAAGCGCAGCAAATGGTGCAAGCCGTCAATGAGCGCGTAGCCGAAGGCGTGGACAGCCCCATCGACTTGAACAAATCCAAATTAACCGCGGCCCGGCTTCGGCTTCGCCGCGCAGAAGCGCGTGGATCCGCCGACGTGCTCCGGCGCCACCTCTCGTCGCTGACCGGCATCCCCGCTTCTTCCATACAACTCGAACCTGAAACCATTCCTGCGTTGCCACCGGTTGCAGAGGAACCAGACCTTTCGGAAAAAGCGATTGCCTCCAGCCCCGCCATCAAGTTTGCCGAACAGCATTCCCTGGCCGAATCCATGCGGGCCAAGGGAGAGCATCGATCGCTCTGGCCGTCTATCGATTTTTCCGCGCAGTACGCCCGGCTCTCCACCTTTAATAATTACAATTTGTACTACCAAAGATTTCAGCCGGATAACGCCACCGTCGGTTTCGCTCTGAAGATTCCGATTTTCAACGCCAGCCAGCGAGCTCGTGCCGACGCGGCCGACGCCGAAGCCCTTAAGGCGAAGAAGCAAGAGGAGGCCAGTAAAAATCAGGTTGCGGAAGAGACGCTGAAATTGCAACGCGCGGCTGAGCAAATGGAGGCCGCTCGTGAAGTAGCACAACTGGAATACCAACTGGCGCAGTCGAGCTTAGAAGCAGCTCAAATCAAAATCGATGCCAAGACCGGAACTCTGCACGAATTGGCCGACGCCCGCGTTCAAGCCGCCGACCGCTATCTGGCATTCCAGGACGCCGATTTTGAATATCAGCGAGTCCGCTTAAACCTGATGCACGCAACCGGAGACTTAGAAAAGTGGGCCCTCCCGGACGCGCCCGGAAAATAAAGCCTCTGGCTTTTGCAAATGTCGGGCGGACGCCCTGGCTCGCCGCTCTAAAAGCCTTTCAGCAGGTGCCTCCGGCGAACACTCAATTCCCGCACCTCAATGCTTGAAAGCGACATTCACCGAGCTTTCTTTGCCGATTCAATCCCGCTAAGGCAAGCTTAAATAAAGGATTGCACGCATTCACCAGATCCGAACGCGTACCAGAATAGTAGCCTCGGCAAGGCCATTCACGCGCCTCCAGATGCTAAAATAGAGGTATACATTATGCCCCTGAAAACACTGTTTCTGAATCCGCCTTCGTTTGAGAATTTTGATGGAGGCGCTGGTTCCCGCTGGCCCGCCACGCGCGAAATCGAGTCGTATTGGTACCCGGTATGGCTAGCCTATCCGACCGGAATGCTGGAGGGCGCGCGCCTGATGGACGCTCCGCCACACCACATTACCGCAGAAGAAACGATTCGCACCTGCAAAGACTACGAACTGCTCGTGCTCTTCACCAGCACTCCCGGATTCAAGGGCGATGTGCGCATCGCGGAAGCTATCAAAGACGCCAATCCGCACATCAAGATCGCTTTCGTCGGACCCCACGTCAGTGTGCTTCCCGAAAAGTCCTTGATGGAAGCGACCGTGATTGACGTCGTGTGCCGCAAAGAGTTCGACTACTCGATCGTGGAATACGCGCAAGGGAAACCGATCGAAGACATTCTCGGCATCTCTTACCGCAAGAACGGCAAGGTCGTGCACAATCCCGACCGCCCGACCATCGAAAACCTGGATGCGCTGCCGCACGTCACCGACGTTTATCGCCGCGACCTGGATGTTCGTCGCTACAACGTTCCGTTTCTGTTGAATCCGTTCGTGTCGCTCTATACCACCCGCGGATGCCCAGCCCAGTGCACCTTCTGCCTCTGGCCCCAGACGCTCAGCGGACATCCATGGCGCAAGCGTTCCACCGACGACGTAGCCCGCGAAATGGCCAAGGCAAAAGAGTATTGGCCCTACGTAAAAGAATTCTTCTTCGACGACGACACCTTCAATCTGCAGAAGGCGCGCACGATTGAACTGTGTGGAAAGTTGAAACCGATCGGCTTGACCTGGTCTTCGACATCGCGTGTCACCACCGACTTCGACACGCTCAAAGCAATGAAGGATGCAGGCGCACGCTTGCTCATCGTCGGCTATGAATCTGGCGACCCGCAGATTCTCAAAAACATCAAGAAAGGCGCGACCGTCGAACGCGCCCGTCAGTTCACGAAAGACGCCCACAAACTGGGACTCGTTATCCACGGCGACTTCATTCTTGGACTGCCGGGGGAAACACCAGAGACCATAAAGAACACCATCGCGTTCGCCAAAGAACTGGACGTCGAAACGATTCAAGTGTCCGTGGCGCACGCCTATCCCGGCACCGAGCTTCACGAGGCGGCGCTAAAAAATGGCTTCATGACCACTGATACGAAAATGGTTGACGACGCCGGACACCAGATGGTGCAGATCGAATATCCCGGCTTGCCCGGAACGGAAATTTTGGAAGCGGTTCACGAATTCTACGACCAATATTATTTCCGGCCCAAGGCCGCCTATCGTATCCTTCGCAAAGCTGTGTTTAACAACTCCGAACGCAAGCGCTTGTACAAGGAAGCGCGAACCTTCCTGAAGTTGCGCGCGCAGCGTAATAAATGGGTTAAGGACACGCGTAAGGACGAAGCGCCAACTCCAGCGCCAGCCAAGGCGTAGTTGCCGCGGCATGGGATTTAATGGGCCTGGATTCTGTCGAGACCGGCTTTGGCTTCGACAGCGCTTCCGCCCCCTTAGCCCGGAGCTAAACTCCTCAAGTGACGTTCAGAAAATACCTGGTTCTAGCGGGAATCACCATCTGCAGTACGGTGGGTGATTCCCTGCTGGCGCGCGGCATGAAAGATCTGGGCAATGCCTCCCTGCATAATCTTCCGGGTCTGCTTCTTGCCATTCTTAATCCCTGGGTAACGCTGGGAATACTTCTACTCCTCGCTTTCTTTGCCTGTTATATGTCAGCCCTTTCATGGGCCGACCTCACTTATGTACTGCCTGCAACGTCATTGGGATACGTGCTGGTTGCATTGATCGGACGATTCGGCTTTCGTGAGCAGATTTCGCCGACCCGCTGGCTGGGGATCGCGTTGATAGCCGCTGGAGTAGGCATCGTCGCCGCCGGCCCGTCCACCACCTCCGATCACTCGCATATCGAAGCCTTGCGACAGAAAGAGGATAGGGCTTAATGAGAGATTTTTACGCGTGGGCGGCGATCGGATTGATCATTGTGGCCTCGACGACTGGCGATGTTTTGCTCTCCTACTCCATGAAACGCGTCGGCGATGTGGGGGATCTGTTCAAGCAGCAGGGCTTGTTGGCGGTGGTAAAACGCATTCTCAGCACGCCCACATTCGCTCTCGGCGTGATGGCCATGGCGGTCGCCTTCTATAGTCTTCTCTTCGGCCTGTCGTGGGGCAATCTGAGCTTGGTTGTGCCTGCTTCGGCGTCACTCACATTCGTAGCCAATGCCGTAGCCGCGCGAATGTTTCTGCATGAGCGCGTGGGGCGCCGTCGTTGGGTAGCGGCTCTTCTGGTTGCAGGTGGAGTCGTGCTGATGGCTCTCTAACTTTCTAGTCGAGCAACTCAACCGTAACAACAATCGGCGAAACGTCGTACTCTAAATTCCTTTCGGAAGACCGGCCTGCACTATCCGAGTTCGACATCATTTCCACCCATGGACGCCCGATGCGCAAAGACGTCTCCCATTTTATCTCTGCCAATTCCCTGCTAAAGGTTCCCGCGTCCATTTCGCAGCGAGCGGACTTTAGCTTTTTCGACAGCGCCTGGAACCGCGCAAGCTCCTCGATCAATTCCGCCAGCATATCTCTGCCGCCCGCGCTCAAACGAACAAACTCAATTCCAGCTTCGGACCGGCCCCGAATCGTGCGCACCTCGGCGAGGGCTCGAAACGAGGATCCGTTTACCTGTACCGCGAGTTCGGCACGCTTGCCGCATTCAATCGGCAGCGCGGTATCGATACAACATCCGCCGAGACTCAGGTCGCGAATCGCGCCGAGAAGAATGATGCCGCTGGATGGAAGACAAGCGATTTTCGCATTGCCGCCGCAGTTGAACCTCGGAGTACGACGGCGCTCTTCATCCGTTTCGGTGCGTCTGGCCATTTCTTGTTAGATCGGACTTCGCGCCCCACCTCTTGAGATGTCAAGGTAACCTACATTCGGAAACTGAAGTAATCAAGCTGGGAGAAGTAGAGCCAGCGGCTAGCCAACCATCCGCATCAAGCCACTAGCCGGCAGATCGGGGACAAGAAATCTATGCCTCTCTTTACCGGCAAACCGCGCCAGCGCCTCCGCCGCAAGATACCCGCTGCGCACCGCACCCTCCATGGTTGCGGGCCAACCAGTCGCAGTCCAATCGCCTGCCAGGAAAACTCTCGCCCAAGCCGTCTGCGGCTTAGGCCGGTACTGATCAATTCCTGGCCGCGGCGAATAGGTAGCATGAACTTCTTTAATCACCGTGGATTTTACGAGCTTCGCTCCACGCGCTGCCGGGAAAAATTCCTGCGCTTCCTTGAGTGCCATCTCCACGATGTCGTTTTTCGACTTCTCAACCAGACTCCGTGAACAACTTACGACCAACTCGACGTAGCTTCCGCCACCGTTGCTTGAAGCTCCATTCTCACGAGCCTGAATCAGCCTCGACTTGTGAAACATCCACTGAATCGTGCGATCCAGCAACACGGCATGATCAAAGTCGCTGATCTGACGATCAAACCACAGATGAATGCCGGTGATCGGTGCGGTAGAAAATTGTTTAAGCTCCGCACCCAGGGACGCAGCAACTGGAGTATCCGGCAACATACGCGCAAGCACATCAAAAGGGACGGCCATGACCAGATAATCGAATTTCCGTTCCTGCCCATTCGCCGTAACGCTCACCCCGGAATTTTCCGCGCGAAAAGACTCCACGCCCGCCCGCAGATGAACCTCTCCCCCGCGAGCGCTAATGTAATCTCCCGCCGTGCCGTACAACTCGGTGAGCGGCACGGTTGGAATCCCCATGCGCCCGGCAGCCGCCGATTTCAAAAAAGACTCCCGCACCACCTGCGCCGCATACGGCACCGAGACCTGATCCAGATCCTCGTTCAAAGCACTGACTAAAATCGTCTTCCAAAAACGCTCGATCGCCTGCGCAGTCTGTCCGTGACATTGAAGCCATTCGAGAAACGACTGGCCTCGATCCGCTGGCATGGATGCAGCCAGAACCACCATGGCGCGGCTTATGCCCAATTTATCGCGAAAACTCAAGCAGTCCGCGCGCAAAAACGCCGGCGCGGTATGAAGGGGAGCCGGAAGAATCGACGGCGAGATCACCGAGGCGCGTCCCCCCGGTTCAAGAAAGGTCAGCTTCTCATACCAGCGAATCCTGTCCTCGACTCCAGCCCGCCGGTAAAAATCCAGCAGGTTGGTGCAGCACCCAAGCAACACATGCTGGCAGTTGTCGACAATTTCACCGGTGCCAGGATGCTGATAAGACGACGCGCGGCCTCCAAGATAAGGACGGCGTTCGAATAGCGAAACGCGAAAGCCCGCTTCCGCCAGAGCGCATGCCGCCGCCAAGCCGGCCAAGCCGCCGCCTGCGACAGCTACCGTCGGAGAATTGTTCGTATTTGGATCGGTCGATCTGGAAGAGTTCGAGGAGGGCATCACACCAATCGCTTCAGAATCCCTTTTCCCATGACGCTCAGTTTTTCGCGCACACTCAGTTGCACACGCTCACTGAAAACGTCGTACTCATTCGCGGCAATCTTTTCCAGCAGCCGTCGATAGATATTGATCAACACCCAGAGCGCCGGCTGGCTGTCTTCATTCACCAGTGACACCAGTTGGCCCCCGGCGATATAGCCCTCGCGAGCGCGATCGGCCTCTAGCGCCAGCAGCGGACGGACACGGCTAAGGTCGACCGGTTGCCGCGCCAGATCCGCGGCAGATAGACCAAATTGCTCCAGATCCTCTTGCGGAAAATAAACTCTGCCCATGGCAGCGTCTTCTTTGACATCTCGAATGATATTGGTAAGCTGAAACGCGAGGCCGCAATGCTCCGCTAACGGTTCCGCTGCCGGATCGCGATACCCAAATATCTTGATGCATACCAGCCCCACGACCGACGCCACGCCATAGCAGTACTGCCGTAATTCTTCGAAAGTCTGGTATCGCGCTACCAGCGGTGCAGCAAAAGATGGGTCCTGCGATCCGTACTCGAGATCCGCCGCGGTACCAAAGGCCAGCTGATCGAGAAGTCCCACCGGAATCTGAAAGCTACGCTGGGCATCGGTCAACGCCAGCATCACCGGATCATCCGTCGGATACCCAGCCAGTGCACGATGGACTTTATCCAGCCATTCCGCAAGTTTGTTATGCCGTTCTTGCGGGCTTTGCGGGCTTTGCGTGTTGTCGTCAGTGATATCGTCGCACCGGCGCATGAAAGCATAAACCGCGCTCAGGGCGTTTCGTTTTCGCCGGGGAAGCACTGCGAAGCCATAATAAAAGTTTTTCGCCGCAGAGCGCGCAATGCTGCGGCAAACGGAGTACGCCATGTCAAGCTGCGAAGCAGTCGGCGCAAATTGTACGGGCGCGTTTCCCACAGCTGCGCTCATCTCAGCTTCCCCAGCGCCGCGCGGGCGACCAGGGCCAGTTTTCGCGATTTGGAAATCGCCGGGCGTCGGCCCAGCACCGCATATTGTTGCCGTTCAATGGCGTTCAGGATTTCCAGCCCGCCGCGGCTAAATAGGTCTAAGTCGATCGCAAGAGCCCGGTCCACCTGAGCGATCAGGGGAGTCCCTTGCTTGAACCACTGTCGGGCGCGTTCGATCTCGAACTTCATCATTTCGCAGAACGCTGAAGTGTTTTCGCGGTCAAGTATGGTTTGCTCCCTCACGCGAAAACGACGCAAGTCTTCTAACGGAAGATAAATTCTTCCTTTCGAAAAATCTGCGCTCACGTCTTGCCAGAAGTTTGCCAGTTGCAGGGCCGTACAGGTGTAATCCGAAAGCCCTTGCCGCTCCCTATCCCGATATCCGCAAAGGTAGAGCACCAGGTGCCCGACAGGATTCGCCGAATAGCGGCAATATCCAAGAAGATCATTGAAAGTTTCGTAGCGGCCAACCGTTTGATCCTGCCGGAAAGCCGTCAGCAAATCGGAAAATTCGTGCTTCGGAATCTCAAACTTGCGTACAGTCTCCGCCAGAGCGACAAAGACAGGATGCCGCGCATAACCAATCCCGTCGTAGCAGGCATTCAGTTCCGCTTCCCACTGATCCAGCAATTCCAAGGATGCAGCGCTGTTACCGACCTCGTCACCCAGGTCGTCCGAGATGCGGCAGTAGGCATAAACATTGAAGAAATGTTGCCGCAGTTTTTCCGGAAGAAACCAGGAAGCTACCGAGAAATTCTCGTAATGCGAACGCGCCAGTTGGCGGCAATAGGCGCGAGCGTCCGTCTCCGAAGGCGCATGGTCGGGAATTGCGTATTCCGGCGGCAGCGCGCCCCAGATTGATGAGGCCGGCGCAGTCGGTGAAAGGCTGGAAACAGGTGTCATTTGAAATTATGTATATCGAAGCGGCGTCTCGCCATCGCTGTTGACCAGGCGCCAGAGACAGTCATACCAGAGACAGTCATAGTGGATCGACCATCGTCCGTCGGCCAAAGCAACTAGTGACCCGGGATAATGGCAGTCTTAATGTCTCCATTGCGGTTGAGCATGTGACGCAGCACATCATGCAGACGCGAGAGCGGAGCTTCGCCGGTGATGTAGTCCGTGCCTTGAACCTTCTTTTCCGCAATCAAGCCAAACGCCCTGCGCACCGTTTCCGGAGTGTGATGAAAGGTCGCCTTCAAAGTAATCTCCGAATAATGCAACCGGTTGGTGTCGAGCTGCACCTTCGATCCCGAGGCGCAGCCGCCAAAGAAATTAACCGTGCCGCCCTTGCGCACCATCTGCACTGCCCATTCCCACGCTTCTGGACGGCCCACAGCTTCGATCGCGACATCGGCGCCTCGATGCTCGGGACTCAACTCCCGCACCGCTTCGACCGCATCCGACACTTTGGTGATCTGCACCACTTCGTGCGCACCTTTTTTGCGCGCCAACGAGACTTGGGAATCGCGCTTAACCACTGCGATAACATTACATCCAATCGCCTTCGCCACCTGCACAAACATCAGCCCGATCGGACCGCCGCCAATCACCGCGACCGTGTCACCAATCTGTACTCCGGTCTCATGCAACCCCCGCAGAACGCACGCCAGCGGTTCCGTCATCGCCGCGTCTTCGAAGCTCACGTGCGGCGGCACCACCAGCATATTCGTTTCAACAATGCGCCGCGGAATTCGTATGTACTCGGCGTAGGCGCCATTATTAAAAAGCAGATCTTCGCAAAGATTTAACTGGTGCTTCGAGCAATAAAAGCACATGCCACACGGAGCTGAGTTGAGCGCCACCACTCGCATTCCCTTGCGGAACGCGCGCACACCGTCGCCCACTTCCTCGATGGTCCCAGCTAATTCGTGCCCAAACAATGCCGGAGGAACAATCATGCGGGCATGATAGCCGCGCTGATACACCTTCAAATCCGTACCACAAGTAAGGGCCACATGAACCTTGACCAGAACTTCGCCCGCACCCACCCGCGGAATCGGCACCTTCTCAATCTTGATGTCTTCTTTGCCGTAAAGTACGGCCGCCGTCATCTTGCCATTCACTGTTGGTGTCCTTCCCACGCGCCGCCCGGCTGGATGACGATTTTCATCGAGTCCGGTTGAGGATGGGCGGCCAGATTCAGCCCTTCTACACCGCTTTCCAGCGGGAAACGGTGGCTGATAAGCCGTTCCAGATCCATTTCACGATCCATCACGAAGCGTACCGATTCTTCCTGTAACTCCACCGACGCGCTGTAAGATCCCAGCAAAGCCTTTTCATCCACGCACACTGCAGCCGGATCGATGGTGGCCTCGCCTCGCACAGTTTGCGCAAATAACAGCACCCGACCACCCGGCCGAGTCGCGTCCATCGCGGCCCGAATTAGTCCGCTCCCGGCCACTGCCAATATCACTGCGTCCGCCCCGCGACCTTCAGTCATTTCCCGCACGGTCTGCACGGTATCAGCTCTGGATGCATCAATTGTAAGCTTTAAACCGAAGCTATGAGCTATTGTAAGCCTCGCCGGATGCAAATCGGAAGTAATCACCCGTGCCCCCGACCGCTTCGCCAAGGTCGCTAGAATCAACCCGATTGGACCCTGCCCCATTACCAGCACGGTCTCTCCGGCTCGCAGCTGAAGCGTTTTAATCCCTTTGATGCAGGTATTCACCGGTTCGACAAAACACGCCTGTTCGAAACTCACGCCGTCGGCAACTCGCACGGTTCCCTTTTCCACGATCCAGTCCATAACCCGAACGTATTGAGCAAAACCTCCGCCCGAGGGTTCGAAACCAGCGGTGCAACCAACCTTCTTGTAGACCTCGCACTGGGCGAAGGTTTTTTGACGGCAGTAATAACATTCTCCGCAAGGAATGTGATGAAACACCACCACACGGTCTCCAACCCTAAACTTCCGAACATTCTCGCCAACCTTGGCGATAACCCCTGCCGTTTCGTGACCGAAAATACGCGGCGCGGAATGAGATCCGGAAGCGATCTTCTTCAAATCCGTCCCGCAGATTCCACACGTGTGCACCCGAAGCAGAATTTCTCCAGCGCCGATTTCCGGTACGGGAACTTCTTCCAGTCGCACGTCGTTCAATCCGCGATAGACCGCAGCTTTCATGATCGAAGGAATCTGAACGCCGTCATCACCCTCCAATGACCTAACGGAGGACGATCTGACAAGCGATGAAGCGCCCAGTGGCGATGTATCCACAATTCCCATAAAGCTTTTTTAGTTGCGACCAACTTTTTTTAGTTACGATCAATCTGAGTATGAACCTCAGTCCTGCAACCCGTATGTTCGCCAGCGAACTCTGAGTCAGACTTACTCGAGTTTGTCTCGACCAGCAAAGACGAACCGCGCACAGTCTCAACTCCAGCATTCAGGTCACGAGAACCATGGCCATTAGCGCCCGAAAGCTCAAGATACTCAGCAATCGCTTCGCAAAGCGCCCGGCTGGCGTTCGAACTATTTCGCGCCAGGGCAACCGTCGTCCCCCAAAGCCATGGGCGCACCGCCACATAAAACGCAAATTGAGCCGATTGAAAACGCCCGTCGCCTGTCACGAAGCGATCCAGCACAGGCGGCAAATCAAAATCCGCACCGTCGGAAATAGCTTTCAAGGCCGCGAACTCGATTCCTCGCGCCTGCGCTCCCTGCGCCACTGCACCCGCTTCCATATCCACCGCGGATGCGCCATAGGTCTTGGCCAGCCGAGCTTTTTGCTCTTTCCCCGCAACGCTAGGGGAGCTAACTAAAATCCGCTCGCCCGACCCAATCTCTGTCCGAACGCCATCCACAACATTAATCACGGCACTTGGCTGCAATACACTTCCCACCTCTAGTGAAGGCTCCAGCGCTCCAGCAAATCCAACCGAAATCACCAGCGTCGGATTTACTTCCCGAATCACCGCCTCCGTAGCGCGTCGCGCGTTGTTGGCTCCAATCCCGCCACAAATCGCCGCCGCCGTGCCGTTCTCAAAAAGTGGATATCTTCGCCCATCGTGTTCTATCGAACGCGCCGTCCACCCTCGGACCAGCGGCGCCACCTCGCGCTCCAGCGCCGCTACAATCGCAATCCTAGTTCGGGACATAACCATTCGCTCGGAACCAGTTCACCGATCGGCGCAAAGCTCCGTCAACCGGAACCACCCGCCATCCCAATTCCCGCTCCGCTTTCGCGGAACTGACAAACATCATCTTGCGACCCATGCGCACCGCATCGATCGTGGCCCGTGGTTCGCGACCCAGAAGCCGCCCTGTCACCATCTCATCCACCACTCCCGTGGCCAGAGCAAAAAAATAAGGCAGCTTTACTTTCGGCGACGGCAAACCGGTCAGCGCTCCCAATCGGTCAAGAATTCCCTTCAGAGTAAGATTCTCGCCGCCCAGAATGTATCGTTCACCGCTTCTTCCCTTTTCGAGCGCCTGCACATGTCCCCGGGCGCATTCTGTCGCATCCACCAGATTCAACCCCGTCTCCACATAAGCTGGGAACTTTCGCTTCAGGAAATCGACTACGATGCGCCCCGTGGGAGTTGGTTTAATATCGCGTTCTCCAACGGGCGTGGTGGGGTTCACAATCACTACGTCAACTCCAGACTTCGCAGCCTCAACCGCAACTTGCTCGGCCAGGAACTTCGAACGCTTGTAATGCCCGATCATGTCCGCGACTCCCACCGGACTCTGCTCATCGGCGATTACCCCAGCCTGAGAACTGAACCCCATTGTGGCCACGCTCGACGTATAGACCACTCGCCGGACGCCTTGCCTCCGCGCAGCCTGCAGCAAAGAGCGCGTTCCCTCGACATTCGCGCGATACATTTCGTCAGGATCGCGCACCCAAAGACGGTAGTCGGCCGCAACGTGAAATACGATCTCGCATCCAGACAGCGCCTTAACGATCGAAGGCGAATCACGCAGATCTCCCATCACCCGATCCGCATTCAGCCCTTCCAGGTTGCGAAGATCGCTGGTAGGCCGCACCAGCAAGCGAAGTTCGGCACCCTGTTCAGCTAAAACGCGGGCAACGTGACTGCCCAAAAATCCCGTGGCGCCAGTAACGAAAGCGAGCATTCAGGATTCAGCACTCAGTTTTCGGCGCCGATGCGTCCTTCGCACAAGCATTACCTGATGGCTGACGGCTGACAGCTAATTACCCTTCTCCGCCATGACCTTCGAATATGTAGTCAACGCAATCAACGGGAAATACTCGCGATATAAGTGGTACATCAGATAGAACACGCGGGGAAATCCTGTTCCCGTATACGACCGTTCATCCCACGATCCATCTTTATTTTGGGTGCGCAAGAGATAGGCCATTCCGCGAGCCACACACTCACTCCGCGTATCTCCCACGGCCAGCAATCCCATGATGGCCCACGCAGTCTGTGAAGCCGTGCTCTCACCTTGTCCGCGAAGGTTTGGATCGTCGTACGATCCCGCAGTCTCTCCCCAACCCCCATCGGCATTCTGCACTGATCGCATCCACTCTGCTGCCTGCTGCACCATCGGGTCGTTGCGATCCACGCCCATAGCCTCCAGACCGCGTAACACTTGCATCGTGCCGTAAATGTAATTCACGCCCCAGCGCCCGAACCAACTTCCGTCCGGCTCCTGTTCTTGACGAACGAATTTAATCGCGCGCTGCACCGCTGGATGCTTCTGGTCGTAACCGTAGGCAGCCAGACACTCCAGAATCCGCCCCGTAATATCGACCGTCGCCGGATCTAACATCGCATT
>Ga0209006_10002483_pt1 | contig 16821 bp, 16 predicted proteins | sample JacPin_JW_Ref_O2_FD_188567 | JGI IMG/M metagenome (GOLD analysis project Ga0209006, IMG submission 188567) | Forest soil microbial communities from Algoma, Ontario, Canada - Jack Pine, Ontario site 1_JW_Ref_O2 (SPAdes) (version 2) | ecosystem: Environmental > Terrestrial > Soil > Boreal... | reverse complement strand
GTTTTAAATTCGAGATGGCCATTCCACAGATCGTGAAAATCGAATGACGTCTGCCCTCCGTACCACTTTCTCGTCGATCCGGCGATGTATGTATTCCACGTTAAATGATCCGCAAACAGGTCCTGACGCGTATATTGCGGTCCGAGCGAGAATCCGCCGCCCGTAGGGATTCCGCCAAATTTAAGAGCCGGCCCGTTCGCGTTAAAAATGCGGCTAAGGATGCCTTTTTCGATGTGGTCGAACTTCAGTTCTCCCCGCGGCGGTTCCTGCGGCTCCAAATGCTTCGCTTTTGCTTGCTCCGCATCGATGATCGCCTGGGCCCGCGAAGTGCTGCCGTCGGCAGTTCCTGTATCTTGCGCGCCCGCGCTCAGCGAACCCGCAATGCAGCCGGCGACGAGAAGCATGGCGAATTGTCTGATAACTCGAATTCTCACGGGTACTCCTTTCTGCGGATCAAACGATCCCGGCGCTTTCGTGCGCCATGCCTGAGTATTTGGTCGTTGCAGTTACAGCCAAATCCTTCCCTGTTTTCTTGCCGACGGCATTCACACTGTGTTCGAGGCTGCGACATATCCACCAAAACGCGAACGAGCACAGCGCCAGCAGCAGCAGGCCAGGTTTGACCGGCAGTGCTGGATTCATAAGCAAGAGAAGGGCCAGAATGGCGGAGGCGCACAAATCCCCAAGCCGCTCACCGATGACATCAATTAAAGGCCGAACAGTCGCTCGCTCCTGATCGGGGAAGCAGGCATATGTCATCTCCGAACCGAGCCGGAAAATAGAATTCCGCAGCGAATACTCCCCGCTGCGCAGACAAGTGAATTGCCAAAATCCGGGTGTGAACGCGAACAAGCAACTGGCAATACCTACAATAGCTGGATGCAAGTGGATGAAGGTGGATACCAACTTTTTTTGGACAATACGTCCTACGGCAATCTGCGACAGGAAGGCGCAGATGTTGAGCGCGCTCTGAAACAGACCGAGAAAATGCAATCGATCGGCCTGGTTGAGGTAGTGCTCGGCGACTCGTATGCGGAACATCAAATCGAGCAGCGTAGAGGTCATCGCTGCCACCACGACCAGCACGGCGAACTTCCGCAATAATTTATTGGGCAGATAGGCTTGTTTCTGAAGATCTTGAAGGGAAAAGCCGTGCCGGGAGGCGCAATCGTCGCTGCGGTGGAACAACAGAGCAACCACGGGAACCAAATTCGTCGCCGCCAAAATTAAATTCGCACTGCGAAAGCTGGTCGCCATGCGCAAATGAGTCAGGCCGACGCCGGCCGCGATGCTTATCGCTGTGCCGAATAGCAGCACCGCCGGAATCAACCGGCTCCGGTCGGCATGGCAACTACTGGCCCAATCGCCGATCAGTATCCAAATCATGGAAAGGCCAATCAGCGTCGACGCCGAGACGTCGATAAAAAATAGGCTGTACAACCATGGCAGCCGGCTGGCGGCAAGGGCAAACGACAGCTCGATCACCACATTGAGGGCGAATCCCGCGCACGCGATGCGCTTTCGCTTTCTCGACCGAAAAAGATTTGAGACTACGAGGCTTACGACGATGGATACAAGCGTGCTCCACATCGTGAGCGACGGGAGCGATCGAATCGCAAGATGGCTGCCGAGAAGGGAGTCGCGAAACGCCCGTCCGAAGATGAAATGCGTCATCAATGCCGCGTAGGCGAGCAGCAGTAAGGGCAGGCCTCGGAATGTCCCTGTTCCCGCGAATTGTTTAAGGATGCTCTTCATTTAAAGAATCGCACGCTCGACTTGGGCCGCCATCTGCGCGTTATCCCGTTGCTAGCACTCCTGGGATTTTTTGCAGTGCTCCCGGTAGAGAGCGACGGCCACCAACGTCCACAGTATCGTAAACCCGATCGTGATCGTGGCGAACACGTTCAGGGAGGCGTGCAGTCGCGTTCCAATGAAGATGATTCCGGCTTGCGTCACATCGCCCAGCCTGACGCAAAAGGTCTCGATAGCAGCCTTGGCTTTGTATTTCGCCTCACGCGAGGTTGGTAGCAGCAGCGCATTACGAATGGTGTTCTGCAATGAATAATTCGTGCCGTTTTCGGCGATCTTGAGGTCGCGCACCACGCTCATGATGGGAAGGACAAGGATCGAGCCAAACGTCGCGAACGAAAGAGCCGGCAGAATAAACAAAGACTTGCGCACGCCGATGTACTTGAAGATTCGCGATACGAGAAACGCCTGGATGACAAAGGACACAAGATTGGTCCAGGCATAGTAGTTGGCGTAGTACGCTCCAATGAAGGCGCTCCGCGCGGCCATAAATTGCTTGCCCGCTCCCACAACTTCGTTGGCGTGGTTCACCACCAGCTTGCCCAGAATGAAGTCGCCGGAAAGGCTCACGACATTGAGCAGAATCGTCAGGATTGCGATAAGCCGCAAATATGGATCAGAAATCAGTAGTTGAAACCCGCCCTCTTTGCCAAGCGTCTCGACGTTCTTTTTCTGCTCTCGCTCTCCTTCATGCTGGGAGATCACATGGCTGGCCCAACGGGAGAGCGCAGCACAGAGGCAAAGCGCCCCGGCCGCGATCAGCATCACGTTGAAAGGTCCGAGCGGCTTGATGATCTTGCCCGCAATCCAGGCCCCGCCTACCGCACCGATCGAGGCGCCCACACCGAGCATCGGAAAAAGTCTTTTGCCTTGTGCCTCGGTGTACAGGTCGGTTGCGAAGGCCCAGAGTTGCGCCACGGTGAATACGTTAAAAATTCCAACCCAAATGAAGTACGGTATCGCTTCGTGAATGCCGCGACTTCCCAGGAAGGCGAATAGCAGAAGGTTGGAAGCGAAAAACAGTGAGGTCCACCGAAGGAGTTGATTGCGATTCATTCGGGTGGCTATCCACCCATAAACCGGAACCACGATGAACAATAAAATCGCCTGGGCGGCAGACGAGTATGCCTTCACCTCCGCCCCGCCTTGAGCAAGGATCAACGACTCTCGCACAGTCTTCAGGAGATAGTAGCCGCCGAGGAGCACAGTGAGATCGGCCGTCAGGAGTACGGCGCCAAGTCCCTCCCCGGCACGGACATCCGTAATGACGGAAAGAAGGCGTTCGAGCAGAGTCTTGTGGACGAGTTCAAACTGCGGGTCGGACCCGCCTGCCAAATCTTTCGGCGCTGGAACTTGATTTGCTTCCATGTTTTTGGTTGTCGATTTTACACGCCTGCCGATTTATTCGCACTCGTCAGAGGTCGCTGAAATCTGACGGTTTGCTGCAAGACTGATGCCAGCAAGAAAGCTCGTAGCGGGTGACTCAACGAAGTGCAGGAACAAGGATGAAGTGTCACTGGACTGTCATAATGTTGACAGTGTCCGGCATGGCGTCAGAATGATTCGTGCCATCGCGAAACTCACGAAACAGAATCATCATCGTACAAGAGATGCCACAAAGAGTTTTCGGTTGCAAATTTCATTTTAGACCGTAGCAGATTTTTGTAGGCCGTGATGCGCTGAAGGTCTACAGGCCTCGACTCCGAGTCCGATAGTACGAGCGAGGATCGGAGTGCAGGCGCGAGCAGCTTTTGTGGTCAGATGAATTTCACGCCTCGGTCAACGATCAATTCGACCGTTTATCGCTAGATAAACGATCCGAGCGCTGAGGCATGCGCGATCTTGGTGCGAGTCCTGGCTTGATGTGCCGCGCAATGCTTTTTCGCGCTCGCGCCAGTTGAGCCTTGACTGTTCCGCGCGGCACTCCCAAAAGTTGGGCCGTCTCGCAAATTGAGAGACCTTGCATTACACGCAATTGAAATGTTCTTCGCACCGTGGGGGAGAGCAGCGCAGCGTATCTTCGCAATCGTGCGGCCAGTTCGGAATGTCGAAACTCATCTTCCGGGCCGGGTCGCGGGTCGGCAACGCTCTCCCAAACGAAGTATTTTTCTTCTTCGCCCAGAGGCTCGTCCAAGGACAGATAAATCTGGCGCGGCCGTCTGCGCAATTGCATCAGCGCACAGTTGCGGATGATCGTGGTCAGCCAGGTCGTCATCTGCGCCTGCCCCCGGAATTGGCCGATATGCCGGTATGCGGCCAACAGGCCTTCCTGCACGGCGTCCTCCGCGTCAGCAGCGTTACCCAGAAGCCGCAACGCGCACCGATAGAAAGAAGGCAAGCGAAGGGATAGAACCTCCTGCATTTCGAGAACCGCGTTTTGATGGCCGGGACCATCTTTCATGCAGAGATCACTGTGGATGGCTGGGATTTCCATTTCGCATCTCGATTCGCATCGCATGACGCGCCAAAATGCACGTCGCCTGCCAAAAAGCGAATCGGTCGTGAAGCCCGCGGTGACACTCGGGCGGTTCAGTGTATCGGCTCAATAAAATTGACGCGTTAATGACACTGACGGGACTTTCATCACTGGCGCCCCTAACCGTTCTTCAATTTGGTATTTCTTCGTCCCAATCTCAATCATTTGACAATTCGTCCCCAGATCCCCAACTTGGCACGACGCTTGCACACTCATTGCAGCAGACTGCGTGAAGACTCGAAGTAGAAGGAGCCAGTGTGCCCTACCGCAGCGTCAATCCGGCAATGGGAGAAGTATTCAAGATATTTCCTGAACATACTGACGAGCAGATGTGGAGTGCATTAGCCACAGCGGATAAAGCATTTCGAGCCTGGGCGGCGCGGCCGCTCAAAGAGCGTTCGAAGATTATTGCCAGATCGGCTCAGATTCTTCTGGAAAAGAAGGAAAAACTCGCCCGCCTCGCGACGTTGGAAATGGGGAAAAGGATTGCCGAGAGCCGTGGCGAAGTAGAGCTGAGTGCCTCCATCATGCAGTATTTCGCGGATAAGGCCGAGGCGTTCCTGGCGCCGAAGAGGCTCGACTCTCCCGCAGGTGACGCTCGCGTTGAGTATTCACCCTTTGGCGTCCTGCTCAGCATTCAGCCCTGGAATTATCCTTTGGCCTCGGTGGCTCGGTCTATACCACGGACATCGCAAGAGGAAAGCGGGTAGCGAGCCGCATGGAAACGGGCATGGTCTTTATCAACTATCCCGACGTCAGCCTTCCGGAGCTGCCATTCGGCGGCGTCAAACGCTCTGGCTATGGAAAAGAACTCTCCAACCTTGGCATTGAAGAGTTTGTGAACCGGAAGCTGATCTTCGTTCCGAACGGGCACGCATGAGCGGCGGGGAGTAAAGCTGGTCTGCTCTAAGGAGAGTAAAAGCAAATGCCGTTGTATACCGCAATAACCGAAGACGGATTTGTGTCCGACGATAAGAAGGCGAAGATCGCCAAGGAAATCACGCGGATCCACACCACCGTGATGAAAGTCCCCAACAATTTCGTTCGAGTCGTCTTCCTCTCCTATCCCAAGGGTTCTGGGTTTGCGGCGGGTGAACAGGCTTCGACTGCAGCATTGATCTGTGTTCTGCGGAGTGGCCACACTGACGCTGACAAGAGCGAGATGCTCAAGCAATTGTGGTCGATGTTTCAGACCATCACTGGTATTCCCACCGATCAGCTAGCCATATCTCTGCAGGAAATTTCCTCGAGCAATGCGATGGAGATGGGTCAGATCATGCCATCCGTCGGCCACAAATAAAGAAGCGGGAACGTTTTCGGAGAAGATCATGCAGAAATTCCTATCGGAAGACCCCACACGTATCGGTCGTCCGGATTTGCCTCCCTGTTCGGATGCTGTAGACGAAGAGCTTGCTGGGGGAACTCCGGAAGAGCTGAAGGCTGATCTGATCGAGATACTTGGCGAGGATATTGTTCGGCATCGTATCAGCGATTTGGTGCGCTATGCATCGGATGCCAGCCCGTACCGGTATATCCCGAAAGTGATCGTGCAACCGAAGAACATTGATGACTTGGCGGACATTTTTCGATATTGCGTTGGCAAGGGTCGCCGCGCGACCTTCCGGGCCGGTGGGACCAGCTTGAATGGCCAATCGCAGGGCGACGACATCTTGATCGACGTCAGACAGCACTGGAGCGGCTGGAAAGTCGAGGACAACGGTTCGCGGATTCGTTGCAATGTTGGCACCACGCTCGGACGGATTAACGAAGTGTTGAAACCTTACGCCCGCCGCATGGGACCGGACCCGGCGAGCTATAACGCCGCAACCATCGGTGGCGTACTGGCCAATAACGCGGGCGGTATGCGATGCCGGCCGGCGATCGACTCTTACCATTCGATCGTCGCCATGAAAATTGTTCTAACGACGGGCACGATTATCGATACCGAAGATCCGCACGCTGAAGAGCACTTTCTCGGCTCCGAGCCGGAAATAGCGACGGGACTATTGAAGATCCGTGAGGAGATTCTTGCCGACAGGGAACTCTCTGCCCGAATTGTTCGGAAGTATGGCATCCGTAATACTTGTGGATATGCGATGCATGCGTTTCTTGACGGTGAAACGCCGGTAGAAATCCTGCGCCGCTTGATGGTTGGGTCAGAGGGCACGCTCGGCTTCGTGGCCGAGGCCGTCTACAAGACTTATCACCTCCCCAAGAAAACAACAGTGGCATGGCTGCCATTCGACACCATCGACGCGGCGATCGCGCAGGTTGCGAAGCTGGTCGATCTGGGAGCGCAGGCAGTCGAATTGATGATCGCTTCAGCGCTGACCGCGGCTTCCAAATTGATGAAAGGCACGCCGAAGTATTGGAAAGATCTCGATCCGAAGAACGCGGCGCTACTGGTTGAATTCGGCTTTGATAGCGAGCAGGAACTTGCGGCGATCGAGAAGAGGGTTGAGGACGCTCTGCGCGATGTGACAATGCTGCAGCCGTTGGAATTCGTTCGCGAAACCGAAGCCATTGAGCTGGCGTGGCACATTCGGGATGGTCTCCTTGGCATCGTTGGTGAAATGCGTCCGCAAGGCACAAACCTCATCATCGAAGACGTTTGCTTTCCGCCTGCACAACTTGCGAATGCGACTCGCGACTTGCTCGCTCTTCTTGCCAAACATGGATATGAATCTTCGGCCGCGGGGCATGCTGCTTACGGAAATCTGCATTTCGTGATGATTGCCCAACTGAGCGAGGAGGCGAGCCGCAAGCAATACGACGGTTTCATGCGCGACCTGGTTGAGTTGGTGGTGGATAAATATGACGGTTCTTTGAAGGCGGAGCATGGAACAGGAATCAACATGGCTCCTTTTGTCCGGCGCGAATGGGGCGACAAACTTACGGACATGATGTGGCGCGCAAAACGACTTCTTGATCCGCACGGAATCCTGGCTCCAAATGTCTTGCTGAGCCACGATCCGCAGATTCACCTGAAGAATCTCAAGACGACTCCAGGGATTGAAGATGTCCATTCCGCTTCTCATTGCATTGAGTGCGGTTTCTGCGAACCGGTGTGCCCAAGCCGCAACGTGACGGTCACCCCGAGACAACGCATCGTTCTTCGTCGTGAGATGTCACGGCAGCCCGAATGGTCGAAGTTGCTGACCCAACTGCAGCATGAGTACGAATACGACGCCATCGAGATGTGCGCTGGGGACGGCACCTGTGCGGATGTCTGCCCGATCGGAATCAATACTGGCGCCCTGATCAAACATTTCAGAAAGATGGAGCATTCCGCGGGTGCCGAGGAAGTTGCACTCGACGTGGCCAGGAAGTGGGCCGAGGTGGAGAAGTTGGCGCGCCATGGTGTCAGGGCGGCCGATGCCGTGCAAACAATTACCAGCCCTCATCTGCTTGGGGCCCTGACGGATGTAGCTCGCAGCATCGTCAGCAAGGATCTGGTTCCTGCCGTAGCTGGCCCCATGCCGCACGCGGCTCCCGCCGATCTTCCCCAAACCAAACGTGAGGGAGCCGCAGCTGCGTATTTCCCGGCGTGCATCAATCGAATCTTCGGCAGAGACAACACCAAGCCCGCATCGCCGGCTCTTCCTGAGACGTTCGTGGCTCTTTCTGCGCGCGCGGGCAAGCCCCTCTGGATTCCCGATGACGTGAGAGGTCTTTGCTGCTCGACGCCGTGGAGCTCCAAGGGCTACAAGCGCGGGCAGACATGGATGTCGGAACAGATGAGCGATGCGCTGTGGCGCTGGAGTGACGGAGGAAAGTTGCCGGTAGTCGTGGACGCAGCTTCGTGCACGCTCGGTCTCAAGGACGACATACTAGAGCATCTCGATGATCAACGTAAGGGTCGACTGGAACTCATCACCATCGTCGATTCGATCGCATGGTGCAAAGACCTTCTGCCCTCACTGCGAATTCACAGAACAATTCCTAAAATCCTGGTCCATCCCACCTGTTCGACGATGCACCTCGGCCTCAGTGAGACGCTCCTTGAAATCTCCAGCACGCTCGCTCAAAGCGCTGAAATTCCTTTGGGGACGACCTGTTGCGGAACTGCCGGCGACCGCGGCCTGCTGCATCCCGAGTTGGTTCACTCCGCCACACGCGACACAATCGTACAAATTCAGAGCTCCGCGGACGACACCTGCTTCGTTTCTGCAAATCGGACCTGCGAGCTGGGCATGCGCCAAACTACGGGGAGAGCGTATGAGTCATTCATTTATTTGCTCGAGGAACTAAGTCGGCCGCAGGCGACCTAAAGGATTACCGTATGCGCATCGTTAATTTTGAAACGCGTGGAGTTCCCGGAATCGCGGCGGATGAAAATTCGGGCTGGCACGGCCTCTCGCAGTCGGACAGTGGATTTCCAGGCACTCTACCCGAGTTGATCGCACAAGGCGCGGACCTGTTGCGCATCGGCAGAAGCCTCGGCCAATCGCCGGCAATCGACCTGAAGGCTGTCCGGCTGCTGCCGCCGGTGCCCGCACCGCCGAAAATTCTGTGCGTCGGTCTCAACTACGATGATCACCTGCAGGAGAGCGGCCTGAAGAAGCCGGAGTATCCGGAAATCTTCGCCCGCTTCGCCTCGAGTCTGATCGCTCATCAAGATCCGATCCGGCGGCCACGCGAATCAACTGCGCTCGACTATGAAGCCGAGCTGGCCGTGGTGATCGGCAAGCCCGGGCGCCGCATCCCGCAGGAGCAGGCCCTCGATCACGTAGCGGGCTACTCTCTCTTCAACGATGCGACCATCCGTGATTTTCAGCTCCGCACACCGCAATGGACGACGGGCAAGAATTTCGATGGCACCGGGTCGTTTGGTCCGTGGCTGGTGACGCCCGACGCCGTGCCGCTTGGAGCCCGCGGATTACGCATTCAGGGCCGCTTGAATGGCCACGTGATGCAGGACTCGCGCACCGACCTGCTCATCTTCAGCGTTCCAGCGTTGATTGCAATGATCAGTGTCGCGATGACTCTGAAGCGAGGCGATGTGATCATCACCGGCACGCCGGGTGGCGTCGGAGTGACGCGTAAGCCACCCGTCTTCATGAAGGCTGGCGATATCTTCGAAGTGGAGATCGAGGGCCTCGGTATCCTGAGCAACCCTGTGGAGAACGACTGAGAAATCGAAACGGAGCCACTCCCTTGCAATATTCCGATTACAAATGTTTTCGGTTCAGTTTTGATTCTGGTGTCGCATTCGTCAGTATCAATCACCCGCCGATCAATCTTCTCGATGAAGTTCTGTCGCAGGAATTTGAGCAACTCGGCAGACAACTCGAGACCGATGAAAGCGTCCGGGTTGTGGTCGTGCAGAGCGCACTTCCCAATTTCTTTATCGCCCACTCTGGTTTGAGCCGGGTCGGGGCCGCTTCCAAGGTGGTGTCCCATACACGGAGCTTTCGTCTCACGCAGACGATTGGCGAACGATTCAGGAACATGCCCAAGGCAACGATTGCGAAAGTCGAGGGACGGGCGCGAGGCGGAGGGAGTGAGATTGCGCTGGCCATGGACATGTGTTTTGCTGCCGCGGGCAAAGCGATCTTCGGCCAGCCAGAGGTGGCGATTGGACTGGTTCCGGGTGGGGGCTCTACGCAGAAATTGCCGCGACTCATGGGGCGGGGACGCGCCTTAGAGGTGCTTCTGGGCTGCAATGATTTCTCGGCGGAGCTGGCAGAACGTTACGGCTACATCAATCGAGCGTTGCCCGCGGACGAGCTAACGCCTTTTGTCGAGAAACTGGCTCATCGTATCGCCTCATTTCCCGCCCATGCCATCGCACATGCGAAGGCGGCCGTGGATGCTGGAGCATTCAGTTCCATGGCGGAGGGGCTTCTGGTAGAAGCGCATGAATCGGATTTAAGTGTCGCTAGCGAGGTCACGCAAGCCCGAGTCACAGAAGCATTGAAGGTCGGCGCCGAAACTTATGAAGGCGAGCTTGAGATGGATTTTTTATCGAGACTCTCCCCGACGAATTAAGTCCGCGACTGGCAATAGCTCCGAGAGAATCACGCTTGCACTGGGCAAACCCGCGACGCCTCGCTTTGTCCTTTCTCTTTGTCGCTCTCTCTGCACTCCGAAACCGCTAGCGGAGCAGGTTCACTTTCGCAAGGTCGAGGATCTCATCCCCGCGTCCACTGAGCACGGCTTTCAGCATGAAAATCCCGAAGCCCTTGACCTGATCGTAGGTGATGGTTGGAGGCATCGAAAGCTCTTGATGGGAAACCTGAACCTCGACTAATGCCGGCCCGTCGTGTTTGAGCGCCTCTGCGATCGCCGGTTCCACTTGGTCCGGAGTTTTGGCGCTCAGACCGAGCAGGCCCGCCCCCTCGGCAATTTTTGTGAAGTCGGGATTCTTGAGTGTGGTGGCAAAATCGAGAAAGCCGCTGGCCCTCATTTCCAGCTCTACGAAGGAGAGCGCATCGTTTTTGAAAACGACCAGCTTCACCGGTAAATCGTGCTGCCGCAACGAAAGCAGTTCGCCCATGAGCATCGCCAGGCCGCCATCGCCGGACATGGAGATTACCTGCCGGCCGGGGTGGCTCGTTTGTGCGCCGATGGCTTGCGGTAACGCATTGGCCATAGAGCCGTGGTTGAGAGAACCGATGAGCCGGCGCTTGCCGTTCATGCGGAGATAGCGCGCTGCCCAGATGACTGGTGTTCCCACGTCGAAGGTGAAGATCGCATCCGGGGATGCAAGTTTATCAATCACGCTCGCAACATATTGGGGATGGATCGCTGCGCCGGACTTGCTGCTAGCCAACTGATCCAGACCCTGGCGCGCCTTGCGATAGTGCTCGAGGGACTCCTTCAAATGCGCTTCATACTGATTTTGCTGCAGCCTCGGCAACAGCGCGCGCAGCGTAGCCTTGGTATCGCCCACAAAACCATAGTCCACTTTGCTGCGACGGCCAAGTTGCTCGCCGCGAAGATCGATTTGCACCACGGTCGCGTTCTTCGGAAAGAACTGCTGATAGGGGAAGTCGGTGCCGAGCAGCAACAGCGTGTCGCAGCTCATCATGGCGTGATACCCGGAGGAGAATCCAAGCAGGCCCGTCATGCCTACATCGAACGGGTTGTCATACTCGATGAACTCCTTGCCGCGATAAGCGTGCACGATGGGAGCCTGCAGCTTGCCCGCGAGAGCGATGAGTTCGTCGTGAGCTCCGGCGCAACCCGCGCCGCCAAAGATGGTGATCTTCTTTGAGCGGTTGAGAACTTCCGCAAGCAGGCTCAGTTCGTCATCGGAAGGGCAGACGCTTGGCTTCGGCTCGGCAAAAAGCAACCGCGGTTCCTGCTCAACCGCATCTCTCAAGGCCACATCGCCGGGTATCACGACCACGGCAACGCCGCGTTTTGAAATCGCAGTCTGGATCGCAATCTCGAGGACACGCGGCATCTGCTCGGGCTGTGAGATCAGTTCGCAATAATGACTGCACCCGGCGAAGATCTGTTCCGGATTCGTCTCCTGAAAATATCCACTCCCGATTTCTGCGCTCGGAACTTGCGCCGCGATGGCGAGTACGGGGACGCGGCTGCGCTGGCAATCGTAAAGACCGTTGATCAGGTGCATGTTTCCCGGCCCACAGCTTCCGGCGCATACGGCCAATTTGCCGGTGAGATGCGCCTCCGCGCCGGCGGCAAATGCGCCTCCCTCCTCATGGCGCATGCCAACCCATTCGATGTTGTCGCGGGTACGAATCGAGTCGGTGATGCCATTCAGAGAATCGCCGGGGACTCCGTAGATTCTCTGCACGCCCGCTTTCACCAACACGTCTACCAGCAGATCAGCCACTCTCTTTGCCATGAGTATTCCCTTTCCCGAGTTCCGTTATTCCCAACGCTGAAAAAAGAGCGGAAGAATACTACACCCCGCTGCATTACCTTCTTAAATCCTTCAGTGTTTTTAGATCGTCCACGACATATGCCATCGAAGCCCGTACGCCTTTCCCACAACGGACGGGCGCAAGGTCGGAGACTTCTTCGCTTTTGCAAACCGGCAGCGTCAAAGAACCTTCACCGATCCACGCCTGCTCGATCTTCACATCGCGCGGAACATTCTCGACCAACTCGTGAACGGCAGGATGATCCTGCTTGTCGGCCGCGAGACGCGGGGTGTGAAGGAGATTGACGACCGGCTTCTGCTTCAGCAGCGACATGTCGGTTACCGCCTCTCGCAGCGTGACCACCGCTTCGGCAAGTCTGTGTCCGGCGGATGAAAGGGTGCCCGCAAACTTCGATCCGGGCGCGAGAGCTGGGCCAGCTTTTCCGGTCGCGGCGTGATACCTGGTCTGGAATACCCGGCCAATGCGCTTGGGATAGCCCTGCGTCCAACCGCGGGCGATCGCCGCGTCGTTGTCCACGAAAATGTATGGGCAGTAAGCGACCGGCTTACCCTGGAATAAGGCATCGAGCAAGATGAAAAATTCGCGGTATTGGTAGCGCTCGGGATCAAGATATTCTTCGTCGTTGCCGCTGAACTGCCAATCATAGAAAAGAGCATTGGCGTGACCGTTGGCGGAGCGATCGGGATCCAGCCCAGGAGGCAATAGGGCCGCCACTGCAGAGGGATCCGCCCAGAATTCGACATCGAGGAAATCCGCGGAGTAGTACCACGGCGGAGGTGGATTCAGCGTCGACTTGCCTTTTGTAGTGAGTGGATAATTGAAGCCCTTCAGCATTTCAGCTCTCCGTATCTATATTTTGTTCGGCCAAAACTTCAGTAGATTTTGCACATCGATTTCCTGCTCGTCGGCGCCTTTGCACTCATCCCGTTCGCTTACGACCGCGGGTAGCAATACCGACATGGGGATAAAACATGTCGATGTAACAAGGGACCATGAGAGCGGCTTGCATTTTCATTTCGCCTTATAAGACTGAGGTTGCTCGAGCGGGGCCGTAAGGTAGCGGACGTTCCAGCATGCCGTTTTCTTCTCTGAGCAAGCTCACTGCCATCGCGAAACACTTTCACCCAACAGGTTGTGCGACATGGAAAAGCGCAGGCTGAAGCCCGTATTTATGCAGGGGCAGGTTCCGGCAAGATCCTAGCGATCCAGTATTGGCGAAGATTGTCTTGTGTCATTACTGTGACACGGCGAAGCGAAGTCATCAGAATGACGCACGCTCCGTCTTGCTCAACGCGGCGTTCGGGGTTGGAAGCAAATAGCCGGCTTTGACGATTGTGGAAGGCTGCATGCAAGCGCCTGAGCGTGAATGCCACAGGAGTGAGTCGGGATCGCACATTCAAATCGCTGAGAACGGATTGGGAGTAAACGGTGACGGGCGGTGCAATTCCTTCGAGCAGCGAACTCACGATCTCAATTGATCAAGCGGGAAACGACACTGTAGTTCGATTAAGCGGCCGCGTCGATGTCGACTCCTCGCCCGATCTTCGCGATCGCCTGCGAACTCTTTTGTCGAACAAAGCTTTACCTCAGACCATCATCGTCGACTTAGCCAGCGTTCCTTATATCGAGACGTCCGGGATTGCCACGTTGATAGAAGCTCTCAGAACCGCCCGCCATCACCAGATCAACTTCCGTTTGCAGGGGCTGAGTGGCGCTGTGCTGCGACTGTTCGAGGTCACTGGCGTGCTGGCGCTGTTTCAGGCGAGCAATCCGGGAGAGAAGGTGTCTTGATGGCGAATGTCCTCGAAAGCGTCGGCGAAAGCACGATCGAACATCTCGACTACGTCGGAAGTCTGAACATTCAGTGGTGGTCCACGCTACTGGCGATGGGGCGGGCGCTGCCCTTTGTAGGAAATCGCTACCGCTGGCGGACCACTGTGAGGCAAATGCTGGAAATTGGCGTCGACGCGATGCCGATGGTGTCGTTGATGGCGATCTGCACGGGATTCATTCTGGCCATGCAAGGAGCTTCTGAACTGCGCCGTTTCGGAGCTCTGCAATATGTGATCGACCTGGTCTCGGTTGGCTTCACGCGAGAACTCGGCCCGCTGCTCACCGCGATTGCTGTGAGCGGACGCTCCGGGTCGGCGTTCGCGGCTGAGATTGGGACGATGAAGGTGACAGAGGAACTCGATTCCCTCCGCGTCATGGCACTGGAGCCGATAGAGTTTGTCCTTGCGCCCAAGTATCTGGCCGCTTTGATTTCCGTTCCTTGCCTCAGCATTATTGCCAATCTTTTCGGCATACTGGCCGGCGGGACGTTCATGTTCCTCAGCACCCGCCTTTCGCCGCTGCTCTACATCCACTACGTATTCAATTCCATCACCTTGCGCGACGTAATCACGGGACTCATCAAGAGCGTAGTGTTTGCAACCATCATCGCTCACGTCGGATGCCTGGAAGGATTCCGCGTCCGCGGTGGCCCGGATTCTGTAGGCCGCTCCACGACGAGCGCGGTAGTGAAGTCGACCTTCCTCGTCATCGTTGCCGACGCAGTGTTCACTACGATTTTTTATTTCACGGTGAAACAGTGATGCCGATCATTTCCGTTCGCGATCTTGTGGTTGAGTACGACGGGCGCCGCGTGCTGAACGGCTTGAATCTTGACATCGAGCACGGCGAAACCATGGTGCTGCTGGGTGGAAGCGGCTCCGGAAAAAGCACTCTATTGCGGCAGATTATCGGACTGGAGCGCCCGAAGTCGGGCAGCATCCACGTGAAGGGCACAGATATTACCCGTTGCTCCAAGGCTGAGTTAAAGAAGGTCCTGCGTTCAATTGGCGTGGCTTTTCAAAGCGCGGCTTTGTTCAATTCGCTGACGGTCGAAGACAATGTCGCCTTACCACTGCGGGAACATACGCGACTCGCACCCTCAATCATCGACTTGATGGTCTGGATGAAACTGGCCGCGGTCGGTCTGTCCGACTTTGGCAAGTTGCTGCCCCAGGAACTCTCTGGCGGAATGAAAAAGCGTGCTGCGGTGGCGCGGGCGCTGGCGCTCGGTCCTGAGATTCTTGTGCTCGATGAGCCGTCGGCCGGACTTGACCCCATCGTTGCCGCGGAACTCGATGACCTGATCATGTTAGTGAAAGAAGCATTGCAGATGACCGTCATCGTCGTTACTCATGAAATGCCGAGCGCGTTTCGCATCGCGGACCGCATCGCCATGCTCTACCAGGGTTCATTCAGTTCAATCGGCACGAAAGAAGAGATCAAGGCGAGCCAGAATCCCCGGGTGCGGCAGTTTCTCGATCGCGTACCCGAAAACATCGCGAAAACGCCGGCCGTGACGGCGTACTTCCAAAAATATATGCAGTCCGAGGAGGCCTATCGGTGAGCACGGAAGCTAAAGTCGGAGCGTTCGTCCTGGGCTGCTTCTCGGTCCTCGCCTTTACCGTGATCTACCTGATCAACGCACAGCTTGGCGGACACGCCGTTCCTTATCGTACGTATCTTCGTTATGCCGGCGGGCTGGAACCGGGAGCATCGGTGTTGTTCGGCGGAATCACAGTAGGAAAAGTAACGGCGGTACGGCCTGCTGTTTCCGACCCTACCAAAATCGAGATTCTGCTCGACGTGAAGGACAACACTCCGTTGAACGAAAAGTCCGTGGCCAAGCTGGGGCTGGTCAGCGTGATGGCCGCCGCGGCACTCTCCATCACTACGGGCAGCAACGATGCGAAGCGTCTACAACCGGGTGCCACGATTCCTTCGCAAGAGGCCGCGAGCCTCGACGACATCAGCGAAAAGTTGACGGTGGTTGCCGACAACGCCAACGGATTGATCACCGAGGTGCGAGGCGAACTGCATGGAATCAGCGGAGATGCGCGCACCCTGCTGGCAAACCTGAATGGCGTTACAGGCCCGACCAATCAACGGAAGGTACGAGAGCTGCTCGATAACGTCAACACGATGCTTGCCACGGAGCGGCCCAAGATTGACCGCCTCACCGATCAGTTGAATGCGCTCAGCCAGCACGCCGACGAAACAATCCAAAACGTGAATGGCACCGTCAGCGCCGTGCGTGAGCCGGTCCAGAAAGATCTGGTAGAGCTCCAGAACACTCTGCTCCAAACCAAACAGTTGCTGGCCGACATGCAAGGGATCGTAAGAGCAAATGATTCGAAGATTGACGACACGATGGAAAATCTGCGGACAGCCACCGAGAATCTTGACGACTTGACCGAATCAGTGAAAGAGCGTCCGTGGAGCCTGATCCGGATTAAAGAGCCTGAAGATCGAAAGGTTCCGAAATGAAGCGAATCGAACGAACAAGGCGACATCGAGCGTGTTCCGGCGCGGGCACCGGCGGATGGCAATCATGAAAAACACTGTGACGAGGATCGTCTTCTGCGCGGCAGCGTTGGTGATCCTGACCGGCTGTATGGGAAGGGTGAAGCACCCTAGCTACTACACTCTCAACCTGCCTGCGCCACCAGATCCGCCTGCGGTGCAGAACCCGCATGGCACTCTCGCAATTCGCGAGTTCCGTGCGCCCGGTTATCTCCGCCAGGGGGCGATTGTCTACAAGACCTCTCCGGAGCAGATCGGCTTCTATGCGTACCATCGCTGGGCCATCGACCCGCGTGATTTCGTGACCAACGCGATCATCGAACG
>Ga0209006_10002482_pt1 | contig 16822 bp, 27 predicted proteins | sample JacPin_JW_Ref_O2_FD_188567 | JGI IMG/M metagenome (GOLD analysis project Ga0209006, IMG submission 188567) | Forest soil microbial communities from Algoma, Ontario, Canada - Jack Pine, Ontario site 1_JW_Ref_O2 (SPAdes) (version 2) | ecosystem: Environmental > Terrestrial > Soil > Boreal... | reverse complement strand
GCGGCGCGGGCGTCGAGGGCGGCGCGGGCGTCGCGGGCGTCGCGGGCGGCGCGGGCGGCGCGGGCGTCGCGGGCGGCGAGGGCGTCGAGGGCGGCGCGGGCGGCGCGGGCGGCGCGGGCGTCGAGGGCGGCGCGGGGATTAGGGAACGCTGTCTTTAATACTTCGACAACGGACTTTTCCATATCAGGATAATCGGTCAATTCCCAACCTGACCGAATTCGGACGATTTTCCGTGACGTTCCAATTGCCTGCAAGTATTCGGACAGGCTTTGCTCAACCAGCGTTGGATTTAGCAGTCCTGGATAATTGCAAGCCGCGTCAAATTGTTCGCGCAGATTCATAATTCAATCCGCGACGTTTCGAATGGCTTCAGGGCTGTATTCGCGCTGCCGCAGAACCCGGTAAATACCGGGTGTCAAGGCAATCGCACCGTGCTCCTGGTGAACAACCTCAGTGGGAGACACCACATCAAGGTATTGGCCTCCTTTGTCGTCCTTCCACCAGTCGGCAGCGTCTATATCGAGCGTGTGGGAGTGGCCGGTGACTTCACCGTGCGCGAGCACAATGCGTCCATTTTCAGGTTCTTGTTTGGTCAGTTTTGAAGGAAGTTTTGGGATGCGCTCAATGAGCACATCGCCCTGTCGGTATATTTTGTTTTTCATTTTTGTTATTATGTTGACTAAATTTCGTTCGTGGGCGTCTCGTCGGCTATCGCCAGCGTCCTGGCGCGGGAAGCGTCGGGGTCGTTAAGCACTTGAAGGTGAGTCAGAGAAATTATCGCCCTCCGCAATTCCTGCTCGGCTAGGGCGTAGTTTCCGGTCGCCGTGGCGAAGCCCGCTAACGCGCAGCATTCGGCCACGCGGTGTCTCAACTGCTCGATATTCTCTTGGGTGGTCATGTCGGTGTCTCGCTCTCAAATTCGGGTTCCGGTTCCTGCGGGGATGCCCCGGCCATCGCCCTCATGGCTTCTTCTTCGTCCCATTTCGTTGCGCGGTCTAGGCTCCATCCGCCCGCCAAATTGTCGGCCTCGTCGCAGCCCTGATAGTCGGGCCAAACGTCGGTCTTGAGACATTGCGCGTAGCGTGCGAGCCACGCCTGATAAAGCACGCGGCCCGCGTTCAGCTTGTCCTCAGCCAAGAGGCTCCTACCCGTCTGCCACGGGGCGTAATTCTCGATGAGCAAAAAGCAAAAGTCGGTTCGTTCCTCGCCAGTCGCGGCGTTCCACATGTCGAGGTAGAATGCGCCCTGAACGTGGTAATGTCTCTGGCTGCAGTACTTCGACCAGATGCGCGGATGCGCTGACCGGGTAGTTTTCACGTCACCGAGGGCCGACGAAAACCGTTTCCGGGGCGCGCAGTCGATGAGGCATTGAACCGGGATCACCAGCTTTGTCGCGTCGTCAACCCACTCGCCAGACAGCATGACCTGGCAATCGCTGTCAGCCACAAAGTCGCGCAACACGTCATCGGTGCCGAACCGCGCGATGGCCGCTTGCCCATCGGCCAAGTCGGACGCCTCGAGTACGGTCTTTCCTTCCGCCGTGCGGGCGTCTCGCCACGCTTGGCAAGTCGTGCTCTGGTTGCTCCATTCCTTCGTGACCTTGACCGGCACTCGATCACGCTTGCACTTGGCGCACTTCTGAGAGTCCGTTACGCTGCCGCAGTCAGGGCATTTCATGCCGTCCGTTTCGTAATGACTCGGCTGCATGGCGTAGCGGCTGGCGAACTGTGCCGGGGTGAGCAAAAGGCAGTCAAACAGGCTCCCAAAGTCTTTCGCGCTGGACGGCGGCGGCTGATACCCACTTTTCCAGCGTGACCAACAAAACGCGCCCTCCTTCAACTGCGACACGCTCATGGGATACACCGGTTGCCCCCGTTCCACGCTCTTGGCGTGATACTCGGACGGCACGACTCCCCGGCCAGCGATTTTACACGCGCGAAACATATTACGCAGCCAATGGTTCGGAGCAGACCAGCCGTTTTCGGATTTCCTTGCGTGCGGGCTGCGCTGGAACCTCGATTTCTTCTTCGACGATACGGCAGGTTCTCGGCGGCGGGGCTGACCACAGACGCACTTTGAATCCGGGAAGAAATTCCTCTCGGGTTTCGTAATTCACTTTTGCCTCTGCACATCCGGGCTGTTTGTCCCACTTTCCACCTTTCAAATGGATTAGCAACTTCTCTACGTCCAGCCGACTCGGATTGTCAAAGTCGATTGTATTGCCGCAAACCGACAGCGTAGCGGTTTCAAGTTCAAACCCGCCTTCCCGGATAGTGGCGAGCAATCCAGACAAGGCTTGGTTTTCGAGATTGTTCAGCGCAATTTTGGCTTTTATTTTGTCAAGTATGTTCATAGTTACTCCAATCTTTCGGACGTTTTTGGTGTGGTGCGTTCTCCCCGGATAAACTCTGTGCAAATGACCTGTCCGGGTTCAAGGTCATCGAAATTATCTCGAATGTAATCATGGGCCGTAAACCGGGTGCCGTTTTGGCCACAATCGTATTTGTCGTAATGGAACAGGCCGCCATCCAGTGCGCCAAGCAGGATGTAACTTTCACCTTCGGCAAATCCGGAGCGACGAAGCAAATAAGCCTCGGCTTCATTGGCGGCATCCAACTTGATAGCCACGGCTGGAACAAAGGTGCCTCGGTCGCGGAGTTCAAATGCTTTCGACTTCATTTCGCGGTTTCCTCCAACGCGGGGAACGGAGTAGAGGCAACGACCTTTTGGGCCTCCCGAAACGTCTGTTCGGACACGTCGTAAAAGGCCATTAGGACGGCGTGTTTTATCGACTCTCCGACATCGCCAACGTCCAGCCGCTTACAAAGCACTTCGGCGCGAATCTTGATAAAATTCTTCAAATCAGCGTTCATAATTTCGTTTTACGGTTTGTTAATGCTCAACCAAATATCCACTTTTTCCTTCGCCTCTGCCAGTTGCAGCATGTCCATGTCGGCCAGCGGCACGCCTTTGCAGATGTTTTGTCCCCAAAGCCACTTTTCGGCTGCTTTGACGGCTTGGGTCTTGTCGCTGGGAAGGCTCGCCACGCGCTCCAGCGCGGCCCACAGCGCACGTTTCGCGCCTTCGGCGGGGTTTGATGCCACTTTTGGCTCCAGCGGCGTGGCGGCGGCTGTCTGGCCCTTCGGCTTGGCTTCTCCCGGCCCGGTAGTCGTCCGTTCTTTGTTGCCGTCGTTATCCTCCCCGACAATGCGGATGTTGAAAATCATGGCCAGCAATCGGCGTTGCAGGTAGCTCCAAGTCGAACCCATGCCCTGAATCCCGGTTTTGTTTGGTGCGCCCTTCGGTCCCCGGTCATCCATCGGTCCTTGAATGAATTTAACCTCTTTGTGGCCAGCTACATGCTGAATCGTGCAGGAAAGCCGGGTCCAGTTCGGTGTGTGGCATTCCGCCTCCGACCACTCCAAAGAAAAGCCGTGCCTGCTGTAAATCGGGTAAGCCAGGCGGTCCAGCTTTTCCAGCTTTGCGTATTTGCTGTTTTCGCCCCGTGAATCTTTGGTGACTTCCGGCATCTCGGCGCGCGCGGCCAGCATTGCGCCAGCATATTCACGCGCCGCCCGTTCCGCATCCATCTCCCGGCGCAACACGACAAGCTCTTTGAGCATCTGGACGCCTTCGGGACCGAGGGCCATTGCTTTCTCAAACATCGATGGCAGGTCAATTTCGGTCGCCGCAGCCGACTCCGGCCTTAATTCAAGGGATTGGCTCATTTCGGCAACGGGTTTTCCGAAGCGCACTTTTTGATGTCAAACAAGGCATCTTCATTCGAGGCGAAAAAATCAGGATGCGGTTGGCCAGGGCGTGATTTCAGGTAAATCAATCGTGCAGCGCACTCTGTCCCAATTTTTGATTCCAAAACGTCTCCAGCGTAACCGGCCAAAACACATGTCCACCCTGCGCGGCAATGGGTCGTGTCGCAAGTGTGCCATGCGTCCATTTTAAGCCTTCCTCCATTTTCAATGGCCGCAAGAATTTTGGCGTCCAGGTGATCGACTGTTGGGACGGTCAAGTTGGCGCGGGTCAAGTCGGCGCGGGTCAAGTTGGCGCGGGTCAAGTTGGCGAGGGTCAAGTTGGCGCGGGTCAAGTCGGCGCCGGTCAAGTTGGCGCCGGTCAAGTCGGCGCCGGTCAAGTCGGCGCCGGTCAAGTCGGCGTTGTGGCTGATTGCCCATTTCACGGCAAGGCCGACCTTCAATTTCACACTTGCGTTTTCGTCGCATTCAATTTCGGCGGTGAATGTTACGCTTCCTGTCCATCTATTTTTTATTTCGTATTTCATAATTTCAAAACCTCGGTTTTCTCTCTGCCTGAGCCATATCGGCATCGGCGCACTCGCTGGCCCTTAGCCTCGGTGATGTATGCCGTGCCACCCTTATCGCGATTAATGTTAATGTTAACTTGCATAACTTTTTCGATTCCTGTTTCGCAGCCCCAATCCGCTGCCGATGACCACAATCTAGCCCAAATCTAGCCCAAACCGCTTTGGATGTCCACAGGAAAGTTACGGTTGTCTATTTGACAATTCGCAACTAGTTGAAACCACAGTTGTTACCGACGAAGATTCTTTTGTCAATACTAAGTTTTTCGCGGCTCTTTTCGCGCCATTTGCCCTGCTCGCAGCAATTTTGGCCGCGCTCTTGGACCGGCCACCGACCAAGCCACCACGCCTGCCAAGCGCGACCGCGTGAGGATTTTTCATTTTCATAATCCCAATCTAAAGCACTTTGGCCCTGGTCGTCAAGCTCTATTTCGGGTAGTGGGCTACTTTGAATTTGTTGTTTAAACATGGCAAACTGTTGGGTATATTCGCGGCATGAAATGTCCGCATTGTCAGAATGAAATTAACATCGGCGCTCTTATCGGCTCCGTCAAAAGTAAACGCAAGGCCAGCGCCAGCGCCAGGAACGGCAAGCTGGGTGGCTGGCCCAAAGGTCGCAAGCGCGGCAAACGGCCGCCACGCGACCCTAACCAGGCCGCGCACGCCGTCATTGCCAAGCTGGGCGCGCTCACGCAGCAAGCCGATAAGCTCCGTAAGCTCCCATACGTGGTCAGTCAGGCCAGCGGCCCTCGCCGGGGTGATTCTGATGCTCTGGTGTATGCGGCAAAAATTATAGTGGACAAAGTGAATGGCGAGCGCGGCTTTGTGGTGCTCCAAGCTCTTGGAAAATCCATTGGTGAGGCGCGTGAAACGGCGCATCTGCATCCGCACTGTGAAAAAAAAAACAAAGTAGCCCACTACCCTATTTCGCCCTACAACGCATTTTCCTCACTGCCCGCCATTTCCATCGCCTCGGACATTTTTCGCCTTCCGTTTCTTGGGCATGGCGTTCAACGCTAGCCATGCTTCGGTTGTTACTGTCGCGCCGCTTTCGCGCCTTGAAACCACTTGGCGAGTCACGCCAAGCAGAGCGGCAACTTCCGCCTGTGTGCCGCGCAATTCGCGCTGGACTTTATATTCTTGAGAGTTCATATTTTTTCTTGGCAACGACCACGAACGCCTTGCAAGGCTCTCGCCTTCGGAGGGCGGGAGTTGGTTCTCCCGCCCTCACCTTTTAGTGGTCGTCATTGCTGTAAACCGCATTTCGCAATTCGCTTATGTCGTAAGCTATTCCGTCATAGCGAGCCGTCATACCCTGCCCGAACTTGAGGCACGCATACCCGAACCCGTTGCGCTGGGCGAAAATTTGAGTCATGCCTGCATACTGAGAACCCCACCCATACTTGACGACATTGACGCGCTGGTCTGGCTTAAGTGTGCCAATAATAAGTTCGGCGCACGCAACCGTTTGGTCGCAGTTGGTTTGCGGGTTATATGCGAACGTGTAATTTTCAGAAATGGGTTTATATCCGTGAAAGTCCGGCTTACCAGACAATCCTCGGCTTTGGTTGCGGTGACGGTTTTTTTTCCACTGGTCACAACGACTCATCCAAGAATTGTGGGACTCGAATTTGCCCGGGTAGGGCAGGTGGCTTTTACTCATATGCAAGGCTCTCTTTCTTTTTTAGTGAGTTTGTTTAACTCTCACTGTCTGGCGTTAGTATGCAACTTAAAGTTGCAAAAGTAAACAATTATTTCAAACTATTTTAATGTCAAAAACCCAACAAAAACCCTGCTACTTGCCGTCAGGGCATAGTCGCCACCCCTAATCGTCGCTCTTGACTCAGTCCAGCGTCAAAGCTACCTTCCGTCATGGCCGAACCTTGCGCCCTGCCAACCGCGCCAACATCACCGCGCCCAACTTCCGACGTTCCTCAAGACCGCGTTGTTGTCGCCCCGCGCCCCGATCCTCATCGGCATCGAGACCGCTCCGCCATGACGCGACTCCTTGATGCTGAAGATGTTATACACCAAAGACTTTGCGCTCTCCCTGCGACCAATCGGGAGGCTGCGGAGCTCGCTCGCGCCCTCGTCGTTATTCGCCAACAGATACGTCGGGAGCAAATGAAACCGGACGCCAAGCCGGTCGATGTCCAAGCTTTGGAGGAGCGGAAGGCCAAGCTGGCTATCAAAGACGCGCAGTTCAGCGAGCCGGAGTGAGTTGGTGTAAATACATTGTCTTCGCCGGTTTCGCACAACACCACTTATGTTCAGTTGGTGTTCTCGTAAACCATTGGTAATCAACGAACGGTCATAGTTGTGTCCTCGCCTACTGTCCAGATGTCCATATGCTGGACACGAGACACCACAAGGGGGCTGCGGCGCGCGGCACCTAGGCACTCATGAGCCTTCTTTTTCGCCCTGGGACCGTCCCCACGGGGGTGGGGTGGGAGAGGGAGTCGGCATGGCCTATTGGTCACCGGAGTCCCGCGTCTGTATGGAGAGTTAAAATTCAGGAACCTTCCCTTGAATTTTTACGACTGTGGATCGTGACCTCGCTGGTGCTCGCGACTCGAATATTGGTGTTGAGGATGTTATTCGGTGTCCCATGACGTTTAGTGTCAAGGGTGAACCGACTGGCTCGGAATGCAGGCTGTCGCGGAGCATCACATGGGGGTCTCACCGTGGGGTGGCGTAGAGGTCAGCGGTAGAGCGCAGCGACCCCCTCTCTGTGTTTTTGTGAGGTTCCAGAATTACGGGGCTATCCCCGCCTTCGCGTAGTGCGTTTGGCCTGGTCTAACCTTTGACGCCGTTCCACTCGTTCAGGTAGTGGGAGATGGCGTCTTGAGCCTCAAGGACTGAAATTTCACCGAGAGCACCAACGCAGGCTTGGGCAAATTGCCTTGGGGTGCCATGCTTATTTTGGAGTGCCGCCTGGCGTGAGTTTTTGGCACGGAAAGGGAGCGTTGGAATAAGCGAGTCGAAAGAGGCCGCGGCGACGAGAATGTCGGAGCGTATGGAATTTAGGCTCTCAGAACGGTGGACAGAAGAAGATGTTGAGGCTTCCCCCCGGCAAGGGGTTCTGCCCACCGTTCTAACAGCGTTGCTTTTCCTCAACATGGCACACCGATAAGCCATGAATGAGGAAAGCGCAAGTGATTATTTACGGTCTTTGAAGAAGCCGTGTTCGACGAGCCATGTAAAGGCGAAAGAGGGGACTGAAACAACGACGATGAAGCCTATGAACGCTGCCAATTTCGACCAGCCGAAAGCGATGCAAAATAAGATCAGGAATCCGATGATTAAAGTCCAAGCGAGGGCGCGTTTCATACGTCCTCGGTGAACACGGCGACGGTGGAGTTGGGCCATTGTTTGTGGACATGATTGGTGGACTCTTCGTAGAAGCTGGAAAAAACGGAGAGTGAATCGTTAATAACAGCGTAGAGTTTGCGCGGGGAGGGTTTGGGACGCCAGTCAAAGTTTGGGTCGTCAAAGTTTGGATATTCTCCTTGAAACACGTTCCAGTCTTTGGAGGTTACTCGCTTTACCTGAATCGGTTTTCCCTCGCAAAAGGCTTGGATGGCGGGCAGGCGTTCGTTCCAACAGGCGCGGGTCATGGGGTGCCTTTCTGTGTTTCGGTCAAATCTCCGTCGTCCAAAGACTGAAATCCTCGTTCGTCGAGCCATGCTTTGGATTTCTTGCGAAATTCCAGAGGTAGAGAGAGGCATCCGGTGATGGCCTTGTGAACGCCGCCCCAAAATATGTACGAGGGTGCATCGTGAAATAAAGAGTCCCATTTTTTGAGGTGGGCTCGAATTTTGGCCTCGTCCAACGAAAGGAGTGCCTCGTTGCGTTCCATGTTGTATTGTTCGAGTTCGGTCATGGTATAGTGTCGTCCTTTCTGAGGGCGTCTTGGAGGTCACAGATTTTGCCGATAAGATCGTCTTTTTGGCTTTGGACGGCTTCGCTGGCACCGACGGCCACCAAAGAGGCGAAATTACGTATTTCGTCCAGACATTCACATAGAGCGTCGCGGGTGTTGGAGTTCATGGTGGGTGGTTAAATGAGGGGTGAGGCCGGGAGTTAAACCCGGCACCAAAACGCCGATTTCCGGTATTCGCACGTTCCAGCCCGATACGGGACACCCGTAAAAAGGTGATCGAGGCAGGATTTGAACCTGCACGGTGGTAGCTTGGTGAATCAATGCCAAGCCCCGCACCTTGATTCAGATTGGGTACGTCCCTTTCTTGGTGCCGCGTCTTTCCGTTCCGCCACTCGATCAAAAAATCCCGGCCCGTCCCGTCTGGCAACGTGAGACGCTCACGATGAAGGAAGCGTTTGGACGGGCCGGAAAGTTGAGTTGAGTCGCCAGACATGGTGTGAGGTTACTTGGGGGTGGGTTCGTTGTCAACCCCAATCAGGGTGTTCCATGCGGCAGCCACGACCGCAGGCACTTGTCCATCTCCAATGGCTGAGAGGCGGTCCATCCGATTGGCCACCCCATAAGCCATTCCGCAAAGTCCGGGTTTTCCGGCGCGAGTTTTTCCGTCTTTACAGAGGATGAATTCTCGGTCCAGCCAAAGGACATCGCCTGCTGTTTCAGTTCTGTCGATAGTCCGTTCATGCTGGTTTTGCTCGCTCCCTTGCGATTGTGGTTGCCGTGAACCGTCGGTGTTGGCCACAGCTTGACCATCCCCGCCAAATTGTTTCCGTGACCGCGCTCCTTCACGCTCTTGCTGTTCGTATTCGGTCCGCCGGCACTGGCAACTGGCGTCGGCCAAAAAGCGAATATCTGACGTAGAATCAAATCCGTTCTGTCCCGTTCCGAACCATCCGGGTTGATGCTTTTCAACGACATCCCCGGCGAGTCTTTCCAATCGCGCTGCGTTGGGGTAGCCCACAATGAACATGCGCTCTCGTCGATGGAAACCGCCGAGGTCGTCCGCTCCCAGCACTCCCCATCTCGCATCATACCCCAGCGAGGCCAGGTCTGCGAGAACGGTTCCAAGTCCCCGCCCAGCGAGCATTGGTGAGTTTTCCACGAGGACGTTAAAGGGTACAACTTCACGAATGATTCGGAACATTTGTTTCCACAGACCCGAACGCGCACCGGAAATTCCGACGGCATTAGGATTGGCTCCGCTGATGTCCTGACACGGGAAGCCTCCCGAAACCACGTCAACAATTCCTCGCCACGGTCGCCCGTCGAAATCGGTAATGTCCCCGCACCAGATTGGAAAGAGCGGTAATAGGCCATCATTTTGTCGGTCTGCAAGCCGCTCGCATCGGAAAGGTTCAAGTTCGACGGCGCAGACGGTGTTCCATCCAAGCAATTTTCCTCCAAGAATGCCGCCACCACAGCCCGCGAAAAGAGCCAACTCATTCACAATCCTACGGTGGGTAAATTTTTAATATAGTTGCCAGACATGGGCGCATCAGCTTATTTTGGTGTAACCGGACTCGAACGCCTTCGCCGGAGAGAACGATTTGTAACCGTCCTCGTAAACGACGTAATAGCCACCCACTTGTGGTTGGTGCTTCTGAAAATAGGACGCGGGCACACGAAATGGCGCGTAGCCCCATTCAGCCGGTTCGATAATCATGGATCCATCAGATTCATTGTCTGGGGTTGAGGGATCGACGATTCCCTTGATTTTCAGGGCGTAAACGATTTTGTGGGATCGGAATTTGGGGAGTTCTCGCTTAGCCGGAGTAACCGAGTCGGAACCGAATTGTGATTCTTTCATAATGCCTTTCATCGTCCGAGCGCATCTGCTCTGGACATGGACGCATTGTGCGGGTTTTGGTGGGAATGTCAACGAAAAATCTTCACGATTCGCGAAAAAGCAGTTGACATCTGGTAGGGTTTTACGCCATAGTCGTGCCGCGCAAATGAAAGTCATGTTTGATTTTCCGATGAATCTAACGCTCGGCGGTTGCCGGTCAGGCTTGGTACTTCTACGCTCCCACGGAGCGGTGACTTCGCCAGCGCGGCCTACCGCTTCCGTCGAGCATTGGAGTCTCGGATAGTGCCATTCGTAAAACTCGACTGCGGTATTCTCAACTCTAGCCTTTGGATCGACCAAGAGGCCCGAACAATCTTCATCACGGCTCTTTTGATGGCGGTTCCGTTTGATACCGAAGAACCCATGCCAGAGATTAAAACAGGAGCCTTAGAGGAAACCGGATGGTCTGTCCCTCCTGGATGGTACGGCATGGTCGAGGCGGCAAGTTCTGGAATCATCCTTAGAGCTGGTCTGGAAAAATCTCATGGTCAGGAGGCTTTGATTCGACTTTCGCAACCTGACCCTGAAAGCCGGTCCGACGATTTCGAGGGCCGTCGCCTTGTCCGAGTCGATGGCGGGTACATCGTCCTGAATTACTTCAAATACCGGGAACGCGACTATACGGCGGCGGCTCGTGCGGCCAGATACAGGGCTAAAAAGGCAAGTCACGCCGTAACGTCGCATCGTCACGCCGTAACGTCGCATCGTCACGCCGTAACGTCACGTAACGTCACACATGCAGAAGCAGAAGCAGAAGCAGAAGCAATTACCCCTTTACCCAATGGGGCTGTCGCCCCGCGTGCAAAAGGGTGGAAGGCACCAAGTCGAGAAGAAGTCCACATTCAATGTCAAAAGGCTGGTTTGCCAGACACTGAAGAAGAAAAGCTCTGGAACCACTACATGAGCAATGGGTGGAAGGTGGGGAAAGTCAGGATGACCTCGCTGCCGCACGCCGTAGGGGGATGGGCGGCGCGCTGGCGCGAGGCTGGCAATCCGCGCCCTGTGAACGGCGCGCGCGCCAACGGGCGCGTTCATCGGGAGTTGACCGAACAAGAAACCCTCGCCATAGCTCGCGGGGAGATGAGAGACCCTAATTATGAATGACTTGGAACAAATTGACGGAAAACAGGCGGCGGATCAGGCGCGTCTTGACGAAACTCAAATGGGCGTGCTTGGATGTCTTTTGAGCGGGTCCGGTATGCCCGGGGAGAATCTGAGGGACGCTCGCGCCGTGCAACAGGCTGGCGGATTGGAACTTTTCCCGGAAGAACGATTTGGGGAGTTATGGCGAAGGATCGAGTCGGCCCTGAACGACGGCAAGGAACCGCACGTTTACAAGCACGTCAAACAGGTTTACGAACTGGATAAGTCTTTCGTTGAAGAAATCATTGACCGCTGGGCTGTGTCGGGACTTCTGCTGGAACAAACCTACCTTCCTGAGCTTGTGAAGTGCGCGCGCGAGCGGCGGGTTAAATCCGCAATGCGGGAGGCGTTGGAAACCGGGGACATCACCCGGGTGAGTGCCATTCTCAAGGAAGCGTCGGCACTTCCAACAGCCAATACCAAGAACAGCGACATGGCGGAAATTGTCGGAGAATGGCAGGAATCTTCGGAACACCCGGGCGAGTTGTCAGGAATTCCTTGCGGACTGAACGATTTGGATCGTAAAACGGCTGGATGGCAAAACGGAACCCTCACCATCGTCGGAGCGCGTCCGAGCCAGGGCAAGACCGCATTGCTTATAGGGTTCGCTCGCCACGCCGCCATTGAGAAGGAAATACCGGCCGTATTTTTTAGCCTCGAATCCAGTTCAAAGGAAATCATTCGACGGTTGCTGTGCCAGATCACCGGGGCTGATCAAACCCGGTTACGTTTCGGAATGGCCACCGAAGGGGACATGCGGGCGTTGCCTCAAGCCATCAGCCGTGTTCGACGCGCGCCGATTGAAATTATAGACTGCCCGGGGGCCAGTATCGGCTGGCTTAAGGCAGAAGCACGAAAACTGAAGGAACAAATGGGAGCGAGGATTATTTTCGTGGATTATTTACAGAAGATCAAAGCGGAGCACCGTAACGAAAAGAAAACTTACGAGATCGCTCAGGTCAGCGGAGGATTGAAGGAAATGGCGGATGAACTAAACGTCCCGGTAATTTGTGCCGGCCAGCTCAATCGAGAGCCTGAAAAAGCGAAGGGTCGGCCCCCAATGCTGTCCGACTTGGCTGATTGCGGGCAGATAGAGCGGGACGCCGATATTGTGGCTTTGAAGCATTTGTTTTTTCCCAAGGGTGGAGGAAACCCGGTCCACCAGTTGATCTTGGCGAAGTTCAGGGATGGGCCAGGAGGAACGGTAAGCGTTGCTTTTACGGCCCATTGCGCCCGGTTTGACAATCTTTGTCCAATCGACCCGGCTGACTACAATCAACCCCACAACGACTAAATATATGACAACAAACGCACTTGAACATCGGATGGAGCAACTGGAAGCCGTGAGGCGCGACTTTCGCGAATGGTGGGACGCCGAATGGCCGAAACTCAAAAACATGGGTTTTACAGAACTTGACAAGCAAAAGGCCGAAATCGCCGCATGGTCGGCGTGGAAGCAACCCAAAATCGCGGCTGAATACGAGAAGCTGACCTCCGGTTCCGAAAGGTGAGAGGAAAATAGTTGTCGATTTAATTTGACGGCAACCCGTCATTCTGGCAAAAAGGCATTGTGAAACAAAAAGTAACAGTCCGGTTGGATGGTGACTTGGTGACGGCGGTTCACGTCGATGCCGCGCGTTGCAGGATCACGTTGGAGGAATGGTTTACAATCGCTGCCACAAACTTACTCAAGAACCTGAACAACCGGAAACCCAAAAAGGCGTCCAAGTGAAGCCGATCATTATTTTGCCCAAGAACGTGATGTCGCCAGAGCACATCAAAAAGTTGCAGGAAAACGATTTGTGCGTGGTGGAGGCCGATAATCCCGCGCTCGTTAAATTTGTTGACCCGATACCAGCGATGAAAGACAGGTCTAAAGTCGAGGATGCGGCCCTTAGGTTTTCCAGAATTCTTTTGACAGGTCGCGGGCTTAACAATGGCACTTCCTATAATTCGTCACACAGTGAAATTTGCAGACTATATGTGTCATGCCTTTTGGAAGGCACGGACTTGAGCGCCGGGCCAACTCAGCAGGAGCGAGAGCAGGCATATTTCAACGCCGAAAAAATGGATGAAATCCGCAGGCTGGCACGCCAGGAGGCAAAAGAGGAACGGGACGCGGCGAAAAAGGCAATTCAAGAAAAGTCTAAAAAATGAAACCCGTCCTTTGCCGCATCTTCAAAAATCCAACGGGCGAGTGTTACGACGAGCGCGATCCAATCGCATCGGGTTTGGCGAGGTCGGTCGTAGGCGATTGCTGCAACCGACCGATGCACACTTTTAAGAGACGAAACGTACCGAGTTTCCGACGTGCTGGTGTCAAGATGACATTCAAACCGTCAACCAAACGCGAGGTTGGGGCCACGCACGCCGACGCATGAGACAGGGAAAATCAATCACAAGAGAAAAATACTGGCTTACGCCGCCGGATTTAATGGCTAAGTTGCAGTCCGAACACGATTTTAACTTTGACCCGTGCCCATGCCCTAGGCCGGAAGGTTACGACAGCCTGGTAATCCCATGGGGAAGTCGAAACTACGTAAATCCGCCGTTCCATAGAGACGATGGAGTGAACGGGAAAGGGCCTACTGCGTTCGTACGTAAGGCCATCGAAGAATCCGCCAATGGAAAAATGACGGTTCTCACCCTACCGGCGCAGCTTTACATCACTCTCCTGTTGGAAGCTGGCGCGGAATTAAGTTCCCTCGGTAGAGTCAAATGGGTTCACGCCGACACCGGAGAACCTTGCAAGTCGCCATCGCCCATCATCAAGGCAGTGTTGAAACCGAGATGAAAACTTTACGGACGCCCCGCCCTCGAAACAAATGGGAATATGGGTTTTTGAAACACCTGTCGAGGCCCATTTGTCCCGGTGCAACATCGGGCAGCGAGGCGTCCGAATTTAGTAAACAGTCAACGAAAGGATAAAATGAGCAGCAATAAAAAAGCGTCGGTGGAGAAACCTCTGGACGCCAAGCAGGATAAAGTTCAGGCGAAATATCAATTCACGACTGACGAACTCGCCGAGCTAGGGCGAGTCGCCAGCCGCGAGCAGAATCAGGCAGACCAACTCGACAGGGAATTATCGTCCATCAAAAAGGATTATCAAGGCCGCATTGAGGGCGCGGAGATGCGCCGCAACAACGCATTTAACAAACTGACGGACGGCTTCCAGATGAGAGAATACGACGCCATGATCGTATTCAACACGCCCAAAAAAGGCATGAAATCCGTTTATCACATGGACGTTGACGCCAAAAACAAAATTGGCGAACTCATCAGGGAAGAACCGATGTCCCCGGCTGACTGCCAAACCGAATTGTTTGCACAACAACGGGCCGACGAAGAAAAAGAGAACGAGTCCAAAGGATTCAACCCGGTACTCGCCGCATAACTCGATGGACGGGCGCAAACTCCCGTCCTTTTCAACCTGAATGCGCTGGAACAGTTCATTTTTGACAACGACCTGAACCCGGTTGTCACCATGAACACCCTTCAATCGGAGGGCGTCGTTTCGGACAACTGCGTTCACGCCTCGGACGTGGATGAACCGGACGCGACGAGGGCGGTCGAGTGGTTGCGCAAGTCAATCACTTAGCGATGCGGTTGAAAAGGTCCAGTTGTTTGGTCTGCCTGATCCGGGCATCGTTGTACATCTGTTTTTCCTGTTTGGATAGTCCCTTAGCGAATTCGTTGTCCCGTGAACGGGAGCCGGTGAAAGGACGGGTCAGATGAGATTGGATGCTCTTTTTAATTTGAGATGGAGGAATGGTCTTGGACAACTTTTGGTATTCGTCCCTCGCAAGCACGTCGTTACCGTCCGAAAGAGCCATCTTTAGTTTTCGGTAGGCATCTTTGTCGGGGTCGTAAATTTCCTCCATTGGAGAACCAGCGGGACGTGGATTTTTATCGTTCCAATCGCGGGCTTTACGGGCAATGAATTGCTCTGGCGTCTCGCTCTGAGATTGGAAACCCATCGCGCCCAAGAAACCTTGCAACGCAGTTTGGTCATCACGGGTCATGCCAGACGCTTGAATCGGAACCACTGTCGAAGCCAAGTCTTTCAGTTGTTCCCATTTATCTCGCTTCACCCCCCGCCAGTCTCGACCGGAAATAAATTCAATCGCCGTCCGGCTGGTCAAAGGATTAAGGCGTGCCCCTATAAACTGACCGCTGTCGAAGATGGCCTTATCCAAGTCTCCTATGACAGAACGAATGCTCCACCATTTGTTCCCAATTTTGACTTGAAAGGCGTGCTTCATGTCCCACTGAGGATCACCAGTCGAAAGATAGTTGGTAGTGCGTGCGATGGCGTATAAGGACAACGCGGCGGTCGCTAAGGCCAGTCTTTCCTCATGCCCGAACTTAGTGAACGCTTTGGCTACGAACCGTCCTCTAGCCTCTCCAAAGTCCGGGGCTAAAAAGGTCATCCGAAGAAAACGCTGAAAGCCAGGATGACGACCTTCTTTACCCAAAAACATGTGGTTCAATTCACCGTAGGCATTGTTGACGGCATCCCCCACTCGGTCAGCGATTTGTTCAGGCGTCACTTTACCTGATGCGATGTCCTTCTCGTAATGCTCCATGTTGCGTTTCAACGCCACTCGGAACGTGTTCATTTTAAGACTCGGGATGTAATTTCCAAATAGCCATTCCGAGGCCGATTTCGCCCACGGCCCGAGACCGGGTATTTTATTAACCAGAGTTCCTCCACTCATGATGCCCTCGCCGAATTGATGAAGCTCGAATGCGCTTGGCGATATTTTCAAATGCCCTTTTTCAATGGCATACTTCGTCTCAGGCGAGTCCCATTGAACCGGTTTCATCTCATCGAACGGACTAACCCAATGATAGAGTCCGTGCGTCCCGACGTGCATCAGATGGAAAAGTGAAGGAAGACCAAGTTTAAGGCCCTTCACTTCGGTTGACGCCCGCAACGCGGCTCGCATCAAGGGAGATGGAGTCAGCGTTCCCCGGTCCATGATGCGGGCAAGTCTCTGATAAAACTGAGGATGCACAGCCAGTTCCCCCTCCATCATTATCGGATTTTTTTCCGCATCTTCGCCCAGCCACTTCCAGCGGCGCAAAGCCGGATGATTGATGCGCTCGTAATCTTTGTACTCCTCGACCATTCGGCGTTCGCCTGTCTCCGGGTCAGTTTCCCATTTTCCTCCAAGATCAAGCGGCTTGATGAGGCGTGGGCCTTCGGTCTTATCGGCGGCTGGCATCATTCCTCTCGGAACGACTGCCGGGCGTCCGTCACTCGCCTTCACGCCAGCCAAGTCCTTGATGAATTGTCGGCTGGCAATGGAACGGTCGAGCAAATGAGAGTAATGAGGCAACACCTCTGCGGGGTCGAGTTCGGGAATTTTACCATTCAAAATGCCTTCTAAAAACGTAGGAATGATGCGGTTCCTGGCGTACTGAAAATACGTGTTCACCCGACCATTGCTCATGGCTGAGCGAAGAGTTTCAGGCATATTTTCCTCTTTTTTCCAGACGTGTGTGAAATAGTCCTGCAACCCTTCGTCGATGACCCCAGACGCTTTTGCATCGTCCA
>Ga0209006_10002481_pt1 | contig 16824 bp, 11 predicted proteins | sample JacPin_JW_Ref_O2_FD_188567 | JGI IMG/M metagenome (GOLD analysis project Ga0209006, IMG submission 188567) | Forest soil microbial communities from Algoma, Ontario, Canada - Jack Pine, Ontario site 1_JW_Ref_O2 (SPAdes) (version 2) | ecosystem: Environmental > Terrestrial > Soil > Boreal... | reverse complement strand
GACCTTGGTATTCCGGATACGATCGTGATCATTCTGGCCCTGGTTGGCTGATTCACACCCGACTCGTTCGTCCCTGGTACTCGCAGCCATCCTTCCTTTTTGGAGAGGACTTTCCCCCACCATATTTGCCGCTACAACTGTGAAACTGAAAGTTCAGCGCGCGCGCCCAACGGAGCCCAGGGAGAAAAATCCGGAAAGAAGTCAGATTCTTACTGGGGGGCTGTCGCAGACAGCTCGGAGATTTTCAGCCCTGTCCTCACCGCGCGACGTTGGAGTCACTATACAACAATTTGAAAGCGACGAATTGGAAGCGACGAATTAGACTAGCGGATTCTAATTTCACTGGAGAACTCACCATGCCTTTCCGACGTGCAGGCCTTGCAACAATATTTTTCTCGTTACTTTTCTCGTTCGCGGCTTCGACCTTATTTCCGGCTGCTGCCGATGCTCAGAATTCTTCGGCTGCTCCGGATTCGGTCGGCGACTACGTCCGCAGCGAAATGCAGAAGCAGCACATTCCAGGATTGTCGCTGCTGGTATCGAAGGGCGGGCAAATCGGGCGCGCCGAGGGCTTCGGTCTGGCCAATGTGGAACTCCAGGTTCCGGTGAAACCGGAAACCGTCTTCCAGTCAGGATCAATGGGCAAGCAGTTCACCGCGACCGCCGTGATGATGCTGGTGGAAGAAGGCAAAGTGGCGCTGGACGATCCACTCGCAAAATATTTCTTCGACGCGCCCGCTAGCTGGAAGGAAGTGACCGTGCGCGAATTGTTGAGCCACACCGCCGGGTTCACGGACTATCCCGAGAAGTTTGATTTTCGTAAAGACTGGACCGAAGACGAACTGCTCAAAATGGTTGAGGAAGTTCCGCTGGCCTATCCTCCAGGAACGAAATGGGAGTACAGCAATCTCGGGTACCTCACGCTGGGCATTCTGATTCACCGCGTGACCGGAGAATTTTATGGAGACTTTTTGCAGCAGCGCATCTTTCAGCCGCTGGGCATGCAGACCACGCGCATCATCAGCGAGGCTGATATCGTTCCCAATCGCGCCGCGGGCTACCGGTTGGTGAAGGGCGAACTGAAGAACCAGGAATGGGTCGCGCCCATGGTCAACACCACTGCGGACGGGAGCTTGTATTTTTCCGTTCTCGACCTGGCGAAATGGGACGCCGCGCTTTACGGCGAAAAGCTGCTCAAGCGCTCCAGCCTCGATTTGATGTGGACGCCCGTCAAGCTGAAGGACGGCAGCCCGAATAAAGATGGCTACGGCTTCGGATGGTTTACCGAAAATCGGCGAGGTCATCGCGTGGTCAGCCACGACGGCGCGTGGCAAGGATTCCAAACCACGATTGCCCGTTACGTGGATGATCGTTTGACGGTCGTGGTGCTGACGAATCTGGCGGAAGGCAAGCCTTGGGAGATTGCGGAACATGTGGCAGACATTTACTTGTCAGGGAAAAACTAGTTTAAGCCTCTGGCTTCGAGCTGCATCTTCATCCCGTATTTCGGGCGTAGCGTGATCAGCGGTTCCGGCTCGACGCGCTGATTGGGAACCAGACGCAGTCTCCATTTCTGCAGGAACATAGCCAGGACGAGTACTCCTTCCATCCAGGCGAACGATTCGCCAATGCACTGGCGCACTCCGGCTCCGAACGGGAAGTAAGTGAACTTTGCGCGCCTCGACTTCGCTTCCGTGGTGAAGCGTTCGGGATCGAATCGCAGAGGATCGGGAAAATATCGCGGATCGCGGTGCGTGACGAACTGGCTGATCAACACCGTGGTGCGTGCCGGCAGCCGGAAATCTCCTAACTGAAAATCGTTGCGAGCGTAACGGCCCATGGCCCACGCGGGAGGATAGAGCCGCATCGATTCCGCCAATACCATTTCAACGTAGCGCAGACGCGGAACGTCCTCCCCGGTGGGCAGACGGCCTTGCAGCACTGAATCGACTTCCTCGTGGCACCGGCGTTCGCAATCAGGATTCTGCGAAAGCAAATACCAGGTCCAGACCAGAGCGTTGGCCACAGTTTCGGAACCGGCCAGAAAAATCGTAATGACCTGGTCGCGCAGCGCTTGCTGCGTTTCCGGCCCTTGAGCGCTTTCGCTTTCATAAGAAGATGCGGCCAGCATCAGATCGAGCAGGCTTCCGCCGTTGCCGCTGTGCCGTCGATGCGCGTCAATCATGCGATAGACCACCGCGTCGATGCGTTTGCGCGCCTTCACAAACGCGGACAGGCCGGGCGGCCGCAAGTGCACGAGCCACTCTGCCGCGGGCAGCATTACCAAGAAATTGTAGAGCCCCATGATGCGATTGATGGCATCTGCCAGTTCTAATACTTCGTTCTGCAAATCGGCGGCAAACAGAGTGCGCGCCACAATCTTGAGAGTCAGGTGCATCATGTCGATGGCGATGTCCCGCTGTTCGCCATCTTTCCATGACTCGCGGGCCCGCGCCGCCTCGTCGACAATTGCGGCTGCGTATTCCTGGATGCGCTGGCGATGGAACGCCGGTTGCGCCACCTGACGCTGCGCCCGGTGTTGGGCGTCCTCGCTGGCGATCATGCCCTCGCCCAGCAGCATCTTCGTGCGTTGCACCGTGCGTTCTTTGATGAAGTTGTCGTTCTGCACGACCAACACTTCGCGAATGTATTCCGGATGATTCAGGAACACGATGTGGTGCCAACCAATTTTGTAGTGCGCAATATCGCCGTATTTTTCAGCGAGATGTTGAAACAAGAGGATGGGATTGCCGGGACGAAACTTGCGAAACGCAAACCACAGCAGGTTCCGCTGAAACCCGGGCGGGAACCGGTATCCCGCGGAGTCACGCAATTCGGGGCGGTTGGCTACTGTGGCCATCGTTTGAGTTTAACGCGCTCGAATGCGGGATGGACGATTAAGAGAAGAGTTCGTACTTTTAGTTTCGGTTTCTACTTCTGCGGCCGGTCATTTCTGCGGCCGGTCATTTCTGCAGCCGATCCAGGTCGGCAAGAACCTCGTCGCTGTGATGCGTCGGGTTCACGCCTCCGTAGACCTTCGCCACTTTTCCGTCTGGGTTGATGATGAAAGTATTCCGGGCGGCGATCTGCACCACGCCTAGATTCGTGAGAGAGCCATAAGCCTTGGTGACGCTGTGGCCGGCATCGGACAGCAGCTTGAAGTTCAGTCCTTCTTTCGCGCAGAACTTTTTATGGGACTCCACGCTGTCGAGGCTCACGCCCAGCACCACCGTATTACGCTGCGCAAATTTCGGCTGGTCGACTTGAAAATTATGCGCTTCGCGCGTACACCCCGGAGTCTGGTCCTTGGGATAAAAGTAGAGCACCACCCACTTGCCGCGATAATCCTTCAGGCTCGCGGTCGAACCCTCCTGGGTGGGCAGCGTGAAATCGGGAGCGGCGCTGCCTACTTCCGGCAACGTGCCGCTCGAAAGCAATCGCGGAACGAGAAGAACCATCCCGATCACCACCAGCAGCAGCAACACAATCTTCAGCATAAAAACCTCCGCATCTTCCTCAAAAAAGACCGCCCCCGGGCCGCCGGGATGGATTCTAAATCAGAAATGAACGGAACTGAGAGTTTCCGCCAGCAAAAATCCTCGCGATTGCATATGATTAAGTGTTGCGCCTAAGACGACGGAGAAACCAGACGTGGCTCAGACTGAAACTGATGGCTTGGAAGTATTAGAAACGCGGGAGTGGGTCGATTCCCTCGACTATGTTTTGTCCCAGGGAGGTCCCAACCGCGCAGGCAGATTGTTGCAGCAGTTGGCGTTGCATGTCCGCCAGGAAGCCGGCATCAATCTTCCATTTTCGGCGACCACGCCGTACCAGAACACGATCGCGAGCAGCCAGCAGCCGCCATTTCCGGGCAGCCAGGAAATGGAGCGCCGCATCAAGAGTCTGGTGCGCTGGAACGCTCTGGCCATGGTGGTGCGCGCGAACAAGATTCAGGAAGGCATCGGCGGCCACATCTCCACTTTCGCTTCCGCGGCCACTTTGTACGAAGTCGCTTTCAACCATTTTTTTCGTGCGCAGACCGAAAGCGGCGATCGGGACGTGGTGTATTTCCAAGGCCACGCCGCGCCGGGAATGTATTCTCGCGCGTATCTCGAGGGCCGCATCCCTAAAGAAAAACTGCAGAATTTTCGCCGCGAGTTAAAACCCGGCGGCGGGCTGAGCTCTTATCCGCACCCGTGGCTGATGCCCGAGTTCTGGGAGTTTCCCACAGTTTCCATGGGGTTGGGGCCGATTCAGTCGATCTATCACGCGCGCTTCATTAAATACCTGGAGAACCGTGAGCTGAAGAAGACGACCGGCGGCAAAGTCTGGGCGTTCCTCGGCGACGGTGAAATGGACGAACCCGAGTCTCTTGGCTCGATCAGTCTGGCCTCGCGCGAAAAACTCGACAATTTAATTTTCGTGGTGAACTGCAATCTGCAGCGGCTGGACGGCCCGGTGCGCGGCAACGGCAAGATCATTCAGGAACTGGAAGCGATTTTCCGCGGCGCCGGATGGAATGTGATCAAGGTAATCTGGGGCACGGACTGGGACAGCCTCATCCAGAATGACCGCGACGGCCTGCTGGTAAAGCGTCTCGGCGAAGTGAGCGATGGGCAATACCAGAAATATTTCGTCGAGAGCGGAGCGTACTTCCGCCAGAATTTATTCGGCTCCGACCCGCGCCTGCTGAAGATGGTCGAGCATCTGTCGGACGATCAGCTCGCGCGCATGCGGCTGGGCGGTCACGATCCCATCAAAGTTCATGCAGCCTACAGAGCCGCCGTCGACCACACCGGCGCTCCAACCATCATCCTCGCGAAAACCATCAAGGGCTACGGCCTCGGCGAAGCCGGCGAAGGCAAGAACATCACGCACCAGCAGAAGAAGTTGAACGAAGACGAGTTGCAGATGTTCCGTTCGCGTTTCGGAATTCCGATTCCCGACGACGAATTGCATGAAGCGCCTTTCTACCGGCCGCACGACGACAGCCCGGAAATCAAATATATGCAAGCCCGCCGCCAGCAGCTTGGCGGATACATGCCGCAGCGCAAAGTTCGCGCTACGCCGCTGAAACCAGTTGCCGATTCTTTCTTCGACGAATTCCACAAAGGCACCGAGGGACGCGACGTTTCCACCACCATGGTTTTCGTGCGCCTGCTGGCGAAGTTGCTGCGCGATCCGGAGATTGGCAAACTGATCGTGCCTATCGTTCCCGACGAGGCTCGCACCTTTGGAATGGAAGCGCTGTTCCGCCAGGTGGGAATTTATTCCAGCGTGGGCCAGAACTACGAGCCCGTCGACATGGACACGCTCCTTTACTACAAAGAAGCGAAGAACGGGCAGATCCTCGAAGAAGGAATTACTGAAGCTGGGTCGATGTGCTCGTTTATTGCGGCCGGGACGGCGTATGCGAATCATGGTATCAATACGATTCCGTTTTTTATTTACTACTCCATGTTCGGGTTCCAGCGCATCGGCGATCTGATCTGGGCGGCGGCCGACATGCGCTGCCGTGGATTTCTGGTGGGAGGCACTGCCGGACGCACCACGCTGGCCGGCGAGGGCCTGCAGCATCAGGACGGTCACAGTCACGTGCTCGCACTGCCCGTGCCGAACTTGCTGGCGTACGATCCTGCGTTTGCCTACGAGATTGCCATCATTATTCAGGACGGCATCAAGCGCATGTACGTAGACCAGGAATCGATTTTCTATTACCTCACGGTCACCAACGAACCTTTGCCGATGCCGCACATGCCCGAAGGCGCGAACATTCGCGAGGGCGTGCTGAAGGGTCTGTATCGCTTCAAGACTTCCGCTAAGACCGACGCTAAAGCCCGCGTGCAACTCCTGGGCAGCGGCACGATCATGTACGAAGTGTTGAAGGCGCAGCAGATTCTAGAAGAAAAATACGGCGTCGCTGCCGACGTCTGGAGTGTCACCAGCTACAAGGAGCTTTACCGCGACGCCAACCAGTGCGAGCGCTGGAACATGCTGCATCCCGGAGAAGCGGCAAAAGTTCCTTACGTGACGCAGATGCTCAAGGATGCTCCGGGCCCATTCATCGCCGCATCGGATTACATGAAGGTGCTGCCGGAAAGCTTGTCGAAGTGGGTGCCCGGGCAATTAGTCTCGCTCGGAACCGACGGTTTCGGCCGCAGCGAAAACCGCGTCGCACTGCGCGACTTTTTCGAAGTGGATGCCAAGCACATCGTGCTGGCCACTCTGGGAGCGCTGGCGCGGGAAAAGAAAATCGCTCTGGATGTGGTGCAGAAATCGATTCAGGACTTAGGCATCAATCCGGAGAAGGCGAATCCCGCGAATACCTAGGCGACTGTGATGGCTGCTCCGGCGTTCTAGGCGGGCCATCGGACGCTGGGAATCGAAAACCGGATCGACGAAATTAAAGCTACGCAAAAAAGCTACGTCAGAAAAAAGGAAATCAGAAGAAGTGATCGAATTCAAACTTCCGGAGTTGGGTGAGAACATCGAGCAAGGCGACCTCGTGCGCCTCATGATCGCACCCGGGACAAAAATAAACGCGGGCGAGTCGGTGATGGAACTGGAAACCGACAAAGCCGTTTTGGAAGTGCCTTCGTCGGTCAGCGGCACGGTGCAGGAGATTCGTGTCAAAGAAGGCGACAAAATTAAAGTCGGCCAGGTAATTTTCACCGTCGACAACGGAGTTCCGGCCAAGCCCGCAGCTGCGCCAGCCGCGCAACCCCAACCACCTACATCTGCCCCGGCTCCAGCGGCGGCTCGTGCTGCACAGCCGGAGGCCGCGCCGAACGTTCCAGTTGCTGCGGCACCCGCAGCTCCTGAGCGCGTAGCGGCGCCTGCGCAGCCAGCAACCGGCGATCGGCGAGCGCCAGTCCAGGCCCGAACTAAGCCCGGCGCCAGCGAATTCACCTTACCTGAGCTTGGCGAAAATATTTCGCAAGGTGATCTGGTTCGCTTGATGATCGCGCCGGGAACGAAAGTTTCTGAAGGCCAACCCGTGATGGAACTGGAAACCGACAAAGCAGTCGTCGAAGTTCCATCCTCGGTCAGCGGCGTAGTCAAAGAAGTAAAAGTGAAAGAAGGCGAGAAGATCAAAGTCGGCCAGGTGATCTTCACGCTGGAAGGCGGCGCAGCGGCACCCGAACCCGCGCAGAAGCAGACTGGCCCAGTCGAACACGTCACCGGGCAACACGGAGCGCGCCTCGCATTTCAAGCCGCCATTCGCGCCGAGGGCAAAACGGAAGAGCAAGCACTGCCTCCCGATCAGCCGCAACTTTCGCCGGCCGCGTTCTCCATGCCTCTGCAGCTGGGCAAAGTTGCGGGGACGGAACATCGTCAACCAGTTCCTGCTGCGCCCAGTATCCGGCGGCTGGCGCGCGAACTCGGCATCGACATCTACGAAGTCAAAGGCACGGGCCCGGGCGGACGCATCAGCGAAGACAACGTCAAGGCTCACGCCAAAGGTCTGCTGACAGCAGTTATTTCGGCGGCGCAAGCGGCGCCACGAGCGGGGCATTTCGCGGCTCCGAAACTTCCCGACTTCACCAAGTGGGGCAAGACTGAGCGCGTTTCCATGCGCGGAGTTCGCCGCAAAACCGCCGAGCACCTCGCCGAATCGTGGAACACAATTCCTCACGTCACTCAGCAAGATCGCGCCGACATCACCGAACTCGAGCAACTGCGCGCGCGTTTCGCTCCCAAGGCGCAGGAAGCCGGCGGCAAAATGACGGTGACCGCGATCGCGCTGAAAGTCTGCGCCGCCGCTCTCAAAGTTTTCCCGCAGTTCAACGCCAGCATCGACATCGAGAAAGAAGAAATCGTCTACAAGCAATACATCCACATCGGCGTCGCCGCGGACACGGATCGCGGCTTGCTGGTTCCCGTGATTCGCGACGTGGACAAGAAGAATATTGTCGAACTCGCCGTGGAACTCTCGCAGCTTTCGAAAAAAGCTCGCGACAAAAAGCTCACGCCGGCCGAGATGGAAGGTGGCACCTTCACCATCACCAACTTGGGCGGAATCGGCGGCATTGGTTTCACTCCCATCGTGAATCATCCGGAGGTCGCCATCCTGGGGCTGTCCCGCTCCCGCATGGAGCCGGAGTGGATTGCGTCCAAGGATGGAGGAAAGTTCGAACCCCGGCTGATTCTGCCGCTTTCGCTTTCCTACGATCATCGCCTGATTGACGGCGCCGATGCGGCGCGCTTCCTGCGCTGGATCGCTGAAGCGTTCGAGCAGCCGTTCCTGCTTTCGGTGCAGGGCTGAAGCACAAGTTTCAAGGTTTCATAGTTTCAAGGTTTCAAAGTCTCTCAGCGTTTTTAAATTTTTCGACGCCACAAATCCTATGACCTTCTCAGCATAGTTGTCATCCTGAGCGAAGCGAAGGACCTATGCAATTTGCAAGCGGCTCCCAAGTTGCGAGGGCCAATCGTTTCAACTTTGAAACTTTGCAACTCTGAAACTTTGAAACCTTCCACACCATGACTGACTCCCAGCTCAACATCGCAATCGTTGGCGGCGGCCCCGGAGGCTACGCCGCTGCATTTCTCGCCGCTGATCTTGGCATGACCGTCACCCTGATCGATCCTGAACTCAACCCCGGAGGCGTCTGCCTCTACCGCGGTTGCATCCCGTCGAAAGCCTTGCTGCACGTGGCCAAGCTAGTGGAAGAATCGCATCAGGCCAAAGACTGGGGCATTGAATTCTCCGCGCCGAAAATTGATCTCGCGCGCCTGCGCTCCTGGAAAGAAGGAGTCGTCAAGAAATTAACCGGAGGTCTCGGCGTCCTCTCGAAGCAGCGCAAAGTAAAATACGTGCAGGGCCGCGCCGCGTTCGAGAACTCCACCACGCTTCGCATCACCAAGGCCGACGGCTCCGAAGAATCTCTCGCTTTCGACCGCATCATCCTCGCCACCGGCTCGCGCCCCGCCATCGTCCCCTCATTGAAGATCGATTCCCCCCGCATGATGGATTCCACCGGCGCGCTGAATCTCGAAGACATTCCCGGAACCCTGCTGGTCGTCGGCGGAGGTTACATCGGCCTCGAGCTGGGCTCAGTCTACGCCGCTCTCGGCACGCGCGTCACCGTGGTCGAAATGCTTTCTGGCTTGCTCCCCGGAGCCGATCGCGATCTGGTTCTTCCCCTGCACAAGCGCCTGGAGAAATTCTTTGACACCATCCTGCTCAACACTACAGTCGCCGCTGTCAAAGACGAAGGCGCCGGCATTCGGGCCACATTCGACGGCCCGGAAGTAAAGGAGCGCGAAAAAGTTTTCGATCGCGTTCTGGTTTCGGTCGGCCGCAAGCCCAACTCAGAAATTCCCGGTCTCGAAAAAACTCAAGTAAAGCTCGGACCGAAAGGATTCGTTCAGGTAAACAAACAACTCCAGACGGACGATCCTTCCATCTACGCAATCGGCGACGTTGTCGGCGAGCCCATGCTGGCGCACAAAGCCTCGCATGAAGGCCGCACCGCCGTCGAAGCCATCGCCGGACATAAAGTTGCATTCGAGCCCGCCGCCATTCCCGCGGTCGTATTTACCGATCCAGAAGTTGCGTGGTGCGGCCTCACCGAAACGCAGGCGCAAAAAGAAAACCGCGAAGTCAAAGTCGCGAAGTTTCCCTGGGCAGCCTCGGGCCGCGCCGTCACGCTCGACCGTCCCGAAGGCATGACCAAGCTGCTGATCGATCCGCACACCGAGCGTGTCTTAGGAGTCGGCATCGTCGGCGTGGGCGCCGGAGAACTGATCGCCGAAGGCGTGGTGGCCATCGAAATGGCCGCGCTCGCCAAAGATGTCGCCCTCAGTATCCATCCGCATCCCACGCTTTCAGAAACTTTGATGGAAGCTGCGGAAGTTTTCTTCGGGACCAGCACGGACATCTACCGCCCGAAGCGGACCTGATGCCCGGTGCGCCATCCATGAGCGCGGCTTCGTTTTGAGCCGCTTCGTTTCGATACAATTGAATTCAATCTCGAGCCGACCGTTGCACGTCCGCGCAAAATTCGCGTTGGAGAAGGTTCATGCGTTTATTTCCTAAGACGATATTCTTGCTGACGCTTTTTTTCTGCGCCTCTTTCTTCGTCACCATTCCTGCCGGGGCCCAGGCAGCGCTCAATACTCTGCTGCAGTCTTCTTCTTCAAGCACGACCACCACGACCACGCCCTCGGACCCGTTAGACCGCACCACTCCTTCCAGCGCGGTCCTCGGTTTCCTGCGAGCCGCGCAATCAGGTGATTACGGCATCGCCGCGCAATACCTGCAAATGAACGCTGCGCGCCGGCAAGCCGAAGGCGAGCAACTCGCAACGCAGCTCAAGTATGTAATGGATGGCACAGCATTCAGCGGACGCGTGGGAAACTTTACGCAGCCGGAAGGAATCCCGCAGGAAGGTGTCCCCTTCGGACGCCAGAGAATCGGCACCATGGCCTCCGGCGATGTGGAAGTCGACCTCGATGTCGTCCGAATATCCGATCCAGTCGCGGGAAAGATCTGGTTGGTCTCCTCCGACACGCTGGCCAAAGTTCCCGAACTCTACGACCAGGTGGAAGCGCGCCAGGTGGAGCACAAACTTCCGAGCGTCCTGGTGAAGCACCAGTTTGCCGGAATGCCGTTGTGGCAGTGGCTCGCTCTGTTGCTGTCGTTGCCGGTTGCCGCCGCAATCAGCTGGCTGGTTCTGGTGCTGCTCGAAATTCCCCTGCGCTGGTGGGCGCGGTGGCGAGGCCACTCTGACATTGCGAACTGGCGCTCGGTTTCAGCTCCGGCCTGGCTGCTGGCAGGCACATTGGTGCATCAGTTTTTTGTTCGCTATCTGGGAATCGCTCTGCTGCCGCGCCACTATTATTTTCAGGCTGCTTCGATCGCCCTGATCATTGGCTTTGCCTGGATTGCCTGGCGGGGTCTCCGATGGTTTCTGCTCCGCGTGCGCACTCGGGCCTTGTCGCACGGGCACGCCGGTACCGGATCGCTCATGCTCCTCGGTGAGCGCATTATCAAAGCAATCATAGTTATTACGGGCGCGTTGGCCGTGCTCACCACGCTGGGGTTCAACATGACCACCGCCCTCGCCGGCCTCGGCATCGGAGGTCTGGCGATCGGCTTCGGCGCGCAGCAGACGATTGCGAATCTTTTTGGCGGAGTCTCCGTCCTCGGCGACGAAGTCATCCGCGTCGGCGATACCTGCCGCTTTGGCGATCGCACCGGGACCGTCGAAGACATCGGCCTCCGCTCCACCCGCGTGCGCACCGACGAACGCACTCTTTTGGCGATTCCCAACGGCACCGTGGCGACCATCAACGTTGAGAATCTCAGCCGCCGCGACAAAATTCTTTTCAAAACCACTCTTGGCTTTCGCCCCGAGACCAAGGCCGATCATCTCCGCTACGTGCTCTCGGAAATTCGTCGCATGCTTTATAGTCATCCGAAGATTGAAACCAAAAGCGTTCGCGTCCGCCTCATCGACATTGCTGCTGCCGGTTCCCTCAGCGTGGAAGTTTTCTCATACGTCCTCACCGTCGACTACAACGATTTCGCCGCCGTCCGCGAAGACCTGCTGCTCCGCATCATGGATCTCGTCGAGGACGCTGGCGCGAGCGTCGCTCTGCCCTCGCAAACGCTATATATCAGGCGCGACTCCGGACCGGAAAAAGATAAAGCGGAAAGTGCCGCGAAGAAAATCACCGACCTGCGCGACAACAAGAAATTGCCATTCCCCGATTTTCACCAGGAAGATATTTCGTCGTTCAAGGGAACCATCGACTACCCGCAACCCGAGTCGGCCGTGCGCAACCCCAACCCGAATCCCGAGCCCCGGCGCTAGCATGGTCGGCATCAGCGAAGGAACCAGCCCACTGCCACCGCAACGATCATGAGCTTAATCAACCACCCTGCGGCGTAAGACATCACAAACACTCGATGCAGCTTCATGAACGCTGCGTTTGTCAGGATCAGCGGCAACGGCCCGATCAGCCACACCGCAACCGCAAGCTTGACCGCTCCCGGCACCGAATGCAGACCAAGCCGGGCCGCCGCATAAGCAAAGACTCCGCAAGTCACAAACGGCAGCGGGCTGGTCAGAGCAATCGCTCTTCCTTCCGCACCCTGACGCCAAATTTCGGGGTAGCTGTAGCGCCGGTGAATCCAATCGCCCGCGAAAAACCAGTCCGTGAGTGACGTAACCACGCCCGCACCAACCACAATCGCAATCAGTCGCATCCAGTTCATAGCTGCTCTCCCTCCTGCCACGCTCCGAAATACGCAAGCAGCGTACTCCTCATGGCAGGCTAGCGAACAGCCCACGAACGCGTGCAGCGCCGTGGAAAAGCGGCGCTTCAGCGCCGCGTAAAGCCTCCAAAATCAATCGTGGTTCTAGCCGGGGCAGGCCGCTTCCACCGCCGCGTCAGCCAAACCAGCAGTAAATGCGTGGGAAAATAAATCATCAGCGGCACCACCACCAGATACGCCAGCAGATATACGGCTCCAGGCACCGCGTGCTGCTCTCGAAAAAATAAACCGCGAGCCCAGTTCACATCGTATTCCGTACGCCAGAAATAATTGATTGGCACCACGATCCAGCAGGTAGCCGTCTGCCATTTCCACCCGCGCGGATCGTAGCCCAATCGCAAGATCGCCCACACCAGAAGCGGCGGCGTTACCACATGAAACAGGCTGAGCAGCCGCATGAACAGCGGCAAGTCTGGACTGAACATATACTCCGTGCCGCCAATCACGTGTCGGCTGCCGAGCAGCGCGCCCGCCAGATCAATGATGTAGAGCGTCTGGAAAACCAGCAGGCTGCACGCCTGCCACGAAAATATCAGCGGACTCTCCAGCCACAAGCCAATCCCAATCAGAATGTTTCCGATATCACAGAAAAAGAGGAAATTCTGCAGCCCATAGTGGCTCCAATAAACCGGCGCCCAGGCGATCAGCCAGACCGTCCACGCAATCTTCAGCCACAACGGCACCCGCATGGCCGCCATTCTACGTGGAGAGCTGGCGCGAAGGGCGGAGTGGTTACTTCCGTCCATGTACGTGCGGCGATCGCAATCCCGATTGTCCACGCTCCCCAAACACCCATGCCGCCCCGCATAGTCAATGGCCCTTGAATTACTGCCGTAACTTGCCGCGTCTTACCGGTGTACCTACGATCATCTTGGTATGAGTTACCGAGCTCTTCTCTTCTGTCCCGACGAAAAAATTGCCCGCACAGTGACGCAAGTCCTGAGTGAGCTGGAGTTTGCCGTCGAATCGTGCGTCGAACCTTTCGCCGCCGTCAAGAAATTGATGGCCGAGCACTTTGACGCCGTCGTAGTCGACTGCGATAACGACCAGAACGCTGCCTTGCTGTTCAAGAGCGCGCGCAGTTCCGCCATCAACCAGGCGTCTCTCGCGGTGGCCGTAGTTGAGGGACAAGCCGGAGTCGCCAAGGCATTCCGCATCGGCGCCAACCTGGTGCTGACCAAACCCATCAACGTGGAACAAGCAAAAGGAACTCTGCGCGTAGCTCGTGGACTCCTGCGCAAGGGCGAAGCGGCGAAACCGTCCGCCCCAGTTGCCACAACGCCGGTTCCACCGAAATCCGCCGTCGCTGTGCCAGCCGCGCCTGCAAGACCTGCGACATTATCCGCGGCGACTGCAGTCAAGCCGCGCCCGGCTGCTCCACCAATCTCGAAGCCTGCCGCGAGCGTTCCGGCAAATCCTCAAATTCAAACCACAGTTGCGGCAGCCACGAGCTCAGCCAACACAGCATCCGCGAAGGCCACGACCGAAACTGCGGGAGCACGACCAACCGTAAAATCCGCGCTCCCGGCCGACACTTCGATAAAGCCGCCGTCGACCGTCAACACCGCACTCAACTCGGCATCGCCGCTGTCTGGCAGCGGAGCCGCAAGCGCCCCAGCGCCGGCCCGCGAGGTCGCACCATCAGCCGTGGAAATATCTGCGCCCAGCGAGAGCAAATCGACTGCCGCGCTCGATACTATTTCGCCCAACAAAATCTCGTCCGACGCGATCGCCGCAGAAAAGCCCGCGGACTCCAGCCTCACCGATACGAATCCATCTGCCTCAGCGCCAGCCGAGTCCGCCGCTTCCGTATCCACTTTCACATTTGGCGGAGCCAATCTCCCGGAAAAATCCGCGAGCGCTGGAAGCAAGAAAATATTTCTCGGAATTGCCGCAGCCGTATTCCTGGTCTGCGCAATCTATTTCGGCTGGACACAGCTGCACGACAGTGTTCCCGCCGCTGCTCCGACTCAAACGTCATCCGCGCCAACTAAGGCTCCTGCGCCCGCGCAACCCGCGTCCGTTCGGCCTTCAGCGTCGTCTGCCACCGCATCTTCGCCGGGCGCGCAGACCGCTCCCCCGCAATCGCAAGCAGCAAATTCCGGGCCGTCTACTGCCAACTCCGCCAGCGACGGCTCTGACAATGACCGTGCAGACGTACCCTCCGCCAATTCCAAAACTTCCGCGTCTTCGACGGCGACCAAAGCTGCGACCAAGACCGCGACTGCTCCCGCTTCCAATTCCACTGCTCCCGCGAACACTCAACCGGCTTCCCCGGAGACCGCTGCGCCGGCAATCATCCTTAAGAATGGCTCCACAAAATCCGCTGCCAAGCTAACCGCGGCCGATGCTGCCGCGCCCAGCATGGTGGGCCTTGCTGTCGGCGGCTCCGATGGAAACTTATCCAATCTGACTGCGAGCGCCAACGTTGCCAAACCCATACTTCAAACTCTCACGGTCTCGCAGGGAGTTTCCCAGGGCCTTCTGTTGAAAAAAGTCCAGCCCGAGTATCCGTCCAACGCTCTCCGCATGCGCACCGAGGGGGTCGTAAAACTTATGGCGACCGTCGGAAAGACCGGAAACGTCACCCAGGTAAAAGTCGTCAGCGGCGACGCGCTCCTGACCCACTCCGCCCTGGACGCAGTGAAACAATGGAAGTACAAACCCTATCTGCTCAATGGCGAACCGATCGAGATCCAGACCGAAGTCACCATCAACTTCAAATTGCCCCACTAGAAGGCAGTTGCTGGTTGCTAGTCCCGTGTCCCTAGTCTCGCGTATGCTCCATCTCTCTCCATTTTTGCAATCCCGAGCGAAGCGAGGGACCATCCTTCCTTAAGTCTGTCATCCCGAGCGAAGCGAGGGACCCTACGTAAGCCGAATCTCCCACTGCAGTCGAAGGGCGTTGCCACCTCTGCTTTCGCCGTCCCGGTCCGCCTCGACCAGCGCCCCCGCCCGCCTCTGTGTTGAAATAGCTCCGTGCAGCTGAAGCCGTCCCTCACCGCCGCAATCTCCCGCCTGACCGCCGACCACGTCCCCTCCCCGCGCCTGAACGCCGAACTCCTCCTCATGTTCACTCTCAACTGTGACCGCGCCTATCTCCACGCTCACCCTGAGCGCGAACTCACCGCCGCCGAGCAGTCTCGCTACCAGGCCGCTCTCGCCGAGCGGGTCCGCGGAGTTCCCGCGCAATACATCGCCGGCCATCAGGAATTCTGGGGCATGGATCTAATCGTCACTCCCGCGGTCTTGATCCCCCGCCCCGAAACCGAACACGCCATCGAAACCGTCCTCGACCTGGCAAGCCCTAGTGTGGGGCGGGCACTCCTGCCCGCCAACTCTCCCCACCTCCGCATCGCCGACGTCGGCACCGGCTCCGGCTGCATCGCCCTCGCCTTGGCCAAAGAACTTCCGCAAGCAGAAATTCACGCCACCGATATTTCCCCCGCCGCTCTCGAAGTCGCCCGCGCCAACGCCGCCCGCCACCAACTCGAATCCCGCATCCACTTCCACGAAACCGATCTCCTCACCGGCCTGCCTCCGGAAACTTTCGACTTCATCGTCTCCAATCCTCCTTACGTCGGCGAATCCGAAGAAGATCAGGTCCAGCTGGACGTCCGCAAGTTCGAGCCGCGTAACGCCGTCTTTGCCGGACCCACCGGCCTCGAAGTCATCGCCCGCCTCATTCCTCAGGCTCACGCCGCTCTTCGTCCTGGCGGATGGCTCATCCTCGAGATCAGCGGCACCATCGCCCAACAAGTTCAGGACTCCCTGCAGAGCTGGAACGACGTTTTCCTCATCCCCGATCTGCAATCCATCCCGCGCATCGCCCGCGCGCGCAAGCCTCCCCGCTGACTCCCACCTCCGCCGCGTGAAAATCCTCAACGTGCTTCGTGCACTCCCTGTGCAACTTTCTGCACACTCAAACGATTATCTGATTTTTCTTCGCTTCCGTGCTTGACGTGGCTTGCATAACAGTGGCTTACTACTAGCCCTATGTTGTTGTGCTGTGCGGATGGTTTACAGAATTGCCGCGACTTCGCCGCCAGGTTCTCCGCAGCGAGGTTCTCGCGCCCTGATTCTCGCAGCCCTCTCCTCGCAGTCCAGCGGCAACATTGCATCCAGCAATCCCGGTTGTTGATCGAGGCTGCCCTTTTACCTTGCAAGGGGCAGTTATCGCGCCTGCGCCGTAGGACGCAGACCATCGCATCAGGATGATGGCAGATGGTCCCGACGGTTCGGGCGACGTTTCTCAGAACACTCACTCACAGGGAGGAAGTAAATGTATCAGGAGAAAACACCGTTGAACTCCTCAGCTCACGTCGGCCGCGCGCGGACGATTTGCCTGACCCTCGTCGCGCTCAGCCTGGTTGTGCTGACCCTCACCCTATGTGCGGCTCTACCCGCGTATGCGGCGGCCGGACAACTCGTTGCGCATAACACACCCACCTTCGTCTCCACCGCCAAGAAGCTCGGCGCCGAAGATCCGGCCAAGACCATCGAAGTCAGCGTATGGCTGAATCTGCACGATCGCGACGCTC
>Ga0209006_10002480_pt1 | contig 16827 bp, 13 predicted proteins | sample JacPin_JW_Ref_O2_FD_188567 | JGI IMG/M metagenome (GOLD analysis project Ga0209006, IMG submission 188567) | Forest soil microbial communities from Algoma, Ontario, Canada - Jack Pine, Ontario site 1_JW_Ref_O2 (SPAdes) (version 2) | ecosystem: Environmental > Terrestrial > Soil > Boreal... | reverse complement strand
CCGCCAAACGCCCGGCGGGCTCGACGGGATGATCGACCAGTTGGCGAAAGTCCCACTGGATTTCTCACCGGGGACTGCGTGGAACTATTCGGTGTCGATCGACGTGCTCGGTTACCTCGTCGAGAAGCTCTCGGGAATGAGCTTTGGCGGGTTTCTGCGGACGCGGCTCTTCGCCCCGCTCGGGATGAACGACACCGCGTTCCACGTGCCGCCCGACAAAACCGAGCGATTCACCTGCTGCTATCAACCCGAAAGTAAAGGCCCCGGGCTGAAGCTGCAGGATGATGCCCGCGAAAGCACCTATGCCAAGCCTCCGGTGCTTGAATCGGGCGGCGGCGGGCTGGTGTCGACCGCGCACGATTACCTGCGCTTCTGCCGTATGATGCTGAACGGCGGCACGCTCGACGGCGTGCAGATCCTCAGCCCCAAGACGGTGGCGCTGTTCAGCCTCAACTATCTGCCGGACGGGCGAGAGGTCGCCGATCTGGCATTCCCCGGGATGTTCAGCGAGTCCGGCTATGCTGGGGTCGGCTTTTCGCTCGGCTGCGGGGTCAATGTCGACGTTGCGAGGACCCGGCTGCCGGGCTCCCTCGGAGAATATTTCTGGGGCGGCGCCGCCGCGACCGCCTTCTGGATTGATCCCAAGGAAGAGCTGACCGTCGTGTTCATGACCCAGGTGATCGGCAGCGAGGCGCGCCTGACACTGCGCCGGGATTTGCGAACGCTGGTTTACTCCGCGATGACGGAGTCGTTCGCGTAGAGGGACGCAGTCGTTAGCTCGGGATCTCGCGGTTGCGACGGATGCCCGACTGCAACCCCTAGACCTGGGCCGCGGTGCGCCGAAAATGGTAACGCCGACACCCTGAGGGGTCGCTCTCGTGCAGGCAGGGCTGGTCCGGGTTGCGTGGCAATCGGCCAAGTTTGTTGGCGGAGTGGCGCCGGCGGCGGTCGCCCGCGACACAAGCGGTCTTGCCATATCGCTACGAGAACGGCCGCGAGCGCCATAAGATGACCGTGCACCTCGTAGGCCAGCCACTCCGGGATTTGCAGGGAGAAAGCGACATGCCGGACAAAGTTCGATTGGGTCTGATCGGCGCCAGTGTCAGGGGCACCTGGTCGTCTCGCTCCCACCTTCCGGCGGTGCAGGCCAGCGCGACGGTGGAGTTGACGGCAGTCTGCACCACGAGGGCCGATAGCGCCGAGGCGGCTCGGCAGGCCTATGGCGCGCGGCTGGCCTTCGACGACTATCGCAAGATGATCGTCTCACCTGAGATCGACGCGGTCGCCGTCGTGGTGCGCGTCCCGTCCCATTACGCGGCGACCAAAGCGGCGTTAGAGGCGGGCAAGCACGTCTACTGCGAATGGCCGCTTGGGCGGACGACGGCTGAGGCCGAGGAGCTGGCGGCGCTGGCCAAGGCCAAGGGTCTGATCACCGCGATCGGCCTGCAAGCGCGCGTCAACCCCGCGCTGATGCACATGAAGGAGCTGGTCGAGGCTGGCTATGTCGGCGAGATGATGGCGGTCCATGTCTGCATGATCCGCGACGGGGTGCTCACGCGCCCGTCGCACCGCACCTGGCAACGGGATGCTGAACTCGGCGCCAACACACTGACCATCGCCAATGGCCACACGATCGATGCGATGCGCTTCGTCACCGGCGATTTCGCCCGGCTGTCCGCGGTGGTGGCAACGCAAGCGAAGCAGTGGCTGGATACTGGCACCAACATGCTGCTGGACGTGACCGCTCCCGACAATATCGCCATCAGCGGCAGGCTGGCGAACGGCGCCATCGTGTCGAGCCATGTCGGCCACATTCCGTTCGCCGGCAGTGGCTATCGCATGGAAATCTACGGGCGGGAGGGGACGCTGGTCGTATCGGGGGAAGATTCACCGCAGCTGGGCGAGGTTTTTCTCAATGGCGCGAAGGGCACGGATGTTCTCGTGCCAATCTCAGTACCGGAGCGCCTCAGCTTTGCCGCCCCGGGCACGCCGTCGGGCGAGGCGGCCAATGTCGGGCAGATGTACGCGCTGTTCGCCAAGGCAATCCGCGGTGCCGAAAGCCGGCTGCCAAACTTCGCTACGGCGGTCGAGCTGCATCATCTGGTCGATGGAATCAAGCGAGCGTCCGACGACGGACGCGAGGTGAACTTCGGCTAGCGGCGGGGGGCACCACATCCCACCTGCGTTCGTACCGGAGGTCGACAGACCGGCGTTCCGCGGCCCGGATCCGCCGATATGCGCCGATAGCAGACGGCGGCGATAGCACAGGACGCGGGCGATCTTTGTGGGGAGGAACTCGCGTTCTTTGGGCGAGTTTAATCTTGTGCAAAATTTCGCAGCGTCTGAGAGGGGGGCGCCGCAGTCGCATTTTGTTCGGTGCCTATTTAGGCTCGCGGTTTGAGGCGGGCTCCGGCTGCATGTCCCGCGGTTCCCCGCAGTGCTCGGATAAAAGAGAGTCGATCAGGTCCCCTACGCCGCCGCTTTTAGGAGGAAAATCTCGATGTCTGGCATAACCCCGTGCCTTTGGTTCGATGGCAACGCCGAAGAGGCCGCCAAATTCTATGCCTCCCTGTTCCCGAACAGCCATGTTGATGCGGTCCATCGTGCACCGGGTGACTACCCGTCGGGTAAAGCGGGCGACGTGCTGCTGGTCGAGTTCACACTGATGGGGCAACCGTTCACCGGCCTAAATGGCGGACCGCAATTCCAATTCAATGAAGCGATCTCGTTCCAGATACCGGTGGAGACCCAGGCCGAGGCCGATCGCTTCGCCGACGCACTCTCAGCCGTTCCCGAGGCTGAGCAATGCGGCTGGGTAAAAGACCGCTTCGGCATGTCGTGGCAAATCGTTCCCCGCCAGCTTGTCAGGCTGATCGGCGATGCCGATCGCGCCCGGGCAAGGCGGGCGTTCGACGCGATGATGCAAATGAAGCGCATCGACATCGCCACGCTCGAGCGCGCCGCCGACGGCATCGCCCCATCCGCCAAAATCACCAAATCCAAGGGAGCCTCGGACCAATGACCGGAAGGGACATCTCCGGGCATCCGGCGCTTGCCCCGCTTCCGACTGTTCAGCGCCGACTTCGGCCGTTCGTGCGGCTAAACGTGCGCTCCGGGGTTCATGCCGCTTTCGAACGCTCGATCCCAGCGCATCCTGGTATCGGTCAGGCACCCAACCCGCGGTACGAGCGGCTCTTTCTCTATTGCCGGCCACTGGCAGGTCCCCGCTGCCTTGCCGGCGTGCATCGACATCACCCAGATCCAGGCTGCCTGAAGCTCGGCGCCGGGCCGGCCATAGGTTCCGTCGAAAATCCCTTTATCCAGAGCTGACGACGCCGAATTGCGTGGCGGCGTTCTGCCCCATCATGCGGGCCATCAGTGCATCTGGCACGTCGGCGTTGCGGAGCTTGGCGATGGCGTCCCATGCGCTAGTCGCGTCGTGCTGCGGGTAGCGCGAGCCCCAGACGATTTTGGCGGCGAAGTCCTGCGGGAGTTTCTGGATCATCCGCTCCTCGGCGTCGAAACCCAGCATGACGTTGCCGTGCTCCCACAATTCTTCAGGTTCGGTACCAACCGGATAGTGGTGCAACAGCGGGATCACCCGGGTCGAGGCCTCCATCTTCTCGAGCACTTCCTGCATCCACGACGCCTTACCATGCGCCACCACCACCTTCATCGCGGGATAGCGCTCCATCACGGTGAAACCGAGCAGCGTCGACGCGACGAACATGTGGTTGTCGAGCCAGGGCGCGAGGATCGGTGCGATCGGATGTCCGAGCGGTGTCGCGCTGTTGAAAGTCATCGTCTGAGCGGTACCGCCGGCGCCGCCGGCAAACGGACCGCCACCGCCGCCGGGAGTAACCGGATGGGTGAGGCGATCCTTGATCTTCTCGAAGAACGGGCCGTGCGAGGTCCATTCCGGATTCCACAGCCCCGGTGACGGATGAACCGCCGCGGTAACCGCGAGCCGCTCGAGCTCGGCCCAAAGCGGGTCGTAGAAGGGGTGGTTTAAATAGTGATCTTCGAGGAACATGGGCCGGATAAACACGGCGCGGAAGCATGGCAGCGCCGCAACCCGCCGCAATTCCTCCAGCGCGAAATCCATGTTCTGCAACGGCAGCATCGCCGCGGCGAACAAGCGCTGCGGCGCCGCCACGCAGAAATCGGCGATCCAGTCGTTGTAGGCGCGCGCCAGCGCATAGGCGACATCGGGGTCCTGCACCAGAAAGAAACCTTCGGCGAACCAGGTTGGGTAGAGCAGCGCCTGGTCGACCCCCATCGCGTCCATATCCGCAAGGCGCGCCTGTGGGTCGATTGCACCCTCGGTCATCGGATGCCGCGTGTGCGGGTCAAGTTCGCCGATGGCGTCCCAGGTCATGCCGGGGCGCCAAAGCGCATGGCGTGGCAGGTTCGGGTTGGACTTGTCGCGATAGATCTCGCCGTTGACTTTAAGGTAGGAGCCGTTGCTCCCCTCATGACGCCACAGCGCGTGCCGGCCGAGCGTCCGGTATTCCGGGTCGAGGTATTTTTCCCAGATCACGGGCGGCTCGACGATGTGGCTGTCGCTGTCGAAAACCGAGAAATCCTTGCTTGGCATGGCGGCCTCCGCTCTTCCGCGCTGTGCGTCTAACCCCCGGCCATCGGGCGGACCGATGCCTCGGGCCGTAACGCGGCGTGGACTTCCTCGTCGGTCGGCCACCAATCGGGCCGTTCGATCTCGGTAACGCGGTCGCGGATGATCTTGGCCGGCGCTTGCACCTTGTAGAGCCGCCGGGCATTGGCGCCGAGGAACTTCGCCTGATGTTCCTTGGGAAGATCGTATTTCTGCATCGTTTCGATCGCCCGCCAGGCATCATCGCCATCGTGGTGGTAAACGTCGGACGACCAGCAGAGGATGTCGCCGTAGAATTCCGGCAGCCGCGCCGGCGGCGCTTCGTCGCCCTCAAAGCCGGTCATGCAGTGCTCGAAGAAGGTCTCGCTCGGCAGGCGCTTCAATGGCGGCAATTGCCGCTCGTTCTTGTAGAGCCGGTAGGCCTTGTCGCACTCGTCGATCAGGAAGCTGAGCCAGGTCGACGAGGCCTCGAACACCGCCGCGTTGATCTTCGGGTGCCGATCAAAGAAGCCCGACATCAGCACCATCGTTACCCACAGCGCCGCCTCGGACTGGAAGTTTTGCACGTTCGACAGGAAGCTGTGAGGCAGGCCGGCGGTCGCGATCGTGCGCCGGATCAATTCGGCGCCCGAATATTGTTCGCTATAGCCCGACGGCTTGAGGCTGCCGAAGGCCGGGAACGGGTGCATGCCGTAGACCATCCCGGTCTCTTCGAGCGCGTCCCAGACTGGCTCGTATTTCGGCTGCAGCGGGTAGTTGCCGAATGCATCCATCGGGCGCACGAGGGCGACGCGGCAGCCTTGCGCGGCGACGCGGCGGACCTCAGCGAGCGCGTAGTCCGGATGCTGCATCGGGATCAGCGCGGCGAAGAAGATCCGGTCGGGATCCGCTTTCGTGTACTCGTAGGCCCATTCGTTGTAGGCGCGGCAGAAAGCCTTGGCGCCCATTGCGTCTTCGAGCCAAGGGTAGATGTCGATTTCGGTGGGGATTATCATTACCTGATCGATGCCCTGGACATCCATGTCCTTGAGCCGTGCGTGCGGCTCATAGGATCCGGCATGGTCGAGATAGGCGACCTGGTCTTGAGTGAGCGCGGTCTTGGGATTGAGATTGCGAACGTTGAGCGCGCGCTGGATGTCGTGCTTGACGCCGGGGCCGGCATTGGTGATGACCCGCATCGTGCCGGGGATGCCGCCCGTGCGCGGCGAGCCGAGCCCCACTCCGGCGCGGCCATTGACGATCAGCAGCCGGCTTTCGGCGTCCCACCAGATCGTGCGCTTCAGCGCCTCAAGCTCGTCGCGGGTGAGGAACTCGTGCGCGCGCTCCCAGATCAGCGGCGGCTCGGTGACATGCGCATCGCAGTCGAAGGTCGCGAAATCCTTGATCATCGGCGCGAAACGTTGAACGGGCATGATGTTCCTCCCTGACCCGGTTCCGATGTCTGTTTACTAAGCCGTGGCGCCGCCGTCGACCGGCAGGGCAGCACCGGAGACGAACGAGGCCTCGTCCGACAGCAGGAACAGCGCCGCGTTGGCGATCTCCTCCGGCTTGCCGGTGCGCCTCATCGGGATTGCCTGGCTGCGGCGTACGATAAGCGCTTCCTTGTCCTGGTCGCCCGGCGCCTGTTGTTGATCCGGCCGGGCGACAAAGACGCGCAGCATCGGCGTGTCGATCGGGCCCGGGCAGACAGCGTTGACGCGAATGTTATCGGGGGCCAGCCGCTTTGCCAGCGCGCGGACAAAGCCGACTACGCCAAATTTCGCCATTGAATAGACCGGGCTGAACCCCGAGCCGACGAGGCCCGAGGTCGAGGCGGTGTACAGCAATGCGCCACCGCCGCGGGCGCGCATTTCCGGAATCGCCGCCTCGGTCGTCACCAGCACGGTCCGCAGGTTGAGATTTATCGCAATGTCGAAATCGGCCATGTCGATGCCTTCGATTGCCGCGGGGCCGGGATGGCCGACATGGTTCCAGACGAAATCGAGCCCGCCGAACGCGTTGGCCGTGTGGCGCACGATGTCGCGGGCGAAGTCGTCGCGGGTCAGGTCCCCGGCGATCCCGATCGCCTTGCCGCCGGCCGCCTCGATCTGGGCAACAACCGCATCGACGCCGGCTGCGTCGAGGTCGACAACCGCGACTGCGGCGCCTTCACGCGCGAACCGCAACGCGCCGGCGCGTCCCATGCCCGAAGCGGCGGCAGTGACGAGGCCGATCTTTCCTTGCAGGCGCATGATTTCCTCCTCCTCAGCCCTCCAGGCAGCCCCGGCGGTACAGTCACGCATTGATGCCGGACCAGAACGGCATCGGTCTCGGCCCTGTCCGGGCCGGCGAGCGACCAGCTGAGCGCGCCGAGATTTTCCGTCACCTCCGCGGGTTCGCGAAACCCGACCAGCGCCGTCGACACCACCGGATGGCTCAACGTCCAGTTCAGCGCAAATTGCGGCAGGGTTTTCCCGTATCGCGCCGCGAGGTGCTTCAGCTCGTCGACCGCGGCGAGGTTGCGCGGGAAATAGTCCGGCCCGAACAGCGTGAGGAACAGGTTGAGGTTGCCGAGCATGCCGCCCTTCGAGCGCCAGTCGTTTTCCTCAAAACGCATGTCAGCGTGAAAGGTGCCGCTCAGCATGCCGTATCCGCCATCCGCCGCCGGCGCGCCTCGCTAGGCGAGCGCCAGTTTGCGATATCCGTCCGCTGCGATCGCGTCGCAATGCTCGCGATAGGCGGGATGGCCGCCGCTGTAACGCATGATCCTGGGTTTCTGCTTCCCCTCGACATTGCGGTTGACGCCGGTCATCCACGAGCTGATCTCGTTCATCAGCTGACCCTCACCAAGGGCCAGGACATGGTCGGTCCATTCGGTGACGCCGGCGGTGGTGGCCTCGACCCGCGTCAGGCCGCGCCCGGTGGCGAACTGGATCAAGCCGCTGACCCACTCGACGCTGTACTCCGCGGTACGTGTGAAATTGCCGAGCCCCGCATGCGGGCCCATCACCATCAGCAAATTGGGAAAGCCTTCGACCAGGACGCCGAGATAGGTCTGCGGCCCGTCTTGCCACAGATCCTTCAGCCGCACGCCATCGACACCGCGAATATCGATCCGGTCGAAGGCGCCGGTGATCGCATCGAACCCGGTCGCGTAGATGATGATGTCGAACTCGTGCTCGCGGTCGCTCGTCTTGATGCCATTCGGGGTGACGCGCTCGATCGGCGTCTCGTTGATGTCGACGAGTTCGACATTGGGCTGGTTGTAGACCTCGTAATACCCCGTTTCGAGCGGCACGCGGCGGGTCCCGAGGCCATGGTTCTTCGGGATCAGCTTTTCGGCGACCACAGGGTCTTTGACCCGCTGCCGGATTTTCTTTGCGATGAACTCGGAGGCCAGCCGGTTGGCCTCGCGGTCGGTCAGAGTATCGCTGAATTGCCCCATCCAGACGCCGAAACCGGGCGAGTTATAAAGCCTTTCCCAGAACGCCTCCCGGTCCTCCGGTGAGGTTTCCAGGGTCTTGCGCGGGTCTGGGGCGTGGATGTAACAACCGGGCGAGGTCTTGCAGAGCGCAAATATCTCGTCATAGCGCGCCCGGATATCGTTCATCTCGGCATCGGAAATTTTGCCGTTATGCAGCGGCGCGCACCAATTGGGGGTACGCTGGAACACCGTGAGATGGCCGACGGTCTTGGCGATTTCCTGAATGGTCTGCACGGCGGTCGCGCCGGTACCGATGATCCCCACGCGCTTGCCGGCGAAATCGACCCCCTCCTTGGGCCAGGCATGCGTGTGGCAGGCCTGACCCTTGAAGGTGCCGACGCCGGGAATGTTCGGCATCGTCGGCGCAGAGAGGATACCGATAGCCGTGAGCAAAAAACGCGTCGAATAGCGCCTTCCGTCTTCCAGTGCGATATCCCAGCTGCGCGTTTCCTCCTGGTAGTGGGCAGAGGCGACGCGGCTTTCGAACTGGATGTGGCGGCGCAGGTCGAACTTGTCGGCGACGCGATTTAGATAGCGTTCGGTCTCCGGCTGGGGGGCAAAATGCTCTTGCCAATGCCACTCCTTGAGAAGTTCCTGCGAGAAGGAATAGCCGTAGGTCCAACTTTCCGAGTCGAAGCGCGCGCCGGGATAGCGGTTCCAGTACCAGGTGCCGCCGACGCCGCTGCCGGCCTCGAACACCCGCACCCGAAGACCGAACTCGCGCAGCCGGTAGAGCTGGTAGAGGCCCGAGACGCCGGCGCCGATGACGATCGCGTCAAAATCTAGGTGCGTCTCCGTTCGAGCTTCGAGCGAGACCGCTTGCAACCCAACCATGCTCTCCTCCTTGGTCTGGCGGCCGCCTGTGCCGTGTCAGTCCATCCAAATGGGGTTATCCGAGCCGCAGCAACGGCAAGCTGTCCGAGAGCCGGCCCGCAGCGGATTGCAGCGCGCGGCTCAGCGCTGCGACCGCGTCATCGCCGAGATCGTGTGAATGGCCCGCCCCGGTGAGGATCAGCAGCAGCTCCCAGGACGGCGACAGAACCGGCACCGACACCAGCGTGACGCCGCGGAACATCGTGCCGCGATCCACCGCAAAACCGGATTGCTTCGCCTCTTTCACCCGCGCCAGAAAATCGGGAAATGAAGGCTTGTCGTACCAGTCGACTTGGGAAAACAGCGCCTCGAGTTCCTGTTCGCTGCTATTGCCGAAGGCGGCGATGACGACACCCGATGCACCGGCCGGGCTGGGATATTGCCGCCCGACGGTGACGTGCGGATCGGGGCGCAGCGCGACGCCGACCCAATCCAGCAACAGCATCGACGACGGCCCCTGCACCTTCGACAGGTACACGGAGACGGTGTGGGCATCGGAGACCGCGTGCATCAGCGGCCGCGCGATGTCGATCAAGCCGCTGCGCCGCAACACCCCATACGCCAGTTCGAGAATCTGCAAACTCACGGCGTAGGTCCGCGTCGCCTCGTCATAGCCGACAAAGCCTTCGGCTTGCAGCGTCCGCAGGATGTTGTACGCCGTGCCGCGATGTAGACCCGCGGCGCGAGCGACCTCGCTCGCGTTCAGCGGACGCTCGGAGGCATGCAGCGTCCGAAGAACTTTGGCCGCGGCGACGATCGCACCGACGGGTTTTCCCAGAGGGCCAATCTCCGCGATCTCGGCCGACCTGGTGTGTGCGGCCGGTCGCGGCCGGTTCGCCTCGGTTGCAGCTACTCGTGCAGGCACTGCTCCGTCCGATCCCTTCAAGTCCATCCGCATTTTGAGCGTTGACGGCGATTGCGACGATATGTTACCAGCGGCATCCGGCTGCCTCAATCAAAAACATTTGTCTTCTATAGAAGACGAACGGGAGACGCCTCCATGTCGACAACCGCCATGCCCGCCGGCGACGTGTCCTGGTGGAAGGAACCCACCAAGGACCAATGGTACGCCTACATGGCGGCGTGGCTCGGCTGGACGCTCGACGCGTTCGATTTCACGGTGTTCCTGCTGACTCTGCTCGCATCCGGTGGCCCGGGGGCAGCTGCCCCGCACGGATGTGGAAAGCAGTCCAGCACCTGCTCAATGCGGTAGAGGACAAAGGGGCTATTCCCGGGTCGTTCATTCGGTTCTCAAGCCAGCCTGCCGGTTCTCAAGCCTGCGTTTTCTAACTTGAAAGGAGCTGAGCCATGGGACGCGTTTACAACGTCATCGATGCGGACGGTCACATTCTCGAGCCGCTCGATCTCTGGGATCATTACATCGACCCAGCCTTTCGTGGCCGGGCACCCCGGATCGTAAAAGGCGAGAATGGCAAGGAGCGCCTCGTCATCGAAGAACATGCGGTCGGCGACGGCCAGCGCGGGATCGGCCGGATCGGCGCCGTTGGCGCGCGCCAAGGCATCGTCGAGGGCGATACGATGGCCTACAAGGACGGCAAGCCGGGCGGCTTCGACCCGCACAAGCGCATCCCCGACATGGACGCCGATGGGATAGACGCCGCTTTTCTCTACCCGAGCCTCGGCCTGTTCTCCGGCGCCATCCATGATCCGCAACTCGCTGCCGCCACGTGCCGGGCCTACAACCGCTGGCTCGCCGATTATTGCAAGGCCTATCCCGACCGGCTGTTCGGGGTGGCCATGCTGCCGCTGCAAGACATCGATCTGGCTATCAAGGAGATGACATTCGCGCGCAAGGAACTCGGCATGCGCGGCGGTTTCATCCGGCCGAACCCGTATAACGACAAGATGATCCACCACCCCGATTATGAACCGTTCTGGGCTGCGGCCGAGGATCTCGATTTCTCGATCGGCTTCCACGAAGGAGGCAACAGCGGCATGCCGACCGTCGGCGTCGACCGCTTCGAGGGCCGCGGCGCGCGCCACATCATCTCGCATACGATGGAGATGATGCTGGCTTGCATGAGCGTGATCTGGGGCGGCGTATGCGAGCGCCATCCGAAGATCCGCATCGGCTTTCTCGAGTCCGGCGGCGGCTGGATCGCGCCTTGGCTCGACCGCATGGACCGGCATTTCGATGACCAGGGCTTCAACGACAGCGGGCTCAAGACCCGGCCAAGTGAACTGTTCCAGCGCAATTGCTGGATCTCGTTCGAGCCGGTCGAGAACAGCATCAAAGTGCTGGCCGATTATATCGGCCCGCACAAGATCCTCTGGGCGACCGACTATCCGCATCCTGACGGCTTCTTCCCGGGCGCGCCGAAAATGATGCTGGATCGCCTCGAAGGCGTGTCACCCGAGACGAGGCATCAGGTCATGGCGGGAGGCGCGATGGGCTTCTACGGCCTCAACTGAGCGGTTGGCGCATTCGCTCGCCCCGGCTCTTCTTGGCGGGTCCGGGATGGCGGGTGGCCGGGACGGCACCACGCGGCGGGTGCCGTCTCCCGGCTGCGCCGCTGTCTCGGCGGCTCGTCTTGAGTGGTAACGAAATAAGTGCTCCTATTACGGCCCTTGCTGCAGAAGCCGGCGCAGTTCGGTCTTCAGCACCTTGCCGTAATTGTTCTTGGGCAGCGCCTCCACAAACTGGTAGTCGCGCGGCCGCTTGAAGCGGGCGACGTGGTCGAGGCAGAGCCGGTCGAGCTCCGCGACTGCGACCGCCGCGCCCCGTCGCGCGACGAGAAATGCAACGACCTCCTCGCCCCAATCGGGGTGCGGACGGCCGACCACCGATGCCTCGACGACGTCAGGGTGGCGCAACAGGACCTCCTCGATCTGGCGCGGGTAAATGTTGCTGCCGCCGCTGATGATCATATCTTTCGAGCGGTCGCGCAGCGTCAGGAGCCCGTCCGCGTCCATGCTACCGAGATCGCCGGTATGCAGCCAGCCGCCGCGTAGCGTTTCGGCATTGGCCGCCGGGTTCTGCCAGTAGCCGTCCATCACGCAGTCGCTCTTGGTGATTACCTCCCCGATCTCGCCGGCCGGCAAGTCGCGGTCCTGGTCGTCGACGACACGCACGAGGACGCCGCTCCTCGCGTAGCCACATGAGGCAAGCCGGTCGTACCAGTGTGGGTGGTCGCGCTCATGCAGGCGCTGCGCGAGCCCAGTGATGGTCATCGGTGATTCGCCCTGGCCGTAGAGCTGGTAGAGCCGCGGGCCGAAAATGTCGAGGGCGCGCTCCAAATCGGCGACATACATCGGCCCGCCGCCGTAATAGATCGTGCGCAGGTTCGCTATGGCGGCGGCGGCGACGTCAGGCGCATGTACGAGCCGGGTCAGCATCGTCGGCGCCGCGAACATCGAGACGCGCGGGTGTCGGGCGATCATGTCTAGAATCGCCCCGACGTCGAGATGTGGCAGCACAATCTGGTGCGCGCCTTTTAGGAGAAACGGCAACGCATACAGCCCGGCGCCGTGAGATACCGGCGCCGCAAGCAGGTGGGTGTCGCGCTCGTCGACTTGGTCGATATCGGCGTAGTAGCACTGGCTCATGAAGGCGAGGTTGCGATGGGTCAGCATTGCCCCCTTCGGGCGTCCGGTCGTTCCCGATGTGTAGAATAGCCACGCACTGTCCGTCGGCTGCCGCGGGCTGGCGCCGAGCGGCTCGCCGAACAACCCCTCGTAGTCGGCGCTGCGCGTCGCGATGATGCGGTCGAGGCTCGCGACCGCGCCAGCGACGGGGGCGAGCGCCTCGGCGAGGACTGGGGTCGCGACCAGCAGGCGTGCACCGGAATTCTCGGCGATGAATTCGACTTCTCGCGGGTGCAGCCGCGCGTTCGCCGGCACCGCGCACAGCCCCGCGGCCCAGCACCCGAACAAGAGCTCGACGAACTCGCCGCAATTTTCAAGCGACAGCAGCACCCGGTCGCCCGGCGCGAGGCCCTGCGCGCGCAGTCCGCCTGCCAGCCGCGCGACGCGCTCGGCCAGCTCGCCGTAGGTCCGTGACGAGCGGTCGTCGCTGACCGCCGGCCGGTCGGGCAGCCGGCGCGCGACATCGAACAGCAGCGCCGCCAAGTTCGTCACGAGATCGTCACGCCGCTGTCGACCGGCAGCACTTGGCCGGTCACCATGCGGGACTCGTCGCTGGCGAGGTAGAGCGCCATCTGGGCGATGTCGTCCGGTTCGATCAACCCGAGTAGGTGCGAGTCGGCGAGTTTTGTCAGCGCAGCGTTTCCGGCCACCAGCCGCTTCACCCGCTGCGTCATCGTCGCCGAGGGCGCGATCGCGTTGACGCGCACTTTTTGCGGCGCGTATGCGACCGCCAGCGAGCGGGTGATCGCCGCGATCCCGCCCTTCGCCGCGGTATAGCAGTCGCGGCCGGGCACCCCCATCAACGCGACGTTCGAGCTCATGTTGATGACCGAGCCGCCGCCCGCCTTGACCAGCTCCGGAATCCCGAACCGGCAGCCGAGAAAGGTGCCGAAGAGGTCGAGCTTAATCGCGCGCCAGAATTCGTCGAGCGGCGCCTCGACCGCGGTATCGTCCTGCGCGGTCGAGCCGCCGGCATTGTTGTGCAGCACATCGAGCCGGCCGAATGTATCCACCGCGGTGCGGATCGCCGCTTGGATGCTGTCGGGCTCGGTGACGTCGGTGCGGATCGCGATCGCGCCGTTCCCCGCCAGCCGCGCGGTCTCCTCGCCGGCGCCGGCATCGATATCGGCGATCGTGACCCTCGCGCCCTCGCGCGCGAATAGGATCGCGGTGGCGCGTCCGATCCCGCTACCGCCTCCTGTGATCAACGCGACCTTGCCCTGCAGCCTCGGCATCGGCGTTTCCTTCTCGGCGCTGCATTGCACGATATACCTATGCGACCAACCCCGCGATCGCCGACGCGAATTGGGTCAGGTAAAGGTCGGCTCCGGGGCAACAGCACGCGCTCAGCCGAGCGTGGGGGGATGGCTCAAACGCGCCGGAAGCGGCCATTCGTCCAGCCGGGCAGGACGACGACCGTCATCTCGATCGTCTCCCTGATGCCGACCGCCGGCCTGCACTCATAGGCGGGTCATTCGGGACGGCCACCACGCAAGCGGAACGGCGGTCAAACCACGGCGTTTAAGGACGCCATGTGGGTTCGCTCCGCAGTCGTGGTTTTCTCCGTGTTGGCGCTGCAGCACAGCGCCCAGGCCCGGTCGAGTTGGTATTGGTGCGAGCCTGCACACGCCTATTACCCCTGGGTGAAGACCTGCGCCGAGCCGTGGCGAGCGGTGAACCCGTGGACGGCGTCGCGGCAGCCGGGGACGGCGCCGCCATCCCAACCAGCCGTTGTCGGGCAATCTCAGCAGACGGCGAGCGCCGGCCCGGCGCCACAACCCACCGCCGATCAGGGCGAGAAGCCCAACTTCGCGCCGCAGAATTTTCCAGCGCGCAGCGACGAGCTTGACGAGTGGTGCAAGGGAGTGACGACAGCGCTGAATGTCGCACTGTGCGGCGATGACGAACTGCGCATTCTCGCGATCCAGCGTCTGCGCGCCTTTGACGATGCTGTTGCACGCGTTCCGGCGGACCAACGCAAAGTGCTCGCTGCCGATCAAAACGGCTGGGCGATGTCGTACCCGCAAGGATGCGCCCTGGCGTCGAACGTGCTGCCGTCGTTACCGCTGGCACCGGCGATGCGAGAATGCCTGGCGCAAGCGGGCCGGTCGCGGCTGACCTATTTGCAGGCTTATGGGAGACCAGCAGAGAATAGCGCTCCGTCTTCCGCAACGGAGGCCCCTTCCCCGGCGTCCATCCGAATACCGGCAGCCGTCACTCAGTCCGCTGGGCAGTCTGCCACCCCAACGCCCGCTCCTACGAGCACACCACAACCGACGGCTCCGCAACCCGCGGCCGTTCCGGTGCCTGCGAATTCGCCGGCACCGGACGTCGCCACACCGGCCCACAGCGCGACACCGTCGCGCTGGTCGAAGCTGTTTGACTCGCCGGTGTCCAATCCCTTGTCGAAGGGTCGATTTTTACCGGAGACCTTGCGCGGCGCAGCGATGATTGCCGGCTTCCTCGTCGCGGCGATCGCGGTCGGTTTGTGGATCATCGTGGTGCTTTGCCGGATGATCCACCAACGGCGGCGGGATCGGGTTAGAGCACAATAGGCATCGCCCTCAGGGGGCAACTCGGAAGCGATATTCTCCCGAGACGTCCGCCTATTCTATCAGCGGCGCGTCGGCCCGCCTGCGGAATGGGTCTGAAGCCTGAGTGTTCACGGGGGTGTAGGCGTGCCGATCGCGGCTCTAAGCACAGCTTTGCGGACGGAGGTTCCGACGACTCAATTTACCGAGGGCTCTTTCCTGAAGCGTTTCGCAACGGTCTTTGCCGCGGCTGCATGCTTCACCGTGACGACGACATCAAAACCCGCCGACGCGCAGATCTCGGTACAGCTGCCCTTTGTCAGCCTGGGGATGGGCGCCCCAGCGTACTATCCCTATTAATTACTGGGGTTGGCGGCATCGGTGCCATTGGTACTATCATCGTTGCCCACGCCATTGCACAATTCCAAAATAAGCAAGGAGGAGATGGAGGAAATCAAATTCCGTTACGACGAAATCTACGCGCACTGCGCGACGACGCCGAGCTGGTTCATTCATCAGGCTGACCCCCGCAAGACCCTGGACGTGCCGCCCGAGGAGCGCGAAGCGTTCTGGGAGAAGCTTTACGGCGAGCCCGGCTTTGGCATCTGGATGGGCAACTTCCGCGACATCCTGACCAACGAGGAAGCCAACGCCGCCATCAGCGCCTATATCGCCAAAAAGATTCGCCAGCGCGTGAAGAATCCAAAAGTGGCGGACAAGCTGATTCCCAAAGATCACGGCTTCGGCACGCGCCGGGTGCCCTTGGAAAGCGGCTATTTCGAAACTTACAACCGCGATAACGTGACGCTGATCGATACCCTCGTGGATGAGCCGATCGAGTGCATCACACCGCAGGGCATCAAAACCACGCGGCAGGAACACGAATTCGACATCCTGATCTACGCCACGGGCTTCGACGGCGTGACCGGCGCCTACGACCGTATCGATATCCGCGGCGAGAACGGCCTCCGGCTCAAAGACGCCTGGGCCGAAACCCCGCGCACTTATCTCGGCATGCTCGCGGAAGGCTTCCCCAACATGCTGATGGTGCTCGGCCCGCACACCGCGCGCGGCAATATTACTCAGGCCATCTCACACAGCGTCGAATTCCAGGCGGGCCTGCTGCGGTTCATGCAACAGCACAACTACACGCATGTGGAGACCCGGCCGGAAAAAGTGGACGAGTGGACGCGGATAGTGATCAAGGCGGGCGAAGCATTGCTGTCCTTCAAGGTCGATTCCTGGCAGAATGGCGTCAATCGCAATGTCGACGGCCGGACCGTGCGCCGCGTTCTGGGCTACAATGGCAACGGCGCGCATTTCCGGCGGACGACGGACGAGGTCGCCAAAGGCGGTTACCAGGAATTCGCGTTCCGTTAGTGCTCAGCATCAGACAGTTGGGAAACGGCACGCGGCTGATCATTGTATGCTTCATTGCGCCCACACGGAGGCTGACGGCTCGGCTCCAGGCAAAGGAGACCACATCCATGACGATCGATGTAGCGACCGGCATTAGCCGCATTCTCAAGCAGGAGGGTGTGGGTTGGGTTTCGACCTTCCCTGTCTGCCGGGTGAACAACGCGCTCGGCCGGGAAGGGGTGCCGATGCTGATGATGCGCGACGACCGCTACGCCGTCGCGGTCGCCGACGCGTTCTCGCGCATCACCGCGGGATCACGGATCGGGGTGTGCACCTTCCAAGGGGGTGTCAATGCCGCCGGCATGCAGTACGCCTACGCGGGG
>Ga0209006_10002479_pt1 | contig 16829 bp, 14 predicted proteins | sample JacPin_JW_Ref_O2_FD_188567 | JGI IMG/M metagenome (GOLD analysis project Ga0209006, IMG submission 188567) | Forest soil microbial communities from Algoma, Ontario, Canada - Jack Pine, Ontario site 1_JW_Ref_O2 (SPAdes) (version 2) | ecosystem: Environmental > Terrestrial > Soil > Boreal... | reverse complement strand
TGGCGGCTGTTGCCGAGAACGATGCTGGGCCGGAAAATAGTGGTTGGAGTATCCGGAAGCAGCACATGCAGCATGTGCTCGCAAAATTTCTTGGTACGCGCATAGGGATCGTAGTCGGAGCGATCCCATTCAATAGCGCCGTCTTCGGTTACCACTTCGTTGCTTCGCCGGCCCGCCACCGCCACCGTGCTGACTTCACTGAAGCGCCGCAAGCCGTGGTAATGCTCGATGTGCCGGGCCAGGGTAAGAACTTCGAGCGTGCCGCGCAAATTCACATTCAGGCAACTCTTTTCCGACTTTCTATTCAGCGACGCAGCGCAGTGAATGATCGAATCGGTGGTGTGGACAAGCCGGTCGTATTCATCGCGATTAAGGCCAAAACCCGGCAGCGTGAGATCGCCACGGAAAATCCTGATTCGCGTTTGCACATATTCAAAGAAGCGCGGAAATTCCAGATGCAGCTGAAGACCCTGCCAAAGCCGCAGTTGCGCTTCCTGAGGATCTTTCGCGCGCACCAGCACGTTCAAAGCCGCGCCGTGATTTTCCAGCAGGTTGGCGGCGACATGCGCACCAATGTATCCCGTTCCACCGGTCAGGAATATCGCCACGTTACTCCATTCGTTCCCGTTCTTAGGGTCTCGTCGCCGGCGCTTGGAAGTTGCAAACTGCGCGGAGGACGCGATTCCAGCGGCCGTCCTTCGATCAGCGGATAGGTCCACCGCCGTAGCGCGGGAATATGAATATTGATCCAATACTCCCACCAATCGAGAGATCGAGTATCGTAGGCGAACAGGGCCCGCTCCTCGGGGCAGAGCGCGTAGGAGAGCTTTTCGATGTTGTCCGCGGCAAAGTCGTGTTCATTCAGCAAAATAAATGGCTCGAACAACTCAATCAATTTCTCCAGACGCTCCAGATTGCGTTCCGTTTTTGCCAGCGGAGTTTTCTTCAATGGCAGCGGCGACATCACGGCCTGAATGGATTTCACAATCGCTTTTTGCGCCGGAGCCGACATACGGTTGTAGCGGGTCTTGGACACCGGAATCGCGTCAAAGCGAAGCCGCAGCCAGGATTCCAAACCCTCCTGCGCGCGATAGTGCTTGCGATGGGCCAACGACGTCAACTCAATGGAACGTCCCATATCGCAGGGATTAGTGACCGAGGTTGCAAGTTGGTATAGCGAATCGTGGCGGCGCTCCATCACGGCGGCTCCGATTAGAGTCATGCCGTTGCACACTGCATCGACGGGAATAATGTCGAGACGCTTGCTCTCGTTCGAGGGCAACTGGCGAAAATAAGTTCCCAGCAAATACGAAAGCGAGGCCGAAGTGTTGATGCCTTCGTTCCATCCCACAAAAGGCTTGGACACTGACGTTTCGACGATGGCGGGACGCACCACCGCCACAGGAAGGCCCGCGCCGTATTTGATGATCAGAGACTCTGCCAAGCTTTTGGTCAACGTATAGGTATTCGGCCAACCCAATTCCTTTGCACGTCTGGTTCCAGCTTCGGTTAGGTACGTCTTTAACCAGCGAATGCGATTCTTACGAATCTGATTTTCCAGCGCCGCACCCTGCAAGTCTTTCGCCGCATGCTCCTTGGCCAAAGATTGCATGCGCAAGCCTGTGGTCACGGCCTCGCCTTCGGCTTGCAACTCTCCTTGTTTGATCAGATCCTTGAGCGATGCCAGTTCCTGCTCGGCGTCGAAATCCGGCAGACGCCGCGGGTTGTAATTCGGAATCAGCGTCTCGCTGACTCTGCCATCTTGCTCGCCCGCCACGTAACAGGTGGAAAGGTGAATCAGTCCGGCATGATCGGAGCTGCGCACGAATTCGAGAATATTGAGAGCGGCGTCGGTGTTTGTGGCCAGCGCATCGCGTAAATCAGGATTAAAATCCGTTAACCCGGAGCTATTGACGATGAGATCGAGACTTGTCTGCAATCGGAGGGACATTTCCGAATCGAGCCCGAGCCCAGGCCGCGTCACATCGCCTTCCACGACTTCCACCCTTTCCCGCAAGAAGTCGGAGAATTGGTCTCCGTATTTTTCAAAGAGCGGATCGAAGACCGGTGAATCTTCCACCATCTTTTCAAAGCGCCCGTCCGCGGGGTTCGACTTCTGCTTCCGAATCAGCAGGTAGATTCTTGCCACATCTGGCAATTCCGTCAGCGTGTTGGCCAGCCAGACCTTGCCGATGAAGCCAGTGACTCCTATCAGCATGACGTGTTTTCCCGCGAAGGCGCGCCGCACGGAAAAATCGCGGGTCTGCCGCCGGCCCTCGAAATGCACCACCGGGCGCTCGCGCAAAACGCCTTGGCGCTCTGCGGGGATGGCCGCTGCCCGCAGCGTTTCCAGCGTGATATCCAGTTGCCGGGCCAGGGTCTTCGGCGCCCGGCGGCCATCGGGACTTTCTTCGCGAATACGAGCAAAGGCGCCCCGCGGACGAATCACAGGGTCCAGCAATCTTCCCGTGGCCATGCCGTTGCGGAATTCCAAGCGGTTTGCCAGCAACCGCTTCACCCCGAGATGCTGGGCCAACGGCCGCATTACGTGGTCCAATCCCTGGCTTACCAGAACCACGTCCGCCCCGGCACGAACCAACTCCCGGACCTTCAGCACGCCCCGCTCCTTCAGCTTGGGCTGTAGCTTGTATTGGAAATATTCTTCGCCGAGTAAGTCCAGCCGGTCTCGTGAAACTCCGCGCAGCGCGGCATGCACGACACGGGTGGCAAACTTTCGATTGGTGGAATACAGAAAGGGACGCAGTGCCGCCATCAGAAAAATCAGTCCGCGCCGTCGGAAGCGTTCCGCAAAAGTCTGCGCGTTCCAGGTGAAGAATGCCACCGGTTCGACCACGGTGAGGTCGAGCAGGCTACCTTCTACCCGCCAGTAGACACAGGGGGTTGCGCCGGAGTTGTGGTTAGACTGGTCCAAAATGCAAGTTGCCCCCGGCAGAGTCAAGCCGCGAGGGTAGACGAAACTCCTATTGTAAACAATTGAACGACAGGAACGAAATATAGGTCGCCATTTCGTGCAAGGCCGGCAGGCGGGCTGCTTACCGAATCGCTTGTCGCGGAGGAGTCGAAGAGAATCCCTATCCCGGCCGTTTGTTCGGATTTTGTAACAGCCGGAATTTGCCATTTCAAAAATTCCCCGCCGGTGTTAGGCTTCGGCGCTACGATTTTCTCGCGGGCCGCTCACGCGTGGGAAAGCTCGCCGGGCAATCCCAGGTTCCAAACTTAAAATCAACAACGGAAAGGCGAATGGGGTGATGGATTATGGCCAATCAACTCTCCACAATAAAGTACGTCGTGCAGCTCATGCTGGAGAATCGATCATTTGACCAGATGCTGGGCTTTCTCTATGAGAGCACCGGAAATCAAAGCCCGAACAACCAGCCGTTCGAAGGATTGACCGGCAATGAGACCAATCCCGACGACACCGGCAGAGAAATCCAGGTCTACAAAATCGATGACACCGCTCCTCATCCCTACTTAATGCCTGGCGCCGATCCGGGCGAAGGCTTCTTCAATACCAATTACCAACTGTTTTCTACGGACGATCCGGCGCAAGGGGCGACGCCGGGGAATCAGGGCTTCGTCATCAACTTCAAAGCGTCCATCGCATCCGATCAGGCCAAACACTACAAAGACACGCTGCCAGACACCGACCCTTCGGAAATCATGGGCATGTACACGCCGGAAATGCTGCCCATCATGTCCGGGCTGGCCAAGGGCTTCGCGGTTTGCGATCAATGGTTTTCGTCAGCGCCTACGCAAACCATTCCCAACCGGGCGTTTGCCGCCGCAGCAACTTCACAAGGCCACCTCGATAATAATGTGAAGGTTTTTACCTGCCCCAGTATTTTTGGCAGCTTGTCGACCGCGAATATCGATTGGGCGATTTACGGCTACAACCGCGATCCAATGACTCGGCTTGATTTTCCGGACACGCAAAACGCCGACGAGAGTCACTTCGGGCATTTCCGAGACTTTCAGTCCAGAGCGGCAGCAGGGACGCTGCCCGCATATTCATTTCTGGAACCGGATTTCGGCGCGGGCGGAAACAGCCAGCACCCCAACTATGATGTGTCGCTAGGCGAGAAACTGATGCACGACGTGTATTATTCGGTACGCAACGGCAAGGGATGGAACGACACGCTGCTCCTGATCACCTATGACGAACATGGAGGAAACTACGACCATGTCGCGCCGCCGTGGGGCGCGGTGCCGCCGGATGATTCCGTGGGCGAGTGGAATTTCGATTTCACCCGCTTTGGAGTTCGTATTCCCGCATTGCTGATATCCCCTCGAATCGTTCCCGGGACGGTCTTTCGCGCGAAACGCGGAACGATCGATCACACCTCGGTGCTGAAGACGATTGAACTGCGTTGGGGTCTGGACCCGCTGACTGCGCGCGACGCTGCGGCCGCAGATCTCGGCGACGTCCTAACCTTGGCCACGCCGCGCACTGACGACCCTTTGGCCGGCGTCGAGATACCCATTTCCAACTCCCGTCACCCGAACCAGTCGCAGCCGTCGGTCATCGACAAGCTTCACGCTGCCAAGGTTGCGGAATTGCCGGTGCGGAATGAACAAGGCAGTTACGATCAGCATATTCCGCCGGACTTGACTTCGAGCGCCGCAATCAGCGACTACATTCAGATGCGCACTGCGGCCTGGACTCAGCACCTTCAACGGTTGCGCAAACGGGCCGGAAGGAATGCGCTGTCGAAGATCCACCTGGCGGGAATGAGCGCGGGAAAGCGTGGAAAGACCAGCAAGGGTCGCGGAAAACCGAAGAGCAAACGCTAACTGCCGTTACACCGGAACGGGCGGCGCTGAGGACGATTTCACCATCAGCGCCGCCGCTCCGCTCAAGCCGAGAACGATTGCTATGGCCAGCAATCCTCCAGCAAATCCGCCGTTGGCCGACCGCACCAGCCCCAGAATCCATGGCCCGAAATATCCTCCCAGGTTAGCGAGAGAGTTGATTACGGCGATCGCGACTGCGGCTGTCGAGCCCTTCATTCGCGAAGTCGCCATCGCCCAGAACGGCCCGACCATCGCTTCCGCTCCCATCATGCCCAGGCTCATGCCTCCCACAACGACCAGCGCGGACTTGCCGCTTGCGGCCAGCGCAAGCGATGCAGCACCCACGAATGCCCCTAATGCGGTGTGCCAGCGTCTTTCTCCTGAGTGATCGGAATGCAGGCCCACCCAAACCATTGCGACCGCAGTCAGCACGTACGGAACAGTTGCGACCGCACCTATGGCTAAATCGCTGAGTCCGGCGAGGCTGCGGATCGTGCTGGGCAGCCACAACGTGACGCCATACATGGTGGTCGAGACCCCGAAATAACAAAGCGATAAGAGCCAGACGCTGCCACTGGTAAGGACTGCCCAAAGCGCGCTCACCGGCTTCTTGATCGATTCTCCGACGATCCGGTCTTCAGTTTGCTGCTTATCGAGTTGGTGCAGCAGCCACAGCCGTTGCGGTTCGCTCAGCCATGACGCTTCCCGCGGCCACTCCTGCAAAATCCACAGGACCGAAATGCCCAACAACATCGCCGGCAGACCCTCCATCACGAATAGCCACTGCCATCCCGCCAAGCCTTTGCCGTGCAATCCCAGCAGCGCGCCGGAAACCGGGCTGCCCACTACTCCAGCGAGCGGATTCGCCACCATGAACCATGCCACCGCATGGGCACGCGCACGCGACGGAAACCAGCGTTTGATATAGAGAATGATTCCGGGGAAAAATCCCGCTTCCGCCGCGCCTAGCAGAAAACGGAAAGAATAAAAGCTGAGAGGGCCGCGAATGAAAATCATCAGGCACGAGACTATTCCCCAGACAACCATCAGAGTCGCGATCCAGCGGCGCACTCCAACTCTTTCCAGAATGAAGTTGCTGGGAATCTGAAATAAGAGGTAGCCGGCAAAAAACATTCCCGCCGCCCTGCCATACGCGCTGTCGCTCAGGTGCAACTGAGTGCGCATCTGCAGAATCGCGAAACTGACGTTAATGCGGTCCAGATACGCAACGATGTAAAGCAAAAAGAGAAACGGCATCAGCCGCCACATCAAACGCGAAACGACCGCGGTTTCCAGGCTTGGGTCTTCGGTACTCGGGTGGGAAATGTTTTTCAAAGTCGCTTCCGGCAGGCGAGTTTGGGTACGTGAAAGCCGCTGGCGATAATCGGGTCCGGGAGGATTCTACGCCAGGTCGAGCTTTTGTCGAATCTTGGCCACGATTTCGGGCGGCGATTGCGCGATGTCGACGGTCATCGCGTCGTCCGGTTCCTCGAGATCCGCCATTTGGCTAGCCAGGATGTTCGCGCCGGCAAAGTGTCCGTGTCGGGAGCTGAGGCGTTGCGCAATCAGTTCCGCACTACCCTTTAGAAAAATAAAACGAACGTGCGGCCCAGCTCTCAATTTTTCCCTGTAAGAACTCTTGAGAGCGGAACACGCGAGCACCGCATTAGTTCCACTGGCCTCCCACTTCCGAATTCTTTCACGCAGTCGCGCCAGCCAAGGGTCTCGATCCTCATCGCTTAAAGCTATACCACGGCTAATCTTCTCGATGTTAGCCTGCGGATGGAAGTCATCGGCATCGGCAAATTCGTAGTGCAATTCCTCTGCAAGCAAGCGCCCTACTGTCGTCTTACCGGCGCCCACGACTCCCATCACGATTAGGATCATGCGACTCGTTCGCGGCAGCTCACTTTTTTGCGTAGGTTTGTCGAAGACCAGTCCGCGAATTGGTAACGGTAAACGTGCCGTCTGGCAAAGCTTCCACCTCGATGTACTTGCCTTCGCAATTCTCCGCCGGGTTGGCAATGTGGTCGGCGGCAACGTTGTGGTCCTTGTCCGAATCCATCGCATAGTGGAGTTGCCACACGTCTTCGATGCCCGGAGAGTCATGAACCGTCTGCCACGCCGCCGCGCTTCCGCCTTTGTGCGGCCCATTGTCGAATATCGCTACTCGCGGATGCACCGCCCAGACCAGCGCCTTGGAGTTGGAAAGATCGGCGCCGTGATGGGTGACCAGGAATAAATCGGTGGTGCCGATCAGATTGTTGGGGCAGACGAGTCCCAGTTCTTTCTTCTTGGTGAGATCGCCGAGATCGAGAAAACGAAAATTGCCGTAGCGGATCGTTACTCCCAGCGAACGGGCATTCTCCGTGGGATCGGCCTCGGGAGCAGGGTCCGAGTTGCAATAAGGATTGGCCGTGCCCGCACCGGGCAGCGGAGACTCAATCAGTTCTCCAGCAGCCGACAAAACGTGCACCTCGATACCCTTTAGCGGCAAACCCATGCCGGGCATGGCGACGACGTGCGCGTGACCGACGATTGCCTTTTGATACGCCGCATAATCTTCGCGAGTCACGTCGGAGTCTTCAAGATTGGGGCCGTGATCGACGAATATGCCCACCTTGATTCGCTCCACCAGTTGAGGAACACCGCCCACGTGGTCGCGATGATGATGCGTGATCAGCACATAGTCGATTCGCTTGAGACCGGCAGCGTGGGCGGCAGCGACGATGCGGTTTGCATCCCGCCCATTAAATCCGGGCCAGCCGGTATCGATCAGCAGGGATTGCCCTAGAGGGCTCACGACCAGCGTCGCTTGGCCGCCCTCAACATCGATGGCATAGATCCGCAACGTTTTTGCCGCCCGGCCAGCCGCCGATGCCGGCGCCATAACGAGCAGCAAGAGGAGAAGACTGACAGACATAATGCGTAAGAGTCGAGAAGTCATGGTTCCATCCGAAAATGTTCGCCACAAAAACGAGATGATCGGCGGACCTTAGTTTACAGGGTCGGGTCAAGGGTGGCCTTGGAACGACGGAAGATAGTTGGAACGGCGGAAGCGAGGAGATTCTGTCTGAGCCCCAAAAAATTGTTTTTAGGATTCTTCCATGGACCAATCGACCGAAGTTTCGTCGCCCCACTCGCGGTCGGCTTCGCCGCCTTGAGCGTCTCGAGTCTGATTGCGTTTGCGGTAGCAGACGAGGATCAGCGCAGCAGTGCCAAACGTAGGTGGCGCGATCAGGATCAGGATGCCGCTGCGTAGAGCCTGGATCATTCGAGAGCCGGAGGATGCGGCCTGGGTATAACAGAGGGCACAGCTCTGGGCCATGGCCGCCGCCGGCGACAGCAGGATAACTACAGCGGTCAGCGCAATCGCCAGAATCGTAATCGGCTTCCGAACCTTCATAAATCCTTCTTAGGAAAGCAATCAAACTAAGGCAATTAAAGACCTACTTCGCCCATGGTACTCCATCGACCAGCCGGAAGCTGTCGGTCCATCCATATTGCATTCCGAGGATCACGGCGACCGTGAAAATCAGTACAAACCACTTGAGCCCGCGATTCTCCGACAGGTGCATGAAGAACAAAAGCGCCAGGCCCGCCTCGACGATCGCAACCGCCAGCATGCGAACCAGCATCCGCGAAGCGTCGATATTCTGGTAGGCGATGACAAACTGGATCGCTGCCAGCACCAGCAGGCAGACATAGATGATCACATCCCGGCCCATCCCACCACTTTTGTTCTCTTCGACAGTAGTCATAGATAATCGCTCCCCATCTCAATGAGCCAGATTCAAAAGATAGACCAGCGGCACCACGAACATCCAAACCAAGTCCACGAAATGCCAGTAAAGGCCCGTTATCTCTAGGTCATCGGCTTTGTAGCGGCCGCCCAGGTAACGAATTCCCACGGCAATCAGCGCGATCACTCCGCCACTCACGTGGAGCAGGTGCAGGCCGGTGATGCTGAAAAACAACGAGCCGAAAAGCGGCGTACCCCACGGATTGTGGAACAGCGTGGCTCCTTCACCGATCATTCCCATCCATTCGCGAAGATGCAGGACGGCGAAGGCAATGCCGAGAACCGCGGTGATCATGGTCCAGCGGAAAGCTCCGGCCTTGTCGCCCTTTTGCGCCGACCTTACGCCAATCAGCATGGTCAAGCTGCTGGTCAGCAGAATGAAGGTCATCAGCGCAACGTTGGTGATGCCGTGAAACGGTCGCGGCCAGTCGGGCGTGCTGTTGCGTATGAAGCCGTAGGCGACAAGACACCCGGCAAACGTCGCGGTGTCGGCGATGATGAACAACCACATCGCCATCTTTTTTGCGGGAACCGAAAATGCAGGCGGAGCCATGGCTCCGGTCGAGTGTCCCTGCATCGTTAAATCGGCTTGGCTCACTTGGCCTCCTACCTCTTCACTGGTTTAGAGCTTCATCCAAAGCAGCAAAAACAAATACAGCCACAGGGCGCCCATAAAATGCCAATACCGCGACGTTGCATCCAGAGTGCTCCGCCGCAAGACGGATTTATTCAGCTTTCCGATTACACGGACCATACCGCCCAATCCTCCAAGCAAATGCACCGCATGGGCTATGGTCAGCACATAGAAGAAGGAGTAGCTCACATTGGTCGCGAGGCCAAATCCTTGTGATCGCAATTGCAGCCAGGCAAAAGTTTGGCCGGCAACGAATAGAAGGCCCAGCAATAACGTTACGTAGAGCCCGCGCGCGGGGCTTGCTACTTGGCCGCGCAAACCACCCATAAACTTGGCGACCTCGCGACGCCCGAGTTCAAGGGTGAAGCTGCTGGCGAGGATCAATAGCGTGTTGAAGTAAAGAACAGGAGGCAGCGAGATGTGCTGCCAATCCGGCGCCCCTCCCTGACGAACGATCAGGGCGCTGGTAAAGGCGGCAAACGTCATCGTGATCGAAGCCAAGCCCACCCAGATGCCTGTGCTGGCCGGTACGGGTGAGCGGTCCTTGATCCGCCGGAGATCTCCGTCGACAGGAACAAGATTCCGCCAACCTCCGTTTCCGGAGCGTTGGCTCGGTAAGCGGTCGAGTTCGATTTTCGGTGGTTCGTGAACTGTAGTTGCCATACTGCTACCTCTACTGAGGAAGACTGTGTTGCTCGACCAACTCATTTCGCAAAATTATTTTTCCTCGTTCGGATTCTTGATTTGCTCCGGTGAAGTCTGCATTACAAAATCAGTGCTCGCTCCTTCAATGCCGTACTGATAGGGGTCGTGATAGACCACCGGCATCGTGTCGCCAAAATTGTTGTGGGGCGGGGGCGTGGCGGTGCTCCATTCGAGCGACGTGCCTTCCCACGGATTGTCGGTTGCGGGCGCACCCTTGAACCGGCTGTGGATCAGGTTATACAGGAAGATTAGCTGGGCAGCGCCCGTGCAGAGGGCGGCGACGGTAATGAACTTGTGCACCGGAATCAGGGGAATCAGGTAGTCGTCGGTGAAAGCCTGATAGCGGCGGACATTGCTGGCGATTCCCAGGTAATGGAACGGCATGAAGATGCAGTAGGCGCCGACGAAGGTCAGCCAGAAGTGCAGCTTACCCAAAGGTTCGCTCATCATCCGGCCGGTCATCTTGGGGAACCAAAAGTAAGTTCCGGCGAAGATGCCGAACATGGCCGCGACTCCCATGACCAGATGGAAGTGGCCCACCACAAAGTAAGTTGCGTGCAGCATGATATCGATGGAGGGCTGAGCGAGGAAGAAGCCGCTGATGCCGCCGCTGATGAACATCGAGACGAAGCCTAGAGCGAAGAGCGATGCGGCGTTGATCCGCAGCTTCGAGCCATACAGACTGCCGAGCCAGATCAGCACAATAATCGCGGAAGGAATCGTGATTACCAGTGTGGGGAACGAAAACGCCAGGGACGAGACAGGATTCATCCCGCTGACGAACATGTGGTGGCCGTAGACCATGTAGCTGAGCACGGCCAGGGCGCCCATGGAATAAATGAGCACCTTGTGGCTCAGCATGGGGCGGCGCATGTTGGTGATCAGCACGTGCGAAACGATGCCCATACCGGGGACGATCGCGATGTAGACCTCGGGATGTCCGAAAAACCAGAACAGATGCTGCCAAAGAAGAGTCGATCCGCCGGAGTGCGGCAGGATCTGGCCGTTGATAACTTCATTCGAGGATACGAAGAAACTGGTTCCCGCAACGTGATCCAGAATAAGCAGGATACAGGCGGGCATCAGAACCGCAAACGCAGTCAATCCCATCACCGAGGTGATGAACCAAGCCCAGGCGCTCAGCGGAAGCCGCATCAACGACATTCCCCGTGTGCGCATGTCGAGGGTGGTAGTGATGAAGTTGAGCGACCCTAAAAGTTGTCCGATGCAGAATATGCCGATCGAAGCGGCCCAAAGAACTACGCCCAGACCCTGGCCGGGACCGCCAACCGAACCGACGGCGCTCAGCGGCGCGTATTGAGTCCAGCCACCCAAGGTCGGTCCTTCAGGCACGAAAAACGACGCCACCAAAACCAGAAAGGCCACGAACGTGACCCAGAACGACATCATGTTGAAGTGCGGGAACGGCATGTCCTCCGCACCGACCTGGATGGGCAAGAAGAAATTGCCGAACGCAGCGAACGGCGCTGTGGTCAGCACGAAGAAGACCATGATCGTTCCATGCATGGTCATCAGTTGCAGATAGTATTCCGGCGTCATCACGTCGCCCGGCGCGCCCGTTTTGGAAAGCAGGTGGAGACCGGGGATGGCGAAGCTGCCCCATCCCAGGTGAATGCGCATGAGCCAGGACAGGAACATTCCGACAAAAACTGCAACCAGGGCCAGTGCGTAATACTGCTTGCCAATGACTTTGTGGTCCAGACTGAAGACGTGCTTTCGTATGAAACTGGTCGGCGCTCCGTGGTGCACCGCATGTGCTGACACATCGTGCATAGTGCTCACCTCAAACGTGATCTATGTGTTCTGTCCTATACTGCGCACGTCTCAGCTATTGCAGTGCAGCCTGCTGCTTTATCCAGTTGTCGTAGTCTTCCTGCGACATCACTTCCAGATAGGCCTTCATGTTGTAATGCCCGAGGCCGCAAAGCTGGGTGCACACAATTTCATACTTGCCAATTTTCGTAGCGGTGAAATGAATTGAGAGGTCCAGTCCCGGAACGAAATCCTGCTGCACCCGTAATTCGGGAACAAAGAAGGAATGCCCTACATCTTTTGAGTGCATTAGCAGATGAATTTCCCGGTCGACGGGAATCGCCATTTCTGCGGTTACGATGTCGTCCTTGGAATCCTGATCGTGGGTCGTGTCGATGCCAAAAAAGTTCGCGTTAGCCTCGTTAATCTGATCTACGTGTATCGGGCCGAATTTCCCGTCCGGACCGGGATAGCGGAAGTAGAATGCGAACTGTCCTGCCTGGATTTGAACCGGCATGGCGTTCGCAGCGGGAGGAGCAAAATACACACTGGCCCAAGCCTTCGCGCCAAACACTCCCAAGGCCAACACTTCGCTGCCCACCAACACGAAGGCGGCAATCACCAATCCTGCCGCGCCGCCGGGGAGGCTCTTAATCTTCGTTCCGGGTTTTGGGTCGGAGAACTTCCAGATGAAAAAAGCCAGCAAGATCTGAGATGCGAGGAAGGAAATACCCGCTTCCAGCATCGTGTCTTTGTATTGTTCGTCAATCAGCGGACCGTGGGTGGAGATGTCCTGAGGCATATCCCAGGTGTGCATCACGATGGGAATCGCCGAACCGATTGCGATCAGAATGATCGTCACAGCGAATATCTTCGCCATATCGCTCCGCCTTGAGCCTGCCTATTGTGCGGCCATTTTGCGAATCGCCGCAGCTTGAGCTGCGGCGATTCGGAAGATTGATTTAGAACTGAGGGACTCGAACCTATCTCGTTCCTTACTTCACTTCGGCTTGTAGGTGAAGTTGGCTGTGCCCGCTCCGCCGGCTGCGACCGTGACTTTCTGCGTCTGCGTGCCAAGGTCTTCCTGCCATGCCGTCACGGTGTAGCTTCCGGGTGGGACGTTGTCGATGGTGTAGTTGCCGCTGCCGTCGGTGCTCGCGTACGGCCCTTTCACCACAACGAACCAGCCGTGCATCCAGGGATGAATATTGCACTGCACCGGGATGACCTCGGCGGCTTTCCAGAACTTCTCCACCGGCGCGGCTCCGGGCGGCTGAGATTGATTCCAGGGAATGTTTCCCGTCATAGGATTGGGCAGCGGATGAATGTTGTGCGTCGTCTGATCACTGGTGACCACCTTAAATTTCTGGTTCACGTCCATCGCCAAAACGTGCGGCGTATAGACACAATTCTTTTGGTCAAACACCGGGACAGTAGTCGGCGCTTCGCTGGCTGCGCTGGCAGGCAGACCCTCGGAGATATAGAGGACCACATTCTCCAAGCCGCCGCCGGAACCGACCACAACTGTCTCCAGATGGGCGGGATCGCTGGCATGGGCCTTTGAACAGTAGGGATCCTTCGACATATCGATGCCCTTCATATGGGGCGCCGTCCCGTCGAGCTTAACCGTCCCCGTGATCTTGCCTTCCCCGGCGGCACTCACGCTAATATTGCGACTTACGATCAAAGCTGCAAAACATACTAAAACTACCGCAGGTAGTAGATTGGCAAACTTGTATCGATGCATATATATCTCTCCTCCAAGACTGCGGATTTTAAGCGCCCTTGCGACACGGCTTTCAGCCGTTATTGTTGTCCTGCGGGCGCATTCGGATCAACCGGCTTCAGGTTGAGCTGCTTCGCCATTTCCTTCTCCTTGCTGTGCTGAGACATCAGCGTGCGGAGATAGAAAACCAAATCCCAAGCCTCGTCCGGCTTGATGTTGTCCGCGTATGACGGCATTGGAGTGCCGTCCAACCCGGTCATGAAAATGCGATAGATGTCGCGATCCGTATCGCCGCACTTCGGTCGGGCTCCCTCGGTAAAGTTGAAGGCAGCGATCGGGCGGCCAAGATCGTCGGTAAGCGTCGCTGCGGAGGGTCCGTTGGCCTGACCCAGTACGCCGTGGCACTTCCAGCATTGCACCCTGGCGAACACGTCACGGCCGGCCCTTATGCGATCGGCAGTGACTTCGGGTTCGGGAGGAATCTGGATCGGAGTGCCCGGCTTCTCGGTGGCCCACCGCGGCGAGAAGTGCTTCACCCATGCCACAAGGTCGGCGCGCTGCTGCTTGGTAAACGTGCTCCACTGCGGCATGTTCGAGCGATCAAGTCCGCGAGCGATGGTGTCGAAGAGATCTTCGTCGGTTGGCAACGTTCCGGTCGGAGTGGAGCGGCACTTGAAAACACCCAGTTGGAAGTCTCGCGGCTTGGGATCGACCCAAGGGAAACTTTCGCCGTTGCCATCACCGAGAGGGCCATGACAAACGACGCAATACCGGCGGTAATCCGCCTTACCGTCCTTGGCATGGCCGGTAATGTTGCCGACATGACTCTCCATGTCGATGCGCTTGTCGATGTCGTACATCGTGAGCTGCGCCCAGGAAGCCAGCGGGAACGACAAAAGCGCAGCCGCACTCAATACAAGCGACCATCTCCGCAATCTTGTTCGCATGTGTCCCTCTCTAGAAATCGAAACTCTAGAAATCAAGGCTCTAGAAATCAAAGTCAAAGCCGATCAGCACTTCGCTGGTATTGATGTTCGGATTGGACAGGCCCAGAGTGGGGCCGGTACCGTCCTGATGCAACCAGTTGTATTCGTTATGCCAGGCAAAACCTGCACGGCTGGTCATGAACGGGTTATAGCGATAGCCCACGGTGTAGGTGGAGATATTGCCGAGATTGGTAGGAGTTCCGGGCGTCGACTGCTGCGACATTCGAATCGTCTCATATCGCCCGATGAAGATTAGTTGCGGGCTATATACATAATGCGGTTCGAACAACACACCGTTCCAGGTCGGCGCCCGAGATCCGGCCGGCAGAGTTGTGCCGGTCGTATTATTTACCGAAGACACGCCGTCGATGACATCGCCGTAACCTTGCCCGAACCAGGCACTATCCTGGCCATGCTGCGTCACCACTTGTAGATCGATGTGCTGGCCAAAGTAGAACTGCCCGAAGAAGCCCTCGCGGCTGAACCCTTTGTTTCCGATTCCCGAACCCAGGATGTAACTCGAGGCACCTCCGCTGGTAAGCCATGTGGTCGGCGCTTCGCCGATCATGGCGTACCCGCCGATGCGTTGTACTCCAGCCCTGCCTGTATCAAAAGCCTGGCTGGCGGTGAAGAACCCGGTATAGGCATTGCCGTAGGGGAGTTGGCTGGTGCCGTCATTGGAGCTTAGCAGTGACGCGGAATACCGCGTCCGGTCATCCCAGGAGTGCCCCATGACTTCCACGCCCAGCTGATTGTCTCCCATCTGCCCGAAGATGTTGCCGTCGCCTACGGGTATGAAGTGGTAGATCTGGTAGATTCCACCGTTGCCGGTAAGCGTGAGGATCCGCTTTTCCGAAAGCAGATTGTCGAGTTCAAACTTCCCCATTTTGACGTTCAGCCAGGGAGTGCCAAACAGATTGTCCAGGCGGGCAAAGACGCTCTCAAAGTGAAACGCGCCAGTCGGGTCGGAAGAAGGCAACAGGTAAAACGAAAAATTCTTCTCTAGTGTGCCGCCGGTGTGGAAGTCGAGGCCGCTCAGGTCAAAACCGGAAGTCGTGATGCGCTGAATCGTTGATCCGGTAGGCGTTGCGTTTCCCGCCGAATATGTGTCGACCAAAACCTTTCCGGTGCTCACCCGGTGCCAGATCGGTGTCATGCGGAAGGTCACCGGCCAATAACCGGGACTCTGCCAGATCGGCGCATCGCGGTCATTCATGAGCTGGTAGCCGTTGTCTTTGAACTTCTGTCCAAAGTAGTTGAGCATCGGCCACGATTCGTGACATGCCGAGCAGCGCAGCCCGTATTTGCGGGCGAAGGCCGGCAGGGCATCGGCCGATGGGCTGGCGGTGACGATTAGCAGAACCACAAGAAAAAAGCTCGCCACCAACGACGAGACTTGGCCACGACGGAATTTCATCCACATACTCATGCCGCACTCCTCAAGCAAATTCGCAGTTTGTGAAAGGAATTGGACCATGTAGTGTAAGGCATGGAAAAAAGGGAGAGCAAGCATGGCCTGCGAAGCCCGATCCTCTTTAGATATGGGCAGAATCGATTTTTCTTGCGCAAAGGTCATACCACCCTACCGGGGGTGAATACTACTACGCACCTCAGTAGGCGTGCAACTTTTTTTACATTTTTTTTACAATTACCCCTTGACAACACAAATTATTTCTACGTTAACGTTCACGGACCTGCGCCAGTTGACAGCTTCCGTCGGGGCAGAGTAAGAGTCTGAGTAAGGGTGTACCTTCGAAGGCCCACGCGGACGCGGTTCACTCGACCTGTCCGCGACGATTTGGCCCGGGCTCGGGAGATCAATTTACCTTGAATTGCGAATTGCAGAGGCAGCGGTTTGTGCAGTGTTTACGCGGGCTAGAGCGCCACACCCGACTTTGGAGTGCTCGCTTGTCCATTGTCCTTGTATGTTTCTCGATGTGTGTTCTTCCCGGCGCGATGGGCAATGACAAAGAGGGAATCCAGTACGGCGCCGGGCTGATCGTGAACATTCCTTTTCCCGAACCTGAGGTAGTTCAGGCGGTGCAGGATGTCGTGCAGAACGGCATCATCCGGGGAACCAAGGAATACAACAAGGACGAGTTCATAACCGGAGCGATCGCGGAATCCGCGTCGCACGCGTTCCCCGAATGGGCTGAGGGCGGAAAAGTTTTTTACAAGCAAAGACTTCACGCGATCGATCCGCGAAATTTTAAAGACAGTGGCGATGTGGGTACGCTCGCCGTACGTTACATCGTTCAGGCGCAGGACGAAAAAAATACGATACTGCGGATCAACGCTGTTTTCGTCGAGGACTTCCGGCGGGTGACCCATCTTTCCAACGGTTCAATCGAGAGCTCTGAGTACAAGGACGTCCACGACCACATCGAAGAA